>Ga0181529_10001113_pt1 | contig 36495 bp, 36 predicted proteins | sample PEATcosm2014_Bin_36_FD_119763 | JGI IMG/M metagenome (GOLD analysis project Ga0181529, IMG submission 119763) | Peatland microbial communities from MTU Mesocosm Facility, Houghton, MI, USA - PEATcosm2014_Bin10_30_metaG | ecosystem: Environmental > Terrestrial > Soil > Wetlands > Peat | place... | reverse complement strand
GGCGAGGTCTCGGTGCACTCCGTTATCGGCCTTGGCAGCACCTTCGCGTTCTCGGCTCGATTCGAGCCGGTCGGCGCGGACGATGCCTCTATCGCGGCGGCGGCCGTCTCGCCGACGGCGCGGCATTTACGAGTGCTCGTCGTCGATGACGATCCGATCAACGCCGCCGTCGCGAGGCGCTACCTGGAGCGGATGGGCCACTCGGTCCAGGCCGCCCACTCCGGGGCGCAGGCCCTCGCGGAACTGGGGACGGCTGGGTTCGACCTCGTCCTCCTTGACCTGGGCCTTCCTGATATGGACGGCTTCGAGGCCGATCGCCTGATGAGCGCCCTTCCCGCGGGCTGCCCTCCTATCGCAGCGGTGACCGCCCGCGACGATGCCGGAGTGCGCAGCGCCTGCGCCGCCGCCGGCATGATCGCGTGTCTCATCAAGCCCATCGACCCCGCAGCGCTCTCGCGCCTGCTCGACCGCATAGCGAGCGAGGCTCGCGAGCTCGCGCCCCACGCGGCCGCCTCCGTGGCCGTCCCGCGCCTGTCGGCCGAGGTCAGGCTCGCCGCAGGGGCCGGAACGCCGCCAGCGCCCAAGAGAGCCGGGGGAGGGGCTGAGCCTGCCGGTCCGCTCCTCGACGCGCGCGCTCTGCTCGAGCGCTTCAATGGCGACGAGGACTTTATCCGAGAGCTTCTCGACATCTTCCTGTCCGAGGCCCCAGGCCGTCGCGGGGCCTTCGCCTCGGCTTACGAGGGGCGGGACCTGGATCGCCTGCAGAGGCTCTCGCACGCGCTCAAGGGCAGCGCCCTGACTCTCTGCGCGCGGCCGCTATCCGCCGCCGCGGCGAGGCTCGAGTCGGCGTGCATGGCTGCCAAGCGAGGTGGAGCCTATGCGCAGGTGTTTGCGGACACGATGGGCGACGAACTGGAGGGCATGATAGACTTGCTCTCCGATACCCTCGACGCCGTCCGGCGCATGCTCGAGAGCGGCGATGCGATCGGACGCGATTGAAGCGGAGAGGTAACCGTGCGAGCTCTTCCAAAGACTCTGACCGCGATTCTCCTCATAGTCGCTATCCGTTCGGGAGTCTCCGCTCAGGCCCGGTGGTCGGCGATGGAGCGAAGGACTGTAGAGCTGTCCTTCATCGCGATGGCCGGCTGCTGGCAGACCGATCCAGCCAAAGTCGTCGGCGCGGTGAAGGACCTCATGGCAGAGATGCAGCCGAGGCTGGAGATCGTATGGGGCCCCGCGGTCCATCAGCCGAACCCGGACCTGCCCGGGCCCCAGGCCAACAAGACTGACGCATTGGCCCTCGTGTGCCGCGACCTCGATACCGGGGAGTACTACGCGATTTTTCGAGGCACCAATACAGTCTCGGCGGTCGAGTGGCTCCTGCAGGATTTCCAGGTCATGCGTCAGGTGCCCTGGACGCAGATCGCGCCAGGCGGCGGAGCCCCTGCCGACGCGCTGGTCTCCGAGGGAGCGGAGCTGGGGGTAAGGCTCCGCCTGGGCCTCGTACCGGAAGCTGGCGTCGCGGGGGAGGGGACGCGCCTCGACGATTTCCTTATCGGCCTGGTGGATGGCCCGAAGGACGAGTGCGCGCTCCACTTTACGGGCCACAGCCTCGGGGGCCTGCTCGCTCCGGCCGTGGCCCTGTGGCTCATGGACGACCTGGTCTCATCGGGGCGCGGAGAGCTCGCTTCGAGGCTCGCGCTCGACGTGTACAGCTATGCCGCGCCCTCGGCCGGCAACGGCGCCTTCGCCGACTACCTCTGCTCGCGCCTGCCGGGGCTGAGGCGCTACGCGAATCCGATCGACATCGCGACACTGGCTTGGGACGACTCGTCGATCGCCTCTCTCCCCGATCTCTACAAGCCTCTCGCGCCGATGCAGCCGATCACGCGCTCGCTCTACGACCTCTGCCGCGCCCTCGCGAGAGGCAAGGGCTACGCCCAGCCCGGCGGGAGCGTGAGCGTGCCGGCTAAGGTCGTCCCGGTCCAGGGCGGGCTCTACCTCCTCGAGGCCGCCTATCAGCATTCCATGCCTTACCTCGACATGCTTGAAGGCGATCGCTCGGCGCGGATCGTGCGCGAGGTCCTTCTCCCGCTGGCCTCGTCCGTCAAGACCATCGGCCCTTCGCCGATCGATTTCACGGACCTGTTCGTGGTCCCGAAGTAGGCCGCTTCCCATTTTCGCGCGCATGCGGGAGAATGCGGCGGGGGTTCATATGTCCAACACGCGCGTGAAATTCGAGACGAGCATGGGAGATATTACGATCGAGCTCTTCGAGTCGGAGTGCCCGATATCCGCGAAGAACTTCCTCGGATACGTGGCATCGGGGTTCTACGACGGCACGATCTTTCATAGGATCATACCCGGCTTCGTCGTGCAGGGCGGGGGCATGCTAGCGGGCATGAGGCAGAAGGAGACCCGCGAGCCGATCGTCAACGAGGCGGCTAAGGCTCCGCCCAACGCCAGGGGGACGCTCGCCATGGCCCGAACTTCGGACCCCGACAGCGCAACCTGCCAGTTCTATATCAACTTGTCCGACAACCGGAGCCTCGACTACACGGGCCGGGGGCCAGGCGGGGCAGGCTACTGCGCCTTCGCGAAAGTCGTGGAGGGGATGGACGTCGTGGACAAGATGGCCGCCGTGCCCACCGGCCGTAGGCCTCCGCACTCCGATGTGCCTCGCGAGGACATCGTTCTTTCCAAGGCGGCAGTGCTCCCGTAGGGGCCGGGAGGCTTGAGCCGCCCGGGCGGCCTCCTAGGCGCCCAGCTTCTCCTCTCGCTTGCCGGCCTTGGCGGAGGGAGCCCTCCTCCTGACGATCGTCTCGGGGACCTCGACGCCCGCGAGGAGGAGCATGCGCTTGAAGGCCGAGGACTCCTTCTTGAGCTCGCGGGAGCCCCTCGTGATCTTGCAGAGCGAGAGGCCCAAATCCTTCGCGATCTCTCTCTGGGGCCGGCCGTGGGCGATCTGCTTTACGAGGGCCCATCGCTTCGCGATTTCGTCCGCCTCGGACGAAGTGAAGAGGCTGTAGAGGAATTCCTCGACGAGTCCAGGATCGGCGCTCGAAAGAGCGCGCGACATCTCGGAGATGTTCGAGGAGACTAGTTCGCTGTCGTTGACCATAAATTGAACTATACTGAATTCCTGGCGCCTTTTCGAGAGTAAATCCGCGCCTCGATAGTCGCTCCGCCTTCTCTCGAGCTACAATGGGACATGGACTCAGGCGCGCTTCTTCGAATCGTCCTCGCCTTCGCCGTCGCAGGGACCTGGATCAGCCTATCGACCATCGCCGGCGAGCGCCTAGGCACGAGGCTCGGCGGGCTGATCGCGAACCTGCCGTCGAACATACTTGTCTCCCTCCTTTTCATCGCGATGACCAAGGGAGACTCCTACGCCGCCCAGGCGGCGCTCTCGGTCCCCGTCGGCATGACTGTCGATACGCTCTTCCTGCTCGCCCTCGTCGCTGCCCTCGGACGAGGCCTCCTCGCTGGCCTCGCCGCGGGCCTCGGGGCCTGGATCGCCGCGGCGCTCATCTTCCTCGCCCTGCCGCCCCTAGGCGCGGTCTGGGGCATCGCGCTCTACGCCATAGTCTGCGCCGGTTCCTTCCTCGCAGCGGACCGGATTCCCGGAGCGAGGTCGGTTCCGAAGAAAGCCGTGCCGTTCCGGCCCTCGTCGGTCCTCGTCCGCGCCCTCTTCGCGGGCACTATTGTGGCGCTCGCCGTGGCCATCGCCCAGGTCGCGCCGCCCTATATGACCGGAGTCCTGGCCGTATTCCCCGCGGTGCTGCTCTCGACGATGACCATTCTCGCGCGAGCCCAGGGCCTGCCCTTCGCCCGCGCGACCGGCAAGGTGCTCATCCTCTCCTCGTCCAACATCATCGTCTACGCCCTCGCCGTCGCCCTGCTCTTCCCGATTCTGGGTCCTTGGTGGGGCACGCTCGGAGCCTTCGCCGCGGCCGCGCTCTACGTAGCCCTGCTGGCCCCGGTAGTACGTAAGGTCAAGTGAGCCTTCGCCTGCCTATCTCGGCCTCTCTACGGATCATATTGACCATCGCCAGCCTGGAGCGCGAAGTCGCCATGGTAAAGGGTGTTGGAAACTAATATAGTGATGAGAGGTTAATGTTTTGGAGGTCGGCCATGAAACTGAGCGCTCGCAATGTATTAAAGGGTACGATCAAGGCCATCACTCCCGGCGCTGTCAATTCGGAGATCACACTCGCCTTGCCGGGCGGCCAAGAAGTCGTCTCGGTCATCACCAAGCGATCCGTCGAGTCCTTGGGACTCAAGATCGGAGGGGAAGCCTACGCCGTGATCAAGGCTTCGGAAGTGATGATCGGAATCGACGAATGACCGAACGTCAATAGACGCTGAGCTTGGCGTCGTCTAGAACACCAGAGCGGAGCTCGAGCACCTCGCTGCAGAGGCGCGAGACTTCAGTCCTCGAATGGCTCACCATCACGGCGGTAATGCCTGTCGTACGCTGAATGCGGAGAAGCTCATTACCGAGCTCCTCACGGAGTTCCTCGTCCAATGCCGAGAGAGGCTCATCGAGGAGTAGGAGCTTGGGGCCGCGAGCCAGAGCGCGAGCCAAGGCGGTGCGCTGCCGCTGTCCGCCCGATAGTTCCCTCGGGAACTGGTGCGCCTGGGCCTCGAGCTGCGTGAGCTCGAGGAGCTTGGAGGCCATTTCCCGATCCGTGGTCGCGTAGAGTATGTTCCCGAGGACGGTCATGTTGGGAAATAACGCGTAATCCTGAGCGACATAGCCGACTCGGCGCTTCTGTGGTCGGATGAAAACGCTCGTCGACGAGTCGTACCAGGCTTCCTCCCCGACCCTAATATGGCCGAATTCGGGCCGTTCCAGACCAGCCAAACAGCGGATGAGGGTCGTTTTGCCGGAGCCGGATGGTCCTCGCACTCCTAAGAAGCCGCCTTCCGGAAGATCGTACTCGAGCTCCAGGGAAAAACGTCTCTTGCCGGCTCGTAGATGCTTGGCGATATAGAAGCTCAGCAAATCATCCCCCCTAACGCCTCGCCGCGCGCCTCTGAATCAGCAGGAGCGTAAGGATCGCGACATAGCTGGCGGCTACGAGCGCTATCGCATAGACACTGGCCCCCGAGAAGTCGAGCGCCTCGACATGCTCATATACGGCGATGGAGACTGTCTTCGTAATACCGGGGATGCTGCCGCCGATCATGAGGACGATGCCGAACTCGCCGATGGCATGGGCGAAGGTAGTCACGATGCCCGCGTAGAGCGCAGTCCTCATATTCGGGATCACGATGCGCAGGATCGTCTCCAGTTTCCCTTTGCCGAGGGTATAGGAGGCTTCGAGCAAGCTCTGGCTCACGCTGAGAATTCCCGTCTTGAGAGATGTCAGCATGAACGGCAGCCCAGATACGCAGCCTCCAATGACGATTCCTGCGAAGGAAAAAGCGATTCTGAGCCCGAATGCCGATTGGAAGAACGCCCCGATAGGGCTCCTGGGAGAGAGCGCGATCAGCAGATAGAAGCCGAGTACCGTCGGAGCGAGCACGAGGGGAAGCGAGGTCAGAGCCTCGACCAAGACGAGCCACTTCGCTCTGGCATGGGCGAAGGCCCAGGCCAGGGCGAAGCAGACTGCAAGGAGGATGAGGGTTACCCAGGCCCCAAGCTTGAGCGAAACCAGGAAGGGGGAGAGCTCCATCCCTTATGGCCTGCCATAGCCGAAGGCGGAAAAGACCGACTGCGCCTCGGAAGAGGAGAGGAAGTCGGCGAAAGCTGCGGCGGGTTTGGAATCCTTTGCCGTCGTCATGACAACGAATGCCTGCTCTATGGGGGCGTAGAGGCTCGGATCGACCTCGAACCAGAAGGTCCCTTCCTTGTCGTAAGGTCGAACGTCCTTTGTATAGAGGGCCGACTTGTTGACAAAACCAGCGTCAGCGCTGGTGAGCGTGAACTGCAGGGCCTGGGTGACGTTCTGCGCCGTGACGAGTTTTGGCGCGACCATGTCGTATATTCCCGCCTTTGTCAGGGCTTCCTTGGCGGCTCGGCCGTAGGGGGCAGTCTCGGGATCGCAGTTTGCCCAATGCGAGACCGACGGATCCTTGAGGATCGCGAGGCCCTTTGACAGGTCGAGATTCTTGGTAGTGAGAAAGATGAGTTTCCCGACTGCATAGACTTTCGCCTGTCCCGTTGTCATCTTCGCGTCCACCAGGTCCTGCGCATAGCCCGTATCCGCCGACATGAAGACCTGGAATGGCGCGCCATTCTTGATTTGTGTGACGAGGCTCCCCGATGAACCGAACGTAAACTCGGCATTATACTGAGGGTACATCTTCGCGAAGGCGCTCCCCAGCTGATCCTTGACTGCGCTCAAGTTCGCCGCGGCCGCGATCGAGACCTTCTCCTGCGCGGCGGCGAACGAGACCGCCGCGACGAGCGCCAGGACCGTGGATGCGATTCTTTTCATGGAATGCCTCCTGGATAGATGACTGATGATTTGGCTCCACTTCGTGTAACACGACATTATAGCCTCACGATCCCGAAAAGCGTCCATCAGATCTGAGCTCCCCCGCGCCCCGCGCCTTGCCCTCAAACCAGCCTTCCCGTTCCGGAGCGAAGCTGTCGAAGGCCGCGACATATGGCTTGACGTCGATGAGAGGAGTTCCGTCGACCATGTCGGGATTAGCAAAGCGAATTGCGTCGCCCTCGATTGAGAGTAGCCGCACGGTTGAAAGACCTATGGCGTTCGGGCGATTCGGCCCCCGATGGCTGGATAGGCTTGTTCCCAAACGAGGGGAACGGGCTTCTGATGATCCCTATGTATCTAAAGAAGTGCCCGTTGTCATCCGCCATCGATGCGCCTCCAGCGACTGGACGCTGATCTTGCCTAATCGGCCTCGAGCGCGCCGCGCTTAATCCAGTGGACTCTATTCCTTGAACTTGCGCGAGGCGATGAGGGAGCGGCCCTCGAAGTCGCCCGAGGACGCGAATAGGTCGCGCAGGTAGGGAGGCACGGACTTCTCGGCCTCTCCGGAGATCAGAATGTAGCCGTCTCCCGCCGCCTTCATGCCGAGGTGGAACACGAAATTGACGTCCTCGGACACGACGCTGCCGGTCTCGCCGGGCTTGCGCCATTGGGCGCGGCCCGCATGGAAGGCGAAGCGGAAGCTCAGGGGCACCTCGAGCTTGAAGACCTCGTAGCCGATGAGGGCCCTGTCGAGGAGGAGCCGGAAAGCCGCAAGCACGGGGTTCATGCCCTCGTCCTGGGGCGGAAAGAGTAGGAGGCAGCCCGAATGCTCCTTGATCCATACGATGCCCCCGCACTCCCTGGCCCAAGGATCTAGGAAGGCGGCGAAGTCCTCCTTGAGCTTCTGCAGCCGCTTGTCGCCGATGCGCTCGACGAGGCCCTTCTGGTCCGCGACGGCGGCGTAGCAGAAGCGCACCCGGACGTCTTTCCCCTCCTCGATGGAGGCCCAGCCGGGGAAGCAATCCTCTGCCGAGTCCTCGGCTTCAGTACGCTCGGAGGCCAAGCCGGCGAAGGTTAGGGCTTCCTCGGCGCGCTCCGGCCCCATGCCCTCCTTGAAGAGAGCCGGGCCGACATAGTCGCTCGCTCCGGCGAAGAAGAGTGCCGCAGGATCCTCAACCGAACCCTCCCGGTCGATGACGCCCCAGCCGCAGTCCTCGACTCCCTCGAGCTTGGAGGCTAGTTCCATGGCTCGCTCGACCCCGATCCTGGCGTCGAAGTATACGAAGGCGCCCGCGGCCTTTTTCTTCGCCGCGCGGGAAAAGGACGAGTCGGCGATGATTTCTGCGTCTTCGCCGAATGAGCGGGCGGCGAAGGCGGCGAGCTTTTTGTCGTCGGCCTCCGGGGCGCAGACGATGGTCCTCATGCGACGCCCAGACCGATCGAATAGATGAAAGCACGGGATCCCTGCTCCGCCGCGGGCTTGAAGCGGTCGAGGATGACCCTGTCCAAAGTTCCTGCGACCGCCGGGCTTATGGAGAGACAGTCCGGCGGAGTCCACCTGGACTCCGACTCAACGACTTCCCGGCATGTCTCCTGCCTGAGGATCTCGCCTACGTCGGGATCGTAGCGGATGGGGCCGGTGTGGACGGAGGCTCGCACGCGCACGCTCTCGCCCATGCGGTTGTAGGCGCGGTTGTAGACGAATAGCTCGTGGAGGAGGGCCATGCCGGCGAGGACCGAGGACGTTGTCGAGTGGCCGAAGAGAAAGGCGGCGAGGGCGCCGTCTCCCTCCCAGCTCCAGATCCTGCCCGAGCGGCGCTCGGCGCAGCGGGCGAGGATGCCGCGGAGGTCGTCATAGGCGCCTCGGGCCGCGCTCTCTCCGTGCACCTTGACGATGCGGGAGTTCTTGACGACGTCGACGCGGAGGAGGGAAAAGCGCAGCTCCTCTCCGGGGATGAGACGGCCCCAGTCTTGTGTGCGCCTTATCCGCGGGTCTTCCATGAAATGCCCTGTCTCCTCGTCCCAGAGGTAGCCCTCGGCCCCGATGAACTTGAAGATCTCGCGAAGGCCTGCGATCCGATAGGGCCTGCCCATGAAGCCTTCGCGGTCGAGCCGGACCAGGCGCTCTATGAAATGGAGGAATTTATCCTCGACCACGATGTCGTCGACGATTCGCGAGGCGGCGGTCTGGACCTGAAGGGGGATGTTCGGGGGAAAGCCCGTGCGCTCGTGAAGGTCGTAGCCGGGTATGACGTCTTTCGCGACCCGCTCGATCATCTCGGCGTTGAGCGACTCGTAGAGGCTTTTCTTCAGCATCTGCGCGATGCCGCTCTTCACTTTCATGCGCGCCCCCGAAAAGCTCGCTCGTTTTCCGAATCGATCGGCGGAATGCTGCCGTTCCGGCTAGTGTAGCATCGACCTTTCCAGTTTATGAAGTGTCCGATGCGCGATTCCTCTCATTTTTCGAAATCCAGGACGATTCTGGTTCCGGCCCTCTGCTCGATCCTGATGGTACCGCCTAACTGCTTGGTCAGTTCGCGGATGAGCATCAGACCGAAGCCTTTCTGGCTTCCGGCCATCGGGGATTCCTGGAATCCGATCCCATCGTCGAAGACGCCGATCGTGACGGGTTTTCCAATATCTTTCCCGATAACAAAATGATCCCTTCGGTCCTGCCGACAAAGGCGTGTTTCATGATATTGGTCAATATCTCGTTGACTATGATGGCGAGAGGCTGAAGCTTTTTCGTGTCCAATTCGAAATCGTCGAAGTCGTCCTGGATGCTGATGTGCGCCTGGCTGGGGAAATTCCTGATGATTTGCCTCGCGAGGTCCATGAGGTAGGCCTTCGCCGATACTTCAGCATAGGATTTCGATTGATAGAGGACGTCGAACAGCAGGATCATGCTTTCGAGCCGGCCTTCGGCGTCCCTGAGGGCCGAGATGCCTTCGGCGCTCTCCATCCCGATCGACTGCAAGTGAATGAGGCTTTTCATGGTGTTCATGTTGTTCTTGACCCTGTGATGGACCTCCTTCAGGATCAACTCCTTTTCCCTCAGCAGGGCTCCGATCTCCTCTTCGCGCCTTTTCCGGAAGTCGATATCCATGAGCACGCCAGCGATGCGAGGAGACCCGCGATCCCCGTCGCGCGATGACGGCGAGCCGGTTATGTAATACCAGCAGTATTTGCCGCTGAGGTTCATGATCCGGAATTCCAATTCGCAGCTCTGGCCCTCGCCTTTCGACAGCAGGTCCTTGCCTCGCTCGACGAGGCGGAGGTCCTCCGGATGCACCAGGGCTGAAAAATCGGCGTAGCTTCCGATTCGGTCCGGAGGATAGCCGAATATCTCCGCGATCGCGTCGTCGAATTTCAGCCGATCGCTCGCGACGTCGAGTTCCCACCAGATTATCCTGGCCGCCTTCATGGTCGACTCGAGTCTGTCCGCGTACTCGCGGATCCTGTCCTCGGCGAGCTTGCGTTCCCCGATGTCCCTGAGTATCGCCCCGAGCATCTGGTCCCTTCCCGACTTCACCGTAAAATAGGATGCTTCGACATGCACTCGTTCGCCGGAAGCTTTGGCGATCGTGGTCTCCCAGGCCGCCCCCAGGTCCAGGCGGTCAGCGATGGCATCGGCGGCGTACCTTTTCGCGAGCTCAAGCCGCTCCGGAGTCCTGCTTCCTTCCGGCAACAGCTCCCATTGCAGAGCCCAAGCCTCCCTGCCGAGGGCCGTCTCAGCGGTGATTCCGGTAATCCTCTCCATGCTTTTGTTCCACAGGACGGCTTTCCCGTTCTCGTCAGCCACAACCACGCCGTCGCGCAATTGATCGATGATGGCCCGGTTTTTCCTATCGCCTTCGCGCAGCTGGCCTTCAAGATTTTTCCTTTCCGTGATTTCCGATGCGACTCCGATGACTCCGACGATCCCGCCGGAGGAATCGATCCAAGGCGACTCGGCAACGGATAGATCGATAACCCGCTCCTTTCCGCGGAGCCGGGATTCATGCTTGCTTGGAAAGCCGCTGCGCATGACCAGCAGGTCCGATTCCCTGATCGATAGCCCCTCGCCCGCTGGGAACAGCTCGATGTCGGTGCGGCCTATCACCTCTCGAGACTCATAGCCCATCATCCGGGCCCCGGCCTCGTTGATGACCAGGTAGGAACCTCCGGCATCCTTGGCGAATATGGCTTCCGAGGAGCTTTCGATGATCGTCGAGAGCAGCTCCCTTTGCCGTTCCAGCTCTTCTCGATCCTTCTTCTGCTTCGTGATGTCCTTGTCGACGCCGCGATAGCCCTGAAGCCGCCCGTACATATCGAAGATCGGGACGCCGTTGGTCAGAAGGCATATCAACTCGCCGTCGGCGCCGATGTTCCAGTTCTCGAGATCCTTGATAGGCGCTCGGTTTTCCTTGATTTCCGTGAAGATCGCGCCCACTCTCGCGGCCTCGCCCGGCGGCATAAAATCGAATGGAGTCTTCCCGAGAATGCCATCGCCCAACAGCTCGTAGCCCTTGCGCGAGCTGTATGTGTACACTCCGTCCTGGTTGACTTCCCAAACCCAGTCGGCCGCGGACAGAATCACGTCGCTCAGCCGGTGCTCGCTCTCCTCAAGCGCCAAAGCCGCGTCCTTTCGCTCGGTGATGTCGCGGCTGATGAAAATGAAGCGCGGATCGCGGCCGGCGCCCGTCTTCTTCGAGACGGAGATCTCGTACCAGCGCACGCCTTCGGGCGATTCCAGGCTGAACTGCCTTCCCCTGGAATATCCCTTCTCGTCGGCCTCCCCGATTGCGTCCATACCTATCTTGGCGACGTCACTCGGCATGACTTCGCCTATCGTCCTGCCGATCACCTCGTCGGCGCGCTTTTGAGGCAGCCCGGCTGCGGAAGAATGGTAATCATAATATCTCCCATCGGGACCGACCTCGAACATGACGTCGGGCAACGCTTCAAAGGTCGCCTCCAGCCGATCATTCAATTCCCTTGTCCTGGCATTCGCGAAATGGAGCTTGAACGCCATTTTTATCGATGCGTCCAGGACGACGATTCCGGAGTTCTTTACCACATAGCCATATGAGGTGATCTTCTCCGTCCTCGCCACGATGCTCGGCTCCATGTGGCTCGAAAGGAAGACGATGGGAATATCCCGCATTCGCACGATTCGCTCGGCCGCCTCGGTCCCGTCGATGCCCTTCCCGAGATCGATGTCCATGAGGACAAGGTCGAAATCGGCGGCCATCGTCACGGCCTCCACGGCCTCCTCGCCGGATTTCACCGCGACGACCCTGTACCCGAAACCTTCTAGGTTGGCTTGCTCCGACATCGAAATGAGGACTTCGTCCTCGACGAGGAGAATCTTGTTTCGGCCTTCCGGCATGATATAAGTCCTCGAGAGAAGATCCAGGCACCCGCTCGGGACGCGCTCCGACCCTCGCCTGAATACTAGTATATTCGAGCCGGGAGCGAAGGCAAGAAGCTCCCTCGCCCCGACGGCCATGGATGGAGCCGGCGGCCACTCCCGCCATTCATCAAAAAAGTACAATTAAAATATTATTCTCGCCGCTTCCGTTCTTGTCGATCTCGAGCCGTCGCGTAGGCCGCCATCGCCCGCCTTAGGTAGGAGGCGAGCCCTGGAGCTATATTCTCATAATGCCTTCTGAAACGCTCGTCCTCCTCGTACATCCGCCCGAGTCCGGCGAACATCTCCATGCTCGGCTCGTAGAAGGAGCGCAGATGCTCGAGCTTGCGCGCCATTATCTCGCGGACCCGCGGCGAGCCGGGCTCGGCTCCCTCGCGCATGGCCAGAGCGGCCTCCTTGTCGAGGGCCTCGCCCGTGGCCTTCACTCGCTCCCAATCCTGCCCCGACATCCTCGCCATCCGCTTCTTGCTCTCGGCATAGGCCTCGGTCGCGCCCCAGCGCTCCGCCGCTTCCCTCTTGATCGACTCGACCTCGTCCTTCGCGAACCCTTCGTAAAGTTGCTCATCGCTCAGCATAGTCTCTCCTTTCAAGCGGCCTATCGTGCGATCTACGGTGAGGGCGAGGCGGGACAGGCGCTCGGCCTTGGCCTTGAGCTGCCTCGCCTGGGCCTCGAGGGACCCGATCCTGTCGTAGCCGGGCTCGTCGAGGATCCGGCGGATCTCGCCCAGCTCCAGGCCGAGCTCGCGATAGAAGAGGACCTGCTGGAGCCTCAGGAGCTCTTCCTCGCCATAAAGCCTGTAGCCGGCGGCATTGCGCTCTGCCGGGCTCACGAGCCCAATCGAGTCATAGTGATGGAGGGCTCGCGCGCTCAAGCCGGCCATTCCCGCCAGTTGCTTGACCGTGTACCGCAGAATGGCCTCCTTTCAGGAAGTATGGTAAAGTATGACGTAACGTTAGGGTCAAGCTGGTTTTTGTGCCTCAAACCTAGTTAAGTGTTACGAAGGTTTGACTTCTTAGGAGGTATATTGAAGATGCGCTATGAAACTAAAGAAATACAATGATTTATTCACTTTATTCCCCGCTGTCGATAAATAAATCTTTCAGTCATAAATACAAGTCTTACTAGTAGATCAAAGCTCCGAGACACTACGCTAGCCATGCTAAAATCCAGCTTGACAAAATTGTAGTCACATTATAAATATAATGTATAAACAAAGGAGGGATTGATGTGCGAGTTCCGATTGTCGACATTGGTAATTCCAAGGGCATTCGAATTCCCCAGGCGGTCTTGAGGCAGGTCCTCTTCTCCGACGAGGTCGAGATGGAGATCTCCGAGGGGCGAATCACCCTGCGGCGGATCGTCGACCCGGCCTTCGTGCCGGATTTCTCTGCTATCGCCGGCCTGGACGACGCCTCGATCCAGGCGCTTTTGCGAAAGGTGAGCGGGCGCGACCTCGTCACGGCCCTCGTAGGCGCCGAAGCCGCGGTGAAGACGGCGATCCTGCGCAATCTCTCGCCTCGGGTGAGGGCCTACGTCGAGCCCACTGTGGCGAGGCTTGAACGCTCTGACGCGCGCGAGCTTATAATCGAGCAGAGCCGCAACGCGCTCTGCGAGGCGCTCATGGAAGTGGCCAAGGGCTAGCGAGGAGGGGTGCATGGCTATCAAAGGCGAGTGGGTCAGGTATGGCGAAGGCTCGGGCTATTTCGCCAAGCCCGAGAAGGCTCTCTCCGGCCTTCCCGGGGTCCTGGTTATCCAGGAAGTGTGGGGGGTCAACGACCAGATCGAGGACGTGACCAGGCGGATCGCGGCCGCTGGCTACGCCGCTCTTGCCCCGGACCTCTTGGCCCAGGGCGGGAAGAGGCCCCCGGCCGTCACGAAGGAGCGCGTCGCCGCGGCCGTGGCCTTCGCCTCGGCCCAGCCGCCCGGGACCATGTTCGATCCCACGGCCAGGGCAGCCGTCCTTGCCAAGCTCCCCGAGGATCAGGCGAGGGAGTTCAGCGAGACATACGGCCAGCTGTTCTCCTTCGCAGGGCCTGGCAAGATCGACGCGCTCGTGCCCCCACTGAAGTTGGGCTACAGATATTTGCGCGACCAGAGGCCGGAGACCACCGGGGCCAAGGTCGGCTGCGTGGGCTTCTGCATGGGCGGAGGCTTGTCGGCCCTTCTCGCCTGCGAGGAGGAGGACCTGGGCGGGGCGGCCGTCTTCTATGGCAACGCCCCGGCCCCCGAGAAGGCCGCGCGGATCCGCTGCCCGGTGATCGCTTTCTACGGGGCCAAAGACCAGCGGGTCAACGCGAGCATCCCGGGCTTCGAAGCCTCGATGCGAGCCGCGGGCGCCAGCTTCGAGCATCACGTCTACGAGGGCGCCGCACATAGCTTCTTCAACGACGATGGGCACTCGTACGACGTGGCTGCCGTCCGGGACTCCTTCGCGAGGCTCCTCGGCTTCTTCGCACGGACCCTCTCCGGCTAGGGCTTGCCTTGGGCCCCGGCGATCTTTAGTATCCATCCATGGAGAAGTATTACTTCACGTACGAGGACATCCATCTGACTTCCCAGGACATAGCCGCGAGGGTCAGGGACTCGGGCTTCGACCCCGACGTTATTGTCGCTATAGGCTCGGGGGGCTTCATCCCGGCGCGCATCATGCGCACCTTCTTGGGCAAGCCGATCCTCGCCGTCGGCATCGCTTACTACGACGCCTATGATCGGCCCTCGGAGCTTCCCCGCAAGGTCCAATGGATCGAGGAGGCCGAGCAGAAGCTCAGCGGCAAGCGCATCCTTCTCGTCGACGAAGTGGACGACTCCCGTTCCACCCTCGAGTACTGCGTGCGGGAGCTTCTGCGCCATTCGCCGGCTGAGATCGCCGTCGCCGTCCTCCACAACAAGCTCAAGGAGAAGAAGGGCTCCCTCCCGACCGAGGTCAAGCGGTATTTCGCGGGCAGGGACATCGAGGACCGCTGGGTCTGCTATCCCTGGGACGCCCGCGATATCCTCGCCCACTCAGCCTCCGCGGCCGAGGCGAAGAGCGCTGCCGATGAGCGTCGATAGGCCGACCATCCTCTGCATCGACGATGAGGCGGTGATCCTCCTCGCGATGCGGCAGGAACTCAGACGGCGCTTCGGAGATCGCTACGCCATCGAGACGGCCCTTGGCGCCGCCGAGGCGCTCGAGGCCATAGCGGCCGTCGAGGCGGCCGGGAGCCTCGTGGTCCTCGTGATCTGCGATTGGTATATGCCTGTCACTCTGGGCGACCGCTTCCTCGCCTCGCTGCACAGGTCGCGGCCTGACATCAAGTCGATACTCATGACGGGCCAGACCGACGCAGACGCCATCGTCCGCGCCCAGGCCGAGGCGGGGATTTGCGCGTGCGTACACAAGCCCTGGAGGCCCCAGGAGCTCGCCGAGGCTATCGAAGCCTGCCTCGGGACGGGCGCTGCGCGCTGCGCCTGAGGGCTCGGGCCCAAGGCGCGACGCGCCTCTAGCTCTCCGCGTCGAAGCGGATCAGAATCTCGACCCGGCGGTTGTAGGCACGGCCCTCGGGAGTGTCGTTGGGCCGAGCGGGCTTGGAGTCGCCGAAGCCGGTCGCGGAGAGCCGCTCCTTGGGCACGTCGAGCAGCTCGAGGGCCTCGGTGACGGACACGGCCCGTGCCGCCGAGAGCATCAGGTTGGAGCCCATCGGGTCGTCGCGGGCCATCGGCGTGTTATCCGAGTGGCCCTCCACCGCGATGGGGTTGGGAAGGCCCCGCAGGAGCTCGGCCACTTTGGATAAGGTGGCTATCGATCCCTCTTCGAGCTTCGAGGATCCCGACTTGAAGAAGCTGTCTCCCGCGAGCGCGAGGACTATGCCTCGCGCCTCCGTGCTCATGTGGATCTCTCCGGTGCGGATCTCCGTGTCGAGGGTCGAGCGGGCCTTCTCCATGAAGTCATCCTTGCGCGAGGCGCGCTTGGGTGAGAGGCCGGTGCCCGGCGGTGGGGTGAGCACGGCGTCGGTCGGGGACAGCGAATGGCCGCCCTCCCCCTCGTGGGCCTGGACGCCAGGCATGCTGAAGGCGTATGAGAGGGACTCGGCCAGCGCGTTGTACTTGACGACATCGACCTTTGATTGCGCGTAGAGGACGACGAAGAGAGTCATGAGCAGGGTGATCATATCGGAGTAGGTGAGCATGTACCGCTCTAGCTTCTCCTCCGGCTCCGGCTCGGGGATCTTCTGCTTCCGCTTGACCGGCCCTTTCTGCGCCATACTCTATCCTATTCCTCGTTGAAGGACTCGAGCGCGCTCTTGTCCTTCTCGGGCAGGAAGGCCGCGAGCTTGTCGCCCACCAGCTTCGGGCTCTCGCCCTGCTGGATCGCGAGGACGCCGGCTATGATCATTTCCTTGGTGTTCTTCTCTTTTGCCAGGAGGCCTTCGAGCTTGCCGCCGATCGGCAGGAAAATCGAGTTGGCCAAGAGGATGCCGAGGAGGGTGGCGATAAACGCGACGGCGATGTGGGAGCCGAGCTTCTCGGGCTCGGACAGGTTCTGGAGGACGATGGTGAGGCCGAGGACCGTTCCGATGATGCCCATCGTCGGGGAGTAGCCGCCCGCCGACGTGAACATCTTGACCTGGTGCTTGCGGTGCTTCTCGAAGATCGCCACGTCGTTCTCCAGCAGGTCGCGCAGGGCCTCGGAATCGGTGCCGTCGATGACGTAGCGCAGCCCTTTCTTGAGCAGCGGGTCCTCCTTCGGATCGATGGACTGCATGTCCTCCTCGAGGGACAGAAGGCCGTCGCGCCGGGACTTCTCCGCCAGGGCCACGAAGCGCAGGGCGAGCTCCTTCTCCTTGGTCGGGGGTATCCTCATGATCTGGCCGATCAGCTTGGGGATCGAGAGGATGTCTTCCATATCGAACTGGAGGAAGAGGGCGCCGAAGGTGCCTCCGAATATGATGATGAGGGGTGAGGGCAAGAGGAGGTTCGCCGGGTTCCCGCCCTCCATGATATAGGCGACCATCAGGGCTCCGACGCCGCCGATGATGCCAATTAAGCTAGCGAGGTTCATTGCTACCTAATTCGGCAGGAATCCGGCCCGGCATTAGGGAGGATCAGCGGTCTTCCTTGGTCCAGTCGACGGTCTCGCCGATCCTGGCGGCAAGCGACTCCACTGCCGCGTCATCATGGTGCTCGAGACCGGCGGGCCTGACGCTCGTCACCCCGCCTGAGACCGAGTAGTACTTCGCGAGATGGTGGGAGGACTCGAGGCTCAGGACGTTGGAGCCCTTGGCGTCGATGGTCCGAACTGCGCCGTTGCACGCGCAGACGTAGGTCTCACCCTCATCGGCCCAGACGCAGAAGCAGGTGCCCCGAACGGCTGCGGCGGCCGCGGCCGTTACCACCCTGAAGGTGTCGGAGCCCTCGGACTTCGCCAGGCCGCGGAGCACCGCGGCGAAGCCTCCCTTCTTGAGGGAGACCTCCTTTACTATGCCCGAGAAGTCGAGCTGGGCGATCGCGCTCGGGCTGATCCTGATGGCGTTCTTGGCTCCGAGGACGATATCGCAGGAGCCGGAGGGACCGGTCTCGATAGTTACCTTGGAGGGAAGTTCCTTGCCGAGCTCCGGGGCGGCTCCGTCGATCCGCACTTCGCCCTCGAAATAGACGACCTTGGCGACCAGGGTGGGCTGGGTCGAGGCGGCCGCCTGAGCCGGCGCCGCGCTTTTTTTGGGAGAGCAGGCCGGAACGAGGGCGACGAGCGCGAAAGCTCCGAGGACGAAGAGAACCGATTTGTTTCCTTGCATGAGGGAATTTTCGAGCATTCGCGGCCCCCGCGTCAAGGTCCAGGGCAAGGCGTCTCGCCTGTCTTGAATACGCTCCCCGCGAAGGCGGATAATCTCCCTTATGCGCATCTTCGGCCCGGTCGACGCCACCTTGCGGAGGGCGGCGGGCGATATCGGGCCCCAGCGGATCGCGGGACTCCGCTATTTTCTTTTCGATGGCCTCTTCGCCAGTCTCTCCGACAACCTTGTGGCCGGCTTCCTCGAGCTTTTCCTCCTGTCCTACGGCGTCTCAAATTCTGTTATCGGGCTCAATACCTCGGTCGCCAACTTCTTCGCCTCCCTCTCCATCATCCCGGGGGCCCTGGCCATCTCTCGCGTGCGCTCGCGCAAGCGCCTGGTCGTGCTCACCGGCGGGGGCGTCGCGAGGCTCGGCCTGCTCGCGATCTCCTTCGTGCCCTTCGCCACGGGCGATTCTGGACTAGCGGTGGTCTCGCTGGTCGCCCTCAACGCCCTACGCGCGGTGATGGGCAACTTCTGCAACCCCGCCTGGACCTCCCTCGTCGCCGATCTCGTGCCCCTTCAGGCCAGGGCCAAGTACTTCGGCCGGAGGAATGTCGCCGTCATCGCCGCCTCGATCGTCGCCTCGCCGATCGCCGGCCGCATCGTGAAGTCTCTTTCGGGCCTTCCCAGCCATCCCCAGCTCGGCTTCCAGGCGATATTCTTCCTCTCGTTCGCGGTGGGCACGCTGAGCACCGCCAGCTTCTCGAGGATACCCGACGCCTCCGTCTCGGAGGCCTCGGCGCACAAGCCCAAGGACTTTCCGTTGCGGGCCATCCTCGCGGACCGCCGTTTCGCGGGCTTCGCCCTGAGCGCCTTCGTCTGGAACACCGCTTTCCAGGTCTCGTCGCCTTTTTTCAACGTCTACCTCGTGAGCCGACTCGGGGCGAGCGCGGCGATGGTCGGCTTACTCACGGCCGTATCCTCGGTCTTCACCCTGGCCGGCCAGCTGGTCCTCGGCCCCGTCACCGACAAGAAGGGAGACATCTTCGTCTTCATCCTCACGGGACTCCTCATCCCCCTCCTGCCCATCTCGTGGATCCTCGTGAACGACCCTCGGCAGGTGATCCTCATCAACACGGCCTCGGGCATCCTTTGGGCCGGCTACAATCTCGCCTGCTTCAACATCCTGCTCAGGCTCACGCCCGACGACCACCGGGCCGAGGCGACCGCGATCTACCAGACCCTGGTCACGGCGAGCGCCGTCCTAGGGCCTCTCGTCGGCGGGGCCTTGGCCGACTCGGTCGGCTACCGGGCCGTCTTCGCCGTCAGCGGGATCGGCCGTCTCGCCGGAACTCTCCTGTTCATCGCGGTCGTCCTGAGATCCGGTCCCCTCAAGGCCCGCCGCTGACCGGCGCCCGCCCGCCGCGTCATTGACGAAGCTCCTCGGGACCGCGACTATTGAAGGCGTGGACCAGGAATACGAGCCGACCAATCCCGAGGATATCCTCCTGCTTGCCGCGGACGCCGCGCGAGTCATGCTGGAAAGCGGGGGCGAGACCTACCGCGCCGAGGAGGCGGCCGTCGCCGTCGCGTCGGCCCTCGACGGAGCCGAGGCCGAATGCTACGCGACGCCAACCGGCGTCACGGTGTCCTTTTTCGCTCTGGACGGCCGCGTGCACTCGATCGTGCGCCGCATCAAGCGGCGAGCTATGCATCTCGAGCGAGTGGCGCAGGTCGACGCGCTCACGCGCTTTCTGGCCGCGGGGAAGAAGAGCTACGACGAGGCGGCTTCCGAGCTCGACCGCGTCGAGCGCTTGCCTGGCCGAGGGCTCGCGGGCGGAGCGGCGGCCGCTGCGGCCGGAGCGGGCTTCTTCGCCCTTCTCTTCGGCGGGGCCTGGAACGACGCCCTCGTCGCGGCTTTCGTCGGCGCCCTGGTCTCGCGCTTCGCCCTCGCCATGGGAGGCAAGCGGATGCCGGATTTCTTCACGAATCTCGTCGCTGGGGCGGCGGCGACCCTTCTGTGCCTCGCCGCGGGAAGGGCTGGCCTGGCGAGGAACGAGGACGCGACGGCGATCGGAGTGCTCATGCTCCTCGTGCCCGGCGTAGCCGTAACCAATGCGATACGCGACACTATCGCCGGAGACCTCGTGGCCGGCGTGGCTCGCGGGGCCGACGCTCTGATGTCGGCCGCGGCCATCTCGGCCGGAGCGGGCGTCGCCTACCAGCTCTGGCGTCTCGTTGGCCTGGCGGCGTTCTGATGCGCCTCCTCGAGCCACTGTGGGCGGGCCTCGCGACGGCGGGCTTCGCGGCGATGTTCAACCTGCGCGACCGCGACCTGCCCCTCGCGGCGGCCGGAGGCGCTCTCGGGTGGGCGATCGCGGCGCCTCTGCAGGGGGCGACGGGGTCCCAGGCCATCGCCTACTTCGCGGCCTCTATCGGGATCGGCGTCTGGTGCGAGCTCGTCGCGGCTTTCCGGAAGCGCCCGGCCTCGGTCTACATCGCCTGCGGCATCATCCCCCTCGTGCCCGGAGGCGGCATGTACTACACGATGCTCGCGTATGTGCGAGGCAACAGCTGGGACGGGCTTTCCACCGGCTTGGCCACCCTGCTCGCGGCGGGGGCCATCGCCGCTGGCCTGGCCATCTCGAGCGCCATCTTTCGTCTGCGCGTTCTTGCGAGACAAGTGTAAGGAAAACGCGCCACTACTGGAAAAATGTTTTCTCATTACGGCATTGACAGCTCTTGCCTGTGCTCTAATATTAAAATTACTAAAAGCATCCGGAGAAGGCCATCCAGTCCGCATTCGTCGATGATGATTATTGAGGAGGTTCCCGTGCGCAAACTCTTTATCCCGGGGTTGATCGTGCTCTCGCTTATCGCCACGGCCATTGGAGCCTCGGCTCAAAGTTGGAGTGTCGTCGTGCCGCAGGTCTCGCCGCAGGCCATAGACACCTATACGAAAACCATCCAAGCGATAGCGGGCGCGGAAGGGAAAACGGCTACCGTTCAAGTCATGCCGTTCGCGAGAACGGTGTATATGGTCGAGACGAAGCAGGCGGATATTCTATGCACCATAGTGCAGATTCCCGATCAGACTAAATGGGCGGCGCTTAAGTACGACTATTCGACCTCTGCCTTGGTAAAGATTTCATTCGTGCTCTATACGAACAAGGCTAAGCCGATCAGCGTCGCTGAGCTGAAGAGCGGAAACGCGAAGGGTTACAAGATTGAAACCGACGCCGCCCACGTCGATCATTTCGGTTTCGCCGTCGCGGCTTCCACCAGCATAGACGCCAGCCTGCAGAAGCTCGAGGCCGGCACCATCGACGGCTATATTTTCTCCCAAGGCTCGACCGACACCGCCCTAAAGCGCCTTGGGCTGAAAAATATAGCGCGTCAGGATTATGCCACGTTCAACGCCGTTTTCGCCCTGCAAAAGGGTGGTCGCGGCGGGCCACTTGACGCGCTCATCACGGATGGCCTCGCGAAGATCAAGGCCAGTGGCAAGTACCAGGAGATCGTCGGCCCCTATGCCGCGGGCGCCTCCACCTATATAGAATGGCAACCTTGAGAGAGCCAGGAGCGAGGCGAACATGAGACTCCGCGGCAAGCTGCTCGTTCCGATAATCATAGCCTTCTTCGTCGGGTTCGTCGCCTTCACGGCGCTCTTGTCCTTGGACCAATCGCACAAGAAGCGGGCGGAGCTTATCGGGTACGCGGACAATCTTACGAGCCTCGCCGCGACGACGACTAGCGATTACCTCTGGAACATGGACAGCCAGGGCCTTGCCTTGAGCCTCGCCTCCTTCAGGAACATTCGTGAAGTCCTGTCTATCGAGATCCTGGATGACAAGGGCAACTCGATTGCGAAGCTCGCGGCCGACAAGCTGCCGCCGGGACTCATCGAGAAATCGGCCGATATCCTGCATGAAGGCGACAAGATCGGCATAGCCAAGCTAGCCTTCACGGACTCTTTCGTCAGCGCCGAGATCGCGGCGACAGTGCTGCAGCTGCTGATCCTGGGAGCGGCGCTCTTCGCGGCGATCGTCATCGTCCTTCTCCTGGTTACGGGATCCTTGATCATGACCTTGCGCTCGCTCGCGACGAACCTTCGAGAGCTCGCGGAGGGAGAGGGAGACCTCACCGTCAGAATCCCCATTACGTCGAAGGACGAGGTCGGGGACGTGGCGAACTATTTCAATAGCTTCATCGACAAGCTGAAGCTCCTCATCATCGGCGTCAAGAGGTCTACCGTTGACCTCGTCGTTCAGAAGCAGGACCTCGTGGCCAATACCGAGGAGACCGCCTCGGCCGCGAGCGAGATCACGACGAACGTCAGTTCCATCAAGGACCGCATCGAGCGCCTCGACCACGAGACCGAATCCGTCTCCGCCGCTCTCGTTCAGGTCAGCGCGACGGTCACGAGCCTCAACGAATCGACGGGGATGCAGGCCGCCACGGTCGAGGAGACGATGGCGTCGGTCACCCAGATGATCGCCCAGCTGAAAAACGTGGCTATCGTCGTCAACAGCAAGAGGCAGGCAGCCGAGTCCCTCGCAGGCACCATAGAAAGGTCCGGCGGGGCCATCGCCAATGCGACCAGCGCGTCGCGGGAGATTTCGGTGCTCGCCCAGGGCATCGTGGAGATGTCGAGCGTAATCAACAATATCGCCTCCCAGACGAATCTGCTCTCGATGAACGCGGCGATCGAGGCCGCGCACGCCGGCGACGCCGGCCGCGGCTTCGCGGTCGTAGCCGACGAGATCAGGAAGCTCGCCGAGACGGCGAGCGGCTCCGCTACCGAGATCACCAAGCTCGTCTCCGACATTTTCAAGAAAGTGGAGATAGCCGCCGCGGCGTCAATAGAATCCGAGACGACCTTCGGCGTATTGCGCTCGGAGACCGCCTCGACGATAAAGGCTCTCGAGGAGATCAACTCCAGCACGCAGGAGCTCTCGCTCGGCGGTGAGCAGATCATCAAGGCCACGACCCAGCTAAACGAGGTCACGGCCATCGTGAAGAACGCTACCATCGAGATGCGCGAGACAGTGAGCGCCGTCGCCGAGTCCGCCCGCAATATGGCGGACCTCTCGACTGAAGTCTCCAGGGGAATGTCGGAGATAGCGACGGGCGTCGGGGAGATCGCCTCGGCGACTAACTACCTCCAAGGAGTATCGCAGAAGGTAGCGGCCGAGACTGAATCGCTCAAGGTCGAGACCGGCAAATTCACCACCGACTAGCATGGGCCGAGGCCCATGCCGGGCCACGCCCTCACCGGGCCGATGCGAAGCCCTCGAAGTCTACCTCCTGCGCCCCGATAAGGACATCCGCCGAGCCGAGCGCGGCCCAGGCGATCGAGCCCTTGAGCAGCCACGTATCGAGCGCCGCCGACACCTGCTCTGGCGTCACCGCCTCGATGCGGTCCGCGTCGAGCAGGTAGTCGCGGTAATCGCCCCTCGTGATGACCGATTGCGCGATGCTCGCCGCGATGGCTGAGTTGGTGGCCTGGCTCTCGTAGAGCGCGTTCACGTACTCGGCCTTGGCCGCGTCGAGAGCCTCGGCTATAGGCGCGAATCCGTCGGCGGACTTCTCGGGATCGGGCGCTACCGCCCTTCCCGAGGCGAGGACGGCGACCGCCTCGTCGATGAAGGCTTTGGCCGGGCCCGGGATCTTGGTCTTGAAAAGGCATATAGAGCCGTAGTTCGCCTGGAAGGCGCGGATGTAGGAGCTCGGCGTATACACGGCCCCGTGCTTGTCGCGCACGATGTTGAACAGCAGGTCCGACAGGAGCTGCATGCCCAAGTTGAGCGGCATGAAGTCTGGGCTCGAGGGCGGCGGCGCGGCGAAGTCGCCTCGCAGGTAGCCCATGCCCCTGGAGGCGGGGAACTCGATCTTGGCCAGGCTGCCGGGACCTGGGCGCGCGAGGGGCGGCGGCGCGGGCGGAAGGGCCGCTGCCGACGCCGGCAGCTTGCCCAGTGTGGCCTCGAGCTGGGCGCGCAAGGCGCCGGAGTCGAAATCGCCTACGGCCACCACGAAAAGCTCAGAGGCCGCGACGCGTGACGCGTACCAAGCCTTCGCGTCGCCGATCTTCATCGCGTCGAGGGACTCAAGCGTGCCGTCGGGCGAAGCGGCATAGGGATGGCCGGAGAAGAAGATTTCGTTCATCTTGAGGCCGGTCTTGGCCCAGGGGTCCTGCTCCTTGGACTGGAGGGTCATCTTGGCCTCGGAGAGCACCTTGTCGAAGTCCTCCGGCCTGAAGCTCGGCTCGGTGACCGTGTCCGCCCAGACGGGAAGGAGCTTCGAGAAATACTTGTCGAGGGTGGTGAGGTAGTAGGTCGAGGAATCGAAGCTCGAGGCCGAGCCGATGGCCGAGCTGGTCTCGTCGAGGAGGGCCTGGATGTCTTCGTACGAGTGCTGGGCCGAGCCTCGGGCCATCGTCTTGAGGGCGACCGCCTCATAGCCGGCGCGCGCCTCGGACACGGCAGCGGAGCCCCCTCGCACGACGAGCGAGACATGCTGGATCTTGTTGGCGGAGTTCTTCTTCAGGATCACGGGAAGGCCGTTGGAGAGGGTAAAGGTCGCGAAGGATCCCAGGTTCGCCTTGGCAAAGGCCGGGAGTCCCGACTTGCCATAGGAACTCCCGAAGGAGGAGCCCTCCCCGGCTAGGGGAAAGGGCGCGGATGGCTTAGCCGCGCTGGGCGTAGCGCAGGAGACGGATAGGACGAAGGTCACCGTCGCCAGGAAGGCGGCCATGAGGTTCCGCCCTGCGCTCGGGACGGCGCATGAGCTCTTCATTTCGAGCCTCCTCGCTCCTGCCACCAGAAGGCGTTGTCCGGGCCGATCTCAACATAGCCGAGGGCCTTTTCCCGGTCGCCCGCGCCCGGATCGGCGGCGTAGGCGTCGGAGCGGATCCGCAGCTCCGCTGCCGAGGGCGAGTCCGAGAGGTAGCGGCCGATGAGGGCTGAGATGTCCTCCCAGCTCACCTTGCGGCAGTTGCCCTCGTAGCCGAAGAAGTAGTCGGTCGTGGCGACGGACCACCAGAAGGTCAGGGTTCCGGTGACGAAGGAGCTCGCGACCTCCTCCGAGAGGAGGTTCTGGTCGATGAGCTTGGTCTTGGCCTTTTCAAGCTCATCCGCGCCGAAATAGGCCGCGGGATCCTTCCGGATGAGCTCGAACTCGTCCTTGAGGACCTTGCGCAGGGCCTCCGCGCGGTCGAGCAGGTGCCCCTCCTTGGCGGGATCCTGGGCGACGAGGTAGGCGGAGAACTCGTACTCGCCGCCGTCCCTCGAGGTCGGGAAGCCGAATTGGATGTACTCGGGATCGTAAAGGCCGACGTCCGACTTCATGAGATCGGACTTGAACCTGCCCACGGGCGAGGATAGCAGGGAGAGGAAGACGTCCGAGGTGTAGGTGTCCTTTGTCTCCTTGAGCACATCGGGGCCGCGCCAGCGCAGCTCGAGCCCGGCCACGCCCTGGTAGAAGTCCTTGTCCGGGTAGACTAGCGCGATTCCCGGGGGGAAGGGCCCCTGCGGTGGATCTCCGATGACGGGCGCAGGTCCGCCCTTCCAGGGGCCGAAGTACTTCTCGGCGATGGCGAAGACCGCCTTCGGCTCGACGTCGCCGCCGACGAGGAGGGCCGAGTTGCTCGGGATGTAGTAATGGTCGCGGATGTCCTGGAGCTGGGCGATCGTGGCCTTCTGGATGTTGTCCTCGGGGCCGTCGATGTTCTTGCGCCAGGGATAGATCGAGAAGGCCCTTGACTCGAGGGCGTCGTCGGCGATGTGGCTCGGGTCGACATGGTAGCCGCGGATCTCGTTGATCACGACCTGCTTCTCGCGCTCCAGCTTGTCCTCGTTGAAGACCGGCTTCTCGAGGGCCCAGGACCAGAATTCCACGCCGTCGGCGAGATTGGCCGAGGGGACGGTGATGTAGTAGTTGATGTACTGGTTCCCGGTCTCGCCATTCCAGTTGGCCACGCCGAGCCGCTTGATCGCCGCCATGAACGAGGCCTGCGTCGGGTACTTCTCGTTGCCGTCGAAGAGCATGTGCTCGTAGAGGTGGAAGAGGCCAGCGTTTTCGGGCGTCTGCGCGCTCGCCGCTCCTCGAACTGCCACGCAGACCGTGGCCAGCGGGACCGAGTGGTTCTCCACGACAATGACTTCCAGCCCGTTGGCCAGGGTCTCGTGGGGCGGCTGGATGGTCTCGGCGCGGGCCGCCGTCGGGTAGACGGCCAGCAGAGCTGCCGCGAGAAAGGCGATCGCAAGCCGGTTTATCATGGTTCCTCCGTCGGACGGATCAGCCTTCGAGGCGGCGAAGGAAACCGCCCGAGTCGATGAAATTGGACTGGGAGACGAGCTCGCCCCTCCTGTAGTAGCGCACGTAGGGCACCTGGTCGTTGCCCAGAGTCTCTTCCTTGAAGCGCAGGAAGGGCTCGAAGAAATCCTCGAGGTCGTACTCGACCCAGAAGATCTCCCGATCCCCGGCCGGAGGCATGGCTTCAAGATAGGATCGCATCCATTCCCATTGGGGGCACCAGCTCTGCGTCAGCACGACGGCGACCCGCTCGGCCACGCCCAGCACGGAGCCAGCGAGCTCGCCGGCCTCCATCATGGCGAGGCAGTCCGCTCGGTCGAGCTTCCTCATCGCGACGCCGGCTCGAAGCCGCCGGGCGAGAGGGCCCGCTCGATCTGTTCGGCGAGAGTCTTGTCATTTATGGGCTTGACCAGGTAGGCCACAGGGGAGGTGCGCTCGGCTCGGTCCTGGCTGCCCCGGCTAGGGTAGGCCGTGAGGTAGATTATCGGGATGTCTCGGACGAGCCTGACGCGGGCGGCCGCGTCCACCCCGTCGATGAAGCTTCGGAGCTTGATATCCATGAGGATGAGGTCCGGTGAGTGCGCTAGCACCGCGCCGAGGACCTCGTCGCCCGAATCGACGACGGCTGGCACCTTATGTCCCATCGCCTCGAGGCTCTCCTGCAACTGCATGCCGACGATCGGCTCGTCCTCGACGACGAGAATACATGCCATAGCGGTTGCTCTCCCAGTCCCTAATATATACCATGCGAGGCGAAAGGGCCAAGGCGGGCGCGGAAGGAGGCATATGCGGAGCGCGAACGGGGAAGGGAGGGAACGCGCTCCCGAGCATGCCGTTTTTCCCTTCGACGGCGCGGCGTCGAGGATCCACTCGCTGGCCTTCATCAAGTACCGCCTCCTCAGCCTCGCGGCAGCAGTCGCCATCTACGCCCTCGTCATGCTCGCGACGGGAGACTCGCTCGGAGTCTCCAGCAACTATTTCGTCATCCTGCCCGTGCTCGCGGCGGCCCTGGGCTATGGCAAAGGCGGGGGCCTCGTCGCCGGCATCCTGGGGCTTCCGGCCAATCTCCTCATGTATTCGCTGCTCCGACATCCGGAATTCTCTCCCGCGAGCAAGGCCATAGCCGAGGCTTCCGGCGTAGTCGTCGGCTGCGTCTTCGGCTTCCTGGCGGACTATTTCCGCCTCCTCGAGAGCGAGATCAAGCGGCGCATGGAAGTTGAAGAGGCCCTCCACGGCTCGCTGGAGGCTCAGGAGCTCCTCCTGCGGGAGCTGCACCACCGCGTCAAGAACAACCTCAACGTCATCAAAAGCCTGGTCCAGCTCCAGCGCAGCAGATCTGCCGATCCGGCCTTCCGCGCGGCCTCCGACGAGCTGGTGAGCCGCATCTTGGCCATTTCCCTGGTGCACGACCAGCTCGACAAGGACCAGACCCTCGCCTCGGTAGAGATCGGCCGCTATGTCGAGGCCCTCGCGGGAGACATCGCCTCCGGCTTCGGGCTCGGCGCCGCGGATTTCGCCCTCTCCGTGGATACCGGTTCGCGCCGCCTCCCCGTCGAGCAGGCAACCTCGCTCGGCCTTATCGTCAACGAGGCCCTCACCAACGCCCATAAACACTCGCCCGCCTTCTGCCGCGACGGCCGGCCCCGGATCGCGCTGTCTCTCTGGATCGAGGACGAGGACTATTGCCTCGAGGTCCATAACGAGGCTCCCTCGGGAGCCTCGGACACGGGCGAGCGGCCAGATGGCGGCAAGGGCCTGGGTCTCAAGCTCGTCCAGGCCCTCGCCCGAAACCTCGGAGGCGACGCCTCCTTCCGGATCGTCAACGGCGATGACTCCTGGCGCGAGTCGGTTTTCGAACTGGTCTTTCCGACTGAAGCGTCCAAGCTCGAGGATTTGTAGCCTGTCCGCCGCTTGCTATATGCAGATGATGAAAGGGATGATACGAGAATGGAAAAAAGCAGGAGCAGTAACCCAAGCGCAAGCCGTTGGTTCCAGGAACATCGAAGGCTAGCCTATGCTATTGTCCTAGCCGGATGCGCGTTCACGGCTTTCCCCGTCAATGCCAGCGATAGCCCCAAGGTAGTGCTGACCCGATTCACCGACGATATCTATATCTCCGAGGACTATTTCTATGCCAAAGAAAATTCCCTCGTCTACATCGGGACGTCCTTCGTGACGGTTGTCGGAGCCACCTGGACGCCCCAAACGGCGAGCCTCTTGGCCGCCGAAATCGCCAAAGTCACACCCAAGCCGATCAAGGAAGTGATAGACACGAATCACGACCTGGATCGAGCCGGCGGGAATGCCTACTTCAGGTCCATCGGGGCCCGCATCGTCTCGACCAAGCTGACGAGAGATCTCCTGGAAAAAGAGGGAGAGCGCTCGGTGGCGCTCGCTCGGCAGGGTTCGGATTATCCGAATGTGGGAATCGTCCTTCCCGACACCGTCTATGAAGGCGATTTCACGCTCCAAGACGGCGATATCCGAGGCTTCTACCTCGGACCTTCCCACAAAAGCGACGACATATTCGTGTATTTCCCGAGGGAGAAAATTCTCTATGGCGGCTGCGTGCTCAAGGAGCGGCTCGGCAGCATCGAAGGAGCCGACCTCGTCGAATACCCCAAGACTTTGAGGAAACTGAAGCAGCTCGGCCTTCCCATCGACACGATCATCGCTGGTCATTACTCGCCCGTGCATGGCCCCGAATTGATCGACCAATACCTTCGTATGCTCGAGGACTATGGTCGCTAGTTCGAGATATTGCCTGCGCCGTCGCCGGAGACGCTCGAGCAGGTCAGCGTATAGCCGTTCTTGTCCACGCTCGAAGTCGAATCGATCGTCAAGGAGTCGACCGTTGAATCGCCCTCGAGCTTCCATGAGCTGCCGGTCTTCAGGTTGAGCGCGACGCTGCTGGCCGTCGAGTAGCGGGTGATCGCGCCGTCGAGGGCCTGGCCGGTCGCGTTGAGCGTCGCGGTGCCGCCGAAGCTGCCCCACGACGAGTTGACGTTGTCGTCGCCGCTCGAGGCGCTCGTCGCGCGCAGAAGGAGCTTGGAGCCGCCGGCGTTGCCGATGGCCACGCCGGCGAGGTTGATGATCGCCGTCGTGTCGCAGACCATGAAGACGGGCCCGGACGAATTGTTCGTCAGCGTGCCGCCCGACATCGAGAAGGTGCCTTGCCCGGTCGCCGAGTCGCCCGAATTGCTCTGGTAGACGATTACGCCCCATTTCTTATCGCCGGCGATCGCGCTGCCCGTCAGGGTGATCGAGTTGAAGCCTTCGATGGCCGCGGCCTCGGAGCCGGTGGCGGTCAGCGTAGAGTCCGATACGTTGAAGGTGCCAGTGCAGTAAATGCCCGGCGAGCCTTCGCCGGCCGTGGCGCCGGTGACGTCCGTCGCGGTGATCGAAGGCGCGGCGCTGTCGTAGCGATCCGAGGCGAGGGCGGCGCAGTGGGCGCCCTGGGTCGATATCGTGGAGTCGGAGATGACGATCGAACCGCCGTAGGTGGCGTCCACGCCGCGCGAGGAATCGGCCGTCGTTTCAATGGAGCAATGGGAGAGCGTCACCTTCGATCCGGAGCCATAGGCGAAGGCTCCGTTGGCGCCCTGGACCGTGGATTTAAGGTCGCAGTACGTCAGGGCGATCGAACTCGAGCTCGCGGCGAGGACTATGGCGTTGAGACCGTAGAAATTGCTGTTGTCCGTCGAGGAGCTGTCGCCCGAGGTCTTCGCGAGGCTCGAGCAGTCCGAGCTCGAGCTGCCGGTCAGGGAGTAGGACCCGCCTCCGTAGACGTACACGACCGACTCGTCGACGTTGGCCGCGGCGTAGGACTTGCCGGTTTCCGAATACTTTCCGCCGTCCTGGGTATAGGCCCCGGTCTCGGACGAGGAAGCGCTGGTCGAGGAGTTGGTCGAGGAGTTGGTCGAGGAGCTGGAAGAAGAGCTGGACGCTGAGGTGGCGCTAGAACAGGCAGCGAGCAGGAAGGCAGAGGCCAGGAGGGCCACGGCGGGGGTCGCGCGGGATTTCCGAATATGATGCATTGTCGATCCTTCTATCCGAGCCGAGGCCGGAGCGAGCGAATGGGTCGTGCCGGAAATCCGGCAGATCTTGAGAAAAAAATAACCATGCTCGTGGTACCAATAGCATTACGGAACTGCGTCCATTCTGGTGGGTGTTGTGTGATGATTCCGTGAACGGGGCGGGGCTCGTGTCCCGCAATATGTGGCAAGCATAGGGAGCCAGATCCGCATTCCGCCACGCGGTCGTTCTTCCGCGTATCCGGCCGTCGAGCGAAGCGAGTAATATAGGACGCTAGAGCTCGGCTATCAGCCGGCGCCTCGAGGAGGCGTTTTACCAGTCGTGCTCGACGAGCTGGCGGACGATCCTCCGCTCGGCGCGAAGCTCGGCCTCGCCCCGGCGGAGGGCGCCTATGCTATCGGAGTATATCCTACGGTAGGCTTCATCCTCGCTCACGCCTGGCCCATGAAGGGATAGCGCCAGTCGGTCGGCGGGTCCAGGTTCTCCTTGACCGCCTGGGGACTGGCCCAGCGCAGGAGGTTGAGGAAGCTGCCGGCCTTGTCGTTGGTGCCCGAGGCGCGGGCCCCGCCGAAGGGCTGGCGCCCGACCACCGCCCCCGTGGGCTTGTCGTTGACGTAGAAATTGCCGGCCGCCGAGCGCAGGGCCCGCGAGGCGGCCACGATCGCGCCTCGGTCGCGGGCGATGACGGCTCCGGTGAGGCCGTAGGGGGAGGTCGAGTCGACGAGGCGGTAGGCAGCCTCCATGTTTCCGTCGTCGTAGACGTAGAGACTCAGGACGGGGCCGAAAAGCTCGGTCTCCATGGTTTCGTAGCGGGGATCGAGGGCCTGGATCAGCGTCGGCTCGATGAAGAAACCTTTGGACTTGTCACCCTGGCCCCCGGCGAGGACCTTGGCCTTGGGGGAGGACTTGGCACGCTCGACGAAGGGCATGATGGTGTCGAAGGCGGCTTCGTCGATCACCGCGCCTAGGAAGTTGCGGAAGTCGGTCACCTGGCCCATGGGCAGGCCGCGGACCGTCTCGGCGAGTCGCTCGACGAAGGCCGAACCCCAGGATGCAGGGATGTAGATGCGCGAGGCCGCCGAGCATTTTTGGCCCTGGTACTCATAGGCGCCGCGCACGGCGGCCGTGAGGGCGACCTCGGGGTCGGCGGAGGGGTCGACCAGGATGAAGTTCTTGCCGCCGGTCTCGCCGACGATGCGCGGGTAGGTCCGATAGTTCGGGAGATGGTCGGCTATGCCCTTCCAGAGCTGGCGGAACACGTCGGTCGAGCCCGTGAAGTGGAACCCCGCGAGCTCAGGCCTGGCGAGCAGGACCGAGCTTATCGGACCGCCTCGTCCCGGCACGAAGTTGATGACTCCTGGGGGAAGTCCCGCCTCCTCGTAGATCTTCATGAGGAAGTAGTTGGAGAGCACCGAGGTCGAGGAGGGCTTCCAGACGACGACGTTGCCCATCATCGCCGGGGCGCTCGCGAGGTTGGCCGCTATGGCCGTGAAGTTGAAGGGGGAGACCGCGTAGACGAAGCCCTCGAGGGGGCGATAGCACATGCGGTTCCACTCCTCGCGGAGGCTTTGGGGCTGCTGGGAGTAGATGAGCTCCATATAGGCCGGGTTGATCCGGTAGTAGTCGATGGTCTCGCAGGCCGCGTCGATCTCGGCTTGGCCCGCCGTCTTGGACTGGCCCAGCATCGTCGAGGCGACGAGGAGGGGGCGGTACTTGCCGGCGGCGAGGGCCGCTACGCGACGGAACACGGCGGCGCGCTCCTCCCAGGGCGTCTGTTCCCATTCGCGCTTGGCCGCCAGGGCCGCCTCGACCGCGGCCTTGGCCTCGGCCTCGCCGGCCATGTGGTACTGGCCGAGCTTGACGTCACGAGCGTCGGGCCGGACGATAGACGCCGTCGCGCCGGTTCGCACTTCCTTGCCGCCGATCACGAGCGGAATATCGAAACCGCCCGAACTCAATCGCTCCAGTTCGCTCTTGAGCTTGGCTCGCTCGGGGCTGCCGGGCGCATAGGAAAGGACGCTCTCGTTCTCGGCCGGGGGCATCTTCGGCATCGCATCGTTCATGGCATAGCTCTCCTTCAGGCTGAAATATCTAAGATATATCAGCTAGGCTAGCTTGCACTATCTCCGAAAATGGACGTTCTGACAAGTGAAAAGAGCGAGTCTTTCAGGGCGTCGCCGCAGGCGCCGCGGGCGATGAGGGCACGGGCGGGGTCGCGGCATCTGAGCCGGCGGCCGCCCCCTCGGCGGGAGCGCCCGGAGCAGGCACGCCCGCGCCACTGTTCGCGGGCGCAGCCTGCGCGGGCGCAGCGCTCGCCGGAGCAGCCTTGGGCTGGTCCAGCTTGAACTTGATCGTGAGGTCGATCATGTAGTTGGCTTGGTCGAAAAATCCGTATGCGTCCCCTGACCAAAGATTGTAAATGGGCCAGTAGACTCGGCCCGCGAAGCCGAAGGACGTGCGATCCGTGAGCCTGTACTCCCCGCGCACTAGGGTCGAGGGCGTGAAGAAACGGCCCTTGTCCCAATAATAAAGATTGATGAGAGAGGTGTTGGCGGCCTCATAGTTCGAGTTGATGGTAAAGGCGACGCGCGCGTCCACGCCGAGGCCCAGGCCGGCGCTCAGGGTCAAGGCCTTGTCCTTGCCCAGGTCCAGGCTATAGACGAGAGGAGCGTCGAGGATGAGGCCGAGCGTAAAGGCCGAGGCGTCCTCCTCTGCGGTTGGCACGGCCTGGTTCTCGGGCGTGTACTCCGTGTTGTAAAAGAAGAGGTTGGCGGTAGGCTCGAAGGAGAGTCCGCGAAGGATGCTCAAGGGATAGATGAAATCGGCGCCGAGCTCGAAATTCAGGCTCGGCGAGGCCACCTGACCCGAGAGGCCCGGGTCGAGGAGGCCCTCCACGTCGACGCCCCAGATAGTCCGGAAGGCATCCGGGCTCGGAAATGCCGACGCGCTCGCGAGGGCCACGAGGGCCAGCGCTATCGCGACAATGGTCTTGCGCATCATCCATCTATTGTATCGCAGGAGCGGAGCCGCGCAATACGCCAAGGCGGCGATAGCCGCTCTGGCCTAATTGGGGATCGGGGCGACCACGATACCCGCGGCCTCGGTCTCGGGGAAGTCGCCCTTCTCCCAGGCCGCGGCCAGGATGCCGCCGGAGGCCGCGATCGCCGAAAACCCGGCGCCCTCCGCTGGGAGGGCCAGCGTCGTGACCGTGGCCGCGGAGGCGGCCGCCGCCCGCGCTAGCCGGCCGTCCGCGCAGAGGGCGAGGACCGCGCCCTCCGCGGCCCAGGCGAAGACCGGCGTAGCGTCCTCTGGCCTTCCTGAGTCGAGGAGCCAGGAGTCCTCGCCGGAGGGGCCGCGCAGCCTAGCGAGCCAGGGCCCCTTGCCGAGGGCGGCCAGGGCGGATCGCAGCAAGGTCCCTTCATCGCCCGTCTGATCAGCCAGAGGCAGAGGCTTCAGGGCCTGCTCGAACTCGGCTCGCTTGACCTCGCGGGCCTTGCCTGCCGGATCGAGGATGTCGCCGAGCGCGAAGTACCGCGTGTCGACGCTATCCTCCCCGTCCTTCCGAAGCTCGGCGTACCAGGTCGAGAGCGAGGGCAGGAGGACGAAGAGCTCGTAGCCCGGCGCGAGGGCCGAGATCGAGGGCAGCGCGATACTTTCCCCCCCACTCGGGCCGAAGAGGGCCAGCCTACCTTCTGGCGCGGGGTCGGGGGACCTGGCGGCGCCCTGGTCGGCCTCCTCGTCGGCAGTGGCGAAGGGATCGCGGTAGAGCTGGACCAGGAATCCCTTGCGGCTCGGCCAGGCGCCGCCCGTCGAGAGCCCCGTAAATGCTTCCTTCATCGGCTCGGCCTCGAGCCTGTAGGAAGATCCCCCCGGCGAGACGATGACTCGCTCCAGGCCCCAGAGGTTGACCGCTACCGCTATCGATGACGCGTCGGCGCTCATGACGGACGCGTTAGGCGCCCGAGAGGCGAGAGCGGGCTCGAGCCCCGCTGGAGCGGAGTCCTGCAGCCCCATGGGGCCGGCGTAGAAGGTCCGAGGCGCCGTGGACGAGTAGGGGTAGGCGACAGGCGGCGGTCCCTTCTCGGGCGCTTTCCGCGCGCAGGAAACTAAAGTTAAGGCTGCCGCTAACAGGATGAACCACAGAGACACAGACGCACAGAGGGATAGAAGAGAGAGGGAAAAATAAGAGGGATTATGGCGTAGGAGAATAGGCGAGGACGTTGTTGTCCAGTCCGCCTCAATTCCTATTCCCTCGCTTCTCTTCTCCCTCTTAGCTCTGTGACTCCATGTCTCTATGGTTTGTCTTTTCATTCGCGGTTTCTGTCAGTAATTGCGAGCGAAGACGGCCAGGTGCTTGGCGCTCTTGCCGCAGAGACAGCACTTCCCGGAGACGCCTTCCTGGCCTTCCAGGGGCAGGCAGCGTATCGTCACCTTGGTCTCGGCCTTGAGCGCCGCCTCGCACTCGCGCTCGCCGCACCAGAGCCCCTCGGCAAAGCCGCCCATGGCCTCGGCAGTGCCCGCTTCCTCGCCTTTATCCTTGCCGTAGAAAGAGAGCAGCTCGGCCCGGTCGGAGACTCTCTTGGTGTTGGCCTGGCGGAAGGCCAGCGCGCGGTCGTAGAGGTTCTTCTGGATCGAGTCGAGGAGCTCGCTCGCCTTGGTAGGCAGGAGCGCGACCTCGAGGGCCGCCTTCTCGCCCGTATCACGCCGCGCGACCATCGCCTTGCCGGCCTCCATGTCGCGCGGGCCGATCTCGATGCGCAGGGGCACGCCGTTCATCTCGTGCTCGGCGAATTTCCAGCCCGGGCTCTTGTCGCTGTCGTCCAGGATCGCGCGCACACCCACCGCCTTGAGCTCGCCCAAGAGCTTCTCGCAGTAGGCGAGCACGGCCGCCTTCGTGTCGGTCTTGTAGATCGGCACCACGACAGCCTGCTCGGGCGCCAGGCTCGGCGGCAGCACGAGTCCCTTGTCGTCCGAGTGCGTCATGATCACCGCGCCGATCAGTCGCGTGGAACTGCCCCAGCTCGTCGCCCAGGCGTAGTCCAGCTTGCCGTCGCGGGTCTGGAATTGCACGTCGAAGGCCTTGCCGAAATTCTGCCCCAGGAAGTGGGACGTGCCGGCCTGCAGGGCCTTCTTGTCCTGCATCATCGCCTCGATGCTGTATGTGGCCACGGCCCCCGCGAACTTCTCGGCCTCGCTCTTCCTGCCCGCGATCACGGGCAGACAGAGGTGCCGCTCGACGACTTCCTTGTACACGCCGAGCATCCGCATCGTCTCCTCCACGGCTTCCTTCTCGGTCTCGTGCGCGGTGTGCCCCTCCTGCCAGAGGAACTCGGCCGTGCGCAGGAACAGCCGCGTGCGCTTCTCCCAGCGCAGCACCGAGCACCACTGGTTGTAGAGCAAGGGCAGGTCGCGGTAGGACTGGATCCAGTCCTTGTACTTCGACCAGATGATCGTCTCGCTCGTCGGCCTGATCACGAGGGGCTCGTCGAGCTCCTCGCCCCCGCCGATCGTGACCACCGCCAGCTCGGGAGCGAAGCCCTCGACGTGCTCGGCCTCCTTCTTGAGAAAGCTCATCGGGATGAGCATGGGGAAGTAGGCGTTCTGGTGGCCCGTCTCCTTGAACCTGCGGTCCATCTCGGCCTGGATCCGCTCCCAGATCGCGTAGCCCCGCGGCCTGACGACCATGCAGCCCTTGACCGGGCTGTAGTCCGCGAGCTTCGCGTTGAGGACGATGTCGATGTACCACTGCGAGTAATCCGTGCCGCGGGGGGTGATCTTCTCTGCCATGCGAGTGACCTCTCGATTCAAGGAAAGTGAGGGATCATAGCCTGGAACGGGACCGATCGTCAAAAGGGGGAGTACAAGCCTCTCTATGCCGCACGCTCAACCGCTGTCGGGACTGCCAATTACGCGACTCCCCCTACCTCGGCCTCCTCGCCGAGGCGCATCGAAGCCGACGCGCGCCTCGGCTGCGGTGGCCAAACGCTATGCTATATTTCGTTCCGGTACCCCACTCGGGCGATCGACGCCGCCATAAGGACATCAGGCATGCGTCAATTCCTCTGCGATCAGCTCGGCTTGTTTTGGCATCGTTTCCGTGGCGAGAGCCTGCATATCCGGCGGATATCCATACCGCCGCAAGATACGCTCGACGATTACCTTGAGCTTCGATCGGACGCTCTCCTTTATCGTCCAATCGATGGAGGCGCTCTCCTTCACCTTCTCGTAGAGGACGACGGCGAGTTCCCTGAGTTTGTCCTTTTCCTTGATCTCCATGAGGGTCTTGCCCTGAACAAGGGAAGGATTGTCCTTCTCTATGGCGTCCATCGCGGCGTCGACATGTTTCCCGATCGTCGCTTGCTTGGCTTTAGCCTGAAGGAGGGACCAGCGGGCGATCTCGGGCACGAGGAAGACGTTCTCGGCCTCGTACTCGTCGCGGTCCTCGGGATCGGCTCCTGTGTAATCATCCTTTCCGCTCGCGAGCTTTTCGTGGAGTTCCTCGAAGGCTTCTAAAATGTATTTGAGGAATATGAG
>Ga0181529_10001110_pt1 | contig 36631 bp, 27 predicted proteins | sample PEATcosm2014_Bin_36_FD_119763 | JGI IMG/M metagenome (GOLD analysis project Ga0181529, IMG submission 119763) | Peatland microbial communities from MTU Mesocosm Facility, Houghton, MI, USA - PEATcosm2014_Bin10_30_metaG | ecosystem: Environmental > Terrestrial > Soil > Wetlands > Peat | place... | reverse complement strand
CGGAGGCCGACGATCTGATTGCCCGCGCCGGCAAGGGCCAGCGCATTTTGCAGCCCGGCCATCTGGAACGCTTCAATCCCGCCGTTTTGGCTGTTCAGCCGCAACTGAAGCGACCGATGTTTTTTGAGTCGCACAGGCTCTCCATCTTCACGCCAAGGGCGCTGGATGTGGATGTGGTGCTGGACTTGATGATTCACGATCTGGATATCGTGCTCACCTTTGCCGCCTCGCCGGTGCGCGAGGTGCGGGCCGTCGGCCTGCCGATCCTCTCGCCCAAGGTGGATATCGCCAACGTTCGCGTCGAGTTCGAATCGGGCTGCGTGGCCAACTTCACCGCCTCGCGCGTCTCCACCGAGCGCGTCCGCAAGCTGCGCTTTTTTGAGCCGCGCCAGTACGTGTCGATTGATTACGCCCGCCAGGATCTGCTGGTGATTCGCGTGGATGCGGACAAGGCTACACCCGCCGATCTGCTTGCCAAGCTGCCGCCGCACCTTGCCGCCATGCTTCCGCCGGGGATCAAAGAGGGCATCGCGTCGGGCGCAATCGACCTGACCAAGATCAATCCGGCGATGATTGCGCAGTTCGCCGCCATGGCGGGGATCGATCCGGCGGTGATCGCGCAGTTCACAAATCCCACGGAGCCGAAGGCTGGCTTGAGCTTTTCCAAGCCAGAGGTAACGCCGGGAGAGCCGCTGCGGCTGGAGATTCTTTCGTTCCTGGAGTCCGTCCGCACACGCCGCACGCCGCAAGTGACCGCGCAACAAGGCCGTAACGCGCTGGCCCTGGCGCTGGAGATTCAAGCCCAGATGGCCGCCCACGCCAAGCGCGCCGGGTTGGAAGATTTCTTCAAGCCAAGTAAATAGGGCTAATCAATGCCGCAATGGATGCAGAAGGCTATCATCCATCCAAAGGTCAAACGGTTGTCACCCTGCAGCGGTGAGTCGAATGGAAAGCGGCGCTGGTATTCAATGTAAGGTGCTGCCCAATCGGTTGATTTATCGGATAAGAGTACAGCCATCGCCTTGGCGCTTGAATAGCCGCCGAAAGGGCCATCTCCGGCGCGGTATCCTACTCCAGGTTCGGCAAATATCTTGATGAACTTGCCTTTTTTATTCTCCTGAAAACGTGGAAACCTGAAGAGTGGCAGCACCGCCGAACCTTCGGTGGAGAAACCATTGTGACCCTGGATGCGGTCGTATTGAAGGTCCACGCTATACGGACCGCCAATTTTGACGCCGGCAAAGCCGTTGGTCTGGCCGTTGGAATCCCATCCTCCGCCGCCGCCTGCCGCCAGCATCATGGCAAAGGGGCCTTGTGAATCGTCCTCGGGAAGAATGTGCATCTCACGAATCTCCGCGCGATTGAAGACCAGATCCTTTTGTTTTACTTCGTGCCATCCCAGAGAATAATACGTGAGCCAATTTTCGGGGATTGTCCGGCAATACAATTTATCGCTGACCGCACTTTGAAAGCTGCATTCGGTTCTCTTTTGCGTTACGACGGAGATCCAGGTGTTCGGCTTGAGAGTTTCGAGGGCTTGCCAGTCCAGAGTTTGCGCTGACGCACCTGATGCTGCTGTTATCGATGCGAGGAAAATGAAGCTGATCCGAAGGTTTTTCATACTCGGAGATTAGCCGAGTCATATTGTGGATAGGGGAGCCATTGTGACAGTTTCGCAAGTGTCACAATGGCCCCTGACGCCGACTGGAAGGGTTTTCAAACTCTGTACGCAGAAGGGTTCGCAAGCTGGCATTCACGCAATTCCAAGCAGGCGGTTTAACGAGCCGACGATGTACTTCCAGACCAGGTAATAGCCGGCCAGAGCGGCCAGGAAGAGCGGCGCGATTAGCGCGTAGGGAATCTCGCAGGCGTTGAACCAGGTTGCGCCATGCGCGCTCAGGACAAGCACTCCCAGGCTACTGGCGGTGGTGGCTCCCAACGGCATAAGCAGGAGCGGAAGAATGGCGCCGTGCAGACCGATGGGCAGATGCGTGCGACCATGCGAACCAAGCCAGAGCATATTCCACAGGCCGAAGAGCAAAGGCACAACGGCCATGGGAAAGATGATGGCCTGCTCGATGGGGACAGGCACTTGCAGCACGATGCGCAGAAGGATAAAAGCCGTCAGCATGAGCGGCAGAATCAGTGTGGGTACAAAGATGCCGGCCAGATAGGCGCGCAGATAGGGATGGGTATTCATCGGATTTTCCTTTCTTGCGGGCAAAGGCTCGCAGGTTAGAGGTAGTAGAGAAGCAGTGGAATGGAGGCTGGAAAGATGACGACGAGCGTAACCAGGCCGGCGAGCAAGGCTCCGTCGAAGACGGCCCAACCGGAAAAGGCTTTGGCGGAAGGCTGCTCGGCCTTGGCATTGAGACGCCGCTGCATCATCGGCCACAGATCGCGCGGCGGCAGTTCGGCATTTACGGGCGGCAAAGCTTGCCGCAATTGTTCCTGCAATCCGTTTTCATCGTGATTCTTCATGGTCGGATTCCTTGTTTTTCCAAGTCTTTTCTGAGCAGTCGAAGGGCTCGAAAGATGCGTACTTTGACGGCCGTAACCGAGATGCCCAGCGCTTCAGCCACTTCTTTGTGGGGCAGTTCCTCAATCACTGCCAGCGTTGCGGCGATGCGCAGTTTGGGCGGCAGGCGTCCAAAGGCCAACGCGGTTTTCGAGCGTATCTCCGCATTGATCGCTGGATCGACCGACGCGGGAGCGGCGGGTTCGGTGCAGAGTTCCAAAGAAACTACGGCTTCGCGCTTTGCAGACCTCAGCCAATCGAGCGCCGCGCGGGTGGCAATGCGCCGCGCCCAGCCCTCGAAGCCCTGCATGGGATCAAAGCGGGTGCGAGCCTGATGGATGCGCCAAAAGCTCTCGACGACAAGCTCCTCGGCTGCCGCCGGGTTGCGCGTGATGCGCAGAATCCAGCCGTAGACCGCGCGCTGATGCATTTGGAAGAGCGTCTCGAAGGCGGCTTCAAAGCGATCCGCGCTGCCGTGCCGGAAGTCATGCAGCACGTCACTGACTTCGTTCCCCATCCGCTCTTCCCCTTTCTATCTGCACTTACGATCCGCGCACGGAAAAGGTTACACGCCATGAGGACTCAGCGCGCGAAGAGTTCCAGCGGAACGGCGTCGCCCATGGCCTTGTATCCCGCGACTGAGGGATGCAGATGGTCTCCGCAATCGAAGGCGGGCAGCAGGTGGCCGGGCTGCTGTGGGTCGCGGACCACGGCATCAAAATCAATGACTGCGTCGAAGTGGCCGGTGGCGCGAATCCACTGATTGACGGCCTGACGGTCGGCCTCGTTCAAAGGGCCGGGGTGGTAGTATCCCGACCCCACATACGGAGTGATTGTCGCGCCGTAGATGCGCAGCCCGTGTGTGTGCGCGCGCTCAATCATCTGCTGGTAGGCGGCGATTATGCGCGCCACCAACTGCGCATGATCGGCGGGCGGCACTTCGCCGCTGATTGTCAGCCCGCCCAGATCGTTGACGCCCTCAAAGACTATAAGCCAGCGCACGCCGGCCTGCGCCAGCACATCCGGATCAAAGCGGGCCAGCGCGTTGGGTCCGAGGCCGTCGGTCAGCAGGTGATTGCCGCCAATGCCCTGGTTGGAGACGCCAATTGAACGAGTCTCCGCCGAGCTTTGCAAGCGGCGCGCCAGTTCATCCGGCCAGCGGTCGTTTCCATTGGTGGTGGCGGCATGGCCGTCGGTGATGGAGTCTCCCAGAATCACCACGGAGGCGGCATTAGGCACGGCTTGCACATCAATTCCCGCAACCTGATACCAGTGGTCGATCATCTTAGCGTTGGGGAGGCTAGAGGCGCTGACCAAGTCTCCGTGCAGGTAATAGGAGGTGGAGCGGGAGCCGGGATGGCCGGTCTCTCTGGCGGGAGACGCATCCAGATAAAAGCTGACGGCCACGTCGGTCAAGGGCGCGGCGGGAAACTCGATGGGGTCGGAGATGAACTCGGCTCCCGGCGGCACGGTGACCTCGGTGGCGCCGGCAAAGGTCAGCGGACGGTCACTTGCAGGGTCGATCTGCGGCGCGGCGGGCGAGAGCGGACGGGCAATGTGAACCGAGGTAAAGCGCAGCGCCTCCGTTCCGAATTCGTTCGACAAGTGTACGCGCAAAACCGAGCCGCCCACGGAGAGATGAACGATCTGGCGCACGGTTGCGTCGCGCAGATCATCTGCGGGCAAGGCATTCTGAGGCTCGGGAATCTGCTGCGAGGCCGCCCAGGAGGCGACCCACACCGGCGCTTTGACGGCAGGCTTGTCTTTGGCCCAAGCGCAGCTTGCCAGCAAGAGAAGTAAAACAAGCGCCTTCGCCTTTGGTGTATCTTTCATAGGAAGCGGTTTTCCATTCATGGATGAAGATGATGGCATTTGAAAGCCGCGGCAAGAATATCACCAGGGAGCATTCTCATGCGTCTTTCCTTTCGATTCATTCTGCTTTGTGCCTGTCTATCAAGCCTACCAACGGCTTTTGCGGCAGCACAAACCTCCGCTACTGCGTCTCCGGCTGCGTTGACCGCCGAACAGGATCAGCAGAAGATGCTGAATCTACTGGGTATCAAGGCGTTGCGCCCTGGTCCGAGCGGCAATGAGAAGGCGCCCAATCACGCCAACTACGACGAATCGCTAGCCAATCCATTTCCGGCGATTCCCGATCCGCTGACGCTGAACGACGGACGGAAGGTGATTACGGAAAAGATGTGGCGGGAAGAGCGCCGACCGGAGCTGGTGGAGATGTTTTCCAAGTACGTCTATGGGCGCGTGCCCACGAGCGTGCCGAAGGTGACCTGGACGGTGACCGCGGTGGACCACGAGATGATCGGCTTTACGCCGGTGATTGCCAAAGATCTGATTGGCACTGTGGACAATTCCAGCTATCCCGCGATCAGCGTGCATATTCACATGACGCTGGTGACACCGGCCTTTGCCAAAGGGCCAGTGCCCGTGCTGATGATGTTTGGCCGCGCCGGGTTTCCGGCTCCCAACGAGCCGCGCGGTGAGGAACTCGACCGCATCAATCATGCCTGGAAGGCCGTGCTTCTGCAGCAGGACCCCTCACTCAAAGATGTTTTTGCTCAGCATCCGGCCTGGGAACCGCTCAAAGAGAGCCCCTTTTTTCAACGCCCCGAACTGAACGAAGACGGCGACCTGCCCAACACCTGGCAGTTGATTGGCGCGGGCTGGGGCTTTGTGCTGATTGACCCGGCTAGCGTTCAGGAAGACAACGGCGCGGGGCTGACGCGCGGCATTATCGGCCTGGTGAACAAAGGCCAGCCACGCACGCCGGAGGATTGGGGCGCGCTGCGGGCCTGGGCCTGGGGCGCTGGCCGAGGACTGGATTACCTGGAGACCGATCCGGCGGTTGATGCCAAGCACGTGGGGATCGAGGGCGTTTCACGCTACGGCAAGGCGGCGCTGGTGACGATGGCTTTTGATGAGCGCTTTGCGATGGTGCTGGTCGGCTCCTCCGGCAAGGGCGGCGCCACGCTGCTGCGGCGCAACTTTGGCGAGGCGGTGGAGAGCCTGACCGGCGGCGAGTACTACTGGATGGCCGGAAACTTCCTGAAGTACGGAGCGGCGGAGGCGAGCTTTGGAAGCGGCAATCCGGGCCAGATTCCGGTGGATTCCAACGAACTGATCGCCCTGTGCGCCCCGCGGCTCACCTTCATCAGCTATGGCATTCCGGAAAAGGGTGACGCCAAATGGCTGGACCACGAGGGGAGCTTTATGGCCACCGTGGATGCGGGACGCGTCTTCAGGCTGCTGGGAGCCAAAGATATTGGAGTGGAAGGCGATGCTCACAGCGCCAAGATGCCGCCTGTCAACACCGGGCTTCTGGATGGGCAACTGGCATGGCGTCAGCACGACGGCGGCCACACCGACGCGCCGAATATGAAGTGGTTCCTCCAGTGGGCAGACAAGTTCATCGGCCACACGCCTCCGCAATAGTGGCCTGGGAGCAGTCAAACGCCGCATCGTTTCCCACCCATTCGCGCATAGAACACGCGAATGGATGGAGGACCCGGCAGGCAAAAGCGCGACACCGCGGGGTAATCGTGGATGAATATGCGCGGGCGGAGACGCCCGCGCTACAGCCGGTCTGGAGACCGGCGCTACAATCCTTTTGCTTTCAGTTCAATCGGCCACAACATTAACGAAAACTGGCAGTGATCTGCTTGCCGTCGTAGGTGATCTCTTGGTCAGCCTGGCCGGTTACTTCTTCGCCAACCCCGTGATTGCTGCCCACCACGACAATCCGAAAGACGCGCTTCTCCACCATTCCTGGAAAGGAACCGGCGCGGTCGCCAATCGTCAACTGGCCGGACGCTTCCTTCCAGCGAATGGGAATCACGGAATGTTGGCCTTTTTCGTACTCATAGCCGTCTCCCGCATCCTCATAGAGATCGAACTGGCCGTCGGCTCCGCGATAGATGCGCAGTTCGATGGGTCCGCCTGGATTCTCGGCGGCGTACTCGATCTCCGGCCCCATGGGCAGGATCGAACCGGCGCGCACATAGAGCGGAATGCGTTCAAGCGGCGCATCGGCTTCGATCTCATTGCCGCCCAGCTGCGCCGCTCCGGTCCAGAAGTCATACCACTTGGGCGATGCGGGCAGATAAACGGTGCGATGGGTGGCGTTGGACTTGAGCACTGGATTGACCATCAAGGCGGGACCGAACATGAACTGGTCGCCGATATTCCATGTGTTTGCATCCGTCCGCCAATCCATCACCAGCGGGCGCTGGATGGTGTAATCCTCGCTCGTAACCTTCCAGGCCAGCGAGTAGATGTATGGCATCAGGCGATAGCGGAGCTTGTCGAAGCGCACCAGCGCGGGCTCGACTTTGTCGTAGGTCCAGAGTTCGTTGTGCGCGCGATGGCCATGGGTGCGGAAGATGGGGCAGAAGGTGCCGAACTCAAACCAGCGGGCGTAGAGTTCCTGGTAGGCGGGCTGCTCCGTGACGCCGGGAGTGGCCGGCCAGTAGCCGCCGATGTCGGTGGTCCAGTACGGATAGCCGCTGAGCGCGAAGTTCAGTCCGGCCGGAACCTGGTGCGAGAGCGCCCAAAAATTAGTGTGCACGTCGCCTGACCAGACCGTTGCGCCGACGCGCTGCTGGCCGAAGAATGCCGAGCGCGTGAGCAGAAAGACGCGCTTGCCGCCGTTTTCCGCCTTCCAGTGATCCTGCACGCCAAGAGTATGCAGCAGCGGGAAGACATTCGTGTACTCCGCTCCGTTGCCGATGGCCAATTGCTTGTAGCGCAGGATCGCATCGCCCATGTGCGGCCAGAACTCCTCCGGTTCGGCGCTGTCCAGCCAGAAGGCATCCCATCCCTGCTTGAGCAGCTTGCCGGGCAGGCGATTCCAATAGATATCGCGTCCTTCGGCGCTGCTCGGATCATAGACATGGGCGCCGGGAATGAGGAGGTTTTTTGCGTCCAGCGTCTTGTAGGTCTCGGATTTTGGATCGAGCATTCCCCAGACGGAGATCATGGTGTGCACATTCTCTTTGTGCAGCGTGTCGAGATCCTTGGGCACATCGTGGTAGTTTTCGTTGAAGTCAGGATCGCCTTCGTTCTTCCACCAGAACCAATCCTGCACGATCGCGTCCAGCGGAATGTGCTCCGAGCGATAGCGTGCCGCGACGGTTTTGATCTCGTCGAGCGATACGTAGCGGTCCTTGGATTGGAAGAAGCCGTAGGCCCACTTGGGCAGCAGCGGGGCGTGACCGGTCAAATCGCGGTACTCAAGGATGACGGTATCCATCTCCGGGCCATAGAGAAAGTAGAAATCCACCGACTTGCCGGCCATCGAACTGAAGGACAATTCGCCGGGAAAGCGATTGTCAAAGTAGGTGAAGGCCGCTGTATTCCATAGCAGCGCATAGCCATTGCTCGATACCAGCAGAGGAATGGCCACGTCCGTATTGTTCTGGCCCAGCTCGACGGTTGAGCCGCGATAGTTGAACATACCACTCTGGTGCTGCCCCAGCCCGAAGAAGGCCTCCTCCGGCACGGGAGAGAATCGGTCGGTGATGCGATAGGTGCTGTCGCCGTTCACCTGCATCGGCTCATAAGTGCGCGGCAGGCTGTCCCTCTCGCGCAGCAGAAGGTCTCCATTTGCGCCGTGAAAGGAAAGAAAGCCGCGCTCCAAATTGATGGCAACTTGCAGCGCATCGGTCTTGATTGTGGCCGAGCGAGCATCTTGCGAGAACTGAAAGGGAGCGCCCGCGCAGGATTGGGCGGCATCGAGCATCCAGGGCTGGGGGCCGGTCTGGGCCGACGCATCAGGCTTGGCCACTACATGAACCACCGAAGCGCCGCAAACCGTAACCTCGATCACCTCAGAGCCTATCGTGGCGCGCATTCCATGTTCAGAGGGCTGCGCCACAACGGGAACCAGTCCTGGCATGTCCTGGCCTGGCATTTGACTCCAGGCGTTGGGAACGATTGAAAACAGAACCAGGAAGGCCGGTATCGCCATTCTGCGAAAGAGATTCATGGACCGAATGAACGAGAAGAATCGGGCGGGTAAACGATTACACACTGGAGGACGCCTTTCCATATTTTGAGGGACACTTTGGTGATTGGTTGGGGGGTGATCCGCAACCAAACTTCTGTGAGTTATTTCATCTATATCCTCACGCAAGAGACCCACATTTGCAAGAACTCAGAATGTGCATCTCTTTTGAGGAGAAGAAAGGCCATGATCTGCCGCGCGGAGATTGCCGAGACGCGTTTGGCGGCCTCTCTGTTTACAGAATGAGGAAATGAGAGTTTGTCAGCTGCGATGGAAGGCGACCATGTGTCCCATCTTTCCGTTGTTCAGACAAGTTCGTTGATGCGGATGGCGAGATTGTTTTCCGCCGCAATCTCGCTCGATCCGGTGGCGGTTGCTCCGGAGAGTGTTGGGTCTGAAGCCACATACTCTCCATCCGACTCGGAGACGCTGCCCGAATACTGCTTTCCGTCAACGGTGGTTGAGAAGCTGGTCACCTGCATCTCCTGGGCGACGCTGCTGCCGGCGCTCGCACCACCACCGCCATTATGGGAGGCATGGCTTGGTTTACTCGGGGCCTGCGCTGGGGCGCTGGGCGCGGAGGCGCTGGAGCCTGATGTGGCCGTTGTTGTCGACACTGTCCCACTCGATTTTGGCGCCGCCTTGAAGGGAAGAGCAATCGCCGGATTGAAAACCGTTCTGCTTGAGGAACTGGATGCTATCGGGGTAATCGTCATCGCTCTCTCCTCCTGAGTAAAAGGCATTCTCCCGATTCGATGATCGGCGGTTCCGGCAGAATCATGAGGGAGGGAATGGACGCTGACGGAAGTTTATTGAGAGGTTCTGTTTTGGGAAGTTGGCATCCCATTTTGGTCTGTTCCTTTCAGGATTTTTTGAGTTTGCTGGGGAGAGTCTGTACAGGGTGAGAAGACTTTAATGACTCAGATGGATTGTTTGAACCGCCTCGGAGCTTGACTTGCAAGGAGCATCCCGTGCGGGCTGTTCTCTGCCTCACAGGATTAGAGAGGCCATCCATGATCGAGACGGTGAAACAAGCTGCCATGCCGAACGGGTGTATCCCTTTCTATACCCTTTTGAACGCCGCACTCGATGTGGTGAACCAGCGACTGGAGGCGCAGCCGGAGAGCGTTGAACTTCTTTGTCAGCGGGGAAATTTTCTGGAGCTGATGGGGCGCGGCACGGAGGCGCTGGATTGTTATGCGCTGTTGCTCGCCCTTGATCCCACGCATCGCGCCGCGCTGAACAACTCCGGCAATCTTCTCACCACCTGCGAAAGAAATGATGAGGCGCGCAGGGTCTACGCGCAGGCGGCAGCCAGTCATCCTGGCGATCCAATGAGCCTGGTGAATTATGCCAATAGCCTGCGCAAGCATAGTGATTTGGAGCCAGCGCGCGCGTACTTTGAGATGGCGTTGAAGGCGGACGCCGACTACTGGCAGGCGCACCTGGGAATGTCGGCTGTACTGGCTGATCTGGGCGATACGGAGGGATCGGTTCGGCATCGCCGCGCCGCCTTCCGAGGGCGCTGCGTGGTTCCGCTCACGTATCGTGGAGCACAGGCTCCGATCACGGTGTTGGAACTGGTTGCAATCGGCGCAGGGAATGCGCGCATCAAGCTCTTTCTCAGCGATCGGATTTACAAAAGATACCTGGTTGCGACGGAGTTCTTTGACGCCGCCACCACATTGCCGCCGCACGATCTTGTGGTGAATGCCATCGGGGATGCCGACTCCGCGGAAGCAGCTTTGGCCGGCGCGCGGGCTGTGCTTGAGCACACCACGGCTCCGGTGATCAACGCGCCCTCGGCGGTGCAGATGACGGGGCGCTGCGCAATAGCGCGCCGCCTGGCCGATGTGCCTGGAGTCATCACGGCAAAGACCGTTGCCTGGTCGAGAGAGATGCTGAGTGCGCCCGATGCGTTGGAGCGGCTAGCCGGGCAAGGTTTTGCGTTTCCTCTTCTGCTGCGCACACCCGGCTTCCACGGCGGAGAGCACTTTTTGCGCGTGGATGCGCCGGATGATTTAGCCGAGGCGCTGGCCACGCTCCCCGGCAGCGACGTGATGGTCATGGAGTATCTGGATGCGCGTGGGCGCGATGGAAAGACGCGCAAATATCGAGTGATGATGATCGATGGCCGGCTTTATCCGCTGCACGCCGCGATCTCGCACCACTGGAAGATACACTACTTCAGCGCGGAGATGGCTGAGAGCCCGGAGCATCGCGCCGAGGATGCGGCGTTTCTGGAGAAGATGGAAGATGTTGTGGGCGAACGGGCCATGGCCGCATTGAAAGCAATTCAAACGGCGCTGGGTTTGGATTATGGCGGCATTGATTTTGGTTTGAATGCGCAGGGAGATGTGCTGCTGTTTGAAGCCAATGCGACGATGGCGGTCTTTCCGCCGACTGAGGGCAGCCAATGGGATTATCGCCGTCCCGCGGTTGAGCGAATCTGCGGAGCCGTACACAATATGCTGGCGACAAGAGCGCGGAGCGGCCACTTCAGTGTGAACTGACCGCCGCGCTTGTTCCGCAATCCGCTTGTGATGCTGCGCAGGCGCTTGGCCGCAGGTAACATTGCCGGGCAGGCTGCACCGTTCCTTGGTACACCAACAAGCCTGAAAATCATGACCTGGTGGACCAAGCACTATCTTTCCGTGCATCGGTAAACCACTCGCATCGTATCGGCTCGCCGACCTTCTTACGGCTGGTACTCCCACAGGTCGTTTAACCCGCCATCATTTCCGCTGGCATCGTAACCCTCGCCCCCAAAGAGCCAGGGATTGCCCGAAGCATCTGTCCAAACCGCGGCGCTATCGCGGCCTCCGGGAATGTTTTCATCGGCAGGTGTACCCAGTGTTCCGTAGAAGCCGGATTGGCCACAGTCGCCTGTACCTTCACAGTTTTTGTTTTGAGGAATCGTGCTGCTGCCGCCCATCCACGCCCACTCGCCATATGCGCCCAGCTTCGGGTCAAACTTCCACAGGTCGTTTAACTCGCCGCTATTATTGTTGGCATCGCTACCAAAGCCCCCTGAGAGCCAGAGATTGCCCAAAGCATCTGTCCAGCTAGCGGCACCCCAGCGGCCACCGGGGATGTTTCCAGAGGCAGGCGTTCCCAGTGTCCCGTAGACTCCGGGGTAACCTGCATTGCTGCCAAGCATGCTGCCGCCCATCCACGCCCACTCGCCATATGTACCCAGCTTCGGATTGAATTTCCAAAGGTCGTTTAACTCGCCGCCCCCAAAAAGCCAGAGATTGCCCGAAGCATCTGTCCAGCAAGCGGCGCTTTCGCGGCCACTGGGGATGTTTCCGGCGGCAGGCGTCCCCAGCGTCCCGTAGGTCCCGGGTTCAATCGTGCCATTGCTGGGAATCGTACTGCTGCCGCCCATCCATGCCCACTCACCATTGGAGCCCAGCTTCGGGTCAAACTTCCAAAGGTCGTTTAGATCGTCAATATTATCGTTGGCATCGTAACCCAAGCCGCCAAAGAGCCAGAAATTGCCCGAAGAATCTGTCCAGCTCATGGCGCCAAAACGGCCACCAGGGATGTTTGCGGCGGCAGGCGTCCCCTGGGTCCCGTAGACTCCGGGCTGACCACAGTATCCAACCTGAGCACAACTTTGATTTTTGGTAACCGTGCTGCTGCCGCCCATCCACGCCCACTGGCCATTTGCGCCCAGCTTGGGGTCAAACTTCCACAGGTCGTTTAACTCGCCCCAAATATGGTTGGCATCGAAACCCCAGCCCCCAAAGAGCCAGAGATTGCCCGAAGTATCTGTCCAGCTCACAGCTTCTTCACGGCCACCGGGGGTGTTTCCAGCGGCAGGGGTTCCCAACGTTCCGTAGATTCCGGGTTGTCCGTAATTGCTGCCAGCCGTGCTGTTGCCGCTCATCCACGCCCACTCACCATCTGCGCCGAGCTTCGGATCAAACTTCCACAGGTCGTTTAACTGGCCCGCACTATCGTTGACATCGTAACCATTGCCCCCAAAGAGCCAGTGGTTGCCCGAACCGTCAGTCCAACTTACGGCACTATCGCGGCCACCGGGAATGTTTCCGGCGGCGGGCGTACCCTGCGTGCCGTAGACTCCGGGTTGACCACAGTTTGAGCAGCCAACCGTGCTGCTGCCGCCCATCCAAGTCCACTGGCCAACTCCACTGCTACCAGAAATGGTGTAAGCAGCCGTGGCCACTGCGCTGTTGGTATAGCCGCTGGCCGTCGCCATTGCCTCAAGAGTTTCTGTTGCGGACACCGTGATGGCGCCGCTGTACACGCTTGAACTCGTGGTTGGCGTAGTCCCGTTCGTCGTGTAGTAGATGATCGCGCCGGCCGTCGCATCGCTGATCGCAACCGACTGTGAAGAGGTATAGCTTCCGGCTGCAACGCTGAAGGATGGCGTCGCTGCTTGTGGTTCGACTGTGACCGCCACTGTTGCATTGCCGGATTGGCTCGAATCCTCTGTTGAAGTTGCAGTTATCGTCGCTGTTCCCGCGCCGGCCGGCGTAAAGACGCCTGCGCTGCTGACCGACCCGATGCTCACGGGACTGACCGACCATGTGACCGTAGAACTAAAACTTCCCGTCCCACTTACGGTCGGGGTACAAGCAGACGTTTGGCTCGTAAAGATCGAAGTTGGGAGGCAAGTGACTGTAACGGACGTGATTGTGGGTGTTACCGGAGGGGTGGTTCCGCCCCCACCCCCACCGCAACCGGTCATGAAAATGATAGCGATGAGTCCTGGCACCAGCAGAACTCGAAGACAAGATGCTTGCACGGCTTTGAACATGGTAGAAACCCTTTCTTGCAGCGCGGCTGGCAGGCCATGGGAGGGATTGGTCAGTATCACGCGCAATCAAGCCAGGCTACCTTTCAGCCTGGAACTCGTACTGATTGCGCGTGAAAGTTCAAAGTAGCAGAAAATTCAAGCGATTTGTATGAATCGGGTGCAGTTCATATGAAGTTGACATCGAATTCGCAGCCGGGGTGGGCACGGACAAAAAAACGCCGCCTCCAAGCCGGATATTGATCGCTTGGCGGCGGGCGATAGCACTCATTGCGCAGCCTCTTAGTCAGCGGAACTGCTGGGATTGCGGCTCTTCTTTGCAGAGTATTTCCTGTTGCTCTCGCCCTGGAGAATCCCTTGCACCAGGATCGGGCAGGAACACTTCGCATCTCTTGCGGAGCTTTTGCTGAATTTTTTAAATATATGGTTCTAATAGCACAGGGAGATTCCCCGGCAATGCCGGGATGGCAGCAGTAGTTTGACGTTTACGGGAATCGTTATTGGTTTGTGGTTTTCTCATTTGCCCCTTGGAATGCGGCCTCGGCACAAATTTGAGGCGCCGTCCCTACGGGACTCCGGCGGCTTTCTTTCTGCTCTTTTCCCACCGTTGAAACGGTGGGCTAATCAACCCTGCGCCTACGGCGCGGGCTAGCTGGGGCGCTGTTGCTTTAGGGAACCTTTGATTCATTTTTTCTTTGCAGCAAAGATTCCCTCGGGGGCTAAAGCCCGCATTTATTTTGGGCCACTTGTGGCGCAGCTAAAGCCGCGCCCTTTCAAAACTTGGACTTATTGGCAATGCACTCAGGTTGGCCCCTTTGAGGGGCCACAAACAGTAAAGCCTCCGGCTTTGCCGGAGGATATTTACAAAATATAATATGGTGCCGGGAGGGGGGGTCGAACCCCCATGACCACAAGGGCCGGCAGATTTTGAGTCTGCTGCGTCTGCCAGTTCCGCCATCCCGGCTCGGGGTGGGATTCCGCCTTCAAAGTATCGCACAATGGTTGCCCTCAAGGCTAGAGGCATCTTTATTTGAAACTTCGCCCTTCTGCTGCGAGGGCGGCAATCGGCAGCGCGAGGGCGTTCCGTAATGTAAATGGAAGGCACGATCCGGAACAGAACCGTGCTTTCCACATACGCAAGCGCTCGAAACGCCGTCTCGCGTGCGACAATGGAGGCAATCGTGATGAATAATTCCACCTCGATCCTCGTTCCTGACCCGGTTACGATTACACCGGAACTTCTGGCCCAGCACAGCATCACCGCCGATGAGTACAGCCGTATTGAAGGCGCACTGGGCCGCGTGCCATCGCTGACCGAACTGGGCATTTACAGCGTGATGTGGAGCGAACATTGCTCCTACAAGTCGAGCCGCGTGCATTTGAAGCGGCTGCCCACCAAGAGCGAACTGGTGGTGCAGGGGCCGGGCGAAAATGCCGGCATCATTGATGTGGGCGACGGCTGGGCCTGCGCCTTCAAGATTGAGAGCCACAACCACCCTAGCTACATCGAGCCTTTTCAGGGCGCGACGACGGGCGTGGGCGGCATATTGCGCGACATTTTTACGATGGGTGCGCGTCCGCTGGCGGTAATGGATTCACTGCGCTTTGGGCCGATTGAAGACGGCGGCGATGAGCCGGAGCTGGTGCGCAAGAATCACTCCATCGTGGAGGGCGTGGTGGGCGGCGTGGCTGGCTACGGCAACTGCTTCGGCGTGCCTAACCTGGGCGGCGAGACGAAGTTCGAGGCTTGCTACAGCGGCAACCCGCTGGTGAACGCCTTTGCGCTGGGCATGGTCCGCAAGGACGAGATTTTCTATGGCAAGGCGAGCGGCGCGGGCAATCCGGTGATTTACGTGGGCGCGAAGACCGGGCGCGACGGGATTCATGGCGCAACCATGGCCAGCGAGGAGTTCCACGAAGGCACCGAGGCCAAGCGGCCCAACGTGCAGGTGGGCGATCCTTTCATGGAAAAGCTGCTGATGGAGGCCTGCCTGGAGGCGATGAAGACGGGCGTGATCGTCGGCATCCAGGATATGGGGGCGGCTGGATTAACGTGTTCGACCTGCGAGATGGGCGCGCGCGGCGGCGTGGGCCTTGACGTGGAGCTGGATCTGGTTCCGCAGCGCGAGACCGGCATGAGCGCCTATGAGATCATGCTGAGCGAGAGCCAGGAGCGGATGCTGCTGGTGGCCATCAAGGGACGCGAAGAAGAGGTGCTGAGCGTCTTCAAAAAGTGGGGCCTGGACGGCGTCATTATTGGCACGGTGCAGGACGAGCCGCGGCTGCGCATCCGGCAAGGCGGCGTGCTGGTGGCCGACATTCCGAATACTTCGCTGACCGACGATGCGCCGCTTTATCACCGGCCGGTTGGGGTTTGGAAGTCGCCGATCCCGGTGGAGCCTTCGGAAGAGGTTCTGGCGCAGCTCAACCTGGACCGCGATTTTACCGCTGACCTGAAGAAGCTGCTGAAGAGCGCCAACGTCTGCAGCAAGCGCTGGGTCTACGAGCAATATGATTCGATGGTCCAGACCAATACCGTACTCGGCCCCGGCGGCGAGGGCGGAGTGATGCGCATCAAGGGAACAGGAGACAGGGAGCAGGGAACCGGCGACCGCGCGCTGGCGATGGCTTTGGACGGCAATGGGCGCTGGGCGTATCTCGATCCCAAGCTGGGAGCGATGCACGCCGTGGCTGAATGCGCGCGCAAGGTTGCCATGACAGGCGCCAAGCCGGTGGCTGCAACCAACTGCCTCAACTTTGGCAACCCCGAGAAGCCGGAGATCATGGCGCAGCTTTCGGCGGCTATCGACGGCATTGGCGAGGCCTGCATTGCGCTGGGAACGCCCATTACCGGCGGCAACGTTTCGCTCTACAACGAAACCAAAGGCGAGGGCATTTATCCGACGCCGGTTCTTGGGATTGTCGGTATTCTGGAGGATGTTTTCAAGGCCGTCCCGGCGGATTTCCAGAAGGCGGGCGATGCGATTTTGCTTTTGTGGCCGGTGCAGCGGGGCGAAGAGCCGAATCCGAAGCTGGAAGTACCCTTCAAACCCGAACCCATGAGATATTCTCCGGTTGAGATTATTGCGCAAGAGCCGATCCCAGAGGCAGATCCGGAAGCTCCTGAAGCCACAGCCGATGCCAATCTGGCCGTCTTTGGCTCCTCGGAGTACGCCAAGGTCATTCTCGGAAGCCTGTGGGGCACGCCGCCTCCGCTTGACTTGGATGCGGAAGCCAGCCTGCACAGGCTACTGGCCAAGCTGGCCGATGAACGGCTGCTCGCCTCGGCGCGTGATATTTCTGATGGCGGCATCGCGGTCGCCCTGGCGCAAGCCGGTTTTGCCAAGGGCATTGGCGCAACCGTTGAGCAGGATCCCTCGCTGATGGTTCATTCGCTCTTCGGCCTCTTTGCCGAACCGGCCTCGACTGTATTGCTTACAACGCATCCCTCCAACATTTCCCTGATCGAAAATCTGGCTGACAAATACAACTTTCTGGCCGCGCGCATCGGCACGACGGGCGGCGACCGGCTGGAGATCACGGTGGACGGGGAGCCGTTTATCTCCGCGCCGCTCACTGATCTGCGCAAACCCTGGGCTTCGGCTCTGGAAGCTATCCTCCACGACGAGGTAACGGCATGAGCGGGTTGCTCTTTCAGGGGGTCGAGGGAGTTGAGGAGGATGCATTCCCTCAGGGGCTAAAGCCCGGTCCCGTATTTGGGCCGGCTCGCGGCGCGGCTAAAGCCGCGCCCTTTCAAAGCGACAAATTGCACGAAGAGTGCGGCGTCATTGCCATCCACGGCCATCCGGAGGCCGCGCGGCAGGCCTACCTTGGGCTTTACGCCCTGCAGCATCGCGGCCAGGAATCGGCGGGCATCGCCACGGCCGACGGCCAGCACCTGGCCAACATCAAGGGCATGGGCCTGGTTTCGGAGATTTTTACCGACGACGTGATTGCCAAGCTGACCGGCTCAATGGCCATCGGCCACACGCGCTACTCGACCACCGGCGACTCGGCGTTGCTCAATGCGCAGCCCATCCGCGTTGAATCCACCAAAGGCCTGATCGCCATCGCGCATAACGGCAACCTGGTCAATCTGGGCAATGTGCGTTCGCGCCTGGAGCGAGCCGGGGCTTACTTTCAGACCACCTCCGACTCCGAGATCATTGTCCAGCTCATTGCCCATTCACCTGCCGGTAGCCTGGTGGACGCTATTGCCGACTCGCTCAGCCAGATCGACGGCGCATTTTCCATCGTGATGATGACCCGCGACCGCATCTTTGCCGCTCGCGATCCGCACGGCTTCCGGCCGCTCTCGATTGGCCGGATCAAGAACCCCGACGGCCCCGACACCATCATCTTCTCCTCGGAGACTTGCGCTCTGGATCTGCTGCGCGCCGAATATCTGCGCGATGTGCTGCCCGGCGAGCTGGTCATGGTGACCGAGGACGGCATCACCAGCCGCCAGTATTCCACCGGCACGCCCCAATCCAGTTGCATCTTTGAGCACGTTTACTTTGCGCGCCCCGACAGCCGCGTCTTTGGCCGCTGGGTGCAGGAGAGCCGCGACCAGATGGGCCGCCAACTGGCCCGTGAAGCGGGTGTTCCAGCCGATGTGGTGGTTCCCGTGCCCGACTCAGGCGTGACGGCGGCGCTCGGTTACGCCGAGGAAGCTGGCATTCCCTTTCGCCTGGGCCTCATCCGCAACCATTATGTGGGCCGAACCTTCATTGAACCGGAGCAGCGCGTGCGCGATTTTGGCGTTCGGCTCAAGCTGAACCCAGTACGCAATCTGCTTGAAGGCAAACGCGTAGTGCTGATTGACGACTCGATCATTCGCGGCACCACTAGCCGCAAAATTGTGCGCATGGTGCGCGGCGCGGGAGCCAAAGAGGTCCATCTGCGCATCAGCTGTCCGCCCACCATCTCGCCTTGCTTTTACGGCGTGGATACGCCCAGCAAGCGCGAACTGATCGCCGCCAACAACTCCATTGAAGAGATTCGCCGCTTTATTGAGGCCGATTCATTGGCCTACCTGTCTCTGGACGGCCTGCTTCAATGCTGCCGGGGCGAGGAGCAAACCGGCTATTGCACCGCCTGCTACACCGGCAACTATCCCACCGAGTGGGTGGATGTGGATGAGATTCTACCGACCACGATGAGTGTGTAAACGGATCTTCCGACGCATTGTTGGGATCTCCGCAGAGAGTCGATCTTTGCGGATTTCTGCGTGAAAGATCGAAGATTTTCCTTGCTACAATCGGCTCATGATCCCTGAAGGCACAACCGAACGCCTGTTGCTGCGCCCACTGGAGATTGGCGATGCGCCTCAGATTCAGGAGTTATTCCCTCACTGGGAGATCGTGCGCTTTCTGCTGAATCGCGTGCCTTGGCCTTATCCGTCCGATGGAGCGGCGTTTTATTGCCGGGAGATTGCCTTGCCGCAGATGGAACGCGGCGAGGCTTGGCATTGGACCCTTCGGCTTCGAAGCGGGCCATCGCGATTGATCGGGTTGATCAGCCTGGTCAAAGGCAAAGAAGACAATCGCGGTTTCTGGCTTGGATTGCCGTGGCAAGGGCGAGGCTTGATGAGCGAGGCCTGCGCCTGGGCCAACGATTTCTGGTTTGATACGCTGCACTTTCCGGTTTTGCGCGTGGCCAAGGCGGCGGCCAATGCAGCTTCCCGGCGCATCTCCGAGCGGCAGGGTATGCGGCTGGTGGGTTTGATCGAGAAGGATTACGTCTCTGGCCGCCTTTCATCCGAGATTTGGGAGATCACTGCCGAAGAGTGGCGGACGTGGAAGGCGCAAAAGATTAAGGATGAGGTCAAGGAGGTTTTGTGATGAGAGATCGATTCGGAATGTCTGCCAAAGGGCTGCTTGCGCTGGTTTTTGTTATGGCTCCAGTCTGTTGCGCCGCTCAATCTGGCGCAACTCCAGCTACCGACGCCGCGCCCAAGCTGGAGCTGGCCTTTGAAGAACTGGTGACTCTGGACAAAGCCGTTGTGGTCGGTGACACCGCCTTTGGCCACCGCCAGTATGTTCCAATCACTGGAGGCAGCGTGACCGGCGCTAAGCTGAAGGGCAAAGTTTTGCCGGGAGGGTGGGATTGGCAGCTTAATTTACCCAATGGCTGCAGCTCGCTCTCGGCGGAGTACAGGCTGCAAGCCGAGGACGGCACGATCATCTACGTCACCAACAAGGGTATGCTTTGTGGCGCGGGCAAGATCTTTACACGGCCTGTTTTTGAAGCGCCCAAAGGAGCGTACGAATGGCTGACCGAGGGAACGTTCGTGGGCGTGCTCAGCATCGTGGGCGACGCCGATCACCCCGCGGTACGCATTACTTTCTATCAGGCGAGATAGTGTCCGCCCCGGAGGCTGCAGATCTCTCGCTGGGAGGCGGAAAGACACGCAGGCGTTCGACGAGGCGATCTGTCGAGGCGACGACTTCGATGCGGAGGCCGGCGGATTCCAGCAGAACGACCTCGCCCGGAAGCGGGATGCGGCCTTCGACTTCGCTGACCAGGCCGCCGAGTGTGGTGGCTTCGTAGGCTTCGTCCAGGTTGCCGAGGCTGGCCTGATCGCCGAAAAGGCTGGACAGTTGATCGACGGGAAAGCTGCCGGGAACCATCCAGACGCCATGCGGCTCGCGCTGCGCCTCCAGGATGGGAGCATCTTCCTCGTGCTCGTCGTGAATCTCGCCGACGATCTCTTCGAGCAGGTCCTCGATGGTGACGAGACCCGAGACACCTCCGTACTCGTCGATGACGATGCGCATGTGCTGCTTTTCGCGCTGCATCTCGCGCAGCAGCTCGTAGACGCGCTTGGTCTCCGGGACGAACTCCGCTTCGCGCGCCAAAGTGGCCACGGTACGGGTGCTGGCCTCGGTGTCGGCCACTTGCAGCAGGTCATGGGCAAAGGCTATGCCGGTGATGTTGTCGATCGAGTCTTCGTAGACCGGGACACGAGAAAAGTTGTGCTCGCGCAGCTCTTCGAGGAAGGCTTCCAGGGTGAGATTCGAGGGGACGGAGAAGACCTCAGGACGCGGCGTCATCACCTCGCGCACCAGCTTGTCGCCGAACTCGACGGCCGAGCGGACCAACTCGCGGTCGCTCTCTTCGAGAATGCCCTCTTCTTCGCCAGCTTCCAGCAGCGCCTCGACATCGGCTTCCGTCTCCTCTTCCGCGGTGACCGGCTCCTCGGCCAGCGCGGCCACCGAGTAGAAAAAGCGGACGAAGACGGTGATGGGGGTCATCAGCCAGAGAAGAAAGCGAATCGGCCAGATCAGGCGCCCCGCCCAACGGCCCCGTGTGCGGTCGAAGAGTAGCGTTGGAAGTAACTGATTACAAAATACGATGACGAGCACAACGCCGAGAACGGCTTGAGCGATCTCAACGGTGTTGGGCCGCGTCAGCCCGCCGCGATCAAAGAGAATGGCGCCGAATTCGAGGGCGATGATGCCAAGGGAGAGTTGCTGGAGGATCTGGGCACAGAGGGCGGCGTGATCGCGCGTGAGGCCGAGGTGCGGCTCGACCAGCTCCTCCCAGGCGTCGAGGTTTTCTTCGATCTCGCGGGTGAGGATTTTGCCGAATTCGGCGTAGACGCGGCTGATGTAGGCGGCCAGCGTCTCGATGGCGGCGAGCGTGAGGATCAGGAGGATGAAGGATGGGGTCATGACTTGGCCCCCGTTTTGCGGGTTAAGGCATGTGGTTTCCGCACTCGATCTTTGATGATCCGATTCGCAGGATGAACCGCAGGTCCTTCGACACCCTTCGCTACGCCACGGTCGCTCAGGATGACAGTTTTTTGGGGGATTTGGCGTTTTTTGGAAACCGGATTCTCTATCCGCTCGATGAGGCCTTGCGGCAGATCCAGCTTGGCGCGCAACAGCCGCTCGCGCCGAGCCATTTGGCCCTCATCAGCTTCGTGGTCGTAGCCGGCCAGATGCAGCAGGCCGTGCAGGATAAGCACTTTGACTTCCGTTGATAGCGAGTGGCTTTGCTGGACAGCCTGCTTACGCGCGGTGGGAACGCTGATGGCCAGATCGCCCGCGTATCCTTCCGCGCCCAAACCTTCCGCGGGGAAGGAAAGCACATCCGTCGGCTTGTTCTTGCCGCGAAACTGGCGGTTGAGCTTGCGGATGGCTGCGTCCGTGGTGAGCAGGACCGTGACCTCGCCTTTGAGGCGGACGGTTTTTTGCGCCAGTGCGAGAAAGCGGGTGAGCGTGCGGGCGGAAGGGATTTTTTGAGCTTTGCCGAGGCCGGACGCAGAGGTCTTCATCGCTGAAGTTGATGCCAGCGCGGGGTCGGGGTCCAGGTCGGGGTCCAGAAGGATCATCGTACACGGAGGCGCAATCCATGCGGCTTCGCTCATTTTCAATTCTACGCTAACGCTGGATCAGCGCGACGTGAGTTTACGCGGCTTTGCGACGCGGGCTGGTTTTGCGATGCGCCAACCGGGTAAAATCGCCGGTCAACTTCAATGAGCTAACTGTTTCGAAGTGCGACTTGATATCTGAATAAGCTGCTTCGATGAGTCGGATTAGAGCGGCGGCGTTCGCGGGTGTTCCAGGTTTGAGTTTTACATGGCGCATGAACTTGCCCGTGCCCTGCAGCAGGTGAGCTGGATCGGGCAGCGCCGCACCCTGGTAGAAACCAACATTTACGTGAGCCGTAAAGACATTGACGTAGGCGAAGGGGAGATCTCCCAGGCACGCAACGGGAGATCCGTCATGGAGGAGCTCGCTGACATCGTTGCCGCAATCGCGCATCACCTGAAACCATTGGCGCGCGATCTCTCCTAACTCGCCCTGATGCTTTTGCAGCCAGGCATCGACACTGGGATTGCGCTTCAGCGCGCCGTCGTAGCGAAGAAATTCGGTTCGGACCATCACGCTCCTTTGCCGTTGGATGCGTAATCCGGCCGCGTAGATTCCGGTCGAGGCGCGCCCGGTTCCCCGGTCTCAAAATCGAGACCGGGGGCACCCATTGTCTATGGGAGAAAAGAGTTTGTATCTCCGAGACCGGGGGCAACCGACTGGTTGAGGTTCATCGAATCCCATGTCTGAAAATCCAGACATGGGGCACCCAATCATTTTGGGTTAGTCAGACCTTGGACAACCGCCTACTGCGGCTTGGGCGGATGCAGGGGCTGGGGCTGCGGGCGGTTTTCGCGTGGCGGAAGGCCGACTTCGATGGCTTCGCCGGCGCTGAGCGGCAGCTCCTGCTGCTGGGATTTGACGGACTCATAGGCGCGGACGATTCTTTGCACCAGGGCGTGGCGGACGACGTCCGAGTCCTCGAAGTGGCAGAATTGGATGCCTTCGACGCCGTCGAGGATGTTGATGGCGTCGAGCAGGCCGGATTTGCGCGGGTTGGGCAGGTCGATCTGGGTGATGTCGCCGGTGATGACCGCTTTGGAGCCGTTGCCCATGCGGGTGAGGAACATCTTCATCTGCTCGATGGTGGTGTTCTGCGCCTCGTCCATGATGATGAAGGCGTCGTTGAGGGTGCGGCCACGCATGAAGGCCAGCGGGGCCACTTCGATCACGTTCTTTTCCAGCATTTTGTCGACCTTTTCCGGGTCGAGGAGGTCGTAGAGGGCGTCGTAGAGCGGGCGCAGGTAGGGATCGACTTTGTCTTGCAGCGTGCCGGGAAGGAAGCCGAGGCGCTCGCCGGCCTCGACTGCCGGGCGGACAAGGACGATGCGGCTGACTTTTTTGGCGTTCATCGCAGCTACGGCCATGGCGACGGCGAGGTAGGTTTTGCCGGTGCCGGCGGGGCCAACGCCGAAGACCATGTCGTTCTGCTCGATGGCTTCGACGTATTTGCGCTGATTGATGGAGCGGGGCTGGACGGTGCGCTTGACGCCGGCCGAGCGCTGCTTGCCGCTATCGGCGAGCGAGCGCAGGGTGGTGGCGGAGTCGGTGACGACGAGGCGCAGAAGGCCGTTGAGTTCGCCGTTGTGGGGGTTGACGCCCTGCTTGCGGAGAGCCTCGAAGTCGGAGAAGATGCCGCGGACGCGCTCGACGGCGGCGGGCGGGCCTTCGACGTGAACGGCGTCGGAGCGGAGATCGATGCGCACACCGAGCGAGTCTTCCATAAGCCTGAGGTTTTCATCGCGAGTCCCGAAGAGGGGCTCCAGGTTGGGCGTGATCTCCAAAGCGATCTTCAATGTTTTCGATGGCCTCCGATGGGGCGTTGGGTTGGGGTGAGTGGAAGTTCCGAGGGATTGAAATCGAGTGTTGGGGCATATTTTGTATAGCTATAGAGTTGGGCGCGAACCGGGAGGCCAACGCGACAGCCGGCCAACCGCCGCATCGAGCAGAAACCTCTCGTTGGGGAGCCCGGCAGGAGGTTGGCGATCCCTGCTGGGGGACGAAAGCGCGGGTTGGAGTGGGCTACCAAATTCGGTGGCAAAAGTCGTTCTGGGGTAGAGATTAGCGCCTTGGAAGGCGGGAGTCAATGCGGCGAGCATGGAATTTTAATGAAAAGGCGTACCTGAGTGGGTACGGGCGGGTAAAGAATTTTTCGGTGGTTCGGTGGGGCGAGTTGGCGGCGTTAGTGAAAGTCATGCGATGAGGTGGCGGCCGCGGTAATTTCCAGCGGAGTGATCTTCTCCGCCTTGACGTGGATTACGCCATCGGTGTTTTGCACTTTGCCTGCGATGAGCAGAAACCGGTTGCGGGTGACAATCAGGCGGTCGCGCTCGAAGAGATCGGGCGTGAGGATGATGTTGGCGATGCCGGTTTCGTCTTCGAGAGAGAGGAAGACGAAGCCTTTGGCGGTTCCAGGGCGCTGGCGGGCGATGACGCAGCCGGCGATGTGGACAGAGGTTTTGGAGCCATAGTCAGACAGATCCGATGTGGCGAGAATGTGGCTGGCGCGCAAGGCGGGGCGATGATAGGCCATGGGATGCGGGCCGGTGGTGAGTCCCGCGCCGGAGTAATCGGCGACGATGCGCTCCTCGGTGGTCATGGCGGCCAGCGGCGAAGGCTTTTGCTGGGTGGAAGAGGCGCCGCGCAACAGGGGGCCCGTGCCGCGCGCCGCTTCTTCTACCTGCCAGAGCGCGTCGCGGCGATGGTCAACGCGATCGAGCGGGTTCAGCGCGCCGAGGCGGGCTAACTGTACGAGTTCCTTGCGGTTGAGGACGGGGACGCGCTGCGCAAGATCGTCAACGGAAGCGAATGGTCCGCGCTGATGGCGCTCGTCGAGCAAAGCGTCGATGGATGAGGCGCGCATGCCGCGCGCATAGTTGAAGCCGATGCGCAGGGAGATTGATTGATCGGCCTCTTCTTCCAACGAACAAATGGCTTGCGAACGCTGGATGTCGATGGGCCGCACGCGCAGGCCGTGGCGCTGCGCATCCTTGATGAGCACGGCGGGCGAATAAAAGCCCATTGGCTGATTGTTAAGTAGCGCACAAGTAAATGCGGCAAGGAAATGAACCTTCAAGTAAGCGGATGCATAGGCGATCAGCGCGAAGCTGGCGGCGTGCGATTCCGGAAAGCCATACATGGCGAAGGACGAGATGCTGTGTACGATGTTGTCCTGCGCCTCAGGGCTGACTTTGTTGCGGGTCATGCCGGCGCGCAGGCGGCCTTCGAGATTTTTCATGCGCTCCATGGAGCGGCGCATGCCGACGGCGCGGCGTAGTTCGTCGGCCTCCGCGCCGCTGAAATTCGCAATGGCCATGGCCATGCGCAGCAGTTGCTCTTGAAAGATCGGTATGCCGAGCGTGCGCTTCAGCACCGGTTCCAGCGCGGGATGCGGATAGGTGACCTCTTCTTTGCCTTGGCGGCGGCGCATGTACGGATGCATCATTTTACCGGCGATGGGACCGGGGCGAATGATGGCCACCTGAACCACCAGATCGTAGAAGCGCGCCGGCCCGTTGAGGGGAAGCGAGGCCATCTGCGCGCGGCTCTCGACTTGGAACATTCCCACCGTGTCGGCCTTGCGCAGCGTCTCATAGACGAGCGGATCCTCGGGCAGAGCGGCGAGATCGACATTGGTGTTGTAGTGGCGCGGAATCAGCTCGATGGTTTCTTTGAGCGCAGCCATCATGCCCAGGCCAAGCAGATCCACCTTGATGAGGCCGAGGTCGGCGCAGTCTTCCTTGTCCCATTGAATGACGGTGCGGCCTTGCATGGAGGCGCGCTCGATGGGGACGACGCGATTCAACATTCCCGCGCAGATGACCATGCCGCCGGAGTGCTGGCCGAGATGGCGCGGCAGGCTCTTGATGCGCTGGCAGAGGCTGAAGTAGTGCGCGATGCGCGGATGATTCAGATCGAAGCCGGCCTGCGCAAAGCGGCGATCCAGAGTGTCGTTTTCGCCACGCCACTCCCAGTGGCCCATGAGGCTGCTGAGTCGCTCGGTCTGCTCATCTTCAAAGCCGAGCGCCTTGCCGACCTCGCGCGCGGAAGAGCGTCCGCGATAGGTGATGACGTTGGCGGTCATGGCCGCGCCCAGCGAGCCGTAGCGCTGGTAAACGTATTGAATCACGCTCTCGCGCTCGCTGCCGGAGGGTAGATCGAGATCGATGTCCGGCCACTCGTTGCGGCTTTCATTGAGGAAGCGCTCAAAGAGAAGCTCCATGCCGACCGGATCAACGGCAGTGATTTCGAGAGCGTAACAGACGGCGGAATTGGCCGCTGAGCCGCGTCCCTGCACCAAGAACCCCTGCCGCTGGCAGTAGCGAATCATGTCCCAAACGATGAGGAAGTAGCCGGCGAAGCCGAGCTTGGCGATGAGAGCCAGCTCGCGCGCCACTTGGGTGCGCGCCTTTTCAAACAGATGGCGCTTCAAGGGAATCTGATAGCGTTTGCGAACGCCTTCGTCGACGCGCATGGCCAGAAAGCTGTCCATGGTTTCGCCTTCTGGAACAGGATAATGGGGAAATTCGTAGCCGAGATGGTCGAGGGTAAATTGCAATCGCTCGCTAACGATGCTTGTGTTGGCGAGGGCTTCGGGAAGATCGCGAAAGAGCAGACGCATTTCGCCAGCGCTGCGCAGGCTGCGCGCGGCGTTGGCGGTGAGCAGGCGGCCGGCGCAATCGAGCGGCGTGTGGTTGCGAATACTGGTGAGCACATCAAGAATCTCGCGGTCTTTTTCCGTTGCCGCGCGCACGCCGTTGGTGGCAACGATGGGCAGATGAAGTTTTTCCGCCAACTGGATCAGAGCCTGATTGCGCGCCTCTTCATCGCGCTGCTGATGGCGCTGCAACTCGATGTAGAGATTGCCGCGTCCGTAAATGGCGGCAAGCTGCCCGGCGATGGATGCGGCGCGCAGGCTGCCTTGATTCGACAGCGCCGCGGCGAGCGGGCCTTCGTCGCCGCCGGTCAAACAGATGAGTCCGGCGGAGAACTCGGCCAGATCGTCAAGCGTAGCCGCGCCCTCGGACTTGGTTTCTTCGCGCATTTTGAAGCGTGTGATCAACTGGCAGAGATTCTGGTAGCCCACTTGCGAGGCGCAGAGCAGGACGATGCGCGCTGGCTCATCAAGCGGCGTGTGCGGCAGCCATGCGGCGGGTTGCAATCGCTGGCCGAAGGATGAGACGGCAATCTCCGCGCCGATGTGGGCGCGCAGGCCGCCGCGCCGCGCCGCGGTGTGGAAGCGCGCTACACCATAGAGGCCGTTGCGATCGGCCAGCGCCAGCGCCGGCATTTCGAGTTCCGCGGCGCGCTCGATCAGCGCCTCGGGCTGCGATGCCGCGGCCAGAAAGCTGAAGGCGCTGGACGCGTGCAACTCAACATAGTCAGTCAAGCAGCGCCTCCAAACGCCATTCGCCGCGCAAGCGATCGTGCACCAGCAAACAGCTCAGGGCGAGGCCGTCGCGGTCGGCGGTCAGCACGTCCCACTCCTCGGTATCCCATGCATCGACCGACCACCAGCAACCATTGGAGCGCCAGGGTCCGTAGGCCGCGGCAACCGGAAAGCTTTGGCCACAGTCGCGAAAGGCCACGGGGTTGCCGTCGCGCAGCGCGACGTGAATCACGCGCGGAGGGCGCACGCGGCGCAACGCCATGCGCGCGGGCGGCGGATCTAAGGGGGTGGCGTTCGCATCCACGCGGAAGGCCTCGGTGTGAAAGCTCGCCGATTGATGCTTGTCTTCCAGCACCGGCGTTCCGACGCGCTCTTCGCCAACGATGGCCTTGATGCGCGCCAGCGTCACGTCGAGCCGCGATGGCTCCGGCGTCTGCGGCGCAAAGAGGCCGAGTTGAATCTTGTTGGATTGGCCTGGCTCGGCGGTCAACGTGAACGCCAGCACCGCTGCCGGCGGAGGATGCGCGGCCAGCTCGAGATGCAGCAGCTTGAGCAGGAAGTTGCGCTCGACCGTGGGCAGCGCGGGGCGGAGATGGAGCCGGTGGGTTGCACGGCCTTCAAGCTGCATCTCCACGGCCAGCGAGGCCAGCGACAAGGCATGGGCTGCGGCGCGCTCCACGAGGCAATCGATCATGCGCGCGGCGATGAAAAGCAAGCCGTCCATCTGCTCGACGGGCGAGTCGAACTCGTACAACTCGCGCAGCGTGAAGGCGGATTCGATCGGCTGAAAGGCGTGCCGCGCCGCGCCGTGCGCCATAGACCGCCACTCGCGAGCCTCCGCGCCCAGCCGCGCGATCAGCTCGACCTCCGGCAGCGCGGCCAGTTCGCCCAGGGTACGAATGCCCCAGAGGGCGAAGGTTTCGCGGGGATTCTCAGCAAGATTCAGCGCGCTGAGTGGAAGTTTGGCTATTGAAGCGGCTTCTTCATCGGCGGGGATGATCGTGACGCCACGGGCTGTTGCAGCCTTCATGCGCGCGACGTGAAAGTTGGCGCTTACTGCAACCGAGACGCGAAAGCCCGTCGCGGCCATGGCCTCGCGCAGCCGCGCGGCGATCATTGCGGCGGGGCCAAAGAGCAGCTCGCAGCCGGCAATGTCCAGCACAAACGAGCATGTATGCGCCGCGCTAACCTCTTCGATGCGCGGCGAGAAGTGGGCGGCGGCTTCGAGCATCACCATGCGGGCGGCCTGCTCGACGGCGAGCGAGCGCGGGAGCAATTGCAAGCCTGCCACGCTCTCCGCCTCGATGCGCGCGAGGCCATGCACCACGCCGCGCTGCGCGGCCAGCCGGTTGCAGGCGCAGATGCTCTGATCGTGCGGGGGACCATCGAGCACCGCGACCGGCTGCGCTTTCAAATCAGGGCGCAAACGCAGCACGGCTTGCGCCGGAAACTCGGCGGCTTGGACACAGGCGTAGAGTTCGCGGCTCATGCGCTCCTCTCCGCAGTCCAGGCGGCTTGCGCGGTCCAGGCAGCCTGCGCTGCCGATGCCGATACGGGCGGCTTGCGCTGGCCGTCCATCGGCGGCTTGAAACGCTGCCTCTGCTGGCTGAAATGAAAGCTGGCTCCAGCAAGTACTGTTCCTCTCTGGATTTGAACGCGAAGCGGCGCGCAATCCAACACTACCGCGGCGCTCGATTGCGCATACGAGGCCCGGCCCAGCATCAACAGGCTGCAACGCGTGCGGTCGGCCGCCTGACGAAATCGAAACCACGAAGCCAGCGGAATGCGCATTCCCTGTGCCGGGTCCAGGCCGCCCAGATCCAGGACGATAGCCGCAAAGCCGCCCGCCTGCAAAAGCAAATCCGTGGCGCGCAGAGCCTGATCGAGTTTTTCCGCCACACGGCCGCCGCAGCGCACCCAAAGCAGTTGCCGAAGCCTGACGCCGCTGGCCGCGGCCGACTCTGGATCGAAGGCATCTCCGGCGTCGATCCAGGCGCAGACCTGGTTATCAGCAGTTCTGCGCGCCAGAAAGGCTAACGCCAGGCTTGTCCGTCCGGAAGATTCCGGCCCCACGAGCTCGCTGATTGCGCCCACCGGCAGGCCGCCGTCGAGCATCGTGTCCACAGCAGCAATGCCGGTGGGCGCTGTCTCATGAAGGGTGCGCGCAACCGGGGTCAGCGCCGCGGGAAAGCGGGTTGCGAGGGCATCTTCGATTTGGATGCGTAGGGCAGCGGCAGAGGGCATCGTATTCGCCTTATATTCGCCTATCATTCACTGAATTTGGCTGCTTGTCAATCCCTCTGCCGCCGTTTCCGGATATTCTGGAGCCATCATGTGTGGCCGCTACGCCCGAAAATCCGCGCAAGAGCTTTTAGCCGAGTGGTTTGAGATGGATCTGGAACAGATGCGCTGGGCGCCCACCTGGAACGCCGCGCCGCAGAGCTATCAACCGGTGGTGCGCCTGAGCAGCGAGAGCGGCCAGCGCGAGGCGGCTCTGCTGCGCTGGGGACTGGTTCCCTCCTGGGCCAAGGACGCGCACATCGGGCTGAAGACGATCAACGCCCGCGCCGAGGAGGTGGAGACCAAGCCCGCCTTCCGCGCCGCGCTCAAGAAGCGCCGCTGCCTGGTTCCCGCCGATGCCTACTACGAGTGGCAACCATCCGGCACGAAGACGAAACAGCCTTACGCCATTGCGCTCGCGAGCGGTGAACCGATTGCTTTTGCCGGCCTGTGGGAGAACTGGCGCGACGCGGGCGGCCATCTGCTGGAGAGCTTTACCATTCTCACCACTTGTGCGAACGAGAGGCTGGCCGCGATTCATGACCGCATGCCGGTGATCATTGAGCGCTCTTCTTACGAACGGTGGCTGGATAGGGACGAACGGATTGCACCGCCTCTCGACCTTTTGCACCCCTACGCTCCGGATCGAATGCTGGCCTGGCCGGTGAGCCAGCGCGTCGGCAAGATTGGCAACAACGACGCATCCCTGCTTGTCCCGGTTCGGTTGGAGTTGGAGCCAGCTCAGCAACGGCTGTTCTGAGGTTGTTTATCGCTCTCAGGGAGCTTGGCGTCGTGGTTTGTGCCTGGTTTTCCACGGCTCGAGGAGAAATATCCATGCCATAAAGTATTCATTCCTAGTATTTTCCTGTTTTTCTGTCTTAATATATGATTAGATTTTTGTTCGAAATAGGATGTGTTGAGTAACGGTCTGCATTCATTGAACTGTGGTTTGCATGGTTTGGCAGTTCTCAGCAAGACCGGCCAACAATCATTCTTCTTTCGCTGCACTGTGCGGAAGGAGACGAAGTGATTTTGCTTTGCTTTGGTTTGCATTGCTTCTTATAGCGCCTTCCTTCGTGCGCCCGTTCTGTCCTGCAAATGAGGTTCAGGCATGAGCAGTCTGGCGATCCACGCACAACCCGATATCGTATTCGCCGAGGAGTGTGAACATCCCGCGAATCGCGGGGAGAGCCCGGTTTCTGTTCTCCACGTCCGCCTTGCCTTGGGAGATCTAATGCTGGTGGCTGATGGCGGCGAGAGCAGCCCTGAGAGCTCCTTTGCGTCGCGCATGGTGGCCGAGCATTTTTATGCGCATCTATCTGCGCTTCCGCCTGACTATCCGGCAGACAACGCAATGCGCGAGTCTGCTGTGCGCGCCAATGCAGGCATTTTGGCAGTAGCCTCTGAGCCTGATTCGTCCCTGCGGGGCGCGCGCTCCACGGTGGTCGCCGCACTTCTGCAGCAGGATGGAGATATCACCCACGCCTGGATTGCTCACATCGGAGACAGCCGCGCTTACCTGCTGCGCGCTGGACGCATGCACCAGTTGACCACCGACCACACCAGAGTTCAGGAGATGGTCGACCGCAAGATTATCTCTGCTGCTGAAGCGCTGCACCATCCGGAGGCCGCAGTGCTGACGCGCAGCCTGGGCCAGCGGCTGGTGGTCGAGGTCGAAATCGAACAGGTTCCGCTCGCTGTGGGTGATACGCTGCTGCTCTGCTCCGGCGGCCTGTGGAGGCGCGTTCCGGGGCTGGAGATTCAAGCGGCGGCAGACAGTGCGACGGCCGATTCGGCTGGCCAGAATCTGCTGGCGCTGGCTCTTGCTGCCGGCGGCAGGGATGGCGTGGGCATTGAGATTGCGCGGATTATTTTGCCTGCCGCCGCGCGCCGCCAACGCCACCGCGAGCATCCACCGATCTCGCTGGGCGTGATTCTGACGGTCTTTGTGCTGGCCGTGGCAGGAGTCGTCGCGCTGATCTGGTATCTGATGTAGCCATTCTCTTTATGGAAGGCTCGGCTTGCCGCAGAGATGCAGCTTGAACGGAAACTCTGCTACTCGGCCACGCTTTCGTTGATCTGCGCACAATCCATCAGCATATCTTCCGGAAAATCCGCCGGCTCTGCTTCTTGATTTGCCTCGCCCGCGGCAATTTGGGCGGCGAAGAAGGCGTCCACCTGGGCGAGCACCTCGAAGCCGGTGCGTGAGTGATAGATGGCGGCTCTCAGCTTGGCGCCGCCGGTTACGCCGTGGGTGAACCAGGTGGCGAACTGCTTCATTTTGCCGGAGGTTTCGCCGAGGCGCGCGGCGCGGGGCAGATCCTTGGTTGCTTCGGCCTCGTCGAGCAGCATTTGGAAGTAGGCGCGGATCATGCGGTAGCGGTCTTCCACGGTGGGCCGGTCGTAACTGCCGGTTGCGGTGTACTGGGCGATCTGCCTGAAGATCCATGGATTGGCTGGAGCGGAGCGGCCGATCATCACCGCGTCGCAACCGGTGAGGGCCACCATCGCCGCCGCGTCCTCGGGAGTTCTTATATCGCCGTTGCCGATGACCGGAATCTTTACCGCCTCTTTGACGCGCGCGATCCATTCCCAGCGCGCCTGACCGCTGTAGCCCTGTTCGCGGGTACGGGCGTGCAGAGCGAGAGCATTGAGCCCTTCGGCCTCGGCCATCCGCGCCAGTTCCACGCAGATGATGTCGGCGTCATTCCAGCCGAGGCGGAACTTGACGGTGAAGGGAATGGTGACTGCTTTGCGAATGGCGCGAAAGATTTCGCCGATACGGGGCAGGTCGCGCAGCAGGCCTGAGCCGCCATTGGAGCCGACGACACGCTTGGCCGGGCAGCCCAGATTCAGGTCTACCAGATCAAAGCCGGTCTCTTCGACGATGCGCGCCGCCTCGGCCAGCGTTTCAGGATTGGCTCCGAAGAGCTGCGCGCCGATGGGGTGCTCGTCGTCATAAAAGGTCAGATAGCGCTGGCGCTTGGTCTCGCGCATACGGGCCAGGCCGTCGGCGGAGGTGAACTCGGTCATCAAGAGGCCGCAGCCGGATTGGGCGTTGGTGACTGCCGAGTCGATGGAGGACGCAGGGGCTAAAGCCCCATGTATTTTATGAGCTTTATCGGCACGACTAAAGTCGTGCCCTGACACTCCTGGGCATGTATTGAGTTCTTCCGCAGCCTGTATAGCCCCGGCTTCCTTTTGCGGCATTTGCGGCACGGCTGAAGCCGTGCCCTTGTTACAAGACCTACTCGAATCGAGTTTTTCCTCAGCCTGTGAAGTCGTGCCCTGATACAAAGCAGGATCTTGATTGAGAATCTGCGTGTTCTGTGAAGCAGCGGTGAAGAGACTCGCATGGCGGATGAAGCGGCGGAAGACGGTGTCGGTGACGCCGACCATGGGCGCCAGCACGGTGGCTGGAGTAATCAGTACCGGTCCGATACGCATCTCGGCAGGCACGCGCGCCGTGGCGGGCATGGCGTGCTCGGCTGGGTTGTCCCAGTTCTTCCTCACGGTAAAGCCTTTGCCCGCCATGTGAACCTCATTCACTTTATCGAGAGATTAGATTACCCCGGCAGCTCATCCACTTCGTAGATGAAGCGCTGGCCTTTTGATTCCGGGTTCCAGCCGGCTTCGATGGCGCGGCGAATGTGCTCGGCGACCTTTGCCGGCGAGATATTCTGTTGGACGAAATCGGTTCGGGTGAAAGCAGCCTTCTGCGTGATCACCGCCGGATACTCCAGCCACAGCTCTTTGCGCACGCCCTCGGCAACCTTGACGTGGATGGCCACGCCTCGCCAGCCCTCGGCGGTGGTCAACTGCTGCTCACGATGCAGATGCCAGATCAGCGGGACGCCGTCGATGGTGGTGGCTACCTGGATGGAGCGCTTTGTGCGGGGCATAGCGAATCAGATCTCCCAGCGAACAGGATGACGAAAGGAATGTTTTGATAAACAAAATCAGCGAGTTAGCCACCACTGCGCGGTGATAGCAGGTTAGCGGGTTGGCGGAAGTTTATGCTTGCCGTGACTTGATGCGGCAAGCCGGATTGCTTCCAATCAAAAAACAGAGCCATTCGTGCAAGATCAATCCAGCGAAGAGCAACACAGCAAGGCCCCCGCCTTGGCGGAGGCCCATGGGTTGCGAAGCTGGCCGGGACGCAGTTACTTGGCGGCGGCGGCCACGGCGCTGTCGCTCTTGGCGTACTTGCGGCGGAAGCGCTCGACACGGCCGGCCGTATCCACCAGGCGCTGTTTGCCGGTGTAGTAAGGATGGCAGACCGAACAGATTTCCACGTGGACGTCGCCCTTGTGGGTCGAACGGGTCTCAAAGTTGCTTCCGCAGGCGCATAAAACCTTCACTGCGGCGTAATTGGGGTGAATTTTTTCCTTGGGCATCGCTCTGGACAGACCTTTCCTGCAATCGTTCTCTTCTATTGTAGGGGGAATCGGCGGGAATGGCAATTCCAGTGGTTAGTGGATAGTCGACAGTGAACAGTTTCGCCCTGGGCGTTTTTGTTCCTTTCCCTTTCAATCGAGTTTTCTGAAGCCTGATAAGCTGAGAAAGGTATGAAAGATTCCGCCGTATTGCTGATCGATTGCCCGGACCAGAAGGGGCTGGTGGCTCGCGTCTCCTCTCTGCTCTACCGGCATGGCGCCAACATTCTCCATGCCGACCAGCACCAGGACCACGAGCAGGGTCTTTTTTTCATGCGCGTGGAATGGGCGCTTGGTTCCGCGGAGTCAGGTGTTGGCTCGGCCGTAGAGAGATTTGATCTGGAGGCCTTTCGGGCAGAGTTTGCGCCGCTGGCCGGCGAGCTGCAAATGCGCTGGAAGTTGACGCTGGGGGATCGCGGACCACGACTGGCGCTGTTCTGCTCGCAATATCTGCACTGCATGGCCGACCTGCTGCACCGCTGGCGAACCGGCGAACTGCACTGCGAGATACCGGTGATTATCTCGAATCATCGCGCTGTCGAAAACCTCGCCGCATTCTACGGCATCCCTTTCGAGTACATTCCGGTGAGCGCCGCGACGCGCGCCGAAGCCGAGGCTCGTCAGTTGGAGGTGCTCACGAGCCATCATGTTGAGCTTGTGGTGCTGGCGCGCTATATGCAGATTCTTTCGCCCAGCTTTGTCGCCCGCTATCAGGCGGCGATCATCAATGTACATCACTCGTTTTTGCCCGCCTTTACCGGAGCCAAGCCCTACCACGCGGCGCACGCCAGGGGCGTGAAGCTGATTGGGGCGACCAGCCATTATGTGACTGAGGTACTGGACGACGGGCCGATCATCGAGCAGGACGTAGCGCGCATCTCGCACCGCGATCAGGTGGAGGATCTGGTGGAGCGGGGGCGGGATCTGGAGCGCATTGTTCTGTCGCGCGCCGTGCGCTGGCATCTTGACCGGCGCATTCTTTGCTACGGAAACAAGACGGTCGTGTTTGATTAAATGCGGGGAATGGAAAAGTGAGCGATGAGGCGATTGGGCTGCATTTAGCCTGGAAGATGAATTTGGTTGATTTTTGGGGAACCTCTGATTTATTTCTTTCCTCGCGGCAAAGATTCCCTCGGGGGCTAAAGCCCGTTCTTTATGATCAGTGTCTTGCGGCCCGACTGAAGTCGTGCCCTTATTACAAGACCTGCCCGAATTGAGTTTTTCCGCAGCCTGTAAAGCCGCGCCCTTTCAAAACAGCGACTTATTCAGAGGCTCTTTAAAGCCGCACCCTTTCAAAACCTCTACATCAACAGAGGTTCCTTAGAGTTGCCTTGCCGTGGAGCTGAACGCCCGGAGACTGGCTCGCTGGAGTTCTTCCTTGGGAAAACTTGCTTGCAAGTTGGATGTCTTGTTCACTTGTCGTGCGTCTAAAGATCATCTTGCGTTCGCCGGCAGAAGGAAAAGTCCTCCTAACCCGCTGGAGTCCGTTAGACTGTGGTAGGGTTCCTCATCGAGCCCGTCCCGACTCCGAAGGCTGATTGCGCGGCAGGGAGACCAGGGAGAGACAGGATTTTCGGATGGCTTGCGGGCTCGGTGGTTTGGGCGAGGCAGGCGCGTTCAAATATAATCAATCTTTCCGGTAACAGGATCAGATTTTAAGATTTTAAGCAGTGAGGGTGCCGATATTCTTCCCGTGAAGCTGAACTATGGACCGCACCAGAATTTTTGCTCGCCGCATGGCTCCAGCCCGGTGAAGACACAGCGTACTTGCATCTGCCGCATGGCACGGACGACTGGCCGTATAGCGCGACTGGCGCTGTGGGCAGCGCTGGCGCTGACCGCCGGCTCGGCCTTTGCGCAGCAGTCTGATACCATCGATTCGATTCGGATCATTGGCAATCGGCGCATCCCCAAAGAGACCATTTTGGCTCGCCTGTTTACCCACCCCGGCGACACCTATGATCCGGTTTCGATCGAACGGGATTTCAACTCGCTTTGGAATACCTCCTACTTTGACAAATTGCGCATCGAGCGCGAGGACACAGAGAAGGGCATTATTCTGGATGTTTTTGTTGTCGAGAAGCCGACCATCCGCGAGATCAATTACAAAGGCAACAACTCGATCTCTCAATCGGACATTCTGGACCGTTTCAAGAAAGAAAAGGTCGGCCTGTCGGTGGAGAGCCAATACAACCCGGCCAAGATCAAGCGGGCGGAGGCGATTTTAAAAGATCTGCTCTCCGAGCATGGGCATCAGTTCGCCACCATCAAGACCGAGATCAAGACTATTCCGCCGGCCTCGGTGCAGGTGAACTTCAATATCAAAGAGGGCCCGACAGTGAAGGTGGGCCAGATTCGGTTCACCGGCAATGAGCACATCAGCTCGCTGGTCCTGCGCCGCTCAATGAAGAACTTGAAGCCGGTCGGTATTCCTTACTCGATCATCTTTGAAAATCTCTTTGCTCAGACCTTTGACGCCTCCAAGCTGGAGGAGGACTCTGAGCGGGTGCGCTTTACCTATCGCGACCGGGGCTACTACAACGCGGCCATCGAGGAGCCCAAGACGCAGATTCGCGACGAAGGCGGCCTGAACTGGTTTACCTTCCGGCCCAACAAAGGCAAGCGGATTGACATTCTGCTTCCCATTGAAGAGGGCGAGCGGTACCGGTTGGGCTCGATCACCTTCACCGGCAATAAGGCGATCAAGAATGAAAAAGCGCTGCGCTCGACTTTTGCGGTGAAAGACGGAGACTGGTTCAACGCCACGCTGATCGGCAAAGGCCTGGAGAACCTGAAGAAGGCCTACGGACAGAACGGCTATATCAACT
>Ga0181529_10001108_pt1 | contig 36640 bp, 27 predicted proteins | sample PEATcosm2014_Bin_36_FD_119763 | JGI IMG/M metagenome (GOLD analysis project Ga0181529, IMG submission 119763) | Peatland microbial communities from MTU Mesocosm Facility, Houghton, MI, USA - PEATcosm2014_Bin10_30_metaG | ecosystem: Environmental > Terrestrial > Soil > Wetlands > Peat | place... | reverse complement strand
TGAATATAATTGAAACATTCAATAGCTTCACATCGCTACCTTTGAGCATTGATATTCTAATGAACTTAAACCGGAAATTGTAAATGGAGACTTATTAAATGACAAATAACTCACAGAACGTAAAATCTTTTGTATTAATATTAATACTATTATCTGCCAATATAATATTTGCATCAAATAAGTACAAAAAAGAACTAAAAGTGCATTTTAAAGGAGATTCAAAAATTGAAGTGGGCAACGCTTATGTGGGAATGGAATTTCATCATAACAGCATAATGCCGCAAAGAATAAGTTTCTATTACCCGGTTGCAAACAGCATCGATTTAAGCACAGATTACTGGAGAAGAGATACTACCTTTGTTATGTCGGCAGGATTAAAAATTGGAAACGGCAATAAAGAATGGCTCGGAAACCGGCAATTCGAATATGATCTGACACCTTACTCAGTATCCTTTTTTAAATCCGATAATAAAAAATCAATTAATGTAAGTTACGAGTTTTGTAAAGATAAACCGGCAGCGGTTATAACCTACGTATTTACAAATCTTGATCACCAAAAGGCTGAATTTGAATTCTATACGCACCTTGAATTATCTCTTAAAACCTGTCAAACATATGCTTTAATGAATTCGGCAGCAACAGACTTTGATAAAACGGGAAGTACCATATACGCCGAATTTAATAAAAAAGAAACGCAGCACGCTCAGGTGTTTGTATCAAACGGCGGATTAATGCCTTCAAGCTTTAATACTATAGGTAATCTAAATTCATATTCTATTCCGGAAAAAGATATATGGTTCTCAAATGATACTGCTTTACCCGGCAGTGTCTTAACGGAAAAGAAACCGGGAATTCCTGCGGCAGAGTATATTTATAAAAAAGAATTATTGCCCGGACAGAAAATGACTATTGTTCAAATTATCGGTTCATGCAAACAGGATGAGGGGAAAAACATTGTGAAGTATCTCTTAACGAATTACCAAAGGGAGGTGAATAATTACGAAGATTACGTAATAGGCAAATCATATCCGGAAAGTGCATGGTATACAGGCGACAGGTCAATTGACCACTCGGCTCATTGGGCTAAGGCAATACTTGCTGCAAATCAGCATTACATTAATGGAGATATTGCTCCTATGCCTTGTCCTGCCGAGTATAATTTTTATTTCACACACGATGTATTGCTTACGGATCTTGCCGCCGTCAATTTTGACCTTCCAAGAGTAAAAAAAGATTTAAAATTTATAGCAAGTCATTCTGATTCAAATAAAGTTATTCCGCATGCTTATTATTGGAGAGATTCTTCATTTGTCACCGAATTGGCAGCATCGGATAACTGGAATAACTTCTGGTTTGTTATAACTGCCGCAAGTTATTTAAGGCATTCAGGTGATAAAACATTTTTGCAATTTCTATACCCGTATCTTTCCGAAAGTATAAGCAATGCAATGAAGACTAAAAAGGACGACAATGTAATGTGGTCTTACCGCCCTGACTGGTGGGATATAGGAAACAACTTCGGGCCAAGGGCTTATATGACTATACTTTTTTCAAAGGCGCTTAAGGATTTCAACTTTATTTCTTCAGAGCTGGGTGATAATACAGATAAATTATCGGCGAATGATGACCTTTCGAATAAAATGGAAGCTCAGGTAGTTAATAAGTTCTGGGACTATAAGAAAAATTATTTGATGAATTATTTAAATGACGGCTCTGAAGACCCGCATTATTATGTAGGCTCATTGATGGCTGCCAATTTTAATATACTTGATGCAAAACGTACTAATGAATTATTGCAAACTGCAAAAGACGTTTTACTTGATAAGAAACTTGGAATTTATACCGCCTTCCCGATGGATTTTACTAAATACGAAAAACTTCTGGGATTCAGCGACGAGGTTGGAATGCCTTATTATTATTTTAACGGCGGCATCTGGCCTCAGGATAATGCCTGGTATGCGCTCGCATTGTCTAAAAGCGGACGGAAGCAGGAAGCATTCGATTTTGTTAAAACTACAATGACGCTTGAAGGAATTATTAGCGGGCCTAACGGCCAGCCTGCTATGTATGAAGTAAGGACACCGGATAAAAATGATCCTGCTGTTTACGGTATTATTGATAAACCGCAATTTATGTGGGCAGGAGGGTGGTATTTATATACGCTCTATCATCTTTATGGTATTGATGAAAATGACTGGAACATAAGCCTTGATCCGTTCCTTACACCTTCACAAAAATCATGTTCTTTCTCTTTGTGTGCTCAGGGTGATACACTGAACATCAAAATCGATGGGAAAGGTAAATATATCAGGTCAATTAAAAATGATAATAAAACTTTCTATTCTGCTGTAATACCTAAAGACCTAAACGGTACAAAAAATATTCACTTAACATTGGGCCTGCCGGAATTTCCATACATAAAGGAAATGAATTCAGAATTACTTAATTCTTCCTTTGACATCAAAAAGAAAAAATTGGAAGTTAAATTAAGCTCTTTTGCAGGCCATAAGACAAATGTAAAAATTATTTCACCATATAATCCAAAAGCAGTGTATTTGAATGGTAAGCTGATAACCACCGGTTTGCTCACTGAAAAAATTGATAATATTTATTTGCTTACAATTAATTTAAACGCATCGGAGAATTTGGATATTATTAATATTGAATTCTGACCAGAAAATAATTAAATGATTTCTAACATTTTATTGATAGTAGAATCTATATTAAGTTCTTAGCGATTGTTAAGTTTTATATTTTAAAAGAATTACCCGCTATATATTGATATTAAAGATTAAATATATTTAGTTTAGAATGTAAATAAAGATTTTCTGAACTAACTTAAACAATGATCTGAAATTAGATAATAATGTAAAAATACAATCTAATTAAAGATTTTATTGTAATTTGTTGATTTAAAATCATAGCAATAAAGAAATAAAGCTTACTGATTATTTTTACAGATTGAAACCAAACAAATTTTAATTCAGGTTGAGAGATAATCAGAAAGAGTGTGAATGATTTTTAAATATCTGCTTCTAACAATACTTTTCTTTTCTATTTTATATTTTCCTTTTTCGTTTTCACAAACCGCGGAATCTATTACCTTAAGAGGTTTTGTTTACGATAAATCCACCGGTGAAACGCTTATAGGCGCAAGCGTATATATTCAGGGCGGCCAGCTTGGATGCAGCACTAATAATAACGGTTATTTTGTCATATCGAATGTTCCTGCGGGCGGACAAAAAATAGTTGTTAGTTATATAGGCTATGATAATATTGTAAAAGAAATAAATACTGCTAACGAAAAACAAATACTAAAAATTTACCTTGTGCCTACGGCTTATAAATTGGGCGAGGTGCTTGTAAAGGGCGATTCGGCTAATATCGCCGATAAATTATATGCAAAGCCCCTTTCAACTATAGAAATGAATTCAAAACAGGTAAATGAGATTCCAAAGGTAGTCGAAGCCGATTTACTCCGCGCTCTTCAATCAATGCCCGGGATTACTTCTATTTCGGATTTTTCTTCGGCTATATATGTTCGGGGCGGAACTCCGGATCAAAACCTTTACCTTGTTGATGGCACGGAAATATATAATCCCGAACATGCTTTCGGAATCTTCTCTACCTTTAATACAAACGCAATCAAGAAAGTTGATGTTTCTAAAGGCGGGTTCGGTGCTGAATACGGCGACAGGCTTTCTTCCGTAATTGATGTTACCAATCTGGACGGCAACAGGAATAATCTTGAGGGTGATTTTAACCTGAGCCTGATTGCTGCATCACTAACCCTGCAAATGCCCATAGGATCCATCGGCTCTATATCGGGTTCGTTCAGGCGTACTTATATAGACCAGACTTATGCAAAATTTATAAGCAACCTGCCTGATTATTATTTTGACGATGGTAATTTAAAAGCTTTCTTCCAGCTTGGAGACAGGGATAACCTTACTGCCAGTTATTTTGGAAGTAAGGATAATCTTAATTTCCAGGTGGATAACAGCTCGCCGCAAAGCCCTCATGTTATTTACGACTGGGGAAATACATTAGGCTCGCTTAACTGGACGCATCTTCTCAGCGATAAAATTTATACAAATTTCCTGGTTACGGGCACAGAGTTTAAATCCAATTTTAATTTAAATGAAGCTCAGCCGATCCAGGAAATAAATTCATTATCTGATTACACCATGAAAGCTTCCCTTGATTATTATATTTCTAATGAGTTTACTCTTAAATCCGGCGCGGATGTTAAACTACTTCACCTGCTTTATAATTTTGACTGGGATGCCGGGCTTGTTGATGTTGACTACCATGCGCATGAAATCAATGCTTATTCAAGTTTAATATGGCAGCCTGATCCAGTATGGGATATTGAAACCGGCTTTAGGTTTAACCAATTTAATTCTGATAAAACATTTACCAACCTTGAACCTCGATTTTCCATTAAGTACAGGCTTAATGAAACAAGCAGCTTAAAATTTGCTTCCGGCTTATATGATCAGTATACCGATGCAATTGAAAGACTCTTTTTAGCAAGCATTTGGGTAACTGCGGATAAAAATATAAGTAACTCCGCAGCAACGCATTTTGTATTCGGATATGAAAAACAGGTTAACAATTTTTTTGCTTTTGATGTGGAAGCGTATTTAAAGAATTATAAGAATCTTTATATTTTTAATCAGAATTATGACGCGGAAATAACTCCAAACTACTACCAGGCAAATGGAAATCCGGTTTATACATCTACCCAGGACCTGTTTACAAGGGGAGACGGAAGGTCTTACGGAATAGAGCTTATGCTCAGAAAAGATATCGGCGCCGTAACCGGCTGGCTGGCTTATTCCTTGTCTCAAACAAAATATACATTCGACGGTATTAACCAGGGAAGTGCGTTTGAACCGGATCAGGACAGATCCTCCGTAATAAATTTTGTATTGAATGGAAATATAAGCGATATTTTTAAGGGTAACTGGAACGGCAGTGAAACAAAATCTTCATCCAACTGGATACTCGGAATGAACTTTATTTATACAACAGGACAGCCCATGACTGTCCCCGCATCTGTTTATTTTGTAAACACTCTGCCTGACTGGAACAATTATAACACCGGCAGCCAGGACGTTCCCGGTTATAAATTGTACCCCGGCGCAATAGATACATACCGTCTGCCTGCTTATATCAGAATGGATGTAAGCATAACCTGGGAAAAAGATTATTCAACATGGTCGCTTGCTCCTTATTTGCAAATATTTAACATTGGAAACAGGAAGAACGTTTGGTTTATAAGCTATTCAGGCAATACTGTAAACGGAGCTATTGTACAGGATGTAAAGACCGTCGATATGCTGCCGTTTCTTCCCAGTCTTGGTGTAACTATTAAATTTTAATTTCTTAAATAAGTTTAGAAAACATGAATAATAAAAATTTGTATTCGTATCCGGATAGTGAGTGGAGGTTTCTTATGAAAAAGATAAATTTAATAATACTGGTACTAAGCTCAATTATTTTTATGGAATGCGGCAGGCCCGGTGTAAATATAAGCGATGCCGGTTATGAACCTAAAATAGCCGTAGAAGGGTATTTATATTGCGGTGAATCAATAAAAGATTTCAGGCTTTCAAGAAATTATGCAATCGGAGTCCAGATCGATTCAAGTAGTTTATATCTTACTCCCTCAACTAATAATGTAACAATTACAATAAACGGAATGCCCCTTTATTTTGATCAAACTACCAAGACGTATTATAACAGCCAGATAACCGTTGACTATAATAAAACATACACCCTTGCAGTTTCTGCAATAGTTGACGGGCAAAATCTTCAGACTACATCCACTACAACAACGCCTCAGAAAGGATTTACTGTTTTAAGTAATAATCTCGGAACCTTCACTTATGACGGCAATCCGATTACAGTAAATTTTATAACTTCTCCGGGGACTGATTTTTATGTATTCTCTATCGTACCTGATACTGCAAGTACATCCAATTTTATATACAATAATGTGCTCAGAAAGAATATAGATTCTTCCGATGTTGTTAAAAATTTTAACGATTTTAAGTTTAGGGACGGCATCCTGGACAACATAAATTCAAACGCAGGTATTGATTATTCTTTCACACTGCAGTTGCAGGATACATGGTTCTACAGCACGTATACAATAATCGCGTATGCCGGCGATGTGAACTTCAAAGCTTATTTTTTAACTGCTCCAAATGTTGAGGAGTTTGACGGCAATTTTCATGAACCCATTCAAATATTTACCGGTGCAGGTATTGGTGTATTTGCATCAGCCATCAGGACTACAGTAAAATTCTCCATTGTCAGATAGGGCAGTAGACGTAAGAAAAGAGCTCCAAGGTTTTCTGAAATCCCGGAATTTTGTTATTTTAATAATGAAAATCCCACAATAACCTGAGTTAATTAGTATCTCCTTTTTGTTTCTCCGGTCTCCGGTTTCCTTTCATCCATTCTGCACCACTAAAATGACCAGTTGCTAAGCCGGTATTTGGTATTGTGTGGGATTTCACAAACAAAAACACAATTAATAATTATTTTTTTGGTACTAAAATTTGGAGGCTGTAATTACATGAGAAAAATAATCGTCTTATCATTTATTACATTAGATGGAGTACTGCAGGCACCCGGCGGGCCTGAGGAAGATACATCGGGCGGTTTCAAATATGGCGGTTGGGTTGCGCCTTATTTTGACGAAGCTGGTGGTAAAGTCATGCAGAAACAAATGAAATCTGCAGACCTTCTTTTGGGCAGAAAAACATTTGAAATTTTTGCCGGTTACTGGCCTGCGCATGCAGACTTTTGGCCAGGTATCAATGATGTCACAAAATACGTCATGTCCAGGACTATGAAAAAATCAAATTGGAAAAACTCAGTTTTCCTCAAAAATCTGGAGGATATCGAAAAGCTTAAAAATTCAGAAGGTTCTGACATTCAAGTGCACGGCAGTGGTGAGCTTATTCAACTGCTGCTTAAGAATGATTTGGTGGACGAACTCTGGCTAAAAATATTCCCGCTGACTCTTGGTAAAGGAAAAAAGTTGTTTCACGATGGCACCATTCCGGCAGCTTTTACATTAATAGAAAATATTGTTACGCCAAGTGGAGTGTTTTTTGCCAATTACAAGCGGGCTGGAGAAGTCACCACAGGTACTGTTGGAGCTTAAGACATCTAACCTGTTAATAATTCCCCGTATAAACTGTATATCTTCACCAGGTGTTTTAATTTCATCGGCATTATTGAAACAGATGTTTGCAATGTGTCAACGATGGTGCACCGGCATTTTGGTTGTAGGTTGCTTTCAGATCTCCCTGTATAACAATGTTTCATGTTTTTTTCTTCCATTTACCTCAGTTTCCGTTCCATCGGTCTCAAATCAACTTTCCTTTTTTACCTTTTGCAGATTGATTTCCAGCATCGTATTTTAAAGGAAAGACAATTAATAATAGAAATATGAAAATTACAATCAGCATTTTTATTTTAACACTAGTGTCTCTTTGCCTGCATGCAGAGAATGGACATCATCTTTGGCTTCGTGCTAAAGGTACTAATCCGGTTAACGTAGTTTGTTCAACGAACTCAACTGCCATTGAGATTGCAAAAGAGGAGTTACATCACTGTTGGCAGGGGAAAGCAAATGCTCGTGTTTTTCTTATAGTCAAACATAATAATTTAATTAAAGGCGACGGATATAGGCTAAGTGTTGCGAGTGTTGAAGCAAATACCGACCTGGGGATTTTATATGGTGTTTATGACCTGTTGCGCCGGCAGCAGACCGGGGAGTTTATTAATGATGAGATTTGTAACCCTTCGTATGAAAGGCGCATAATAGACCATTGGGATAGCCTGAACGGAAACATAGAACGTGGATATGCAGGACGTTCCATATTTTGGCGCACAGGCAAAGATTCGCTTGCTGTAACCGGACAAGACAGGAAATTATGGAATGAATATGCCCGTGCAGATGCATCCATCGGAATTAACGGAGCCGTCCTTAATAATGTGAATGCTTCCTCAATAATATTAACAGCCGGTTATCTGAGTAGGGTTAAAGCTATTGCCGGGGTTTTTCGTTCATATGGCATTATAACCTATCTTTCTATTAATTTCGCATCTCCTTCTGTAATTGGCGGGTTAAAAACTTCAGACCCTTTGAATCCCGAGGTAAAAAAGTGGTGGGAAGCTAAGATTAAAGAAATATACAAAATGATCCCGGACTTTGGCGGTTTTTTAGTAAAAGCCAATAGTGAAGGACAGCCCGGGCCGCAGGATTTCGGCAGGACTCATGCCGATGGAGCTAATATGCTGGCAGATGCCCTTAAACCTTTTAACGGCATAGTTATGTGGCGCGCTTTTGTTTATAAAACATCTTCCGATGATCGCGCAATGCAGGGTTATTCGGAATTTATGCCGCTTGACGGTCAATTTCGAGATAATGTAATAATTCAGGTTAAGAACGGCCCCGTCGATTTTCAGCCGCGTGAACCTTTCAGCCCGCTTTTTGGCGCCATGAAAAAGACGTCTGTCATGCCCGAACTTGAGATAACGCAGGAATATCTTGGTCAGGCAATTCACCTGGTGTTCTTAGCACCAATGTGGGAAGAGTTTCTCCAGAGCGACACCTACCAGGAAGGTAAGGGGAGTACTGTTGCTCGCTGTACCGATGGAAGTATTTACAATCAAAAGCACACCGCAATTGCAGGTGTTGCGAATATAGGGTTGGATACTAATTGGTGCGGTCATCCTTTTGCACAGGCAAACTGGTATGCTTTTGGCCGTTTGGCATGGAATAACCGGTTATCAAGCGAACAAATTGCCGACGAATGGTTGAAGCTTACTTTTCAACCGAATGAATCGGAATACAAGGCAGAGACAACAGCCCTTCCAGTTGAATGGAATCAAAATTTTCTAAAACCGGTAAAACAAATGATGCTCGAGAGCCGCGAAGCTGCCGTTAACTACATGACACCACTGGGGCTTCATCATCTTTTTGCGGCAGATTATCATTATGGCCCGGGACCCTGGTATGCACCGAAAGGCGTGCGAATTGATTGGACCCCACCATACTATCACCGTGCCGATACCAATGGTATCGGTTTTGACCGCACTATAAACGGCAGTAATGGGGTAAGCCAGTATCACGAACCTCTCAGATCGTATCTTAATGATGTAAAAACATGTCCTGAAATTTACCTTTTATGGTTTCATCATCTTCCGTGGAATTATAAAATGAAGAGCGGACTCTCTCTGTGGGATGAAATTTGTTACCACTATGAAACCGGTCTACAGCAAGTGCGCAAATTTCAGAAAGTTTGGGACAGGGTTCAGCCATACGTGGATCAGGAACGATTTAGCCTGATTCAAGACAAGCTCAGAAAACAATGCCTCAACGCCCAGGCATGGAAAGATGCTTGTTTACTTTATTTTCAGCAGTTCAGCAGATTGCCTATTCCTTATGATATAGAACGTCCGGTTCACGATCTGAATTATTTGGAAAACATAAATTATTCAACAAATAATTTTTAAGAAGTAACAGAGCTGTAGGATAATTCAGTTGAAAAAAAGCATACTAGAAATCCGGCAAAACAAAAGAAATGAAGAGCCTGAGGCAATGGATAGAATACTAATTCTTCAAAATTTTTTCAATTGTATTCCAATTCCTTGTTGTAACCTTTCTGCCGAATTCCTTGTCCAGAATATTCATCAAATCTGTTGATTGTACTTCCGGTGAAAGCGTTGCAACACTGAATACTTCATATTCTGAATTACTGATAATTTTATAACCTTTATTAGGAGATTCATAAGGTATCTTCAAACTGCTTTTTGATTTTTCCTGTAGAAATGTAACATAGAGTCTTGTCTGCGGAGTAACTTTTATTTGTTTGAACGGTTCTTGAATCGCTATTTTTCGAATCTGCTCAATGCTCCGGATAATTACACCATTATTGTAGCCGAATGCACTCTCCAATTTTTCACCAATAGTTTGAATTATTACCGGCGCTTTTACTTCCATAGACTCAAATATCACGTTTCCGCTGGCAAGTATGGTTTTTACATTCCGGAACCCCATTGATTCAAATACCTTTTTTAACTCTTCCATTTTTATAAGATTGTTGCCGCCGACATTAATCCCCCTCAAAAAAGCAGCGTATTTAAACATTTTTATGTTTTCAGAAAGATTTTTTTCCATTTGATACTTCTATTAACACCGCGATTAATCGCGGTGTTAATTATATTTATAAAATTGCTCTTAACTGTTTTAACAGTTTCCCAAGCCTTATTGTTATAGAATTAAAAAATATACTCTGAATATATACTTAAGCAAAACTAAATAATTGATTTTAAAAACTTTTCTACTTCGCTCACATATTTATCTTTTTGCTCCAGCCAGCCGTAATGGCAGCATTTATTTATCAAAAATATGGTAGAGTTTTTCAACACAGAATGCTCTTTATCCGCAATTTCTTTACCCACAATATCCTGTTTCCCCTGTATAATTAATACGGGTTTATTAAAATTTTTCAGTGTTTTTTTACAATCATATTTAATTTTAAACAGATCTTTCATTACCAATCCATTAATTTCAGGTTTCCCTTGCGTTAGCCTTTCTGCAATCCGGGAAACGAATTTTTTATTGTATAGGTAAGCCGGGGCCAGGAATTTTGCCTGCTGGTAAGAAACAGGCCTAAATGGCATAATGCATATTTACAACTTGCCTTATTATAACGCTTTATAAATACAATAATTTTTTATATCTTAAACTTTGTTTAATGATGGAATATTTTATTCTTATAATATTCCTGCTGAGAATATATAAAATCATAATTAATTATTGCGTCTGTTCGATAATACACGATGGAACTATATAATTTTAGAACAAATATTAAAATATTCAATTACATTCTAAAGAATATTTATGTCATTATTTAGTTTGAAAAAAGAAGTTAACCTTGAAGGTTTTTGCAGGGACTATTATGAAATCACCATATTTGATTTAAGCATCCATGGTATTGATATCGGTGAATCTTATTTCGATAACGTAAAAAAATCTTTTCTGGAGACCGGGCAAATAATTTCAAACCTTACTTCAAAAAATCTTGCTTCTGAAATAACGCCGTTGTGGTTTGAATTATTTGCTCTTGCATGGATGCATAAATTTCCCGGGAAATTTGACATCAACCAGAGTGTTTTCACAAAAAGTTTTCTGCATGAAAAACAAAGGGATGATATCTGGGCCGATATGGCAGATTATAATAATGCCATAGATGGAGCAACCCTGGATTGGCTCTTTAATCTCGGCACAATAAATTCAAATTTCTGGCTTCGCACCCGGCAGGAACTGTCGGCCGCAAATATACAGGAAGCAAAAAAAATGAAATTTAACATTGACGAATGTGTTTCCAGGGTAAATAACAGATTATGCTCTGAAAATGCCTGGAATGAGGAATATATTCCCAAAGTTCTTGTCCGTACATTATGTGAAAAACTTAACATTAACCCTGATGAACCGAATCAGGAATCAATAACCCATTTATCTGAAATTATTTCTAAATTTTATGATGGTGCGCTGAAGTCAATGAGTGAAATAAAGATTAAAAAGTAATTTGGTTTGTTATTTATGTTATTATTAAACTGAAATTTTTTTCAAGTTTAATAAAAGCTATTTCCTTACTATTTTTTCAAGCCTGCTTCATTTATACATTTTTTATACAAAGCTTATAGTTTGGTTTTAAAAATTATTTCCGGAGCAAAATCTTGATATTGTATGTTTGAATAATAATCTGTTTTTGACAAATTTGATAATGCTTTGATTATTATCACTAACTAAAATAAACTTTCCTGCCTACTTTATATTCCAAAATCCTCTTGGAGTTTAAATGGATTATTATACGGAATTGGACAGATATGCAAAAACCATGACGATGCAAATTGACCTTTTAATATAGAGGAAAGAGAAAGAATTTATTGAAAAAGAGCTAAGGCAGATCATTAGGAGTAAAGTTCAACAAATATAATAATTTATGTCATGTATTAAGATATAGATCAGCCAACCTGAGCATAATTACAAGTTGCTAATAGCCAAATTACTATATTAACCATTTACTTACTTAAAAATTATGAAACAGCAAAACCTGAAAGCACTTTTTGCATTCGGAGCAATATATGTAATATGGGGTTCTACATATCTTGCCATTCGATATGCGGTTGAAACAATCCCCCCATTTATGATGATGGGAACAAGATCACTTATTGCCGGTGGAATTCTTTATCTTTGGAGCCGTTCCAGAGAGAATGAGAAAATTCAGAAAGAGCACATCATCCCTCTGTTTATAATTGGTGCAATGTTCTTTTTGATAGGGCATGGGTGCCTTGCCTGGGCAGAACAATTTGTACCATCAGGATTAGCAGCTGTTCTTATATCATCAGAGCCTTTCTTGATCGTTGGTATTGAGTTTCTCATTTTGCGCGATACAAAAATTAATTTAAAAGGAGCAGCAGGATTAATCCTTGGATTTGCAGGAATTATTTATCTCGTTGCTTCAACAAAAGGAATTGCTTCATCTGGAAAGAATATAATTGGTATGCTTGTAATTATTACCGGATCTCTTTCATGGAGCGGTGGGGCTGTTTATTCACGCGTTGCAAAGCTTCCTAAATCTGCTTTGCTTTCATCCGGCATGGAATTAATTATTGGAGGCACCTTACTATTAATTACCAGTTTTATTATAGGAGAATTTAATCAATTCCATGTTAGTCAGGTTAGCACCCGTTCAGCATTAAGCATTATATACCTGGTAACTTTTGGTTCTGTTATTGCATTTAGTTCATATATTTGGCTGCTCGGACATACATCCGCAACACGCATCTCAACTCATACTTATGTAAACCCTGTTATCGCTATATTCCTGGGCTGGCTAATAGCAAATGAACAAATCACTACTGCTTTATTGGCTGCTACTGTTATAATTGTCGTATCAGTTTATATGGTATTATATGTAGGGAAGAAGCAAGTAGCGTGAGAGAAGTAAACTATTTATGAGTTCTGTTTTGTTGCATTTACTTTTTAAAGAGTTTATCTTTTAAAATCTGATTCTTTATTTTTTCATATATTGGCCGCAGGCTAAGGAGTAATTATAATGTTTTCCGGAGTAGGAACCGCACTGATAACGCCATTCGACAGGGATTTAAATGTAGATTATACCGCATTAAAGAAAATCTGCCGTCATCAGGTAGAGGGTAATGTTGATGCTATAATAGTTATAGGAACAACCGGTGAATCCCCGGTAATCAGTATAGACGAAAGAAAAAAAATAATCTCAACTGTTATTGAAGAAGTTAAAGGTAAAGCAGAGATAATAGTAGGTACCGGAACAAATGATACCAGGAAGATAGTTGAGTTGAATAAAATTGCCGAAGAGCTGAAGGCAGATGCGGTATTAATTGTAAATCCATATTATAATAAAGGAACACAGGAAAGCCTGGTAGAGCATTACAAATACATTTCAGAAAGAACGCCGCTTCCTATAATACTTTATAATGTCCCTTCAAGGACCGGTATGAATATGCTGCCGGGAACTATAGTAAATATTGCCGAAACCTGTAAAAACGTTGTCGGTGTTAAGGAAGCCTGCGGCAATATTGCCCAGATAGCTCATCTCATTTCAATCAGGCCGAATAATTTTTCTATTTATTCCGGCAATGATAATGACACGCTTCCGTTTATGGCTCTCGGCGGTAACGGAATAATTTCAGTTTTCTCCAATGCTTACCCTAAAGAATTAAAAAAACTTACAGATGCAGTCTTAAAAAGCAACCTGGCTTCCGCACAGAATCTGAATAATAAATATTTGAACATGATGAATGCATTATTTTATGAAACCAGTCCTATCCCAATAAAATATGTAATGAGCAAATTAGGTTTATGTGAGAATATTCTTCGCCTGCCTTTAATTCCGGCTACAACAAAAGCCGAAAAGATACTGGATGAAGAAATGAAGAAATTATCAGCTTAATTTAGCCGGGAGAAAAAATGAGTGACAATATAAAATACGGTTTGATAGGATCATTAGGCAGGCTTGGCTTTGAAGTTAAAAATGTATTCAATGAAAAAGGTTATAAACTTGTCTTTGAATACGATATCGAAGGTGAAAAATTTACTGAAAAACCGGATGTCTTAATCGACTGCTCTCTGCCGGATGTTTTTAACAAAACTGTTTCATTTACAGACAGGTTTAAAGTTCCGCTTGTTATGGCTACTACAGGCCTTACTGCTGAGATGATGAACAGTTTAAAAGAATTCTCCAAAACATTACCTGTAGTACAAAGTTATAATTATTCTCTCGGTATACAGGTTATGTTAAAGCTTACTGAAATAGCAAAAGAAATGCTTCCCGATTGGGATGTTGAAATTGAGGAGACACATCACAGGTTTAAGAAAGACAAACCATCCGGAACGGCAAAAATGATTAAAGATGTTTTTCAAGGCAGGGATATAAATGTTTCATCCCTGCGTTTGGGTAATGCAGCCGGCGACCATACTGTTTATTTCGGAGGCCTTGGTGAAATACTTTCTATTACACATAGCGCTACTTCAAGAAGAACATTTGCAGAAGGTATACTGCGTTCTGCAGAATTTGTGGTTAATAAGCAAAATGGTTTTTATTCATTCCATGATGTGGTCTTTTCGTAGCACAGATATCCTATCTGTGCTTCTTGAGTAGTTCGTAGCACAGATAATCTATCTGTGCTTCAGAGTTTCTCGTATCACAGATAATCTATCTGTGATTCAGAATTTATCGTAACACAGATAATCTATCTGTGATTCAAAATTTATCGTAACACAGATAATCTATCTGTGATTCAAAATTTATCGTAACACAGATAATCTATCTGTGATTCAGAGTTTATCGTAACACAGATAATCTATCTGTGATTCAGAAATTATCGTAACACAGATAATCTATCTGTGATTCAAAATGTATCGTAGCACAGATAATCTATCTGTGCTTCAGAGTTTCTCGTATCACAGATAATCTATCTGTGATTCAGAATTTATCGTAGCAATGTTAATTTATCGGTGTTTAAGAGTTTATTCAATCTAAAAAGCAAAGAAAATCATATGGATTCTTACGAAATAATAAACTATATAGCTAATTCCGTAAAAAAAACTCCTGCCCGGATTTATATACAGGGAGAACTGGATAAAATAAATTTTAACGGATTGGATTTTTTCGGGAGTAAGAAATTTGGAATCTTATTCTGCGAGAACAGTGAATTTGATTCTTTGTATAATGCCAATAAGCAGTACATAAAAAAATATAAAGTTGAAATAGACAGGAGAAATTCTGCTATACCCCTGGCTGATTTAACAAAGTATAAAGCAAGGATAGAACCCGGCGCAATTATAAGAGACCTTGTAGAAATAGGTGATAACTGCGTTATCATGATGGGTGCGGTGATAAATATAGGCGCAGTGATTGGTGAAAAGACAATGATAGATATGAACGTGGTTGTTGGGGGCCGTGTAATTGTTGGAAAAAATTGCCACATCGGAGCAGGCGCCGTTTTAGCAGGAGTTATAGAACCGCCAAGCGCTGATCCGGTTATTATAGAAGACGATGTTTTAATCGGCGCCAATGCAGTTGTGCTGGAAGGAGTAAAAGTTGGGAAAGGGGCGGTAATTGCGGCAGGTTCAGTAGTAGTTAAAGATGTTGAACCTTTATCGGTTATGGCGGGAGTCCCGGCCAAACTGATTAAAAAAGTGGATGAGAAAACTAAGAGTAAAACCCAATTAATGGATGAACTTAGAAAATTATAATTCCGGATTTTATTTAAATTAATTATGTCAATTATTGTTCAGAAATACGGAGGAAGCAGTGTTGCTGACCCGGATAAGATCAAAAAGATTGCAGAATTAATTTCCAACGTACATAAAGAAGGGCATAATGTTGCTGTTGTTGTATCCGCCATGGGTAAAACAACTGATTCCTTAATTGAACTGGCAAAACAAGTCTCGGGCGAACCCCCTAAACGTGAAATGGACATGCTGCTTAGCACAGGCGAACGGATTACTATGTCATTATTATGCATGGCGTTGAATAATCTTGGCATTGATGCAGTCTCTCTAACCGGCTCACAAGCTGGAATAATTACTAACGACAGGCATAACGACGCCAGGGTAATTGAGATCAGACCTTTCAGGGTGCTGGATGAACTTGAAAAGGGAAGAGTTGTGGTTGTCGGTGGTTTTCAGGGTGTAAGTTACAGGCGTGATATAACTACTCTTGGGCGCGGAGGTTCCGATACTACTGCCGTTGCTTTAGCTGCCGCACTTAATGCCGAAAGATGTGAAATTTATTCCGATGTTGACGGAGTTTATTCAGCAGATCCCTCTGTAGTTAAAGATGCAAAACACCTTCCCGAAATTTCCTATGAGCAAATGCAGGAAATGAGTGAAGCCGGTGCAAAGGTATTAAACGCACAGGCTGTTCAATTTGCAAAGGAAGCACAGATTGCTATTTATGCAAGAAGCACTTTTCAGCAGGGAAGGGAAACAATCGTCAGGAAATTTCCCGCAGGTATTTCCAAAGGCGTAAAAGCCGTCGTTTATGAAAATGATATTTCCAGGGTAGAATATTTTTACGGTGATGATGAAAAATCAATTTCATTGCTAAGCTTTCTTGAAAAACGGCAAATACCAGTGAAAGAATTTAATTTTTCAAAAGTAGAAAATGAAAATAAAATATCATTCCTGGTTTCACGTAAAAATATTTACAATGAAGAAAAATTAGAGTGTGAATTAGCCGCTGAATTCGGCAGCCGCTTGAAAATTAAACATGATTTCGGGACTGTTTCGTTAATAGGCGACGGAATAAATAAAGATAATACTATTTTACTCGAAACTTTAGCTATCCTGAGGAAAGAAAAAACTGAAATTTCCGGAATAGCAACAACATCTTTTCGTATTTCCTTTCTGCTTGATAAATCTTTCGTAAAAAAAACCATCCTTTTATGCCACAATCGCTGGATAGAAGAGAAAGTTTAGCTTATTTTTGCAGTTAAAAAATTTAATTATAAAAAAATGAAAATAATCGTTCAAAAATATGGCGGCAGTTCTGTAGCTGATGCGGAAAAAATAAAGAATGTCGCTTTAAAAATTTCAAAAAAAGTAAAAGAAAAGAACAAGCTGGTAGTTGTCGTCTCCGCTATGGGCAAAACTACGGATAATCTTATCAAACTCTCCAAAGAAGTTTCAAAAACATCTATACCCCGCGAACTTGATATGCTTTTAACAACCGGCGAGCAGGTCTCTGCTTCTCTTCTTGCAATGGCTTTAAATGACATCGGGATAAAGAGCAAGTCGTTAAATGCTTTCCAGGCAAAAATAATGACTACAGGCGACTACATGCAGGCCAGGATTAAAAACTTAAAAGCAAAAAGAATAAATGACCTGTTGAAAGAAAATGAGGCACTCATTATTACGGGTTTCCAGGGAATTACGGAAGATGATGAAATTAAAACCCTGGGCAGAGGCGGATCCGATACTTCTGCAGTAGCTCTTGCAGCGGCGCTTAATGCCAAGTGTGAGATTTACAGCGATGTTGCCGGTATTTATACAACCGACCCAAGGCTTCACCCGGGTGCAAAAAAATTAAAGTATATTACTTATGATGAAATGCTGGAAATGTCCAGCCTTGGTGCAAAAGTGCTTCACAGCAGGTCTGTGGAGATAGCAAAGAAATTTGGAATTACAATTTACTGCGGTTCAACATTTTCCGATGAGGAGGGATCTTACGTAATGAAAAAAAATATAGAGCAGCCTATAGTTTCCGGTTTAAGCGTTATGGATCATCAAACACAGGTTACTTTATCAAATCTGCCGGTGGATAACAACCTGGTGCAGCAAATATTTGAAAAAGTCGCCAGGGAAGGATTAAACGTTGATATGATTTCCGTTATATCTAACGCCGGGCTGAATATTTCTTTTACAATTGTTGAAGAGAAGAAATCCTCTATTGCAAAAGCGCTGAACATTATTCTGAAAGATATGAAGGGATTTAATCTGCATTACAATTCGGGGTATTCCAAGATATCTATTGTCGGAATTGGAATGAAGTCAAGCAGCGGCGTCGCTTCCAGATTCTTTAAAGCCCTGGAAAAAGTGCCTCTTACACTGGTAACTACTTCGGAAATCAAAATTTCGTGCCTTGTTGAAGAAAAGTTCAAAGATAAAGCAGTTAAAGCTCTCGTTACGGCATTTGAGTTATGATGGTTTTACCAAACTAATATTCTGAAATATCTAAAATAAAATATTCAGTAGCCCAGGGTTTTAACCCGGGAAATTTTGGAAATAGAATTCCTATCGGCTTTAGCCGAAATTGATCTCTTTAATTTTATTTTGACCTAAACACTTATCGAAAATACCGTTTTGGTTTCATAATTTAGCAATTATTGACACAACTATCAGGATTGTTAAAAATTATATATTTAGTTATCTGAAGCGGAATTAGAAAGTTATTATGAAAATCAGCCCGATCGAATTAAGACACAAGCTTCATCAGAACCCGGAATTAGCATTTCATGAATTTGCCACTACTAAATTATTAATCGAGAGCATTAAAGGTTTTGATCTTGCAAAAAAAATTAAAATCCATACCCCGTACAAAACCGGATTATTGGTGGAATATAAAGTTAACAGCGATAAGTATATTTTATTCCGCGCCGATATTGATGCTTTACCTATAAAAGAAAAAAATAATATCAGTTTTAAATCGAAAAATGATTTTATGCACGCCTGCGGACATGATGTGCATACATCTATTTTATACTCATTCATTCAATTTGTACTATTAAATAATATTCAAAAGAATATTCTGTTTTTATTCCAGCCTGCCGAGGAAGACGGCGGCGGTGCGATGGAATTTTATAACACAAAAATATTCGATAAATTTAAAATCCGGAATGCTTTTGCACTCCATGTAACAGATGAATATCCTTTCGGAACCGTTGCCAGCACAAACGGCGTTTTGTTCGCCTCGTCCCTGGAAATAAACGTAGAATTTACCGGTGTAAGCTCCCATGTAGCCTTCCCGACCGAAGGAAAAAATGCATTTAATGCTCTCCGCTTGTTTCTGGATTCCGTGGACAAGATACCAAAAAATATAAACGAACCATTCGTATTCGGCGCCGGAAAAATAAACTCAGGGGAAGTAAGGAATATTGTTCCGGGTTTTGCCAGAATGGAAGGCACAATAAGAGGACTTAGCAGTAAAAAGTCAATGGATTTTTATAAAAAATTGGAAAAGATATTATATAGCATTGAAAAAATTACAGGCGTAAAAATAACACTTGAAAAAGGTGCACATTATCCTGAGGTAATAATTAATTCAAAAGTTTATAAAAAAATTATCCCCGCCCTGGAATCCAAATTCCAGTATATTGACTGCGGTTATAAAATGACCGGCGAAGATTTCGGTTTCTTTTCTCATAAGTTTCCGTCTTTCATGTTTTGGCTGGGAACTTCTAATGGTGAAAAATTCGGGCTTCACAATCCAAGATTTTTACCCGATGATTCGGTTATTGAGAAAGGTAAATCAGTTTTCGTTGAAATCTTAAAGCAGTATCTCTGATTCTAAAAAAACTCCGGGGCTTAGGTTTAACCCCGGAGGTTAAGGCTAAGGGGGTGGAATCTGGTCGCCTTATTACTTATTATTTTGTGGAGTGGGTTTATTTCTATTTAAGTAGCATCATTTTAATTGTCTTTATATATTGGCCGGCATCAACCCGGCAGATATACATTCCGCTTGATACTGTTTTGCCTGAATTATTATCACCGTTCCATTGAGTTGTATAATAGCCTGCTTGCAGTTGGCTGTTTATTAATGTTTTTACTTCCTGGCCAAGTATGTTATATATCTTTATTGTAATTAACGATGACTTAGGTAATGCATAATTTATTACAGTACTGGGGTTAAAGGGATTAGGATAGTTTTGGCTTATTGAATACTCTTTTGGTATGCTTCCTTCTTTAACACCTGTTACATTGGAAGAAACCTGGTTGCTATAATTCGATTCCAAAGAATCTTTATAAGCTCTTACTCTATAAGTATATATTTGACCCGTTTCTACCTGTTTATCCACATATGAATTTCCGCTTCCCTTTAATGTATCGAGTAATGAAAAAGATGTTTGCGGACTTTGCATGCGTTCAATTAAATTTCCATCTGCAATTGTTGAATTATTAGTCCATGTAAGAGTTATTTGATCTGATGCATTCAATTGCAAAGCAAGGCTTGTCGGCGCATAGAGTAATGTAAAATTAGCTATAGCGCTGAATGCACCGGAACCTGAAAGATTGATTGCCTGAACCCGCCAGTAATATAATTGTCCTTCCGTAAACCACGATATAATATCGACCGAATCCGAGGTTGCAAATAGTCTAAAAACATTAGTGAATGCCTGATCGTAAGCTACCTGGCCTAAATATCTGGTAGCAGTGCTTACTGTATTCCAGGTAAATGTAACATTGCCAATCTGATTTGAAACGGCGGATACTAATCGCGGCTTATCCGGTAATAATAAGGTTGTAACGAAGCTTGATATATTGCTCCATGGGCCTGGTCCGGCAGAGCTTCTTACCTGAACCCTCCAATAGTATTCTTGATTTTTTTGTAAGCCTGTAAATGTTATTAAGGTATCTGTAGTTGTTGAATCACTCTTAAAAACACTTGTAAATGCAGCGTCTGTAGATAATTGAATTAAATACTTTTGAGCTTCACTTACCTTGTTCCACTTGAGAGTAATACTTGTATCAAGGCCCGGTTGATCATTTGGAGGATAAACTAAAGATGTAAAATAAGTTGTATCGTTTAAAAGTGTTGGATTAGTCCATGTAATCCAGGGGGAAAGAGGGATGCTAAAGTAAGGGTCGGCAATATTAGCAGTATTTACAGTGTCCTTACCAAGCATAAACTTATCTACAAAGGCTCCGATTTCCGCTGTTTGGCTGTCCGGTACTTCACAGTGCAAATGGTTGCCTACAATGGAATAACCGAACCTGTCGGGTATGCCTAAAGCAGTATATACAGTCTTGCAGGCCTCACTGCATACGTAGCTTGACTGACTTGACAACCATACATATTCCGGGTTTGCTGTAATGTAAAGTGCACGGGGTGCACACATTGCCATTAGTTCATGATGATCTTCCGGTAAGTAGGACACCTTGTTGCCTGAAAATTGACTCATCGATTTCATAAACCATGAGTAATTTGTATTATCTATATCTTCCACAGTTCCGGCAGGCAGGGAATGAGAGTATCTCCAGGATGTGGCGCCGCCGCCGCCTGATTCCTGCGCTATTGTCAATGCAACACGTTCGTCAAACGCTCCGGCAAAAAGTGCCATTTTGCCGGCATATGAACAGCCTGTTACGCAAATATGTTTAAGATCTATGGGTAGAACATTCTGAACCAGTTCCAGGCCATCTATTATACGGCTAACTCCCCAGGACCATGCACTATACTGTCCAGTATTCGTAACGTTAAGATTAGGGTAAAGCTGGAAAAACGGGTCGGTATTACTTGGGGTTTCATAACTTGTTACCTGATCCTGGACGAATATTATCTGCGCAATATTACGGCTGCTAAAAATGTCTTGTGGGATACTGCCGCTTTGGCTGTTCATACCGATTACTACGGGAAAAGGCCCGTTCCCTGAAGGGAGGATTACCTGCGAACTCAGTGTTAGTGTTTTGCCGTTAACAGTTACAATTACTGTAAGCAAACCCCCGGAATAACTCGCTGTTATGGTGTCCGGTCGAACCGGCCTTTGTCCGATCTCATAATTTTGGATCTGTGCACCAATCTGAGCACGCCTGACTTCCCAATCGGAGTAGTTCGCCATACGGCCCCTGCCATCTGCAAAGGCAAATGGATCAGGTAATGCCTGGATAAGAGGAAGTTCGCCAAGTGAGGGCAAACTGGGGGACGGACAGTTAGCGCCCGTATTCTCAACACTATAAACAAGCGGCATCACTTGAGCGAATGAATTAACACACATAAAAATAGTCAGAAGAAGTGATATTAAAAGTATAGGTTTTTTCATTTTTACTTTCTTTCAAGTAATTTGAATTTTAAACAAGGTTGAGTTTATAACAATGGACCTTATTAAAAAGTAAACTTTTATTTTTTATTTAAAATTCTCTTTCTGCTCTCCGGCATTTCAAATCAGAACTGTTATAGACTTAATCTTTAAAAAGAACGCTTATGCAGTTTTTTGGTTATTATATTGAACCGGTTCAATTAAATTCAAATCGATTAAATATTGAAGAATAATTTATATAATAATTTTTTAAAACACAAAATTTTTTTGACGGTTATAAATAATCTTTTACAGACGTTGAGTTAAATCATTCGCTATATGGTTTTAACCCGTCTGGTAAAAAGATTCGTTAATACTTTCAATAATATCAAGCATTAATTAAATTTTTAATTCATTAAAATAAGTTTACCCCTGTCAGGAATTGTAGTTTATTCAGGTCCGGTAAGTTTCGCCGGTTTGGTAGCGGTGAATAGTTCATGAAATCATTTATCTGCAAGCGATAGAGTTAGTTAATAGAACACGCCGGCGGGCAGTACAACATTTCCTGAATATACAGCCAACCTTGTTACGGCTTTCTTTACGGCAGAAGGGAACGGAGAAATGAATTAATTTAAACGCTGGTTAGTATATTCCTTTGGGCTAACACCAACCACTTTTTTGAATAATCTTGAAAAATAAGGAGGGTTTTCAAAGCCAAGCTGATATGCAATTTCGGAAATACTGAGGCCGCCCGCAACAAGCATATTTTTGGCTTCGGAAATTACATAAAGATGAATCAGCTCCAGTGCGGTTTTCCCGGTTTCCTGTTTCAATAAATCGCTTAAATATTTTGGTGATAAATGGAGCTGTGAAGCCATGTAGATTACCGTTGGCAGACCTTTTTCCTCAGTTTCTTCTTTTTTAAAATATTCATCAAGGCAATCATTGAATTTTGTAACTGTTAGTCCTGATAAAGGTTTCCGGTCAATGAATTGTCTTTTAAAAAAACGTTGAGCATATTTTAGCATCGAATCAAGGTGTGATAGAATAATTGATTTGCTGAATTCGTCCGGATTGTTTTTGTATTCAGATTCCATCTTATTGTAGAGCGACCACATAATTTCTTTTTCTCTTGGTAAAAGGTGAAGCGCTTCATGATTTTCATAATCAAAGAAATTGTATTTTTTAATTTCCGTGAACAAAGGATGTCCCATTAAAAAATCTTCATGCAGATGGATAACAAACCCCTTTTCTTCGTATTGAAGGCCGCGTGCAGTCAGCATTTGATTTGGTTTCGTAAAAAACATTAACCCGGTGTTGTGGTCATATTTCGTTTTGCCGTACAGCAGCTCGCCTGATTTCACTTTTTTGAAACAAATAATATAAAAATTACACGCGAACTCCATATTTTTTCCAAGTGTAGAAGCACTTGTCAGCAGGTTTAAACTTATCAACGGATGTTCGGGCAGCGGAAATCCCTCTGCCTCATCAAATTCACTTATTGTTTTAAAATGTTTCATAAACAAATAAAATAAAAATAATAAACATTTTCTATAACTATTTTGTTGGCACAACTCATTTTATTTGCCTTCCGGTTTTCGCGCTATTCAAATGGGTTATACCCCGGTTTCTTATATAGTTTCTCCGGACTGCTTAAAATATCCGGCTTATAGACCTTCTCATTCCAATCCTCGGGTTTGATCTCTTCGATGGCTACCGAGACCGACTCCTCTTTTGAGTTCAGGATTTTAATTATATCTTTGACGATTTTTTCAGCGAGCTGAATCTTCTGCTGTTCGGATCTTCCGGGCCAGATCTTTACGATGACATGAGGCATTGTTAACTCCTTTAAATTCTTTAGCTAATTATTAATGCGGTGCTTATTTATAGTGTAATGACCTTTATAGATAATGGTAACAAAGTTCACTTATCGCTGCTTCCTTCTAAGCAAATATTTACATCTCCCGGCATAACTTTGATTGTCGCAGACCGGGCGCGTGAACTAATCATTGAACTAAGATACGGGCTGCCATTATACTTTGAACGATAGGCATCGTCAATTAGATCATTGAGCGATCCTTCCACCGTTTCAAAAGTTACTTCCTTTGTCATACCTGCTGCAATAATCCTGCCTGCCTTTTGTTTTACAGCGGATTGATACCAGCGAGATTTAAGTCCATTGTAAGCACGCACGTAAAGCGCATCACCAACTACAACAGCCCAAATCCACGTTGGAGTGCCATAGGTTACCCTGTCTTCACGGAACGGAGAGATGTGCAAGTCATCTGTATCTGTAATCTTGTTCAGCTCTTCTTTTAACCATTTAGCCATTCTGGATCTTTCTTTTATTGTAAGTAGTTAATTTTTATTTGACATTACGATACTGTTCATTGCTAACCTTTTTCATCCAATCGATTCTTTTGATATCCATATTTTATTTCCTTTTACTATATACCATGTAATCATTCTAAAACTAAATTATTCAGTAATTCTATATATTTAATTTTCGTGATCCCATCCATTTTATAATTTCCGGATTACGATGATCGAAAAACATGCTGGTTTTTGTATCCAGAGTTGCTATTGCAGCCATATCTTCAGCGCTTAATTCAAAATCGAATATATTGAAATTTTCAATCATTCTTTCTTTGCGGACTGATTTTGGAATAGCTACAACTCCTCTTTGTGTAAGCCATCGAAGTATTACCTGGGCAACCGATTTCTGATATTTCTCTGATAAAGAAACCAGTAGTTCATTATCGAACATGTTATTTTTTCCTTCGGCAAATGGCCCCCATGATTCAATCTGTATATTGTTTGCCTGTAAGAACTTTTGGGTATCTATCTGCTGGTTGAAAGGATGAGTTTCAATTTGATTAACTGCCGGAACAACTTCATTAAAAGTTATCAGGTCCATTACACGGTCCGGTTGAAAGTTGCTGACGCCGATAGCTCTAACTTTTCCATTCTTATAAAATTCTTTCATGGCCCGCCATGAACCATGTATGTCTCCATAAGGCTGGTGAATCAGGTATAAGTCCAAATAGTCCAATTGCAGCTTATTTAATGATTTTTCAAAGGCCCCTTTAGTTTTTTCATAGCCGGTATCCTGAACCCAAAGTTTAGTTGTAATAAACAATTCTTTTCTGTCTACTCCGCTTTTTTTAATTGCTTCGCCAACTGCTGCTTCATTCATATAGGAAGCCGCTGTATCAATCATACGATAACCAACATTAATAGCATCGAGCACACTTTTCTCACATTCTTTAAGATCGGCAATTTGAAAAACACCATATCCAAGAATAGGCATTTCAATTCCATTATTAAGCGTTACTTTTTTCATAAAAATTCCTCGTAAATTTTTATTGGTAATTAAGAACCGGGTTTGTTTATTCCCAGGTTTTCACGAATATAGTTTTCCGGTGTTTCAATAATTTTAGTAATAAATGTCGCCAAGCTCTTTTGAGAAATTACAGAACCTTTTTCAGGTTCACCTTTTTTGATTTAATTGTTTTTCAGAGAAGCCATATCAATTACAAAGCGATAATGCACATCGCCTTTTTTCAACCGGTCTAATGCTTCGTTTATTTGCTGCACATTTATTAATTCAATATCGGCAGTAATATTATGTCCTGCGCAAAAATCCAGCATTTCCTGGGTTTCGGCAATGCCGCCGATATTTGAACCGGAGAAACTGTGGCGTCCCGATACGACACTGAACGCACTTACTTCGAGTGGTTCAGGAGGCAATCCTACTAATACAACACTTCCATCATGTCTGAGAAGATTAAGATAAATATTAACATCGTGCTTGGCTGAAACAGTATCAATAATAAAGTTCATTTTTCGGCTATATTTCTTCATTTGTTCTGCATCAGTGGACAGTATGGCTTCATCTGCACCTAAACGTTTGGCATCTTCTACTTTTGAAGGCGATGTGGTAAATACAACCACGTTAGCTCCCATGGCTTTAGCTATTTTAATTGCAAGATGACCCAAACCACCGATACCCAGAATGCCAACTTGTTTACCCGGTCCAGCCTGCCAGTGTTTCAGAGGAGAATACACAGTGATACCTGCACACAGGAGAGGCGCAGTGGATGAGAAATCGAGTGTTTCTGGTATATGCAGTATGTATTTTTCATCAGCAACATAGGTTTCTGAAAAACCTCCATAAGTTGCTTTACCTAAATACTTGTCCGGACTATTGAACGAAAAGGTTACACCCTCATCACAAAATTGTTCCAAGCCGTCTTTACAGGACTCACATTTACCACACGAATCTACTATACATCCGATACCGGCAAGATCGCCGATTTTAAATTCTTTAACATTTTCACCTACCCTGGTTACCTTGCCCACTATTTCATGACCCGGTACTAAAGGGTACATAGTGTGCCTAAAGTCATTATTAATCTGATGTAAATCCGAATGACAAATACCACAGTAAAGAATTTTAATTTCCACGTCATGTGGTAATAATTCTCTTCGTTCTATATCTAATGTGTGCAGAGGAATTCCGGCGGCCTCTGTTCCAAATGCTTTTATATTTTTAGTTTTCATATTTACTACCTTTAATTTTTATTAATCTGTTATTACTTCATTTAAGCACTTAATTGCATTTAAAGTTCTGGGGTAGCCTATATAAGGCAGCAATTGTGTAACAACACTCAACATAGTTGCTTTGTCGTTGCCAACATTCACATTGCCCTGTATATGCGCTTTAACCTGTGGCTCGGTTCCGCCTAAACTTATCAGCATTACAAAAGTTAAAAGCTCCCTGGTTTTTATATTTAATCCTTCTCTGGTATAGTAATCACCAAAACAATTTGCCGATAAATATTTTTGGATGTGGATTTGATTTTCCGGTGATGTTTTGTACATCTTGTCAATTGCTTCACCAAAAATCTCTTTCTGTAATGCTAATCCCATTTCATATCGTGTTTCGCGTGTTGTTGTTGACTGGCCTTCTAATGGAACTTCTATTCCTCTGCTTTGTAATATTTCATTAGTGGCAGGAATAAAATCCAGAACTTTTGCAATACCTACATATGGTACGGCTTGATATAAAATTTCCTTTATTTCAATTGGAGTAACACCAACATTAAGAGCGCCACCTGCCATCACCTTGTACTCGGTTAAAGCCTGGCAGGCAATGGTCGATGCCAAAATCATCATTACTCTTGTCCGTGTATCTAAATTTCCGTAACTGATTACTTCATCAAAAGCAAAGTTGTCAAAAACTTCGATTAACTCCGGGTCGGTTATTCTTAAAGCTGATTTATGATCCCGCAGCAATTCCTCATGGTTCCTTACTGCAGCTTCTGTCAGATTAACTTTATCAGGCCGGGATTTATTTGTTGCATGGCATTTGTTATATTCTTCATCGGTAACCGGTGAAAGCCATTTAACTGCGCCTTGTTTGGTGTTGTTTGTTATGACAATATGTGTTAAGCTGCAATCTTTTGTTGCGCCGTGCCAATGCTCTATATGAGATGGTATAACTACTACATCTCCTTTTGAAATTAATCTGGCAGGTTTTCCTTTTTCCTGGTAAAATCCTTTGCCATCGGTAATAAGCAGGATTTGACCAGCGGGATGTGTATGCCAGTTGTTTCTGCAGCCGGGTTCAAATAAAACATCACCGACGGCATAACTTCCTGTTTCATCCTGCGGAACTAACATATTCACCCATGCAGTTCCGGTGAAGTAATCCGCTGAAGCTTTTTCTCCTTTGAGAAAAATACTGTTTTGTTTATCTGTTGTATTCATAATTGTTTTTATAGTCCTGTTCTTTTTTCTAAATCTTCCGGGTAGCGGTCGCCGGTTATGCTTATTTTTTCAAGTGCAGAATTAATGTTGTTTAATTCTACAGGATTCAATGAAATGCTTGCTGCACCTATGTTTTCTTCCAGCCGGTGCATTTTCGTAGTTCCCGGGATGGGAACAATCCAGGGTTTCCGTGCAAGAAGCCATGCGAGAGCAATCTGTGCAGGTGTTGCATTCTTATCTTTTGCAATCTCATTAAGCAAGTCAACAATAGTTTGATTAGCTTTTCTATTTTCAGGTGAAAACCGGGGAACTATATTGCGGAAATCGGTTTTAACAAATGATGTTTTTTCATCGATCTTCCCCGTAAGGAACCCTTTACCAAGTGGGCTGAAGGGAACGAACCCGATCCCAAGCTCCTCAAGCGCCGGCAGCACTTGCTCTTCCGGGCGCCTCCACCATAAAGAGTATTCACTCTGTAATGCCGTTACAGGTTGAACCGCATGAGCACGGCGTATGGTTTGTACACCGGCCTCGGAAAGACCAAAATGTTTTACTTTACCTTCCTGTATAAGTTCCTTCACCGTTCCGGCAACATCTTCGATTGGTACATTTGTGTCAACACGATGCTGGTAATACAAATCGATTGTATCAACGCTTAGCCGTTTAAGCGAACCTTCAAGACTCTGCCTGATACTTTCAGGCCGGCTGTCCTGTACTTGTTTGCCATTCTCAAGTTTTATACCGAATTTGGTGGCAATTACTATTTGATCCCTGAATGGGGCTAAAGCTTCTCCTAATAGTTCTTCGTTTTTATAAGGACCGTAAAGTTCCGCTGTATCAAAAAATGTAACACCGGATTCAATAGCTTTATGTATAAGAGCAATCATCTCTTTCTTATCCGCCGGCTGGCCATATGACATACTCATTCCCATGCAGCCCAGCCCGATAGCAGAGACTTCAAGATTGCTGTTTCCAAGTTTTCGTTTTTGCATCGTTTCTTCTCCATTTCTTAATTTGACTGATCTTAATAACAAGTTAAAATTTACACCGTTAATATAAAGTGACAAAACACTCAGGACGTATACAAAAGTCGGTTATACTGATACATTTTTACTTGTATTATGTGAGGCTCACCTTGATTGTAGAGCCGGGACCATAGTTTATCCCTATGGGACCCCGTCCCTCCTAAGTTACGTTCATTAAATCACATTTTCACTATCTATATATTCATCTAATTGACGGTTCGCGACATGTCATTACTTCATTTATCCATAATAAAATTACGTGAGGCTCATCTCAAAGGTGAGCCTCACATTGTGTCTCATTTAATTAACTTTAATCAAACATTCGTTCATTCGCTAAATCTCTACATGTTTTTGTTGTGACAGGTAGCGACAATTCAGCGCACATATACATTTTTTACCTGTCACATGGCACTGAGTGACAAAATTATCCGATTAATAAACTCCTTCTTCTATATTATATAATTTGAAACACACCGGCAATTAAACTAATTTAAAATTTGAAATAAATCCTATTAATCATTTTTACAATTTTAATATGAAGAATATTTTTAAAATAACTAAAATGATATCATGTGTATCATTGCTTTGCTTACTAAATCCGGCCGCCGTTTTTTCGCAGTATATTGGCCAGTTTTCATCCTCCCAAACAATAAAACCTCACATACAGGATAAAGCGTATAGCTTTGATTTGCAGGATGTTAAATTACTTAACAGCCGTTTTAAAGATAATATGGAACGGGACGGCAGATGGTTGTTAAGCATTGAGAATGACCGCTTGCTGCACAGTTGGCGGGTTAATGCCGGTCTACCCACCAATGCCCGGCCGCTTGGGGGTTGGGAAGGATTGGATGTTGAGTTAAGAGGCCATACTTTGGGGCATGTTCTTTCTGGCTTAGCCCTTATGTACGCTTCAACGGGCGATATTGCGTATAAAAGTAAAGCCGACTCCCTGGTAAGCGCATTAGCTGAAATTCAACAGGTAATGAATCAGGGTGGTTACTTAAGCGCATTTCCCCAGAATTTAGTCAACCGCGCAATAGAAGGCAATCCTGTGTGGGCGCCCTGGTACACATTACATAAAATAATGGCGGGATTGATTGATATGTACCAGTATGCCGGCAATAAACAAGCGTTAATTGTCGTGGTTAAAATGAGCGATTGGGCATACCATAAACTTGAAAATCTTTCTCTTGAACAACTGGCTGTTATGCACAGAACGGAATTTGGAGGTATGATTGAAGCGGCTTATAATTTGTACTCAATTACAGGTAATATAAATGATAAAAAGCTGGCAGAATTCTTTTATGATCATAAGATTTTAGATCCTTTAAGTAAGAAGGAGGACAAATTAGCTAACTTTCACGCCAATACTCAAATTCCCAAAATAATAGGAGAGGCCAGGGGATATGAGCTGACCGCCGATGAAAATCAAAAAACTATTGCAGATTTCTTCTGGCAAACAGTGATTGATCATCATACTTATGCAACAGGCGGCAACAGCGATAATGAATTCTTCTTTGAACCGGATAAAATATCGAAACATATTTCACGGGCTACCACAGAATCCTGCAACACCTACAATATGCTTAAACTTACACGCCACTTATTTACATGGACGGCGGATGTTAAATACGCCGATTATTATGAACGCGCTCTTTATAACCACATACTGGCTTCACAGGAGCAGGAAACAGGTATGGTAACATACTTTTTGTCTTATACTCCCGGCACATTTAAAACATACTCTGATAAAGAAAATTCATTCTGGTGTTGTGTGGGAACAGGATTTGAGAATCATGCCAAATATGCTGAAGGTATTTACTACCATAATGAAAATGGTATTTACGTAAACCTTTTTATTCCATCGGAGTTAACATGGAAAGAGAAGGGAGTTAAAATTGTTCAGGAAACACGGTATCCGGAAGAATCAACTACTCATTTAACAATAAAAGAAATTAATACCCCTGACATGGATTTATATATTCGCTATCCTTCATGGGCATCATTGGGTACAGAAATTAAGATAAATGGTAAGGATGTAGAAGTTAGCCAAAAACCCGGCAGTTATATAGTTTTGAAAAATAACTGGAAGGCCGGTGATAAAATTGATATTAGTTTTCCCATGTCATTACGACTTGTAGCAACGAATGATGATCCGAATATGGCAGCAATAGCTTATGGCCCGGTTGTACTAGCCGGGGATATGGGTACTGAGGGTATGAAATCTCCTGCACCATTTGCACATGATCAGCTTGATTATAAAGATTATCCTGTTCCGGGCGACATTATTACATCGTTAAATGTTAACGGTAAAAATTTATCTGATTGTGGGGTTCCGGTAAAAAACAAACCATTGGCTTTTAATATTGTTAACGCTGCTTCTAAAGAAATTACTTTGATACCTTTCTACCAGGTTAACAAACAGCGTTATGTTATTTATTGGAATTTAAAATAAAAGCAAGGCAGGCGGCGTCATTAACGGCTCGGAAAATGATGCGTGAATTTTATTTTCCGGTCCGGTTTATTTTTACAATGGTTCTAATTATAACTTAAAGTTATGCCGTATAAAAAATTACAGATTTAGAACCATCTGAATATTTGACCTTTTATAAGGTGAATAGATTCCCGTAATTTCCTTAAAACCTAATTTTCTGTAAAGATTTATTGCAGGTTCTAATAGAGTATTGCTTTCAAGATAAATTTTCTTTGCACCAAGTGATTTTGCTTTATCGATCACTGCCATGCCCAGCAGCCATCCTATCCCTTTACCTTGAATTTTTGAAGAGACTGCCATTTTAGCTAACTCAAAATCGTACATCGGATTATCTGATTTCATAAGTGCACAAGTCCCGGCAGGTTTATCATAATATAAGGCTATAAATATATAGCCGCCTTTATCAATAATATGTTTTTGGGGATTATTTAGTGCTTCGTAATCCGGCTTTTCCATTTTAAAATATTTTGATATCCATTCTTTATTTAATTGTGTGAATATTTTCGAATATTCTGGTTTAAAATTAACAATTCTTATATTTTTACTTTCTCTTAGTTTTTGCTGTTCCTGAACTCTTTGAATTAATTTCTTTTTCTTAAAAAGATTTTCCCACTCTTCAATAGCTTCCCATAAATTATTATTAGCTTCCTTTAATGCAACCTCAATAGCGCCGTTAACATCTTTATACTGGTCTTGAATCTTGCCTATAATATTTTTACCTGTTTTTGATAGATATACTATATTCTTGCGGCCGTCATTTTTATCATTTTTTGCAATAACATATCCCTTTTTTATCATTTCTCTTATAATTTTAATAACTGAAGGGTGAGAATGCCCTATATCATTTGCAATTTCCGTTATTGTCTTTTCCTTACTGTTGGACAAAACATAGAAGACGGGGAACCAATTAGGCCGTAAATCAATATTGTATAACTTGTATACGTTAGCAGCATCGTCAGTAATAAGTTCGCTTAATCTTCTGAGCCTGCTGCCTAATGCCATTTTTCCAACCTGATTATAAAAATCCATATATTATCCTCCATTTATGTAACTGGTTACATAAATATTCTAAATTTTTAAATTAAAATCAAGTGCTAATCTTGACGCCGGATATTAGCAGCCCGGCTCAGGTGTTTTCTGCTTTTTGATATAATAAATCAAATAATTGAAGTTACGCAAATGATATTTTAAATAGCCCCGGCATTTATAAGCTGTGTGAAAATTAGAACTTTATTCATAATATTATTTTCCTATTTTTCCAATAGCTGAGGGTAAACCGTTAAAACGGTTCGAAATTTTTAAGCGCTGCATCATTAACACCGCGATTTATCGCAGTGTTAATGTTATTAAGTAACTTGTCTTTAACTGTTTTACCTGTCCGCCTCTGGCGGAACAGTTTACCACCCGCTTTATAAGAATACACACAATATATTTTTAGTATATTTATTCATGTAAAACTAATTTTCACACTGCCTCTTTATGCCGGGGAGTTGAAATTACAAATCCGTGTCGACTTTTCCTCCATATACGGAAATGCCTATATTGTTAACTTTGCCGGAAACTCCGGGTCACTCAATAATATTCTTAATATCTGCTTAACTTGAGAAAATAAGTAATTTTAGTATATTATGTTCAGTCTTTATCAAACATTAAAAACAATAATTCTACTTTTGATGATTTGTCGTGCAGTAAAGCTGTGGTATGCCCCGGCTCTACAACATTAAACATGCGATTGTAAGTTCTTGAAAATATGCAGTTCATACCTTCGAAATATATTAATGTATTACCGGTACGAATGGATTTATTAAATAGATGACTAACTAACATTTGAAATAAATATATCACAAATAAAAAAGGATGATGAAATGAAATTAATCTTGATGATGCTCGTTACTTTATTCATCGGAAGCTGCATCTGCAGCATTTCCCAGGCACAAACTTTTACAGTTCAAAAGTACAGCATAGGTGGTGAAGGGGGTACGGATTATCTTACCGCTGAACCGGGCACAGGCCGGGTTTTTGTCTCACGGGGTTCACATGTTATGGTACTTGACGGAAACACCGGCAAAATACTCGGCGATATAAAGGAAACGCCGAATAACCATGGTATCGCACTGGCTGCAAAATACAATCATGGATTCATAACTAACCGCGGCGACTCTACAGTTACTATGTTTGATCTTACGACTCTTGCCGTGATAAAAAAAATCAAAATTCCTGCCGGCGGACAGGATGGAATTATGTATGACGACTTTTCCGACCGCATCATCCTAACCAATCATAGTAGTACGGGTACGGCTACCGCCATTGAACCCAATACCGGGGTTATTACCGGTGAAGCTCAGCTTGAAGATAATTCACCTGAAGGCGCCGCAAGTGACGGGAAAGGGAAGTTGTTCGTGAACCTTGAAAGAAAAAATAAAATTCAGGTAATAGATTCCAAAACAATGAAAGTAACCGGATTGCTGCCTCTGGACGCCTGCGAAGGACCGACCGGAATTGCATATGACAGATCGTCGGACAGGATATTTTCCGGCTGCAGTAAAATGTCCGCTGTGGTAGATCCGGTAGCCGGCAAGGTTGTGGCGACTATACCTAATGGCGAAGGAGTAGATGCACTCGGTTGGGACCCGTCTGAAAAATTATTATATATTCCTGCCGGCCGCGACAGTACTGTAACAATCGTTCACGAAGATTCACCTGACCGCTACAGCGTGATTGCTTCTGTTACCACAATGACAGGTGCAAAAACAATTTCCGTCGATCCTGTAAATCATGTGGCGTATCTGTTTCAACCGCAATACGGCGCTCCTTCACCGGATGCTCCGTTGGATAGAAATGGCCGCAAACCGCGTGGTCCCGTTACAGGAGCATTTCTCATTGTAATAAAACATTGATAATTGGTTGAAATTTTTGGCTTCTCATTATTAACACCGCGATTAATCGCGGTGTTAATGAATTATAAAAATATTTTTACTAACTGTTTTACCTTTCCGCCTCTGGAGGAACAGTTTACCAATCGGTGAACGGAATTGTAAAACTAAAAGTATTGGATATATTAGGCAGGGAAATCAGAACATTAGTAAACGAATATAAAACAGTTGGAAAATATTCCGTAAGTTTTGAAGCTTCTAAACTTGCAAGCGGAATATATTTCTATCAATTAAAATCAGGTAATTTTATTTCAACAAGAAAAATGTTATTGATAAAATAATTTTTTAATTACGAAGTTATCTAAAAAGTAATTCTTCTTAGTGTTTCTTTGTGGTCTTAGTGTCTCAGTGGTAAAATGTCTTTCCTAAAAAAAACTTAAACACTTAAAATTACAGAACACAAAGTCTTACTAATAACTATTTGACAACCTCATAGTTTTTCATTCAACCATTTCCGCCAGAGGCGGATCAGCCTCTGGCTGACACTCATTCATCCATTCATTCATTCTTTTTTTGACGTTCCTTTTCTGTAAGTTCGAACACTTTTTTGAAAAGGTTTTCATCTTCAGGTGTCATTTCAACATTTCTTCTTTTCATTACTTTTCTTGCCGTCTCAATACTCTTTTGCAAATTATATTCAATTATGGATCCGGCGCCTCCCCATGAAAATGAAGGAATATGTTTGGCAGGATAACCTGCTCCGAATATATTACTGGAGATTCCGGCAATAGTACCGGTGTTGAACATTGTATTTATCCCGGTTTTTGAATGATCGCCCATTATTAGGCCGGCGAACATGGTTCCGCTGTCTACTTCTTTTCCTTTAATAGTAAACTTTACACTGCTGTAATTATTTTTTAAGTCGCTGTTGTTTGTATCCGCTCCCAGATTCACCCACGACCCTAAATAAGAATGCCCCAGGAATCCGTCATGCTGCTTGTTTGAATATGAATGAATTATTGAATTTTCAACTTCTCCGCCGACTTTACAGTGAGGCCCGATTGAGGTGTTACCGTATATTTTGGCGCCGATCTTTATCCTGGAGTTATTCCCGATGTAAGCAGGCCCTTCTATAACTGAATTTGGGTATATCCATACATTACTCCCTATAAATATCGGGCCGGATTCTGCATCAAGTACCACTCCCGGTTTAATCTTTGAGCTTTCATCAATAAAAATATTTGGTTTATTAAGTAGAAATGCGCCGTCATAAACAGTTCCGTTTATCATTTCCCGCTTATTTATTTTTGTAAGTGTCTTAAAGTCCGCGATTATCTGGTCGCCGTTTTGATTAACCAGTTCCCAGGGATAAGATAAAAATTTAACGTTAATCTTTTTAATAGGAATATTTTTAAAATTTGAAATTGTAAATGAATCGGCGGAATTTGTTTTTAATGCTTTAAGATTTTTACCGCTCAGTTTTACCGCTGCTAATTTGTCCCCGCAAAGGTATACCGTATCCGGACCATCTGGAGATATTTGGCTAACAAAATGATTATCAAGAAGGGTTTGCCCATTAATAAATAAACAATTATTTCCGCCCGGTTGATTTATTTCAAGCCCGGGGTTCTGCTGTTTAACAACTTCTTCAAGATAAGTCCGGCAGAACAAAGATAAATGTATTCCCGGGTAGTATAATATCGCCTTCTCCCGTAAAGTCAGAATTCCGCACCTTAGATCATAAACCGGCCTGAGATATACAAGGGGTAATAGTTTATAATATTCAGGGCTTTCGAATAAACAAATGTTATCTATCATATATTATTATAATAGTAGTTTCTTTGGTTCAAATGTAACCAATAATTGAGAACCTTACAAAGGGAATAGTAAATCCGGGATGTGATATAACCTAATCGTTACTAATGTACTCACACCCCTTGGGAATTTCAGGTTTTACTATCAGTACATCTTCTTTCATCATTGCTACTTCACCGGGATCCATGCCTTTCTTTTTAACAACGAATTTCTTCAGTGCAAATGATACGGGAGCCAAACCGCTTGTTTTTGCCTTGCTGTGAAATGCAGCTAAAGACGCTGTCTTGGAAAGTATACTTTTAGGCATACCCTCTTTTTTACTTTCAACCTGAAGAACAACATGCGAACCGGCAACTTTTCTTGCATGAAACCAGTAGTCATTTTGTTTTGCAAATCTCGTTGTGAGCAAATCATTATTACGACTGTCTTTACCCACATAAACATTATATTTATCCTCAATTATATAATGCTTGAATTTTACGCTGAGGTCATCATCTTTTTTCTCGCTTACGGCTTCTTTTATTTTCAATTCTTTCATTAAATAATTATAGTCCTCTATTGTACCG
>Ga0181529_10001105_pt1 | contig 36707 bp, 31 predicted proteins | sample PEATcosm2014_Bin_36_FD_119763 | JGI IMG/M metagenome (GOLD analysis project Ga0181529, IMG submission 119763) | Peatland microbial communities from MTU Mesocosm Facility, Houghton, MI, USA - PEATcosm2014_Bin10_30_metaG | ecosystem: Environmental > Terrestrial > Soil > Wetlands > Peat | place... | reverse complement strand
CTCGAAAGCCTCCCCGTGAATAGGGGAGGTAAAACCAGCGCCGGCCCGCCTGGACGCGAGGCCGCCGCAGAAAGACGGAGGCATCATGGCTAAATTCGAGAAAATCTATGACATCGAGGACGTACCGCCCATCGGGAGGGCGATCCCCTTGTCGTTCCAGCACGTTTTCGCCATGTTCGGCGCGACGATCCTAGTACCGATCCTGACCGGTCTCGATCCTTCTGTCACTCTATTCTGCTCCGGCCTCGGTACCCTGATCTTCCACCTCGTCAACAAAGGCAAGGTCCCTGCCTACCTGGGCTCGTCCTTCGCCTTCATCGCCCCGATCATCGCGGTCTCGAAGACCTACGGCGCCACTGGCGCCTTCACCGGCATGATCGGCGCCGGCCTCGTCTACGTGGTCGTGTTCATCATCATCGCCCTCGTCGGCCTCAAGTGGATCGCCAGGGTCCTCCCGCCGGTCGTCGTCGGCCCCGTCGTAATGATCATAGGACTGAGCCTCACGCCCGTCGCCATCGGCGAGGCGGCGAAGGGACTCCCGACGGCCCTGATCACCACGCTCATCGTCATCGTAGCGAGCATCTTCGGGAAGGGCTTCTTCAAGATCATCCCGATCCTCCTCGGCACGATCGGCGGCTACATCGTGGCCATCCTCTTCGGGCAAGTCGACTTCACGGCGATAAACGCCGCCTCGTGGATCGCCCTTCCCAAGCTCACCATCGTCACGGGCAACATGCCGGTGCTGGCCTGGGGCGCGGTCGCCATGATCGCGCCGGTCGCGATCGCGACCATCGTCGAGGACGTCGGCCATCTCCTGGTCATCGGCGATACGGTCGAGCGCGACCTCATGCACAAGCCCGGCCTCCACCGGGTCCTCCTCGGCAACGGCCTCGCCACCATGGTGGCCGGCTTCCTGGGCGGAGTGCCCGAGACGACCTACGGCGAGAACATCGGCGTATTGGCGATCACGCGAGTCTTTTCCTCCCGCGTCATCCAAGGCGCGGCCGTCATCGCGATCCTGCTTTCCTTCATCCAGAAGTTCGGCGCCGCGATCCAGACCATACCCCAACCCGTCCTCGGCGGCGTAACGATCATCCTCTACGGGATGATCGCCTCGGTAGGCCTTCGTACCCTCATCGAGAACAAGGTGAACATGGCCGCGAACCGAAACCTCCTCATCGTGTCGGTCATCTTCTCCTTCGGCGTCGGCGGCATGATCTTCAAGTTCGGCCCGAACTTCGAGTTCGCGGGTATCGCCTCCGCCGCAATCAGCGGCATCATCCTCAACCTTATCCTCCCCAAGGAAAAGGAAGAGGCGACAAAAGCGTAAAGCTAGGCCGGTCGGGCCTCGGGTCCGACCGGCAACGGAGGGCCGAGGATGGCGTCGGGGAACCTGAGCGAGTCAATATGCGCGAAGTTGAGCGAGCGCATACTGCGCTGGGATTACCTCCCGGGCCATAGGCTCACCGAGGAAGGGCTCTGCGCGGAATTCGCCGTGAGCCGAAGTCCCGTCCGCGAGGCCCTCAACACCCTCGTCGAGAATGGCCTCGTCGAGAAGCGGCCGCGCGTTGGCTATCACGTCAAGCTCCTGGACTTCGAGGAGATCGACGAGCTCTACGAAGTGCGGTTGGCCCTCGAGGAGTACGTAGTCGCAAGGCTGTGCCTCCAAGGCATGGACACCAAGCGGATCGACGAGCTCATAGCCTATTGGACCGACTTGCAGCGCAGGCTTCCGGACACGGCCGCCCTCGTTCCCGCATCCGACGAGAAATTCCACGAGACTCTTGTTTCCTTCGCAAGGAACGGCGCCCTCTCCAAAGCCATCAAGGACATCGATCGCCGAATCCACTTCGTCAGGCTTGCCGACATTACCAGTCCCGAGCGGGTCAAGTCGACCTGCTCGGAGCACCTCGAGCTCCTGGCCGCGATACGCGATAAAAACTCCGCGCGCGCCCTCGATGCGCTGCGCAGGAACATCGATGGCGGTCGATCCTCGGTGGAGCTCGCGATCAAGGAGGCCTTGGCCCGTGCCTACCGCAGGCGCGACTGAGCTCGCCTACGAGGCGATCGCCTTCAAGGCGACATGGATCGGTGCGGCCCTGGCCCGCGGGCCCGGACGCGCTCGCGTCCACAGCGTCTTTCGCTCCGCGATCAACTTCGTCATCGAAGGATCGGACAGTCTTGCCGCCCTCACAGGAGGCTCAGGCGATGGCCTACCCAACGCGATCGCCTTGAACGCCGATCCCGACGGGCGGGACCGTCCGGATTTCCGGGATTGGCCCACGGCCCCCGGCTCGCCGGCATCCTTCGACGACGATTTCCTCGCCGTCGGCATGCGAGGGGCCGAGATTCGCGTGGACCTTCGGCTTGCGACGCGGGGGACGCGGCAAACGCTTCCCGCGATTCCGCGCCTGGGCCCAGCCTTCGGGGCCGCGATAGCCGAACTCTCTCGAAAGCAAGCCGAGCTCGAATGCGACTTGCGGATCGAAACGCTGCTCAGAGGAGAGAGAGCGCCTACCGCGATGGGAAGGAGGCTCGCATCGGCCGCGCGAGGGCTGGGAGAGGCGGCTTGCCGCGGCTTCCCGGAAGGTCCCGCCAGGCGCACCGCCGAAGTCGCCGTCATGCTCGGGGCCGAGGGCATCCTCGGCCTGGGCAGCGGGTTGACGCCTTCGGGAGACGATTTCCTCTGCGGTTTCCTCTGCGCCGCCGGGTGTTCCGCCGAAGCGCCCGGCAAGCCTGGACCCGACTCGCTCGTCGCGCTCCTCGGCGAAGCGGTCGAGGGGGGAATTCAGGCGACGGGAGCTATAAGCGCATCCTTCCTCAAGTGCGCCGCGCGCGGATTCTTTTCGCGCGATCTATGTGGCGCGGCCGCTTCCATCGCGCAGGATGATCCGGTCGCCGGCACGGCCTCGATTCGCCGCCTCTGCGGACTGGGCCATAGTTCGGGCGCGGATACGGCGACGGGCTTCCTATACGGCTTAGCCGTATTAACCTCTCCCTCTCATCATGAGGGACTCCTTCAAAATGCGGACGCGTTTTGAAATCGGCTTCAGGAGGCAACATGCTTCAAAGATTCGAGTACGCGGCGCCGACCGATAGGGCCGAGCTGCTTCGGCTGCTCGCCGAGAGCGCGGAATACCGCGCGCAGGCCGAGTACGGCGCTCGCACCGAGCATGGCGCGATGGCCAAGCTCCTCGCCGGAGGTACCGATCTCCTGGTCAACATCCGCGCGGGCGTGGCGAAGCCCAGCCTGGTCATAGACGTGAAGAAAGTCGCAGGCTACGCCGGCATCTCGTGGTCGGAGTCGGAAGGGCTCATTATTCGTCCGGCCGTCACGATAAACGAAATCCTGCGAGATGCCGCGGTCTCGTCGCGCTTTCCCCTACTCGCCGAGTGCGCGCGCGATCTCGCCTCCTATCAGATACGGAACAGGGCCACGGTCATCGGAAACGTAGTCAACGCCTCGCCCTGTTCCGACATGGCTCCCGCCCTCCTCTGCCTAGGGGCGCGGGCTCTCGTAGCCTCGAGCCGCGGACGGCGCGAGATTCCCTTCTCGGGGTTCTTCACCGGCGTAAAGAAGACGGCTCTCGGGTCGGACGAGATCCTCGAGGCTATCGTAGTCCCCGCGTCGTCCGCCGGCGCGCGCGGCGCTTACCGGAAGCTCAAGCGGATCGCCGGCCACGACCTCGGCATAGTCGGCGTGGCCCTCTCGCGAAAGGACGGACTCGTGAAGATCGGCATCAGCTCCTCGGCCCCTACGCCCATCCTCGTCGAGGGTCTCGAGGAGGGCGATTCCGTGGACAAGGTCGCCGCTGCCGCCCGCGAGGCGATAAGCCCGATAAGCGACGTCCGCTGCTCCAAGGAGTACCGCGAGTTCATGGTCGAGACTTTCGTGAAGCGCCTGATGAGGGAGGTAGCGTGATGAAGATACGCGTCATGGTGAACGGCGGGGCATATGAGCGCGATGTCGAGGCGCATAGGACCCTGCTCCGCTTTCTCCGCGAGGATCTGGGCCTTACCGGCACCAAGGAGGGCTGCGGCGCCGGCGAATGCGGGGCCTGTACGGTATTCCTGAACGGGAAGACCGTCAACTCCTGCATGGTCCTCGCCGTGGAGGCCGACGGAGCCGAGGTCGAGACCATCGAGGGCGAGGCCGAGGACGGGAGGCTCTCCGCCATACAGGCTGCCTTCGACCGGCACCATGCCATCCAGTGCGGCTATTGCACCGGCGGCATGGTGATGTCGGTCCGCGAGCTCTTGCGGAAGAACCCGAAGCCGAGCATAGCCCAGATCAAGGAAGGCATCGAAGGCAACTTCTGCCGCTGCACGGGATACCAACAGATCATCGAGGCCGTGCTCGACGTTTCGGGCCAGCTCACGCCCGCGAACAAAGGGGAACTGAAATATGCTTGAGAATACCGATCCCTCTGGCTTGGCCGTCGTCGGCAGGCCCGAGCGGCGCGTCGACGGCGTCGAGAAGGTGACGGGAGACGCGATCTACACGAGCGACATGAGCCTGCCGGGCATGCTCTACGCCCAGGTCAAGAAGAGCCCCCACGCCCGCGCGCGCATCCTGCGCGTGGACGCGTCCAAGGCGGAGTCCCTCCCGGGCGTGCGGGCAGTCCTCGTCGGCTCGGAGCTCGACTACCGACTCGGCCTCTACGTGGTGGATAAGGACATCCTCGCGAAGAAGGAAGTCCGGCACTACGGCGAGGCGGTCGCCGCGGTGGCCGCGGATTCCCTCGAGATCGCGCGCGAAGCGGTCGAGCTCATCGCCGTCGACTACGAGCCGCTGCCGCCGGTCCTCAACCACATGGACGCGCTGAAGCCCGGCGCCCCGCTCGTCCATCCCGACCTCGGATCCTACGATTACGTGCCGGTATTCAGCCCCCAGGCGGGGACGAACATACCCAACCTCTCCAAACTCCGAAAGGGCGACGTCGACAAGGGATTCGCCGAGTCCGAATGGATCGTCGAGCGCGAGTATACGAACCCTTCCGTGCAGCATGTGCCGATGGAGACCCACGTGGCGATCGTCGAATGGAAGTCAGGCGACGCCATCACCATATGGACGAGCGCCCAGTCGCCCTTCACGGTCCGCGCCCTCTTCTGCTACACTTTCAAGCTGCCCCTCAATAACGTACGAGTCGTAGTGCCTCACGTGGGCGGCGGCTTCGGGGGCAAGGCGGGCATACATCTCGAGCCCCTCGCGGCCTGCCTCTCCCGCAAGGCGGGCGGCAGGCCTGTAAAGCTTCAGGCGAGCCGAGAGGAGGAGTTCAGCCTCCTGCCTTGCCGCAGCGCCCTCACCTACAAGATCAAGACGGGCGTACGATCCGACGGAAGGATACTCGCGCAGGAGCTGACCCTCTATTGGGACGCCGGCGCCTACGCCGACTACGCCGTCAACGTCACTCGAGCATCGGGCTACTCGGCCGCCGGGCCCTACGATATCCCCAACGTCAAGCTCGACGCGTATACGATCTATACGAACAAGCCCTACGGGACCGCCTACCGCGGCTTCGGCCATGTCGAATTCTTCTGGGGCCTGGAACGCCATCTCGAGCTCGTCGCCGGCGTCATCGGCATGGATCCCCTCGAATTCCGCAAGCTGAACCTCCTCAAGCCGGGCTCGATCACCATAACCGGAGAGACTATAGCCGAGCATACGGGCGACCCGACAAAGTGCCTCGACGCCGCCGCGAAGGCGATCAACTATGGCCGGCTCACTCAAGAGGAGGCGGAGAGGGAGAAGCGAACGGGGCGCAAGATCGGCAAGGGCATCGCCACCCTCCACAAAGCCCCGGCCATGCCCTCGTTCACGGCCACGGCGGCGATAGTCAAAATGAACTCGGACGGATCCGTCATCGTCAACGTCGGCCTCACCGAGATAGGCCAGGGCTCGGCCACGGCGATCGCGCAGATCGCGGCCGAGCGCCTGCGCTTCCCCCTCTCCAAGATCAAGGTCGCGATCGAGAAGGACACGGACAAAGAGCCCTACGATTGGCAGACGGTGGCGTCCAAGGGAATCATCCTAAGCGGCAACGCCACTGTCCTAGCCTGCGAAGACCTTCTCAAAGAGGCATACGAAGTCGCGGCGCAGGTCCTCAGGGCGCAGCCGATAGACCTTGACCACGACGCGGAGAAAGTCTTCGTCAGGCACCGCCCCGATAGGTCCGTCAGCTTCGCGCAGCTCTCCGTCGGATACGCCTTCCCCGACGGGAACGCGATCGGCGGACCCCTCATCGGTGTCGGGCGCTACGTCGCGCAGGGTCTCAGCAATCTCGATAAGGAGACCGGTCAGGGTCTCCCCGCCCTCGACTGGACCTACGGGGCCCATGGGGTCATAGCGGAAGTCGACCTGGAGACGGGGGAGTACCAGGTCATCAAGGTAGCCTCGGTCTTCGACGTCGGGAAAGTCATAAATCCCGAAATCGTGCGCGGACAAGCCATCGGGGGGATGATCCAGGGCCTCGGCACGGCGATCTGCGAAGGTTACATCTACGACGATCAGGGACGCTTGCTCAATCCTTCCTTTACCGACAATAAAATCCCGACTGCCAAGGACCTCCCCGAGGAGATAGAGAGCATCGCGGTCGAGACCGCCCAACTGGACGGTCCCTACGGAGCGCGCGGCGTGGGCGAGCATCCGATGATCTCGGTGGCCCCGGCCCTCGGCAACGCCATCATGCAGGCCTCGGGCGCCGAGCTTCTCCATATGCCGATCCGCTTCGAGGACGTGTGGCGCGCGATGAGGAACCGGGAGCCGATAGACAACTGGATCACCAAGACGCCCACCGGCTCCTGCCGCTCGGACCCGGCGACCAGGATCCACTCGCCGAATCGGGCAGCGGCGCCGTGAGGCCGACGGGATGCGAGGCCGGCCCATGAAGGAGCTGTTATCGAAGGGCGGCTACCTTGCCGACTCGCGGGGACGCCCGCTCGACTGCGTCATCCTCGCGGCGGGCTCCTCGACGAGGATGGGAAGACCAAAACTCGGCCTTCCCCTCGGTACGGGCACTCTGCTGGGAATGACCATCGCCAATGCCCTGGCGGCGGGACTACGCGTCATCGTCGTCGCGAGACGCGACGACGATTCCATCCGAGATCTCGCCGGGCCCCACGTAGAAATAGTCCGGAACCCCCAGCCCGGCCGCGGCATGATCTCCTCCCTTAGGGAGGGCATAGGACTCGTCAGGGCCGAGCGCTTCTTCTTCATTCCGGCCGACATGCCATTCGTCGGTCCTGAGATCTATCGGGAACTAGCCCGATACGCCCCTGCGGCGCCGGTCCTGCCTTCGTTCGGAGGTAGGAGCGGACATCCGGTCCTTCTGCCATCGGAGCTCATACCGGCGATACTGGCCCTTTCGGAGGAGGTCCCGCTCAAATCACTCATCGCGACGGCGGGTCCCGCCTACGCCGAGATCGGGGATGACTCGATCCTGCGCGATATCGACACCGTCCAGGATTACGAGCATGCCCTCGCAGATCGATGGCTCTTGGGTCCGCCTATCTATAGTCCGGGCGCTGAGGCGTAAAGACGTGTAGGAGCTTGCCCGCGGCGATGCAAGCGACTCCGTGGGACTGCCCGGGTCCGGCGTAGAAAGAATCGCCCGGCCCAAGTCTGCGCTTGTCCATATCGACTTCCGCCTCGAACTCTCCCGATAGGCAATAAGTTAGCTGCTCTTCGGGATGAGAGTGGGCTCGACTCGCCCCCCCGGACTCGAAATCCATTTCGGCAAGCATAAGGGCGCCGCCGAAAGCGAGAAGTCGGCGTGAAGGGGCTTTTTCTCCCGATGGATCGGCCACGGGAACTCGCAAGGGAAATATCGAATGGGGAAAAAATCGTTCCTGCATTTCGATCTCCGATTCGATGCCAAAAAGAGTTGGTTTCGGGGCAATTATTATATCCGAGTCTGGAGGATACGCAAGGACATTTGTCTCAGGCTACTTGCACCAATCAAAGGCTTTCACTATACTGCATAACGAATAGGCGTTTTCTATCAAATGATGGAAAACCGCATTACTTTCCAAGAAAAGGTGAAAGATCAATATGCCAATTGACATCCATACGATGAGGAATATCGGCATCAGCGCCCACATCGACTCCGGCAAGACTACGCTCTCCGAGCGCATCCTCTTTTATTGCAATAAGATCCACGCGATCCACGAGGTCCACGGAAAGGACGGCGCGGGAGCCACGATGGATTCGATGGACCTCGAGCGCGAGCGGGGAATAACGATCCAATCGGCGGCGACCAATGTCGAGTGGAAGGACTACACGATCAATCTAATCGACACGCCCGGCCATGTCGACTTCACGATCGAGGTCGAGCGCAGCTTGCGCGTCCTCGACGGAGCCATACTCGTCCTCTGCGCGGTGGCGGGCGTCCAGTCCCAGTCGATCACGGTGGACCGCCAGCTCAAGCGCTATCACGTTCCCAGGCTCGCCTTCATCAACAAGTGCGACCGCACGGGGGCCAACCCCTTCAAGGTCAAGGCCCAGCTTTCGGAGAAGCTCGGCCTCAATCCGGTCTTCCTCACCATCCCCATCGGTCTCGAGGACAAGCTCGAGGGGATCATCGACCTTCTCGACATGAAGGCCGTGTACTTCGACGGCGACAATGGCGAGGAACTCCGCTATGCGGAGATTCCGGCCCATCTCGTCGCCGAGGCCGCGAAATATCGGGAGGAGCTCCTGGAGTCCGCCTCCATGTACGACGACGAGCTCATGGAGGCGGTGCTCGAAGGCGACGCCACTAACGAGCTGATCATCCGCGCCCTCCGCAAGGGTTGCATAGCGGAGCAGGTCGTACCGGTCTTCGTGGGCTCGGCCTATAAGAACAAGGGAGTCCAAGTCCTCCTCGACGGCGTCGCGCGCTACCTCCCCGACCCTACCGAGGTCACGAACATCGCCCTCGACCTCGACAAGGACGAGGAACAGGTCGTCCTCAAGGCCGATCCGGCCGAGAAGACCGTGGCCCTCGGTTTCAAGCTGGAGGACGGGCAGTACGGCCAGCTCACCTACGTGCGCATCTACCAGGGCGACATAAAGAAGGGCACGGAGCTCTTCAACACGCGCTCGCGGAAGAAGTTCAAGGTCGGCCGCCTCGTACGCATGCACGCCAACGCGATGGAGGATATCAACGAGGGCTACAACGGCGACATCGTCGCTCTCTTCGGCATAGAGTGCGCGTCGGGCGACACTTTCTGCGATCCTTCGCTCAACTACGCGATGACGTCGATGTTCGTTCCCGAGCCCGTGATCTCCCTCTCGATCGAGCCCAAGGACAAGAAGTCCTCCGACCAGATGGGCAAGGCCCTCAACAGGTTCACGAAGGAGGATCCTACCTTCAGGACCCACGTCGACGTCGAATCGAACCAGACGATCATCCGAGGCATGGGCGAGCTCCACCTCGAGGTCTACATCGAGCGCATGAAGCGCGAGTACAAGTGCGAGGTCGTGACCGGCATGCCCCAGGTCGCCTACCGCGAGGCCATCACCCAGCGCGCCGAATTCAACTACACGCACAAGAAGCAGACCGGCGGCTCCGGCCAGTACGGACGCGTCGCCGGCTTCATGGAACCCGACGAGGACAAGAACTACGAGTTCGTAAACTCGATCAAGGGGGCCGCGATCCCGAACGAGTTCATCCCCAGCTGCGACAAGGGTTTCAAGGAAGCCATCAAGAGGGGCAGCCTCATCGGATTTCCCATCGTCAACACTAAGGTCACTATCAACGACGGCCAGTCCCACCCGGTCGACTCCTCGGACATCGCGTTCCAGCTCGCCGCGATCGGCGCCTTCCGCGAGGCATACGAGAAGGCCAAGCCGGTAATCCTCGAGCCTATCATGAAAGTAGAGGTCGAGGGCCCGACGGAGTTCCAGGGCAACTTCTTCGCGTCGATAAACCAAAGGCGGGGCATCATTTCCTCGTCCAGCGAGGACGGGGCCTTCTGCAAGGTCGAGGCCGAGGTACCGCTCTCGGAGATGTTCGGCTACTCCACGGTCATTCGTTCCCTAAGCCAAGGCAAGGCCGAATTCACGATGGAGTTCCTCAAGTACGGCAAGGTACCGACCGGGGTTTCCGAGCAGCTGCGCAAGGAATACCTCGAGAAGCGCAAGGCCGAGCAGGGCCGCTAAAGAACGGCCAAGCGGCCGAACGAGAATTCGACACGGAGATAAGGGAGATATCGGAGAGCGGGGAGACAAGGAAGAAGGGGGTTAAGGAAGAAGGGGGAAATGAGAGGTTTGAAGATCGTCTCTTCCTTCCTGCAATCCCCATCCCTTTCCCGTGATCTCCGTGCTCTCCTCTTCCTCCGTATTCCATCGAGTATATGTTCTTCCGAGCTAAATGTTGTTTTTGCCCTCGGGGGCGTTTGGGTCTATAATTATGCCTACAAGGAGTCCATATGCTGAAAGAGGAGCTTATCGTCAAGAGTCCGGTCCGCCTCCTTGAGAAGTCCATCGAAGGCGGGCTCAAGGCGGGCAACATCGGCGTGATCGCCAGCCGGAAGGGCATCGGCAAGACGAGCGTCCTGGTTCAGCTCGCCCTCGACAAGCTCCTCCAGGGAGAGAAGGTCATCCACGTCTCCTTCACCGCCCACGCGAGCTACGTAATCTCCTGGTACGAGAATATATTCTCCGAGCTCGCTCGGCGCAGGAATCTCGAGCACCTCGGCGACGTCAAGGATTCCCTGGTCAAGAACCGCGTCATCATGAACTTCGCGCAGGAGGCGGTGACGATAGATCAGATACTCCACTCCTTACGCGCGATGATCAACGAAGGGGGCTTCAAGGCGAGCACCCTCATCGTCGACGGCTACGATTTCACGAAGTCGACGGGCGATCGCTTCGCCAAGGTGAAGGCCTTCGCGGCCGAGATCGGACTCGAGGTCTGGTACTCCGCCACGCTGGCCGCCGAGGAGCCGCAGCTCGACAAGAATAACGTGCCCCTCATTCTCCGGGACTACCTGGACTCGATCTCGGTCCTCATACTCCTCGAGCCCAAGGCGGAATACATCCACTTCACGGTCATCAAGGACCACGGGCGCATGAATCCCCAGGACCTGAGGCTCAAGCTCGACGCCAAGACGCTGCTGATCGCGGAGACCTGAGCCTAGGGCCTTGCCTCGGCCCGGCTCGCGTCCTCGATCGCCGTGGCGCGCGGCGCTTGCGACGCCCAGCGCTTGCGACGCCCGGCGGCCCATGCTAGGCTCGGTCTCCAGAGGTAATCGATATGGCCTTCTACGACCTTCCGAGGGACGAGCTCCCGAAGTACAGACCCGCGCGCCGCGAGGAGGAGGACTTCGACTCCTTCTGGGCATCTACCGCCGCCGACGCCGAAAAGCATCCCCTGGCGCCGCGCTTCGAAGCCTACCCGGCAGGTCTCGATTCGGTCGAGGTCCTCGACGCGTCCTTCGCCGGCTATGGCGGCCAACGCATCGCCGGATGGCTGATCCTCCCGGTCGCGAGCCTTCGGCCCTCGCTGCCCCTATATCGCCGCGGACTCTTGCCCTGCATGGTCGAGTTCCTCGGCTACGGCGGCGGCAGGGCCTTCCCCTGGGACTTCCTCCTTTGGGCGTCCGCCGGCTACGCGCACTTCGTGATGGACAGCCGCGGCCAGGGCTCGAGCTGGTCGCCCGGCGACACGGCCGACGAAGGCGTCTCGGGGCCGGCCGTTCCGGGCTTCATGACGCGGGGAATAGAGTCGCCCGAGACGTACTACTACCGACGGATCATGACCGACGCCGTCAGGGCGATAGAGGCCGCCGTCGCCCATCCCGCCGTCGACCCCGAGCGCGTCGCGGTGACTGGCGGCTCCCAGGGCGGCGGCCTCTCCATCGCGGCAGCGGCGCTTTCGAAGCGCGTGGGTTTCCTCATGCCCGAAGTGCCCTTCCTCTGCCATTATCGCCGCGCCACCGAGATAACGGACGACGATCCCTACGGCGAGATCGCCCGCTACCTCCGTACCCACCGCGGCTCGGAGGAGCGCTGCTTTCGCACCCTGTCCTACTTCGACGGCCTCAATTTCGCCGCCAGGACCAAGGTGCCCGCGCTCTACTCGGTGGGGCTCATGGATACGATCTGTCCGCCCTCCACGGTATACGCGGCCTATAACTGGCACGCGGGGCCCAAGGAAATCAAGGTCTATCCTTACAACAATCACGAGGGCGGCGGAACCTTCCACGCCCGCGAGAGGCTCGCCTTCGCGCAGACGAGCTTCGCGTCTCTATAGTCTATCTCGGGACCGATACTTCATCGATCAAGGTCCGCGAAATCGGATCGGAGCCTTGGGTCGGCGTCCATTTCATGATCCCGGCCGCCGCTGTGGCGGATGGCTGGGAAATGCATTATCCCGCCGGCAAGGACGACCCTGACTATTCGGACTGGAGATGAATCCGGCTCAGGAAAGGCGCCTCTTCGCGCTATGGGAAGGCGGGCGCGTGAGCATGTCTGCCTTGCCCTAGGAGACGGTTCTCGAGCCCTCGGCGTTTACGAGAATGCTCGACAGACTCGAGACTTCCGGTTTCGTGGGTCGCGTTCCATCGCCATCCGACCGCCGGGCTCTCGTAGTAGAATGTACTAAGGGGCAAGCCCTCGAGAAGGGGTATTCGGCCCTTTCAGAAGCTGTGACTTCCATCCACTATCGAGGTTTGAGCGTGAGGGAGATCGAGACTTTCGAATCGACGATGGGAAAAATCGTAAACAATCTCGAAAACGCCGAGTCAGATCGGTGAGTCCAGGTAAAGCGCGCGATCGCCCGGCCCCGCTATGAGCGAGGCCGGGATGCCCGAATCCTCCGCCTCGAGCTTGCGCAACGCGGGGAGCTTGTCCGCTCCCTTGACCAGGAATATCCTCCGACGCGCGGACCTCAGCGCGGCGAGGGTCAGAGTCATCCGGTCGAGGGGCGGGAGCGGGGAACGGGCCGTCGCCGCCAGCCGTACCGCCCCGAAGGGCTCGGCAGGCGCGAGAAGAATTGGCGAAGCGGGAAATAGGCTCGCCGTATGGCCGTCGGCGCCGAGGCCTAGGATGGCGAGGTCGAAGCCCGGCTCGGGGCCCAACGAAGCGCGGAGCTCGGCTTCGTAGCGTTCGCACGCGGAGGCCGCCTCCGCCTCGGTTTCCGCTTCCGGCCAAAGGCGCAGGCGAGGAGGCGGCGTCCACGAGCAGCCGGCGAAGGCTCGGGAGATCATATCGCCGTTGCGGGCGGCATCCCCGGGGGGAACTACCCGCTCGTCGCCGAGCCAAAGATCGACGGCAAGGCCCTCGAGAGACAGCGTGGACATCGCCCGGTAGACGGGCTCCGGCGTGAGGCCCCCCGCGAGGCAAAGCGAAAGGGAGGAGCGGTTTGCCTTCCGGGCCGAATCGGCCGCCGCAAGCAGCCCCGCTACCGCGGCATGGATCCACTCTGCCTCGCTCGAGAAAACGACGATCTGCATTCTTAGGAATATACGACTCGGGATTCGGCTTCGTACAGCCTGTCGAAGGCCCGGATTTCCCCCGCGCTTTTTTGCAATGCGACCTTCGATGAAGTAGACTGAACGGGTATCTATTCGTGGCGGAGCGCCTGGGCGGTCGCGCCTCTAATGGATGCAGGTAAATAAATGGACGAAATTTCGAAGCGGATCTTCGAGTTATTGCCTCAGTATATCGGATCTACGGACGCCGAGATGCGCTGCCGGTACGCCAATCGGTCCTACGCTGAGCTATTGAATAGGTCGCCCGCCTCCATGTTGGGCGTCCATGTCCGGGAACTTTGGGGTAAAAAGCTGTTCGATGAAGTGAGGCCCTTCCTCGAACGGGCATTGGCCGGCGAGACTGTCTCGTTCTCGAAGCGCATACGCCACTTCAACGGCGAACGGAGGTTCGGTAAAGTCGACCTGATCCCGGAGCCGGACGGCGGCTACATGGTCGTCATGCACGACCTCGATGCCGTCGAGAGGCATTTAAAGGACAGGGAGCGCCTTATCCACGAACTCGATCACCGGGTGAACAATATCCTGCAGATACTCCAATCCGTCCTGGCCCTCGAGGCCCAGGCGGCGCAAGGGAAGACATCCGCCGTCCTCGACTCGATCAAGGCCAGGGTAGACGCTCTGGCGCTCTCGTATGAGCTGCTGAGCGGAAACGAGCCCCAAGGAGGGTGGCCCGCCGCCATCGTGCTCGAAAGAGTCGCCTACAGCGTCGGCCCGGGGATCTCGGCTTCCTGCTCATCCGATGCGAATCTCCTGATACCGAACTCCAACATCGAGACTTTCGTATTCATCGCGACCGAGATAGCGCGATGGGCGGCCGCGGATGGCGCGATCGCTCGAATCGAGGCTCGCCGCCTTCCGGAAGGCCTCGAGCTGGCCGCCGAGAGCGAGGACGGCATCGACCTCACCACGAGGGCCGGAGCGGCGGGTATCGCCCTCGTCGAGTCCTTCGCCCGACGTTGCGGAGCCGGTCCCCTGCGCGGAGGCAAGCGCCTATCCATCATATTCCCCCTGAGCGAATGTAGCGAGCCGCTGGCCGAAGAATAGCGCGAGCCTGCTTTACGGCGGGATCGCGCTACTCGCAACGTGCCGTCAAGGCCGCGGGCCTCGACCCAGGACCGGTCGAGCCGATGGGATAGAGCAGGGGCGGAGGGCCGGAGGCCCAGGCATTCTCGAGGGCATCGACGATCCGCCAGGCTTCCTCCGTCTCATCGGAACGGATGAAGAGAGTGGAATCGCCGGCGAGGGCGTCCGCGATGAGCCTCTCGTAAGCCTCGGGGAAGTAGGCGTCATTGCGCTCCCTGTAGGCAAAACGGAGCTCTTTCGGAGCGACCCGCTCGGCTGCCGGTTCCTTGGCGTTGAATCGGAGCCACATGCCCTCGTCCGGCTGGATCCTGACCGTGAGAGCGTTAGGCAACAGCAAATCGCCGCAGAAGCCCGCGAACAAGGTCGCCGGTGGCCTCTTGAACAAGACGCGTATCTCGCTCACCTGCCTGTCTAGCGCCTTGCCGGTCCGAAGGGTGAAAGGAACGCCGGCGAAACGCCAATTATCCACCTCGAGCCTGAGCGAAACGAAGGTCTCGGTCCTCGAGCCCGGAGCCACTCGGGCCTCGTCGAGGTACGAGAGGCGGGGCGCGCCGTTCGAGCCCGCGCGATCGGCCGGGATCATCGAATACTGTCCCCTTACGGAGCGGGCGAGCAGCTCGTCGCTCGAATACTCGCGTATCGATTTGAGCACCTTCACCTTCTCGCCGCGCACGGATTCGGGGTCGAGCCCCGTAGGGGGCTCCATCGCGACCAGGCAAAGAAGCTGTATGAGATGGTTTTGAAGCATGTCGCGGGCGGCCCCGGCCCTGTCGTAGTAGCCGCCCCTCGACCCGATGCCGCTCGTTTCGAGTACGTCGATCTCCACCGACTCTATATGGTTGCGGTTCCAAAGAGGCTCGAAAATGGAATTGGCGAAGCGCAAGTAGAGCAGATTCTGAACCGTCTCCTTGCCGAGATAATGGTCTATGCGAAAGAGACTATCCTCGGCGAAGCAGGATTGCAGAGTCGCGTTGAGGGAGCGGGCGCTCTCGAGGTCGGAGCCGAAGGGCTTTTCCACCACGAGGCGGCGGAAGCCCTCCCCTGCGGCGCGGCGCGTGTCCTCGCGCGATCCCGGGGGGGCCCCGAGCCCGACCCGCGCGAGACCGAGCGCGACACTCGCGAATTCCTCGGGGGCGACGGCCAGGTAGAAGAGGGCGTTGACCGGCATTCCGGTCTGCGCAAGGACTCGAGCGAGACCGCGATAGGCGGCTTCGTCGTCGAAGGAGCCGCGGAAATACGAGATCCTGCGCGAGAGCCGCTCCCACGCCCCCTCGTCCAGAGGCTTCGAATGCGAGTTGACCGCGCACGCGCCTCGCATTTCCTCGATAAAGGCCTCGCTGGAAAGCTCCCGCCTCGCGAAGCCGATGACGACGGTTTCGGAAGGCAAGATCTGCATGCGCTCGAGATTATAGAGCGCGGGAAATATCTTTCGGCGCGACAGATCGCCGGTCGCGCCGAACACTACTATCGCCGCCGCCTCGGGTTCCAAGGCATTGCCCGAAAGGTCGCAGTAGCCGAACTCCTCGTTGTGATCGGGCATGGGATCGAGTCTCCTCTCAGGACCCAAATATACTGAAATTAGCGACGGGATTCCCGCGAATTTCCTCCCGGCCCGGATGGATACCAATGGAACCATTGTTCCTCGGCTCCGTTGACGATTTTATGGATCGAGGGCGCGTATCGCCCGAAAAAGTCCCCGAAATCGCGTCTATTGGTCACGAAGCCCATACCCCAGCCCGAAAAGCGCTCCGCCGTCGAGCCAAGGACGCGATAGTTGGCCTCGGCCTCGTCGACGGTCCCCAGCCTCTCGCCGTAGGGCGGATTGCAGATCAGGGAACCGACCTCGTAGTCGGGCCTCGCCTCCTCGACCCTGCCCAGCCTCAAATCGAGACCGGCGGCCACTCCCGCCCGCGCCGCGTTGGCCCTGGCAGCCTCGAGCGCTCGGGGGTCGGCGTCGCTGCCGACGATTCGGAATTCGGCATCGCGCCGCACGCGCGCCTTCGCGCCCTCTATCTCGCCGGATACCGCCCCGGCTCGGACAGCGCCCGAATTGCCGCCGCCGCCGATGGCGATGGGCATGTCCTCGAGGGAAAAGGCGCGGCCCAGGCCCGGCGCCCTATCCATCGCCAACAGGGCGGCCTCGATCGCGATCGTCCCCGAGCCGCAGAATGGATCGAGGAGGGGGACGCGGCGATTCCAGCCGGCGAGGAAGAGAATGCCGGCGGCGATCGTCTCCTTGAGTGGGGCCTTGGAGGCGGACAGGCGATAACCGCGCTTATGCAGGGCTTCGCCGGAGGTATCGAGGCCAAGGAGGCAGTCGTCCGAGTCGAGATAAACGCGCAGCCCCCTCTCTTTCCCCGTCTCGGGCATGCGGATGATCTTGTAAACGGAGAGCAGCCGCTCGTAGATCGCCTTGTGGACGACGGATTGCACGGAAGTCTGCGCGGCCAGGCGCGAAGACTTGATCCTCACGCGCTCGATGACGAGCCTGTCCTCGCGACGGATAAAGAGCTCCCAGGGCAGGGCCCGAACGGTCTCGAAGAGCTGGTCGAAGTCGAGGGCCCGGAAGCGCCCGGCCTCGACGAGGACGCGCTCGGCCGTCCTCAGGCAGAGGTTGGCGCGCATGAGGGAAGAAGCGGCCTTCTCCGGCGAACCCAGCCCGAAGCGCACCCGTCCGGCCTCCCTGCCCGCTACGGCGAGGCCGATCCGCTCGATCTCGGTCTGACAGACTTTCTCGAGGCCGAGCGCGCAGACGGCGAGGCCGTATTCCGGTGATCTCACTCCCGTAGTATGGACCGTTTCGTCCTCCGGCAACAAGCAGATATCCCGGATGGACCGCCCCTTGACAGCATTAAAGGCCATCGATAATATGCGATCCGTTCTCTTCGGGGGTGTAGCTCAGTTGGCTAGAGCGCTTGAATGGCATTCAAGAGGTCGCCGGTTCAATTCCGGCCACCTCCACGATAGAAACGACCACCGTTGCGCGGTGGTCGTTTCTATTGGCGCGGAGGGGTTCAGAGGCGATTCCGGCAGTAGCGATGGCCGGCTTCTCGAGCGAATTTTCTATTGCCCCGACTATGGTCGGCCTCCGCTTCGGAAATATCGTCTCGACGAGAGCCGGCGGCGCGGCGGCCTTGAAGGCCGCCCTCGGGAGCGATACAATATCGTTAAATAGTCCTCGGCAGACGGCGCCCCGCGGTCTCGGGGCATGCCGGGACAAAGCGGAGAATGCCAGTGTCCGACGATATAGATCCCGAAATCGCAGCGCTGATCGGGGGCTCGATCAAGGAATACCGACCGGCGGAAGCGGCGGACGACGGCAAGGCGCCGCAGGGGGCGCCCCTGCCGCCCGATTTCAGTTCCTTGTTCGGCGATATGGGCGCGACGGCCGAGCCGCGCAGCAAGCAGGAATTCGACGTCGATCTAACGCGGAAGAGCTTCGGGAAGGTCGATCGGACGGAGGCGGAAAGCCCCTCCGCCTGGTTCTCCGATCCCGCCTACTACAAGACCGTCCTCGGCGGCGAGGGCGAAGAGGCCAACAAGCTCCACGAGCTCCTTGGAAAGTACCTGCGAGCCACGGACCCGAAGGATAAAGGCGTATACCGCCAACAGATCATCACGGCCTATTGGTACTTAGCCTCCAAGCTCGCGCTCCACTCGATAGGCGCCCAGTCGCCCCTGTTCAAGAAAGTAGCCGTACGCTTCGCCGCCGTGCTCCCGACCCTTCTCTCGCCGGAAATGGCCGAGACCTTCCATCGAATCATCTTCGAGAAGGGGATCGACGAGCCTGTCTACTATATCGACGAGTGGATGCGCGCCGTAGCGACCGGCCTCGTCAGCGCGAGCGCCACCGACGAGGTGAAGCCGAAGGCGCAATCGGGAGACGACAAGTCGAGGTTCACCGTCCTTATCCAACGCGCCCAGGGCAAGCGCGACGCATCCGAAGGCATAATGAAGGCCAAGGCCGAGGAGAGGCGCCAGCTCGAGTCCCTGCTCAAGGAGCGGGTCGAGTCGATCTGCAGTCACCAGAGTCATCCCGGCCTCCTCCACGTGCCGGCCCCCTATACCGAGTCCCAAAAAAAGAGCATGAGCGAGCTCTACGACCTCATCCGCAAGATGCTCTCGGTCGACAAGGAACTCCTGCAGACGATAGGCGAATTCGACAGGGCGGGCGAGGACCTCAAGAGCGTGCAGGAGAAGGCGGGGGCCCTCGGGCAGGAAGCCAAGGCCGACATGCAGACCCTCGCCCAGGAATTCGATACCCTCCGTCAAATGACGCGACTCTGCATAGGCCGCCAGGGCAACCATTTTCCCCTTCTCTCGCGCGAGTACTTTCACGGGGGAATCAAGGATATCGCCACGCGCGAGAACGTCGTCCGCGCCCTCGCCGCCATCGAGGCGATCGACTGCGAAGCCTTTTGCAGGCCTTACAAGAGCGCCCTCAACCGGATAGTCCCCTTCGTCCTCCTCGTCCCGTGCTATGGCGATTCGGGCGTGTGCTGGGAGCCTTTCGACAATCACAATCGCGCGACGAGCAGGGGTCGCATCGCGATACCGATGTACCCGAAGAATCTCACCATGGCCATGCTGACCGCCGTGGCCGATCTGCGCTGGCAGGTCGCCAAGGAGAAGGCCTCGTACTATTGGATGGAAGAAGGCCTCACCGGCAACTACTACCAGTGGTTCCAATCCCGCAAGATCCGCGGCGACGTCAAGGAGTACTTCATCCAGGACTACCTCGTCTGGATCTCCAAGGAATCCGAGGGAATACAGAAGCTCGACAAGGAGATTCGCGGCATTTTCTGGCGCTATATCCCCTTCTCGAAAGAGATAAAGGAGAAGCTGAAGACCCGCAGCTATGTCTATCAGGAGCTCTATCAGAAAGACGTTAACCGCTCGATGTCGGACGGATATTGATCGAAGTTGACACCATGGAGGACGGTGTCTATACTCCTGCCTTCAGGAGGATGAAATGGAACCCATCAGCCGCAGGTATCGCGATCGCATCGTGCGCATGATGGGCGTCTCGCGCGGGCAGACGATCGTATCCGACAAGAACGTCCATCAGCCGGGCAATCCGGACATCCTACCTTATATCGATTCCATCATCGCCGAGAACCTCCTGCCCGGATCGGGCATACGAGGAATGGAGAATCTCGAAGAGCTCCTCGCGGCAGCCAAAGACGGCGAGGCTTGCCTTCTCCTGCTCGAGCACTACTCCAACTTCGACCTTCCCGTTTTCCACTACCTCTTGCGACAATCGGGAGCCGGGGGGCCGGCCTTCGCCGACGCCCTCCTCGCGATAGCCGGAATCAAGCTCAACGAGACTAATCCCGTAGTGCTCGCCTTTACCGAGGCCTACTCGCGCTTGGTCATCTACCCCAGCCGCTCGATCGAGATAATCCAGCGCAATCTCAAGGACCCCAAGGAGATGCTGGCCGAGGTGATGCGGAGCACGACCGTCAACCTCGCCTCGATGCGAGCCCTCCTCGAGCTCAAGAAGCAGGGCAATATCATCCTCGTGTTTCCCTCCGGCACCCGCTACCGCCCCTGGGACCCGAGCAGCAAGAAAGGCGTTCGCGAGATCGCCTCCTACGTGAAATCCTTTTCGAGGATGTGCCTCGTGGCGGTCAACGGCAACATCCTTCGCCTCAACAGCGAGGAAGGCGGCGGAATGGAAGACGACCTCGTCTGCGAGGACCGCGTCGTCTATACCGCCGGCTCGGTCATCGACTGCGCATCCTTCCGCGAGCACGTGAAACGCGTGCACCACTTCCGCGAGGATAAGAAGCAGGCCATGGTCGACGAGATCATGGCCCAACTCGAGCGCCTGCACGATACTGCCGAGAAAGACCGTCTCGCCCGATAGAAGAGCCGGATGCGGGCCCTCGGTGAAGGGATGCCGGAGAGCCTCTCTTCATGCGCGAATTCCTCAGTAAATCTTATAAGGGACCATTTCAACGACCATGACCCTCGCGCGGACCTGGCAGGTATAGGAGCCGCCGAGAATCGCGATGGAGGGCGGTCTGTCGAAGACCACCCGTCCCTTGACGAGGCGGGGCTTGTTCGGCTCGATCAGCCGCAAATAGGAGCGGACGGCCGTCCGGAGCCCGTCGAGGTAGGCGGCCCGCCTTCCCTTGACGCCTAGGTTCATATCGGCCTTCCCGATGCCCTGGGCCCCTTTCCATGGATCGCTCGCATAGCTCTCCATAAGGGAGACGAGGTCGGCATCGGGTCGATATTCAACGATAAAATCCAGTCGAGGGGGCTTCCCTCCGAGCTCCGGAGTCGTCGAGGACGACGGGAGGCCGGGCACCAGTCTCGGCGCGTCAGAGGCCAATGTCCGTATAGGCGCAATATCGAAGCGCTCGTCCACGGCCCTCGTCCTGTCGTAGGGAGTGTAACTGAATTCGAAGCCCCAGATCATACCGCCGAATATCCAGGAGGCCTCGTCCAATATGCGCCTGCGCGCCTCTTCGGGGCCGACGGGCCATTCTTCGCCCACTCCGGCCACGGGCTCCAAGTCCGCCCAGAACTCCGAGCGTAAAAGCCCCCTGTCGGTTTGAGCCGCGCAGGGTCCTGCGACCCACGACGCCCCCGCGAGGATGAAAGCTATCCTCATCGCGTCGAGGGGCCTCATCTACGTCCGGGAAAGAACCGCCGCCAGGGATTCACGCCGAAGCGAACGAGGAAGTATAGCCAACCGAAGGCGAAGCCGGCCAGATGGGTAAGATGGGCGATGCCGTTCATGAAGCCGAAGACCTGTGAGAAGAGCTCGATCAGAGTATAGCCGAGGACCATGAGGGGAGCGCGCATCGGGATGATGCCCCAGATGAGCACCTGCGCGTTCGGCTGGAGAGTCGCGAAGGCGAGGAGGACGGCGAAGATCGCGCCCGAAGCGCCGACGAATGGGATGCTCGCGCCGCCCGTAAAGAGATAGGCCGCGAATGTGAAGACTCCGGCGAGGAAGCCCGTGAGCAGAAAATAGAAGAGGAACTCCTTGGAACCGAGCTCCTTCTCCACGGCCGTCCCGAAAAAGAGAAGCCCGAGCATGTTTACGAGGAGGTGGGTCAGGTTCGCGTGGACGAACATGTAGGTAAGAGGCTGCCAGAAAAAGCCGCCCAGGACCAAGATCGGCGTCATCGCCAGATATCCGTCCATGGAGCCGCCGAGGATGAGTTTCAAGGCGAACACGAAGACATTGATCGCGATGAGCCACAAGGTATAATGCCGATAGCTGTAGCCGAAGGGCCGCCTGACGAGCGAATTGCGAGTCATGGCTTTACATTACGGAATTCCGGGCCCGTAGACAAGCACGCCCGGCGGGCGTACATTTTGCCGCGGGAGGGGGAGGAAGTGTCCACCGCCGCGCCTAATTGCCTGAAATGCCAATACTTCAGGATCACCTGGGAACCCGCCTTCCCCCGCTCCTGCCTGGTGTTCGGAATCAAGAGCAAGAACCTTCCCTCGCTCGAGGTCTTTGGCGCGACGGGCAAGCATTGCCCCTCCTTCGAGCTCAAGCCGGGTCTGCGCTGAAGGCGATTCGCCGCGGGCGCCATCGGCCCGGCCGCGTAGAGGACGGCCTTCAGTAGTCCTCGCCCCCGGTGCCCTTCGCGAGCTTCGCCCGGAAGAAGCGGTAGGCCAGGAACTGGTAGACGATGACGATGGGGACGAAGATCGCCGCGACGATAGCCATGAGCCTGAGCGTATACTGCCCCGAAGAGGAGTTGAAGGCCGTGAGGCTGGCGGCGGGATCGATGCTCGAGGGGATGAGATCGGGGAAAAGCCCTATGAAGGCGGTCGCGAGCACGAGGACTATCGCGGCGCAGGAAGCCGAGAACGCGCCGAGGACCCGCGATCTCGCGTGAAGCGGCTTCACCGCGACGAGGAAGGCCACCGCGAGCAAGGGAACGAGGAACAACGCGGGCCGGGACAGATAATTATCGTAGATCCTGGTCGCGAAGGCGGTCGCGACCAGGAAGAGGGCCGCGATTCCGAGAACGACGTACCAGAGGAACGAGGCGAGAGCGCGCGATCGCACGGCGAGGGAGCCGGACGTCCGATACTCCAGCCACAGGGCGCCGTGCTGGAGGAAAAGCGCGATGAAGAGAATCGCGGTAAGCAGCCCGTACCCGTTGAAGAGCATCCAGAAGCCGCCGCGATAGCCGTCGGTCGCGATGGGCAGTCCCTCGAAGATATTGCCGAAGCCGAGGCCGAGCACGAGAGGGGCGGTAAGGCTGCTGATCGCGAGGGCCCAGTCCCACCAGGAACGCCACTTCGCGCCCTCCGATTTGTTCCGGAACTCGATGGAGACTCCGCGCACGATGAGCGAGAACAGTATGAGAAGCATGGGTAGGTAGAGAAAGCTGAACATCGAGGCGTAGACGAGGGGGAAGGCGGCGAAGGTCGCTCCTCCCGCCGTGATGAGCCATACCTCGTTCCCGTTCCAGACGGGGCCTATCGCGGCGAGGGCAAGGCCGCGGTCGGACTCGCCTTCGGCGAGGAAATTGCGCAGCATGCCGGCGCCGAAATCGAAGCCGTCGAGCATGAAATAGACGGCCCACAAAACTCCCCAAAGCGCGAACCACAGGACTTGGAGCGTCATGTCGCCTCCTCCTTTCATTCCTCGGTCTGGCGCGCGTACTTGGCCAGAAGGTAGGCATCCACCGCGGCCAGGAAGCCGTAGATAAGGATGAAGCCGATGAGGGAGATCAGCACGTCGGCCGCGGTGATCGTGCGGGATACGGCGTCCACGGTCCTCAGGAGCCCATATACGATCCAAGGCTGGCGGCCCATCTCGGCAAGGACCCACCCGAGCTCGCAGGCGACATAGGGAAGGATGAGGGCGAAGGACATGATCCGGAGGAACCAGCGGTTCGCGGCGAGGCTGTCCTTCCAGGCGAATATGACCGCGAGCAGGGCGAGGAGGACGAAGAGGAAGCCGAGGGCTACCATTATCCTGAAGCTCCAGAAGGTAACGGCGACGGAAGGCCGCTGGTCGGCGGGAAAGTCGAGAAGTCCCTTAATGGTGGCGGTCGGGCTATGGTAGGACAATAGGCTCAGCATGTTGGGTATGGGCAGGGCCTCGATGCCGTTGCGCTCGGCCTTGGGTCGGGGAACCTCGAGGAGGTAGAACGGGGCGGAGCTCACCGTGTCCCATTGCGATTCCATCGCCGCCAGCTTTGTGGGCTGGTACTCGGCCACCTGGCGGCCCGAGAGATCCCCCGCCAGGATTATGAGCAGCGAGGCCGCGAGGCCTACCGTGGCGCCGATCCTGAAGGATCGCTTGAACATGTCCTCGCTCTTCCCGCGGAGGAGGTTGATCGCCGAGATGCCCATTACGAAGAAGGAAGAGAGGGTGAATGCAGCCATGCTCGTATGGAAGAGCTTGATCCACGCGTAGGGGTTCCAGATGAGGGCCCCGAAATCGACGAGTTGGGCCCTGCCGCCGACGAGCGCGAAGCCGCGCGGCTTCTGCATCCAGCCGTTCGCGAGGAGGATCCACAGCGCCGATAGGGTGCTCGCGAAGGCGACGACCCACATGATCGCGGCGTGGACGCCCTTCGAAACCCGCTTCCAGCTGAATACCCAGAGCCCGAGGAAGGTCGACTCGAGAAAGAAAGCCACCGTCGCCTCGATCGCGAGGGGCGCTCCGAATACGTCGCCGACGAATTTCGAGTACTCGGCCCAGTTCATCCCGAACTGAAACTCGAGGGTGATGCCGGTAACGACTCCGACGGCGAAATTGACGAGGAAGAGCCGGCTCCAGTATTTCGTCATCCGCAGGTAGACTTCGCGGCCCGTGAGCGCGTAGCGAGTCTCCATGAAAGCCACCAAGGCGCTGAGGCCCAGGGTCAGCGGCACGAAGAGGAAATGGAAGATCGCCACGGTCGCGAACTGGACGCGAGAGAGAGCCTCTACGCTCATATGATCCCCCTCAGTTCCCGAAGTATCGCACGGGGACGATTGCCTTTCTAGATCCATCTTCCGTACACTTACGCTCGCATGGCTCGAGATCCTTCCTGGCTGGCGAAGCGCGGCGAAGGCGCCCGGAGACGCCTGATCCTCACGGTCGCGCTCGGAGAGCTGTCCGGGATTTTCCTCATCGGCCAGACCGCACTCCTCGTCGCGATAGGGGACGGAGCGATCATGTGGCGCCGCGGGATGCGCGAGCTCGCCCCATTTTTCGCCGCCCTTCTCGCGACGATCGCCCTGCGCTCCCTCCTGGCCTGGGCGGTCAAGCGCGCGGCTTTCGAGTGCGCGTCGATCGTCAAGAAATCGCTTCGCCGGGACCTGATCGAGGGTCTCCGCGGGATCGGCCCCATCGCCCTCGCTCGGATGCATACGGGCGAGGTCGCGGAAGTGGTCGTAGAGGGCGTCGAGTCGCTCGAAGGCTACTACGCGGGCTATCTTCCCCAGAGGGCGATAGCCACCCTACTGCCCTTTACCGTCCTGGCGGCCGTCTTCCCCCTCGACTGGGTTTCCGGTCTCGTCCTCGTGCTCACGGCGGTATTCCTCCCGCTCAGCATGATCGTGATAGGCGAAGAAGCCCACGAGCGGAATCAGCGTCTGTGGGCGACTCTCGCGCGTATCAGCGGTCGATTCCTCGACGCGCTGCGGGGGCTGCCCACCGTCAAGATGTTCGGCGCCGCCCGCCGAGAGGCGAGAGAAATCGAGCGAAGCTCCGAAGAGTACAGACTCGCGACGATGTCGGTCCTGCGGATAGCCTTCCTCTCTTCGTTCATGCTCGAGCTCATTACCGCGGTCAGCATAGCCATCGTCGCGGTACTCACGGGCCTGAGGCTCCTTTCGGGCCAGATGCGCTTCGCTCCCGGTTATTTCATCCTCCTCGTCGCGCCCGAGTACTTTCTCACGCTCCGCAACCTGGGGACCCAGTACCACGCGCGGATGGAGGCGGCCAGCGCCGCCGAGCACATCCGAAAGCTCCTCGATAGGATCGGGACGGCCGTCCCGGCGCGGCCGAGCGGAGCGCCCCTCCGGCGGATCGGGAAAGGGAGGAACCCCCCGCGAGCGCGGGGCGCCGCCGTCGAGTTCAGCGACGTCGATTTCGCGTATGCCGAAAGGCCCATCCTCGAAGGCCTCTCGTTCTCCCTTTCGGCGGGAGAGAGCCTCGCCATCGTCGGGCCGAGCGGCTGCGGCAAATCCACCGTCCTCAATCTCCTCCTCGGCTTCGCGCTTCCATCGCGCGGCCGCGTCGGCCTGGATGGCGAGGATCTCGGGCGCGTCGCCCGAGATGCGCTCTACGAATCCATAGCCTGGCTACCGCAGCGCCCCGGCCTCTTCCACGGCAGCATAAGATACAACATCGGCCTGGGGCGCCCGTGGGCGTCGGAGGAGGACATCGCCCGCGCGGCGCGATCGGCCCACGTGGACGAATTCGCGGAAAGCCTGCCATCGGGACTCGATACCATCGTCGGAGAAGGCGGACGAAGCCTTTCGGCCGGACAGACGCAGCGAATCGCGCTTGCCCGCCTTTTCCTCCGCGCTCCCCGCCTCCTCCTCCTCGACGAGCCGACCGCCCACCTCGACCCGGAGAGCGAGCGCTTCGTGAACGCCTCGATAAGCGCCCTCGCGCAAGGCTGCAGCATGATAGTCGCCACGCATCGTCCCCTCGCCGCGGGGATGCGCAGTCTATCGCTGCGGGCGCTCCCATGAAGGACCTGCTCCGCCTGGCCGGGCTCCTCGTGCCGCAATGGCGGCGGGTTCTTCTCGGCACCGCCCTCGCGCTCGCGACCGTCCTGGCCAACATCGGGCTCCTGGCCCTGTCGAGCTGGTTCATCGCGTCGATGGCCATCGCGGGCTCTCTCGGCGCGGCGATGGACTATACCCTGCCCGCGGTCGGCGTTCGCGCGCTCGCCATCATCCGCGCCACCGGACGCTATGCCGAGCGGCTCGTCAATCACGATACCACCTTTCGCATCCTGAGCTCCCTAAGGCTATGGTTCTACGAGAGGATCGAGCCTTTGGCGCCGGCGCGACTCTCCGCATTCAGGAGCGGGGACCTGCTCGCGCGGATCCGGGCCGACATAGATTCCCTCGACGACTACTACGTCCGCGGCATCGTCCCGGCCCTCGCGGCCCTGCTCGCCGGCGCCTGCATCCTTCCTTTCCTCTCGCGCTACGATCCGAGGCTCGCGTGGATCGACTGCCTCGGCCTCGTTTTCGCCGGCCTCGCCGCTCCGCTCGCCCTGTCGGCCCTCGCCGCCCGCCCGGGACGGGAAAGCCTGCTCGGCTCGGCCGAGCTGCGCGCCTCTATCGTCGAGGAAATCGAAGGCATGGCCGACCTCATCGCCCTAGGCGCGGTCGCCGCCCACGCGCGGCGCATGGACGAGACGGCCGCCAGGCTCGACCATAGCCAGGGAAGGCTGGCTTCTCTGCGCGGCCTAGGCGAGGCCGCCGCCGTGGCGGCAAGCTCGATTACGGTATGGGGCGCGGCCTTCGTCCTGGTCGCGATAGTCGGCTCAGGCGGCCTGCCGCCCGCAGACCTGGCCATGCTGACCGTATTCGTGCTGGCCAGCTTCGAGACGACGCTTTCCCTGCCGACAGCGATTCAGAAAGCCGGAGAGATGGCGTCCGCGGCTAAACGGCTCTTCGAGATCATCGATGCGGAGCCGGCCGTCCCCCAATGCCCCTCGAGACCTCCGGCATCGCCCGGCAGGAGCGCCGACCTCTTCGTCCGCGGCCTCCGATTCCGATATACGTCCGACCTTCCGCCGGTATTCGACGGTTTCTCCTTGGACCTGCCCGCAGGCGCTCGACTCGGCCTCGCGGGTCCATCAGGCGCCGGCAAAAGCAGCCTCGTAAGTCTTCTTCTGCGTTTCTGGGACTACCAGGACGGGAGTATCGAGCTGGCGGGCCGGGACCTGCGCTCCTTCGCGCCCGAGGACGCGAGGAGATTCTTCTCGGTCGTCCCCCAAGCGCCCTTCCTTTATCACGCATCCATCCGCGACAACCTTCTCTTCGCGGCAAGGCCCGAAGGGGGCGATCCAGGCCCCGAAGAGGATGCGCGCCTTCTCGAGGCCGTCGAGGCGGCGCGACTCTCCGAGCTCCTATCCAAGCTGCCCGAGGGCCTCGACGCGATCGTCGGCGAGACGGGAAGGGCCGTTTCGGGCGGCGAGCTGCAGCGCATCGCCGTCGCGAGGGCTTTCCTCAAGGATGCGCCCATCTATCTTTTCGACGAGCCGACGGAGGGTCTCGACGACCGCGGCGCCGATGCCCTGCTGGAGACCATAGTCGGGCGCCTCGACGGCAAGTCGATCCTCATCATCAGCCATCGCGAGCGCGACCTGGCTATAACCGATCGCGTGCTGCGGATCGGTCATGGCGATTAGCGCCGGGACCGCGGGCTCCGCTCGGCATCTTCCGTCCCCGAATCGCCCGTATGGATTCTCGGTCGGACTTCGTGCGATAATTTCCCTCCCGGCGATCGCCGGGAGAGCGCGAGGAGGAGCATCGTGTACAAGCCGGTCGATCCGAAAGTCAACTTCCCCAAAATGGAAGAAGACATCGTCCGATTCTGGGAATCGGGCCGGATTTTCGAGAAATCGATTTCCCAGCGCGAAGGCAGGGAGGAGTTCGTATTCTACGACGGTCCCCCCTTCGCGACCGGCCTACCCCACTTCGGGCACTTCGTGCCCGGCACGATCAAGGACATAATCCCGCGCTACAAGGCGATGCGCGGCTTCAAGGTCGAGCGGCGCTTCGGCTGGGACTGTCACGGCCTCCCCGTCGAGAACATCATCGAGAAGGAGCTTGGCCTCGACTCGAAGACCGACATCGAGCGCTACGGCATCGCGAACTTCAACGAAGCCTGCCGCGCCGCGGTCCTCCGCTACGTCAAGGAATGGCGGACCATCATGACCCGCGCCGGCCGCTGGGTCGATTTCGACCACGACTACAAGACGATGGACCCGGACTATATGGAGTCGATCTGGTGGGTCATGAAGAGCCTCTGGGACAAGGGTCTCGTCTACGAGGGCCACTACATACTTCCTTATTGTCCCCGGTGCTCGACCGTCCTCTCCAATCACGAGCTCGCCTTGGGCGGCTACAAGGACGTCCACGATCCAGCCATCACGGTCAAGTTCAAGGTCCGCTCGGTCCCTGACAAGAAGGGACTGGATACGCTCGCGGACGGCTCCGGCAAAGACGGCCCGGCTTTCCTCCTCGCCTGGACGACGACGCCCTGGACGCTACCCTCGAACCTCGGCCTTTGCCTCGGCCCTGACATCGACTACGTCCTCGTTCGCGACGGAAGAGAACGCTACGTCCTGGCCGAATCGCGTCTCGGCGCTTACTACAAAGAGGGCGAGATACCCGAGATCCTCTGGCGTAAAAAAGGCAGCGACCTCGCGGGCATCGAGTACGAGCCCCTCTTCCCCTACTTCGCGGACCTGAGCGAACCTCGCGACGGGAGTCGCGGCGCCTTCCGGACGCTCACGGGAAAACATGTCACTACCGAAGACGGCACGGGCATAGTTCACACCGCACCGGGCTTCGGCGAGGAGGACCACGAGGTCATGAAGGCCACGGGCGTCCCGACCATCTGCCCGATCGACGCCGAGTGCAAGTTCACCGACGAGGTGAGCGACTACGCGGGAGTCTTCGTGAAGGATGCCGACAAGGCGATCATGGAAAGACTCAAAGCCGAGGGCAAGCTCGTGCGGCGGGAGCAGATCCTGCATGCCTATCCCCATTGCTGGCGCTGCGCCCATCCGCTCATCTACCGCGCGATCGGAAGCTGGTTCGTCGAGATCGACCCGATCAAGCCCAAGATGCTCTCGGCCAATTCGAAAGTGAGCTGGGTCCCGGAGCACATCAAGAACGGCCGCTTCGGGAAATGGCTGGAGGGCGCCCGCGACTGGGCGATCTCGCGCAGCCGTTATTGGGGCAATCCCCTACCCATCTGGAAATGCCCCGACTGCGGGAAGACCATCTGCGTCGGTGGCCGGGACGAGCTCGAGAAGCTTTCGGGCGCCAAGCTCACCGACCTGCACAAGCACTTCGTCGACGAGGTGACGATCCCTTGCCCCGGCGCCGGCGGCATCGCATGCGGCGGGACCATGATGCGGATACCCGAGGTCCTCGACTGCTGGTTCGAGTCGGGCTCAATGCCGTACGCCCAAGTTCACTACCCCTTCGAGAATAAAGAGCGCTTCGAGAGGCACTTCCCCTCGGACTTCATATCCGAGGGCCAGGACCAGACCCGAGGCTGGTTTTACTCGCTGACCGTCCTCGCCGCCGCCCTCTTTGATCGGCCTGCCTTCCAGAACTGCGTAGTCTCGGGCATGGTGCTCGCATCCGACGGCAAGAAGATGTCGAAGTCGCTCAAGAACTACACGGATCCCACGGAAGTCATGGGTAAATTCGGCGCGGACGCGCTCAGGCTTTTCCTTATGAACTCGGCCGTAACCAGGTGCGACGACCTTTGCTATTCCGACGATGGCGTGAAGGAGGTGCTCAAGGGCATCCTTATCCCGCTCTGGAATTCCTACGGCTTCTTCGTCACCTACGCGAACATCGACAAGTTCCCCGAGACCATGACCGAGGCGAATATCATCCCTGGAGCCTCCGGCGGCGGTGCGCGAAACCCCCTCGACCGCTGGATACTCTCGCGCTGCGAGGCCCTCGTCGCAAGCGTAACGATGGCTCTCGAGGTCTACGACATGCAGGGCGCGATAGCGCCCATCGTCGATTTCATCGACAGCCTCAACAATTGGTACATCCGGCGCTCGCGCCGGCGCTTTTGGCGCGCCAGCGAAGCTGGCCGGGGGGCCGACGAAGATAAGGCAGAGGCCTACGCGGTGCTCCGCCGAGTGCTCCTGCGACTCGTCACGGTGGCCGCGCCCTTCATGCCCTTCATCACCGAGGCGATCTGGCGCAACCTCGGCGCCGGCGCCGAGGCTCCGGGCGGCCATAGGAGCAGCGAGTCCGTGCACCTCAGCGACTGGCCGGAATACGAGGCCGCCCTGCGCGACGAGGAGCTCGAGAGGAAGATGGCCTCGGTACGGCATGCGGTATCGATGGGCCGCGCGCTCCGCGTGCAGAACGACCTCAAGATTCGGCAGCCCCTGGCGGCCGTCCACCTCGTCACCCGGGACGCCGCCGAGCGCGCGGTGCTCATGGAGATGGAGGAGATCCTCCGCGACGAGCTCAACGTCAAGCGAGTCGTTTTTCGAGACAACGAGGATGAGCTCGTCGAGTATTCGGCCAAGGCCAATTTCCGAGTCCTCGGCAAGGAGCTCGGAAAGGACATGAAGGCGGTGGCCGAGACGATCGAGCGGCTTTCGGGAAGCGCAGTGGCGAGTCTCATCGACGGTTCGGTCCTCGAGTTGTCGGTGGCCGGACGATCGGTCGAGATCACGAAGGACAAAGTCGATATCCGCAGGGCCGAAAAGGAGGGTCTCAAGGTGCTCAACGAAGGCAGCCTGACCCTCGCCCTCGACACCGATATATCAGACGAGCTGATGGCCGAGGGCTATGCGCGCGATCTGGTGCGAGGCATCCAGAATCTCCGAAAGGAGGCGGGCTTCGAAGTGACCGACAGGATAAAGCTGGCCCTGGCGGGCGACGGGGACCTTAAGCGCGCGTACCAAGCTTTCATGGACTTCATCCGCTCCGAGACCCTGGCCAGTTCGGTGACCTGGGTCGAGGGGCCGGGCATCCCCGGATCGTCAGGCGCCTTCTCGGAGATCGAGGCAGGCGACAGGGTCTGGCGGGCGGCCGTCTCCAAGGCTTAGGCCTCGGCATCATCGACCCATGATCCCCGAGAAAGTGCGCAAGGTGCTCGAGGCCAACGGACTCGAGGCCCTCGAATTCGAGCCGGGCAGCACGCCAACGGCCCAGCTCGCGGCGGCGCGCATCGGCGTCGAAACGTCCCGCATCGCCAAGTCCCTCCTCTTCAAAGCCAAGGATGGGAGCTATTTCATGGTAGTCTGCCCAGGCGACAAGCGCCTGTCTTCAGCGGCCCTCAAGCGGGCCGCTGGTTCCAAGCTCTCGATGACCGACGCCGACGAAACGGAGCGGGTAACGGGCTACAGGCCGGGCGGCGTATGTCCCTTCGCCGTCGAGGGCGTGGCGATCCTGCTGGACGAGGCCTTGGGAGACTACGCCACCGTATATCCGGCCGCCGGGACGGACGCGACGGGCGTAGCCACGAGTCTGGGGGAGCTGGCGCGTATAACCGGCGGACGCATCGTGAATTTCTCCGAAGCGGACCGAAGCTGAGGCTTTTGCCTCAAGGACGATCGCGAAAGCCGTCGCGTAGCCGCCCCAAAGACGGGCAAGGGCCGATCTTTTCTCCAATCAATCCCTTTTTGGTTCATCCGCTTCGTCGTGGCCGGCGATTTCGCCTATTCTGTCCATAGTCTCCTTTGACAGGTAGTGCTCGATGCGACAGGCATCCTGCTCGGCGGTCTCGGGACCGACCCCCACGATGTTCCGGAGAAAGGCCGTAAGAAGATGGTGCCTGCGCCTGATCTCGGACGAGGCGGCCTTGCCGGCGGGACTCAGGAATACCTCGCCATAGTGCTCATGCTCAATGAGGCCGCGGCGCTCGAGTTCGTGCAGCGCCGCATGAACGGATGGCTTGGAAACCCCGAGCTCGCTGGCGATATCGGTGACGCGGGCCTTCTCGGCTCTTTCCCTGAGCAGACCTATGGTTTCGAGGTACATCTCCAGGCTTTCGGTCAATCGAAAACTCCGCGTTTCGGGTACGACGCTCCGTCAACTATAACCACGAGCGAGGCTCGAGGCAAAGGAACTCGACGGGAAACACGAAGTGAGTTTAGCGAATACGGGCTTCCGCCGCTATCCGCTTCATGCTAGGATGCGAGCATCTTCCATATTAAAGTAGGAGGATGCTTATGATCCGAGTTAAAAAGCCTCTTAAAACCATAGTGATGCTGGTTTCCATAATCATGATTTTCGCCTCCTGCGCCTCCAAGCCCAAGCCCCCCGTGCCGGAGCCCGCCGTACCTCCTCCTGCGCCCCCTCCCGCGCAGAGCGCGCCTCAGGTCGCCCCGACCGTCAGCCAGGACGATCTCGACAGGCTTCTGGCCCAGGCCAAGGACTTAAAGAAGAAGGCCTTCGATCTCAAGCTCTTCGAAGTCCTACCGGACGATTACAAGGCCGCCGATGCCCTATACGGCAAAGCGGCCAAATCCTACGACGATAAAGACGCTCCCGCGGCGAAGGACGGTCTCGACAAGACCATCGCGGCCTATAATGACCTCATTACCCGAGGCGTCATCGCCGTTGCCGCGGCCCAAAAAAAGAATGCCGAGGACATGAAGGCGACCGCGATCAAAGCCGGCGCCGACGGCTCGCAGCCCGAGCGTTTCGGCGCGGGGGACGATGCCTTCAAGGCCGCCGACACCCTCGTAACCGACTCCAAGTCCGAAGAGGCTATTCCCGGTTTCGAGCAGGCCTTGCTCTACTACGAGCTCGCCTGGAAACGCGCGATCGCGACCGACCTGAGGCAGAGCATCGAGGACAAGGACTTCGCAAAGTGGGATTCGGGAAACTTCCAGCTCGCCGACAATAAGTACCAGGCCGAGCAAGGTTTCTGGGCTTCGGGAAACGCGGCCGACAGAGCCTCGGGGGTCGACGCCCTCGACGAGGCTATCCTCCGCTTCAATCTTGTCGTGCAAAAGGGACGGGAAATGGCTGTTGCCGTCGTAAAAGCGAAGACGGACGAATCCAAGCAGCGTTCCGAGGAAATCAAGGCCAACGTAGCGGTCAAGGATATGTACGATTCGGCAATACAGCTCTATAACGAGGGAGCGAGCCAGCTCGCGGCCAAGGATTACGAAGCCGCGGTCGGCGCCTACACCGACGCCGGCGCCGGCTTCGACGCGGCATACCAGGCCGCTGCCGCGAAGCGGGCTACTGCCGAGGCGGCTATGAAGGAGGCCGCCAACGCCACGGCCGAGAGCCAGCGCAAGGCAGAGGAGGCCGAACCCCTCCTCCAGGCGAATTCTCCCGAGAATTCGCAGACGACGACCTCGCCCTAAAGGGGGAAAACCATGAAAAAGCTGCTGCTGATCCTTTTCGTCATGGTCGTCGCCTCGGGCCTGTCGCTCGGGGCGCAGGATCTTACGGATAATCCCGACTACCGGAAAAGCGTCGAACTCAACGCCAAGGCGGCGCAATCCTTCAGCGACGGCGACTACGACGCCGCCACGGACTACGCCAACCAGGCCAAGCGATACGCCGCCCTCTCGGACCAGTACATCGCCACGATGGTCGCCAAGGCCGCCGCCGACAAGGAAATGGGCAAGGCCAAGACCGGCATGGCATGGGCCGACAGCAACGGCTCCAAGGTATTCTATCCGTCGCTGTACAAAGTCGCGGCCGATCTCTACGCGTCCGCCCAAGCCTCATACGCCGGCGAGGATTATCCCACGGCCGGCGACCAGGCGCGCAACACCGTGACCGCGGTGCAGGCGATCGCCAAGGCCGATGCGGACGAAGCCATCGCCAAGGCCAAAGCCGGCTTGAGCGATGCGGAGGCCATCGCGGCTCCTGCCAACTATCCGAAGGAATATGCCGAAGCAAAGGGGGACCTGTCGGACGCCGTCGCCGCCTACGACGGGCAAGACTTCATCACGGCCGCCCAGAAGGCGCGCGCCAGCGTGGCCGCACTCGCCATGGTCAAGGCCAAGGCTCCGTCCTGGCCGGCCGTCTACGTAGTCAGGCTCATCCCGAGCCATCGCGATTGCCTATGGCGCATCGCCGGATATTCCTTCATCTACAACGATCCCCTCGAATGGCGGGTCATCTACGAGGCGAACAAGAAAACCTTCCGCGATCCGGGAGATCCCAACCTCATCTTCCCGGGACAGAAGCTTCAGATACCGAGCATAAAGGGCGAGACGAGGGATGGAACCTTCGATCCTTCCGTTCACTATGATCCGTTCCCTAATAAATAGTCGCGCGGAACGATGCGGCAAAAGAGGGCAGCTCCTGGGCTGCCCTCTTTTTTAACTATAAATTGCCTGATACTTGTTATAATATCGCATTGCCTGGGCTGTCGCAGCACCGGGCGAAAGGTCGCCGTGGCCATGGACGATACTACGTACCGGGTCTACCCCTACCGCTGGGTGGTCCTCGCCTCCTTCATGCTCGTCAATCTGGTGATGCAGGCGCTATGGATCGATTTTTCCCCGATCATGAAGGAAGCCGCCTCCTACTACGGCGTCTCCGAGCTGGCCATCGGCTTGCTGGCCATGCTCTTCATGATTATCTTCCTTCCGCTATCGATCCCCGCATCCTGGGCTATCGACCGCTTCGGCTTCAGAAAATCCGCCGGGCTCGGAGCCATCATGATGGCGGCTTTCGCCGTCCTGCGCGCGATTGCCGGGCCGAGCTATGCCCTGACGGTCGTCGGAACCGTCGGTATAGCGATGGCGCAGCCCCTCTTTCTCAACGCATGGACCAAGGTAGCCGCGCACTGGTTCGCCGAAGGCGAGCGGGCGACCGCGGTGGGGCTGGTCACTCTGGCCAACCTTCTGGGCATCGCCGTCGGAATGCTCGCGAGCCCGGCGCTATCGGCCGCGATAGCGATAGGCGGTGCGCAATACGCATACGCCGTCGCGGCCGCGATCTCCGCCCTCCTCTTCATCGTATTCGCCAGGGAATACCCTCCCAGCCCTGCCGGCCCGGTCGGAGCGGGCGAGAAGGCCCTGATGCTGGACGGACTCAAGAACGCCCTCCAAGTGCCCAGCTTCCGTCTCTTTCTCGGCGTGGTCTTCGTAGGCATGGGGCTCTTCAACGGCCTCACGACCTGGATAGACGAGATAGTGGCTCCACGGGGCTTCGGCGCCTCGGAAGCGGGCAGCTTGGGCGCCCTCCTCCTCGTCGGAGGCCTCTTCGGGGCGGTAGTGATTCCGGCACTCTCGGACAAGAGCGGCACGCGCAAACCCTGGATGCTCCTCGGGCTCGTCGCCTCTCTTCCCGGCCTCGCCGGGATGGCATTCGCCCAGTCCTTCTGGCTCCTCGCGATTTCGGCCTTCATCCTAGGCTTCTTCCTTACGAGCGTCATGCCCGTTGGCATGCAGTTCGCCACCGACGTAGCCCGTCCCACGCCCGAGGGTACGTCCAATGGCCTGATCCAGCTCTGCGGTCAGGTATCCGTCGTCTTCGTCTATTTCATGCAGGTGATCAAAGGTCGATCCGGGGCATTCACCTCGAGCCTGATAGTCTCCGGCTTCCTGGTCGTGGCCGCGGCCGGCCTGATACCTTTCATGAAGGAAGCCGTAAAGCGCGAGACAGGAATCGCGCGGGCCGCGGAAGAATGAGGCGACTCACGGGAGGCTCGCGGGAATGATGAGGAATATGGGAATGCTCGGATCCTCTTTCCCCTCGAGTCAGGGCTTGTTGAGGCGGCGGCCGGCTTCGTCGGCCTTCGCGAGCAGGGCGATGAGCTCTCCGCGTATCTCCTCGATGCGCGCGCGCTCGTCCGGGAGGGGGCCGGAGAGCTCGCGCTCGAGCCTCTCGCGCGCTGAAGACAGGCCGAGCCCTTGGTCGAGCGCGAAATGCTTGAGCCTTAGAATAAGCCTGAGGTCGGCCTCGGAGTAGAGCCTTCGCCCGAAAGCGTCCTTTCGAGGCTGGATGAGCGGCACCTCCCGCTCCCAATGGCGCAGCGTCGACGAAGGCAACCCGAGAAGGCGCTCGACCTTTCCCGTCGTGTAGCCGCTCATCGCCTACCTACCGCGAGGCTCCCTCTTTCGCGCGGCCACGGAGACCTTGCGCGGCGCCGCGGCAGGAGAGCTAGAGCGAGCCCTCGCGCTCTTGCCCGTTTTCTCGGCGGCGCCTTCCTTTTTCCCCGTCGACGGCTTCCTGGCAGCCGATCCCTTTCCCGACGGCCGCATTCGAGCCGATTTCCCCTGTCCTGCCGCCTCCCTGACCTTTTCGGCCCTCGTGGGCGGTGCCCGCACGATGGGGACGCGGGAGGCCTTTATTTCCAGCTCCACGGGTATCATATCGACCCCGAGATCCTCGCGGATCTTGTTTTTCAGGAAAGATCGGTAAGCCTCGGATACAGCGTCGGGTCTCGAGACGAAGATAGCGAATTTCTGCGGGTTGATCGAAGTCTGCACGGCATAGCGCAATTTAAAATGCGTGCG
>Ga0181529_10001104_pt1 | contig 36718 bp, 28 predicted proteins | sample PEATcosm2014_Bin_36_FD_119763 | JGI IMG/M metagenome (GOLD analysis project Ga0181529, IMG submission 119763) | Peatland microbial communities from MTU Mesocosm Facility, Houghton, MI, USA - PEATcosm2014_Bin10_30_metaG | ecosystem: Environmental > Terrestrial > Soil > Wetlands > Peat | place... | reverse complement strand
TTTCGTGGGTATGGGTTTGCCTTCGTGAATCTGAGCGCGGAGAATCCGGTTTCGCAGCTCAACAACCAATCTTGCAAGTCGCGCATCTATATCTGCGGCGGGATCTCCGAATCCGCACCGTCGGTCGAGCGTGCCGGGTGTCGCAGGAATGAGCGAGTCGGTGTTCACAAAACCACTTGGCGGGGAGGTCGCACGCTCCCTTGAGGTGGCAAGTCTTTCGACACAGATCTCCTCCATCCTCTTTCCGGGACCAGTTTGTCGGATTCGTGGGTGGCCTGAGCTAGAGGGTGACTATGCGCCCTGCAACCTTTCTTCTCAGCAACCTCTTCGCGTACAACTTGGCGGGGCAGAGGTATCGCACTCCCCTGGGCCAAGCGTTATATTCCGGGCTCACCGCAACAAGAGATCACTTGCTGGGAAGAGGCGTGCGCATATAGCGTCGTTCGCATCTTCCTGATAATCCCTCCCGGGCTCCCGCAGGCAACAATTAAGGAAATACTAAGGCATAGTACCCAATCCATGCGCCATGGAATGTGACGGACCTCACATTTTGGCTCGATTTCTGATCAATAAGATTAAAGCTTTTTCTCTCCAATCAAAAACTGGCTCACTCACCCAATCTTCCGCGCAAAAGGCTGCGCCAAATTGTTTGAGGCAGACCGCAAGGCGATGGGGTGGAGAAGCGGCAAGCACGAAGCCCAGCATTCAAGATAGAAGCCGGGTAGTTTCGACAAGGAAGCCGGTTGTCGGCGATGAACGCTGATCAGGTCGGTCGCCACCTTAATGAGCACATGGAATGCGATCCGAACCCCGTGAGCGCGCTGTGACGCGGGTCATCTACTTCAGCCCGTAGACGTCGATCTCGCCCCGGGGATTCGAAACCGTCGTCAGATCGGTGCCTGTCGAGATATACACCTTCCCATTTGCGACCACCGGCGAACTGAATTTGATGCCGTATCCCGGCGTGTCGCCGCTGTTCGTGGCACTACTGTAGAGCTGAGTTGGGAAATTCGACGCGTCATACGCGAGCAGCGAGGCGCTGGTTGGGGAGACTTTGCTCGCATTCTGCAGCGGGTTCCCCTGGTTGATATACCACACTATGCCGTCACTCGAGCCGTTCGCTGAGATGAAGGGGGTGGTGCCATATGTTCCCTCGTTCTGGTAGTTCGACGTTTCGCTTTGTGCGCTTAGGAGACTTGTGTAATCAAACCGTCTCACCCCTCCTGGGGCGGTCGTTGAGGTCGGCGTCACGCCCAGATAAACAGCGCCATTGAAATAGGCTGCCGAACCAAAAATCTCATACGAAGCGATATTCGCGTAGTTGGTTCCCGTGCTGTCCTGGCAACTCTGCTGGTACGTGCCGCCATAGGTGAGGCCTTCGCCCCACACCTGCTCCTGGAGCGCTCCTGCGTCGTTCGACGATTCGTGCCCGAGGTTCGCGCTGTCGACCAGGTACAGCGTTCCTGTCTTGCCTCCTGCAATCAGGGCAGTGCTCCCTGGAATCAGCAGGAGGCCACCGGCAGCGAGGTCCGCGTCGAAGCAATCCATGAACTGGTAGTTGGACGGCGTGAAATAGTCGATGGGCTGCATGGTGCCGTTGGATCCCGAGACAGGTGTCGGCCCAAACCTCAGCACCGAATCGCCCCAGGCAGTTTTTCCGTCCCAGGGTCCATTTCCCGTGGTGACATACACATTCCCCTCGCTGTCGGCCACCGGACCCGCCCCGCCCATCCATATCCCGCCGGCGCTGGCGTAGGGGCCCTCTCCGTTCATTTTCGTGCTGGCATTGAACACCCCCACCTGTGCAAGAGTAGAAGCGTTGTATGCCAGCAGCCATCCGCTATGGCAACCTCCGAAACCGATGTACACATTGCCATTGGCCAACAGTAAGGCGGCGCGTTGCAGGCACGATGTAGCCAGCGTCTGCACGCCGTTGACCGAGTCAGAATTGGTTGCTGATACCGAAGCATTGATGGTCACCGGTCCGCCAAACTTCTGCGCGCCAGTGGTGACATTGAGTGCGCTAAGACGGAATGTGCCTCCCGAGCTCGACTCCTGGGTCGAAAGCACGTAAAGGGTCCCAGAGGTCGAATCGATCACCGGCGTGGAAGTAACTCCCGCGTACGGCAAGATCGCCTCGTCGGCGAGCGGAGTCTCCCCGCTCTGGAGTACCGAAACCTTCCATAACGGAGTTCCGCTTCCGCAAGTGTCGGCATCGTAAGCGTACACACTGTCATTCTCAGTGGCCACATAGAGCACGTTATGCTTGGCGCCGTTGATGGTTTGATTGGAAAGAATCAGCGGCGATCCGTAGACATAGCCATCGACGGGGCAAGAGAAAAGCTTGCCGAAGCTCGATGCATCTACATTGGCAGGCGTAAGAGTCGCTTCCTGGCTGTTCAACCCACTCCGATTCTTATCCACGTGCCAGGTGGTAATGCTTGTCGTGCCGCTCAACGTTACGGACATGGTGGTGCTTCCCGTTTTGCCGCTCATCGCGGCCGAAATTGTCGTCGTACCCCCGCCTTGACCGGTGGCCATGCCACTCGCGGAGATCGTCGCGACGGCGGTGTTCGACGAGGTCCATGTTGCGCTCGACGTCACATTCGCCGTCGTGTTGTTGCTGTAATTCGCAGTTGCGCTGAATTGCTGCGTGGTTCCATTCGTAATGCTCGGATCGGATGGAGTGACTGTGATGGAGACCAGCGTGGTCGTGACAACCGTCAATGTTGCGCTGCCGGCCGTCTCGCTCACTGTCGCGGAAATTGTCGCGCTGCCGGCTGAACTGCCCGTTGCCAAGCCTGCCGAATTGACCGTAGCCGTATTCGTATTTGAAGACGTCCACGTCGCGCTCGACGTCACATTGCCGGTGGTGCCGTTGCTGTAGGTCGCGGTGGCCGTGAACTGCTGGGTCGCACCCGCGCCAATGCTTGCCGTTGCGGGCGAAACCGCGATCGAGGTGACCGTCGCGGTTAGCGCCGTCACTGTGAGTGTCGTCGAGCCAGTGACGCCGCTCATCGTCGCCGTGATCGTCGTATTGCCGGCGGTCACGCCTGTGCCTACACCGGCGTCGCTTACCGAAGCGACCGATTGGTTCGACGAGGCCCAAGTCACGGAGGTCGATAGATTCGCCGTCGACCCATCACTGTAGTTCCCTGTCGCCATGAACTGTTCGGTGGCATGGACTGCAATGCTTTGGTTCGCGGGTGTGATGGAAATCGAACTCAGCGATTTTGTCGTAGAACCGATCATGGTCGATGAAGCACAACCAGTGATCGATATCAATCCAATAGGCAGAGCTAAAGAAATAAGCTTTATAGGATCGCGCCACGCATTCATGTTGGCCTCGAGAAGATCCTTGAAATCCTTATCGATTGCTTGAATCCCCTCTGAATCTTTGGAGACTGGCGTTCGCTGATGCTCGGCAGCAGAAGCGAGACATCCTCCTGCATATTCAGGTGCGGGAACGTGCACACAGGTTGCATCCCTTAAATGCGAATCCGCGCACTTCGGCCGTGTGCAATCGAACGAGGAAACCGATTGCGAAATATAACTCAATCTTGGTAAACCGGGTTTATCGCTGCCGGCGCGGCGAAGCGCCGCCATCCCATTTTGCCGTTTCTTTAAACCATTTGGGTTCACGTTCCGGGTGCGCTTCATAAATTGCCGGCACTGACGCGCTGAACTCGTGGCTGGATTCCCCGCCTTCTCGTTGTGCTAATGATTGCTTCTTGCGTCATCTTTCTTCAACTTCTTAACTCTCATTTCCGATCCTTGACGCGCAGATTCGACGCGCAGATTCGCTGCAAGCGCGCCAGGTGAATGATCGCGCATACGACTGCGTGACCGGTATCACATCGAAAACAGAAAACGTTCTAGTACTGTATTGCCAACAAATCTGTAACGACGTTCAGAGCCCGAAGTGGCAACACAGAGCGAGGCATACGCGCCGAGAAGTGTTGTATGCGCCCGTACGGTCGTGCCACACGCCTAGCCCTGAAAACTGGGTTATGAAACAGCCTCTAGGTAGATCGACTTCGACGCACGTCCACACTCCGCCGCGGACGATCGGAGGGAAGACTGACCGATTCCTGGGGGATCGATGAAGCACCATCGTTCGCTATTTCTTATTACGCTCTCGGGCCTCCTGGTTTGTGACCTGGTTGGATGCACCACGGATATCGCGGGTCCCGGAGGCGCTTCATCGGGATCGAGCTCGCCTGGTTCAGGAAACTCAGCATCCAGTTGTTCCGGGTCCAAATCGTCGAAGTCAGGATCGACAGGGTGCGGGCCAGAGATTCCCTCGAACGCCACAATTGTCACCAATATTCAGACCTTGGATAACTGGCTCGCCATCGACGATCCCGCAGCCGGCGGCTCCGCCACCGGGGCCATGGTAATCGCAGGCTCTCCATCGCTCAGTGGCAATGCTCTCGAGTTCTATACCACCTACACGTATTACGGCGGCGAACTCTATTACGTTTCCTTCGGAATCGACGCAACCTCCAGGAATTTCGTTTACGACGGCTGGGTCTACCTCAATAATTCCTCCGGCTCGATTGCCAACCTGGAAATGGACATGAACCAGGTGATGCAGAACGGGGAAACCGTGATCTTTGGCTTCCAATGCGATGGATGGGCCGGCACCTGGGATTACACCGAAAATGCGGGCACGCCTACCACACCTATCGATCGCTGGGTAAACTCCAGCGCCGCCTGCAATGCGCAAACGTGGGCTCAAAACACCTGGCATCACGTTCAGGTCAGCTATTCGCGCGATGATAACGGCAATGTCACCTATCAATCGGTGTGGCTCGATGGAAACCAGCAACAGATCAACGCCACGGTGCCTTCGGCGTTCGCTCTGGGCTGGGGCCCCACGATTCTCACCAACTTTCAGGTCGACAGCGCCGTTTCCGGCTGGTCCTCAAGCACCGTCTACCTCGACAATCTCACCGTTTCTCGCTGGTAAACCGCCAAGCTGCACTTCCAATCGGTTTTTGGCGAAGGAATGAAGGATCCTCATTGCACGGCGAGCTTTGTGCGAAGCAAACCCCGGTCAGGCAGCCTTTTCAAGCGGCGCCGATCTTTGCGGAAAACTAGTTGATTGTGATTGCGCTCGCCGCGTATCGGGTTCCATCGTAAGTCGCCGTCACAGTTACATTCGCCTGAAGCCGGAGAGACCTGCTCGTCGGCAACCGGGCGCTGTCGAAGCGGATTTGGTAGCTCTTTCCGTCGCGTGGATCAATCAGGACCATCGTTCCCGTGTGCATATCGAGAAAGGAGATATTCCCAAAGAACACAAACGCGGCGCCAGGCACAGCCGCAACCTTGATTTGCCTCGCGACATTGTGGCGCCCAGCGTCAGTTCCAAACGAAACAGAGATCAAGGCCCCAGCTACAAGATCGGATACCCCGGAGGGCGCCGACGTAAATCTCGGTTCGCCTACGCGAGCAACGCTGGCGTTCGCTGGGACCAGAAACCTGACAGGTGCCGGCGACATCGACGAAGCAACTTCGAGCTCGCCTTTATCCGGTTCGTACTTCAGCACCTTCCCCTCGCACTCGCCCTCTGGTGATCCTGAAAGGATATGAATACTGACGGCAAACACGTCGGCTCCGTCCAAGGTGGTTTGAACCGAGGCGTGATCTTCGGGACCGAGTTCGCGGACGGAAATCCTCCTCCCATCGCGATAAACCTGAGTCCTCTCATCGAACAGAATCTTTACAGGCCGCCCGCCATAGATTCGAAGCGAGAACTGATCGCGCACTGGATCAAAATTCCGGATCTCCCCGCCAAGAATTGTGGTATTTCCTTGGGGAAGCGGGGGTAGAGGAAGCGAGATTGAATCGCTCCAATGATTGCCCGGGTCAGCCACCGGCTTCGAGCTCGCCACCTGCTGCGCGGGGGCGCAGGTCGCCGTAAGCACGATCGTCACGCCGCATAGCGTGACCGATGCAAGAAACTGTTCAATATTATCCACGGTAGACGTAGCAAATCCTCAGCCGGCGATTCCATCCAACAAGCTATTTGATATAGATGCTTTTTTATCATTCCCGGTGGCCTCGGGGGCCCACTCCGAGAGGCAACGCGGGCAGGCGTGACGCATCTAAGAACTCGAGTCACAGTGAAGGCGCTCGTAGGCTGTCTTGCCTGCAGCAATCATGCTGAGTATTAGGGGAACAATGCGTTTCAGCCCATGCAAATCCGTGTTGGCCTTGACCACGCTCCTGGGTTTGGGATTTCACGCTGCATGGGCGCGAGATACCATCACCATCACTATTCCTCGCCACAGCAGCCTGACGCTTGTTCAACGCCTGAACCGGAAGGGTGTCGAGGCGGCTCAAAAGCACGATTACGCATCCGCCGCAAGCATGTTTTATAAGGCGTATCTCTTTGACCCTTCCGACCCTTTTACGTTGAATAACCTCGGCTACATCTCTGAGTTAGAGGGGCAATTGGATCGAGCGAGCAAATTCTACAAGCTCGCTTCCGAGCAGGGATCCAATGCGAATATCGATGTGAGCAATGTTAAGCGTCTGCAAGGCCAGCCGATGCAGACTGCATTCTCCGGCCTCCGGGATGCGCCCATGCGAGTGAATCGCATCAATCTGGACGCGGTAAAGCTGCTGGGGGAGAATCGCGGCTTCGAAGCGATCGGTCTTCTTCAGCAGGCGCTTTCTCTCGATCCTAAGGACCCATTCACGCTGAACAACCTAGGTGCGGCCAATGAGGCGATCGGAGATCTCGGCAGCGCAATGAAGTATTACACCGAGGCTTCCTACTCGCAATCGCACGACCTCGTCGCGGTCGCACAGGATCGATCGTGGAGGGGAAAGACTGTGGCCGAGATGGCCGCGGCCAATGCGATGAGACTCGAAAGGCGGTTGCAAGGAGGCGTTCCGCATGATGCCCAAGCCACCCTGCTCTGCGAGCGAGGCGTATTCGCGGCGAATGAAAACGACTGGGCCACAGCCAAGAGCGATTTCATGAAGGCTTATGCTCTCGACCCCACCAATGCTTTCTCGCTTAATAACCGTGGCTACGTCGCGGAACGCGATGGCGATCTCGAGTCGGCTCAGTTCTTCTATCAGAAAGCTCGCCAGGCTTATGGCGCTAACTTTCCCGTCGGCCTCGCGACCAGCCTTTCGGCAAAGGGAGAAGAGCTCTCTCGAGTAGCTGCGCAAAGCGGCATCCAGGTGGATAGCGCTCTTGGAGTTTATAGTCGTGAACGCCGCGGGAAGTCCGGGGCCATCGAGCTAACGCCTCGAGGCGCCGCAGGGGCGGGCGCTCCGGCCTCATCACCCCAACCGCCTTCCGCGCCGGACGCAATTCAACCGGGCGCTGCGCCGCATCCCCTCCCTGACCAATAGGACAAACAGCTATGAACAGACGCGTCGCAAAGTTCCCCCTGCCCGACTCGCTGAGGATTCTTTCGCGGCTATTGCTGCAACCGGGGAGCGGGGATGCGCCGTTTTCGCCCGCGACCCCGACGCGAGATACCATAGCCTTCAGGCCTTCGCGCGATGAATTCGAAGACCTTCTCGCTTTGGCTCATTCCCACCACGTCGTGGTGCGCGGGCTGGAAAGATTCCTCACATTGGCCCGCGACGAGCGGAGTCTCCCCTGGGTTTCGATGGCAGATAGCGCGCTCACGTCGGAAAAGGCCCGCATCGCCATGGCGCTTTTCCGCCTGCATCAGGTTTGTGCCGCATTCAAAGATCGTGGATATGTAATTAGCGTGATAAAGACACTCGATCACTGGCCTGACTTTGGCAGCGACATCGATCTTTTTACGAATGCCGAGCCGCATGAAGTCTCCGCGCTGATGGCGCAATGCTTTGACGTCCGGATCGCGCCGCGAAGCTGGGGCGATCATCTTGCCAATAAGTGGAATTTCCTGCTCCCCAACCTGCCCGAGCCTATCGAAATTCATGTCGGCCGCCTCGGCCAGACCGGAGAACAGGTTGAAGTCGCTTCTTCTCTGCCGGGACGGGCATGCCCGGTTGATGTCGGCGGATACCGATTCAGGGTTCCATCCATCCCTGACCGCATCATTATCTCCACGCTCCAGCGCATGTACCGGCATTTCAACATTAGGCTTTGTGACATCGTTGACAACGCCGCCATTGCCGATGCCGGTCTCATCGATTACGCGAAATTGAGCACGTTGGCTGAGTCCGCGGGCATTTGGGAGGGAGTCGCGACCTATCTCGCGATTATCTCGGATTATGTCAGGACTTATCGTGGCAGCCCCCTCGACTTACCGCGTTTTGTGCTGGATGCGGCGCGATTTCGTGGCGACGACATTTACTTCGCTAAAGGCTTTTTGCGGGTTCCGATTATGCCGCACTCCGCGCGGCTCTACGGGTCTCAATTTGCGCATGTATTGGGTCGTGGTGAATTCGAAAATGGAGCCCGATTGAGTCTATTGCCTTTGCTCGGCACGGCTGCAATGGCTGCAGAACGACTGACTGGCAGCGACAAAGGCGTCTGGTGAGTTGGCAAGGCGCTACTGGGGACACGGCCGGAGAGCCGAGAATTCACCAGGATAGCCGGCTCATTGAACGAGACCAGGGATGATGGGGACCTGCTCTTTACCGCAAGCGACCGAGGATAAATACTTTATGGGCAATCTGATAACCAGACCACAGCGACCCGCCTCACACTCGAGCTACTCGAGTGATTCATCTTACGCCGGCGCGCCTGTTCGATATCCATATAATCGTTCATCAACTGCTCCGGCAATCTGCGACACTCCTTCCCCGGAGCAGCGATCCGTGCCGCTGTCCGTCCCAGCGCACGATCGCGCCGTGCTCGTGGCGCGCGGCAATTGCATGTTCCTGGGGCTCGATGAGCGAGTTCGGCGCCGCTCCCGGAGTTCCAGCATTCTCTCTGTTTCTTTGCACATCGTCTTCATCGCCGCAATCCTGTGGATCGGAATGGCGGTTCACACTCCCGTCGTGGATTCAACGACCGCCGTTGCTCCTGTTAATGTCACTCTCTATGATCCGCCGCCGCCGGTGTTCCAGGTAAACACGGCGCGCGGAGGCGGTGGAGGTGGTGGTAAACATCAGCTGGTCGCTCCAACACGGGGATCCTTGCCGAAAGTTGTCAAAACGGCTCGGGTCATTCCACTGGAACCCCCGAAAATCAACACTCCGAGGCCGCTGATGGAACCTGTCACTGCTTTGCAGTTGCCTCAGGACAACCCGATGCCCAAGCTCGGCGCTCCCCACACGCAGCAGGTGGCGATGGCTTCGCAAGGCGGTGGCAGCGCCAACGGTTTCGGCTTTGGTATTGGCGGAGGCGTTGGTTCCGGCAACGGCACCGGACAAGGGCCGGGCGGCGGCCGCGGTTACGGCGGCGTCATGAGCGTTGGTGGCGGCGTCAGCGCCCCCGTGGTCATCCACTCTGTTCAGCCGCAGTTCACCGCCGAGGCCCGGAGCAAGAATCTTCAGGGTGTCGTGGCGGTTCAGCTCATCGTCGATGCACAAGGCTTCCCTCAGAATGTCCATATAGTCCGTCATCTCGGCCTGGGACTTGACGACGAGGCAATCGCGGCCGTCAAGCAATATAGATTCAGGCCTGCCACATATCAAGGTCGTTCTGTATCAGTGCAGATGGTGATCGACGTGGATTTCCGCCTTGATTGACGGCCTGGCGATCGTGCGGGCAAATTCGAGGGATCAGTCATAGGACGTGCCGGACAAGTTCGAGGAGTATGGCCTTCAATTGAAGAGTAGGGACCTCGGCACGTACATAAGCCAAGCACCTGGATGCGCTCCTTGGCCTTCCGTGGTCGCTTGTTCTAAGAGCACGCATGGATTCGATCCGCCTGCGCCTCCTACTTGAATCGAACCGCTTCCCCCGACTTCACGGCCGAGAGACGCGGCTTCATTGCCTGGCATTCTGTACCGGCGGAGTATCCTCTCCTGTCTTTGGATAGTAGCCCCGCTTCGTCCTCACCAACATCGAACCGTGACGCGGGGAGATTGCTTCCACGCGAACTGAACGGTAGCCGCCCCGTGTAAACGGCTTCGATGATTGGTAGTCCACGACGTATTGCTCGCGAATAGCCGTGGCGACCTCTGCCGCGATACTATATACATCCCCAAGCGAGCGGGCAAAATAGGCCACACCGCCGGTTTCCTGGGATAGCCGCTCCAGATCATTTCTGGCTTGCTGCGATTCTCCAGGTTCGTTATCAAAAAGGAGCCCAATGGAATACACAACCGGGCCGGCCAAGCCTTGCACTCGGTGGATTGCCTCTTCCAGGTTGAGCCTTGATGCGTTATCTGCGCCGTCGGTAATGATCAGCAGGACCTGTTTTCGATTCTTGCCGTGTTTGGCCAGTTCATCCGCCGATGCAGCGATAGCATCGTATAAAGCCGTGGTGCCTGCGGGATCGGAGCGCGACATTCCGCGATCCAACGCCACGCGATCCGTCGTCAGTCCCTGGTCGAGATAGGGCCGATCCGAGAAGTTAACGACAAATGCCTCATCTTCGGGATTGGATACGTTGAGCAAGCGGTACGTGGCGGCATTCACGGTCGCGCGCTTGTCTCGCATGGAGCCCGAGTCGTCAATCAGGATTCCCATGGATACAGGCAGGTCCAGGTGTTGAGCAGCATTCAAGGTCTGCGGAACTCCATCTTCCCACACGCGAAAGTTTTCCCGGCTCAAATCCAGCACCGGCTGGCCCTTCGCATCGATCACTGCGCAATTCAGCAGCACCTCATCCACATTGGCGTGCAGGACGTACATGCCATCTCGCTGCTTCTCAATTCCGGAACCCCGATTCCCTGCTGCCTGGTTCGCCGGCACACTCCCGGTCTGGCTCGCCGTGGTTCCGGCCGCTGGCGAGTTCGGTCCGGCAAGCGGTCCCGCCGTTGTCGTGGGGGGTATTTCTATATCGGGTGACGGAATCGGGTCCCGGTCGACGTCCAGCGGCGGCTGGATCTCCGGCCGCGTCGGATCGTTCGAGGCAGCCGGTTTTCCGGCTAGCGCCGGGGGTGCCGGCCAAACAGCCGCTTGTGCAAATAAGACCACCCCGCCGCATCCTTGCAGCGAAAGAGCCGCAAAGATCGTTCTCGGCGCGAAGTGCCTTCTCAGAAAACAGGTCAATGGCATAGTCGTCGGCGAACTGCAAGGAACGCCATTTTATATTGGATGCAAAGGACGGCTTGCGCAGCCGGCGGGAGCACAATCTTTGTTCTGCCGCGTAGGTGATTCAGCCACTTGCGCCGGCGGCTCGTCGAAATTCGGCTGATGCGTGACAGCCGTTCCTCGGCGCGGAGCTGGTAGCGTGCGTAGCGCCCCTCTCAGCGCCTTCCTTCGGTGGGTTCTCCATACCAACCGTCGTACCTGCAGATATGGACTCTTCGCCGTCCGCCACGAGATTGCAAGAGCGCGGCGTGACATCCGCGCGGCTGCAATGCGAGAGTTGCTGCGACAACTCAAGACCTATAGCAAACTGCTCACGCTGACAACACGCTCCAGTTGCAGGTCCCCAAGCGCTAAAACCCTTTCATTTTATTGATGAGTTCGTCCGGATGAATGGGCTTGGGTAACAGTTCGAAATAATGCCCTTCCGCTTCGGCGCGGTGGATCATCGCCCGAGTTGCCGCCTGCCCTGAGAATAGAAAGATCTTGATCTCAGGGAACTCGCTGCGCAACTGGATTCCGAGTTCCACTCCCGACATCCTGGGCATCATGACATCACTGAGGACAATATCCGGGCGCTGCATTCGCGCGGCCGAGATCGCATCCGATCCGCTGTATGCCCCAGTCGCATCAAAGCCGTTTTCTTTGAGGATGGCACAGATCGTGTCTGTAATCAGATGCTCGTCGTCCACTACGAGCACACGCCGCCGCCCTCCGTCGAGTTTCGAACTGGGTTTTTCCAGCCCGTCTATCATCGGCGGCGGGGAAGCTCGGAGAGCAGAAGCAAAGTGCCTGGGGACAAGCCATTTCACCTTTGCACTTCACTGTATCATGGGCTGCGTCGTCCCGCTCTTGCGGTGCGATTGGCTCACTGCGACGAGCGGCACGAGTACATTGAATACCGTGCCGTGCGTGCCCGGCTCGACACTGCTCGTCACCTCGATCCGCCCTCCCCACGATTCGACGAATTGTTTCACCACCCAGAGCCCCAGTCCGGTACCCACATTTGGTTTCGTCGTAAAGAATGCCTCGAAGAGCCTGGCAGAGTTTTCGGGGGGAATTCCAACTCCATTATCTTCGACCCGAATTTGAATTCCCGGCCGGCCATTTTCTTTGCCTTCACGAAGCACAATTGTGAGCGTTCCCCCGTCCCGCATCGCGTCAATCGCGTTGGAGAACAAATTAGAGAAGACTTGGTGCATTTCACCGCGCAGTCCTTCGACGGGCGGCAACGTGGTAAAGTCTTTCCGCACCTCGATTCCCACAGCACGCAACCGGCTGTCATAAACGGCCAAGACCTCTTCCACCAAAGTCGGAATGTCGATTTGCGATGGCGCCGAGGTGTCCCGGTAGAAACCGAGAGTGTGTCTGGCAATGTGCGACACCCGTGTGACCTCTTTTTCAGCGGTAATAAGAATTTCCTTGATTCTCGCGGAGAGTTCCCGAGAGGTCCGCGCAAGATAGATCAAATTCAGCACCGATTCAAGCGGGTTATTGATTTCATGTGCAATCGTCGCTGCAAGCCGGCCGGTGGCAGCCAGCTTTTCAGAGAGCAAGAGCTGATCCTGATGAAGACGCCGCTCTGTTACGTCCTGCACGAAAATCGAAATACCCTCCGAAGAAGGGTATATATTTGTGTGAAACCACCGGTTGAGAGGCTTGTAGAATTCTTCAACTCGCTCGACTTCGTGAGTTTCCATCGCCTTTCGATAGCTGCGGCCAAAGGATGACTCATCGAGCCCAGGAAACAGATCCCAAAGAATTTTGCCGACCGCATCGGATAATTGCAGGCCGCACAAGGCCGCCCATTGTTCGTTTGCGTATCCGATGCGCCAGTTACGATCGACCAGCAGGAAGCCTTCGGAGATACTTTCAATAATCGCGCGATATTTATGCTCCGCAGTTTCCGCCTTCATGCGCAGTTCCTGCTCCTTACGCATCAGTTCGAGACGAAGTCGGTACATCGAAATGTGGGCGCCCACGCGGGCCATGAGCTCGCGTGCCGTAAAGGGTTTCACCAGGTAATCATCCGCCCCTGCCTCGAGTCCTTCGGATTCCGCCTCTTCCCCAGCCCGAGCGGAAAGCAGGATTACGGGAATTGTCGAAGTCGCTGTGTCGGCCCGCAAGCCGCGGAGAAACTCGAACCCATTCAATCCGGGCATCATGATGTCTGTGAGAACAAGATCGGGAGGATGGGCTCGGACAGCAACAAGCCCATCACTTCCGTTGCTCGCCGAAATCACGTCATAGCGCAGGCTGAGCAACCGCTCCACATATTCGCGCATATCCCGGCTGTCGTCTACAAGCAGCACCCGAGGCCGTTTCCCGACATCGATCTGAGGCTGGCCGGGCCGCGAGTCGAGAGCATCATTCTCCAAATCCTGGAGAAAGGCTTCTTCTCCGCTTGATTCTCCGGGCAGCCAGCGTACGGCCTCCTCCACAAAAGGAGCTGCTCCGATCGCGCTATCGCGGACGCCGCTGTCCTGGGTGACCCGCTCGGAAGGAAGATGTGCAACGCCGAATGGAATCGTGACGCGGAAGATCGTCCCAAAGTTGAGCTGGCTCTCAACTCGCACAACTCCGCCGTGCAGGCGTACTAGCTCGTCGACGAGTGCGAGCCCGATTCCCGTTCCCTCATGGGTGCGCCGAGGCGTCCCTTCGATCCGATGAAATCGTTCGAATATGCGAGGCAATTCCGCCTCAGGAATTCCCGTACCGGTGTCGATGATGGAAAGCTCGGCGCACCCATCGACAGCGCGTAAAGTCACTTCGACACTTCCCGTTAGAGTGAACTTGAATGCATTTGAAAGGAGATTCAAGACGATCCTCTCCCACATCTCGAGGTCGACGTAGACGAGCTCAGGCAGGGGTTCACAATGAACGCGGTACGAGAGCCCCGCACGCTCCATCGCTGAACGAAAGACACTAGCCAGCTCCGCAGTTTGGCTGGCAAGATTCACGGGCCGATAGATTGCTTGGATTCGGCCTGCTTCCAGGCGAGAGAAATCGAGGAGGGTGTTCACAAGCTTCAATAACCTCAGTCCATTTCTGTGAACGATTTCGACCTCTTCCCGCACATCGGGAGCAAATCCTGTCGTACGCAGGTTTTCGAGCGGCCCAAGCATCAGCGTCAGAGGCGTTCTAAACTCGTGACTGATGTTACTGAAGAATGTCGTCTTCGCCCGGTCCAGCTCAGCCAGCGATTCGGCACGTTTCCGCTCCTGTTCATAGGCATGCGCATTCGCCAGGCTTCCAGCGATCTGGCCGGCGATAAGCTCGATGAACCCGTTGTAGCTGACGTCCAACTGCCGATACGGGTTCAGCGCGGCGATGAATATGCCGGCGGGGTTCTCCTGGGCCTGGCTCGCGATTGGCACCAGAAGCGCACTTCTCGGGCTCTCGTTCCAGGCGCCGGTTGGAAGCGGACCGAACAGCGATTCGGCATCATCCATCCAAACCGGCGCATTTCGAGCCAACGTCTCTCCAATCGGCCAACTTCCGTGACTTATGCGCGTAGGTATCAGTGCGGGCGCAGCACGGTGGTTCGATTCGATACCGGTCATGCTTCCAAGACTGGCTTGGTCCTTGCCGTCGAAGAGATAAGTCAATGTGAAAGGCAGATCCTTCGTATTGGCACCGAGACTTCGCTCAATGGCAGCCATAACGTCCTGTTCCGTAGAGGTTGTGCTCAACTCGGCTGCCAGAGAACGCAAAGTCGCGAGACGGCGCTCGCCGGTGACACGCTCCGTTTCTTCGGACACAACGCACAAATGTCCTACGACGTGGCCATCGTCCGCATGGAGCGGGCTATAAGAGAATGTGTGATAGGTTTCTTCGCGATAGCCGCTTCGCTCGAGGAAAAGTAACAGAGCTTCATCCCACGTTGCTTCGCCTGTATCCAGCACTCTGTGAATGCGCGGACCAATGTCCTGCCAAATCTCGGCCCAGACTTCGCGTGACGGTTTTCCGAGCGCCCAAGGGTGCTTTTTTCCGAGCGTCATCCGCGCATAGGCGTCGTTGTAAAGGAACGTCGATTCCGGGCCCCATCCCATCCACATCGCAAAACGAGATGTGAGCATCACGCGGACAATTGTCTTGAGGCTTTGTGGCCAATTCTCGGGATTGCCTAAAGGTGTAACTGACCAATCAAAATCACGCACAAGAACGCCAAGCTCGCCACCCCCAGAGAAAAGTTCCTTCCCTGGTGCGCCATCTTTCGTAGCGCAGTTCCCTGTATTCCCAGAGTTGCTAATTGATACACACATTGGCTGTTATTTCCTATTTCGGAAGTAGTCCAGCAGGCACTGAGGAAGGCAGGTTGGCTTGAGAAAACCTGTATCGACATATCGGGCAAAGACAGTTGTGCGAAATCAGCGCTGGGGGAAATTGAAATTAGGCGTTGGAGAAACTCAGCGTAACCCAGAATAGATGCCGAACTTCGATGCGAGGTTGTCATCGGCATAGGAAAACCGGAGATTTCTGTCACACCTTAGGTCGCGTGTTCGACATATGGCATCATAATGTTGAATCTACTGTATTTATTGCATAATTGTCCATTGACGCGAGACCGAGCAGGGCCTCGATCTTGTTTGGTTCCGGGGAAAGTTGGCGCGGTTGACCGCACATCGAAACGGAATTACACAGAATGGTGCTGCACTGGAGAAAATCGTCGAGCTTGACTAGAAGTGCCTGCCTGATTCCCCTGCCCTTCCGGCGCCACAGGCATTCAATTGAGGGTTCTTGTCTCCCGCCGGAGAATCATGCCTCGCGTCGGTCTTGCTGCCGCGGGAGTGCCGCTCTTCTTTCCAAATTGTGCGAAAGATCTTCGAATCCCAGTCTCCTCCGCCAGCATTCGATGTGACCTCTGTTTTTGTGTGCTGCTCCCTCGATCTCCCGGTCCAAACACCTCTGGTGAAGCTTCGGCACTCTTACAAACCAATCTCTAGCAATCGCTCCTTTGGCCGCTCAGTCGCCCTGCGGCTTGACACGGCTCCGCGGTAACCTTGAAACTGCGTTCAAGGTTGCTGTGGCGCGCAAAGAGCAAACACTCCATCGTTGCGCGGGGAGAGGCGGGTTCGAGATCCGGTGAACGGACCAAAGGCAGGACGGCTGACCCTCGTACTGAAATCGACCATGGAGAGCGTGGCCGAAGTCGAGACGGCCGCTGAGAAACTGGCCGTCGAGGCCGGCCTCGATGAGGATGATTGCTTCCACATAGCCATGGCGGCACGGGAGGCTGCAGTGAATGCCGTGCTCCACGGCAACGAATACGACCCCGCCAAACAAATGACCGCCAGCTTTGAAAACACCGGCGCGGCGCTGGTAATCACCGTGGCCGATCAGGGCAAGGGCCTGGACCCGGAGACCCTTCCCGACCCTCTGGCCCCCGAAAATCTGCTGCGCGGCACAGGACGCGGTATCTTCATCATCCGGTCGTTCATGGATGAGGTACACTTTCGACAACTGCATCCCGGAACCGAGCTGAGGCTCGTGAAATATCTGGCACGAACCGGAGGAAAGACCTAGAGCCCTCCGCCACTGCTCCGGTGCCAACAAGCTCGAGAGCTTCTTGCACCAGAGCAGACGATGGCCGGGTCCCCCGCCGCCAACGTACTATAATTGCAATACCAACGAGGAGGAGTACCTGTGGCGCTGACAATTGCTACGCGTGAAGTAGACGGCGTAATCATTCTGGACCTTAGCGGTCGGATCACATTGGGCGAGGGCAGTGTGCAGTTGCGCGATGCCATTCGCAGCCTGATCAGCAAGGGATCGAAAAACATCCTGCTGAACCTGGGAGACGTCAACTACATCGATAGCTCAGGGTTGGGCGAGTTGGTGAGCGCCTTTACCACAGCCAAAAATCAGCAAGCCGACGTCAAGCTGCTCAATCTCACCAAGAAGGTTCATGACCTGCTGCAGCTGACAAAGCTCTACACCGTCTTCGATATCAAGGACGACGAGGCCAGCGCCATCGCTTCCTTCAAATAGACAAAGCCGGAGAGATCTGCAACAACAACCGATCGGAAAAGGCTATCCTGCCCCGGCAGGATGGCCTTTTTTCATCTATGCCAACCAAGGTTGCCTTAAGACAACAAACCCCGGTCTCGACCGGGGTTTGCCACAAAGCTTGCGGAAAGCGCAGACCGCTTCATGCCAGCGCTGAGACCGCCTCGGCGCCTTGGATCACCGGCGTAGCAGCGGCCACCGCCGCCGGAACAGAGACCGCCTGCTGTGGGTGAGAGTGAGGGCTGCGCGTAAGGCGGTGGACGAAGTGATACGGCGGCCAGGGGCCGGAGAGCTGCATCTGGTACTGCCGCATCAAGGAGCTTGTGGTCGAGAACTTGTTCAGGTAGCGCTCCACGGACTTGCGATCGATCAGGTGCGCAATGTCGAGCATCATCTTGCCGCTCTCGGTCAATCGGCAGCTCACCTCTTCGTCGAGAGGCATGAAAAGCCGATGCATCTGGAAGCTGACGGCCCGAGCGCGGGTCTGGCGCTCGCGCTGGCGGCCCGCGTTCTCGCGCAGAGTCGTGAAATACTCGCGGCCCTGTCCCTCAACTGGCGGGTGCTTTTCAGAGGCAGGCGCGGAGCAATCGTCGACGAAGACCTTAAGGTGCATCTCGGTCTTGCCGCGCAGCTGGTCGATGTTGCCCAAAAACTGCCGCTGATTCGAGCGGATCGACTTGCGCAGACTCTCGTCGTCGCTGAAGACGGTTCCAAAGCGGAAGGGCAGCACCGTCGAATGCTGAAAGCACTCCGAGATCACCCGCGCGTGATCCACGCCAGATTTCTGGTTGAGCGATTCCAGGGGGTTGTGTTCACTGACGACGACAGCAAGGTCGCTGGCTGGGTAGACGAATACTTGGTTTCCACTCACTCCCAAAACCGACTCCATCGGAATGGGCTTGCGATGACGGGCCAGTTCAGGAAATGCTAGTCTTTCACCGATACAGTAGGCATACCATGCCATAAAGAGACACTCCGTCTGCGTGCGCCGGAAAGCGCCACTCGTTGGTGAAGCACTGTGAATCTTGGGAACGACTGCGAAGCGGTCATAAGGCCGGGGGGATTTGATTCTGACCCGGATCAGCTACCGCAAATATTAGCCCTCTCAAAACACAACTGGCAATACCCACACGACAGACCGTTAAAAAGGTTGCAGGCTTTTCAGAAACTATATTTATTAAAGTGAAATAACAGTTGACTATATGAATTTCATGGCTTTCCGGAACGAAACAGTCTACTTTGCAGGTCAACATCAAGGGAAAGCTCGTAGCAGGAGTCAATGACGATGGCTCACGATCCGAGCAAATCGACGGAGACTTCAGGGGACCCAGGGACGGAAGCGCACTAGCCAGAAGACATTCACGAGAATCGAAAGAGCCAGCAAGCCCAGGACGGCAATCGCCAACAACTTCGCCTTGCTCAGATGCCGCTTCAGCTCGTTGACGCTTGCGCCAAGTATTCTCACTTCTTTAAGTAACTCCTGCTGTGCGAGCGCGTTGCGGACGATAGCCTCCTCCATTGTCTCTAGCCGTTCCTCGACCCGCATCACCGCCGCGTTCTGCTCAATCATTTGCTCACGCAGATCGCGTTGCCCGGCCTGCAGCTCTGCCAGGCCGTCCTCAACAGTGGTTAGATCGACAGGAGGGCCAGGAGCCTGCGGCGGCGGAGACGGATTCAGCAGGTTCGAGACCGCCGAGCCGACATTGCCGTCAAGCAGCGGAAGCAGCCGAAGTAGATGGGGAAGTATGGCGCGTAAAGCGCCTGCCGCCCTTTGGAATCCTGTCGCCGGCTGACCGAATTCGACCGACTCGGGCGAATTGGCCAGAGCGTGTGTTGGCCGAGGATTGGATGCGTCGTTCATCTTCTTTCCTGCTTCCCTACTATAAATGCACGCATTGCGGTCCTTTCCCCACCCAGCGTACAATCCTGCCAACTTCAAAACCGATCGGAGAACGTATGCAAGACGAGCCGTCAAGGGGCGCCGTGCGCTTAACCTTCACCTCATTGGCCGCAAAGACCGTTGTCTGTCACACGCTCACATACTTCTGCATGGGAGCCCTTGCCTTCCATTTTTTGCACTACGCCGACTTCATCGACAAGCCCGGCTCCGGCATGCGTCCGACCACCGATCTGCTGGTACTTTCGGGTCCGGCGCTCCAGGTCGTCGGGGCCTGCTGTTCGCCTCCGTCTTCTATCCGCTCCGTCAGGTGCTCTTTGCGCAGAAACATAGCTGGCTTTTGATGAGCTGGATACTGATCGGCATCGGCATCCTCGGCACCTTCGCCGCTCCCGCGGGATCGCTCGAGGGCTTCATCTACACCACCATTCCGATCCGCTTTCAGCTGCGCGGTTATCTTGAAATCGTCCCGCAGGCGATGCTGCTCTCGTCGCTGCTCTGTTATTGGGTCGAACATCCAAAGCGGTGGCTCAGCTGGACGCTTGGTGTTTTCTACGTGATTATCGTCGCCCTTCCGATTCTCGGTGGTCTGGCGCAAAAGCGATAATCCTTAGGTGTCTCTGATCACTGTTTCGACCGCGCCCTTGCCTCTGGGCCGCGCCCGACAGCAGATTGGAGCGGCCTCTCTGTGCGGTGGCGCACACGGTTTCTCACAACCCTAAGCGGGCCGCTTCCGGTATTCTCATCGACAGGAGAATCCCGTGAATCGAGTTTTTGCCCGCCCGCTGCGCAGCCTGCAACGCAACATACTGGCTGGCATCATCACCATCGGCCCCCTGTTCGTTACGTACTTGATCTTCAGCTTTCTTCTCGGCACGCTGGCCAAGGCCGGCCTGCCGGTCGTGCAGCTTCTAGCTACGATCTTCCCCGAGAACTGGCTCCGGCAGCCGTGGCTGCAATCCGTGCTTGCCGTTCTGCTCACGCTCCTGGTCCTGTTGGTGGTTGGCCGGGTCAGCAGCCTGGTGATCGGCCGCCAGGCCTTCCAACTCTTCGAGGCGATTCTTGAGCGGCTGCCATTTGTCGCCAAAATCTACACATCGGTCCGCCAACTGCTCGACAGCATGATGGCCAAAAAGGAGTCCAACCAGCGTGTGGTGCTGGTCGACTTCCCTATCCAGGGTCAGAAATCGATCGGATTTCTCACTCGCATCATGACGGACTCGGTAACGGGAAAAGAGCTAGCCGCAGTCCTTCTGCCCAACGCCATCAATCCGACCTCGGCATTTTTGCAGATTTTGCCGCTGCAGCGCGTCACAGACACCGACCTGACCATGGAGCAGGCAATGAGCATGATCATGACCGGCGGAGCAGTGGCGCCCGGGACCATCCAGTTCTCTCAAGCAGCGCTCGTCACTGAAAAGGCGACTACGCCGCCTGCGCCCGTGGCTTGACCTTTGCAAGAGATTTGTTTTTTGCGGCGAGCCAAAGGTCGTGATCCATCTGCAACCCAAGCCACAGCTGAGCAGAAGTTCCGAAGTATGCACCAAGACGCATAGCAGTATCGGCCGTAATGCCGCGTTTACCGAGGACAATATCGTTCACTCGCGGCGCAGAGACATGCAACTCTTTGGCAAGCCGGTAGCTGGACAGACCCAGCGGCTCCATGAACTCAGTCTTGAGAATCTCGCCGGGATGAATCGAGTATGCGAAAGGGATCTTCTCCATAGCCTCTCCTAGTGGTAGTCGACGATCTCAACGTCGTAAGCATCTCCGTGATTCCAAACGAAGCAGATGCGAAACTGATCATTGATGCGAATACTGTGTTGCCCCCTGCGGTCACCAGTGAGCGCTTCTAGGCGGTTGCCGGGAGGCGCCTTCAAGTCTTGCAATTGGGTTGCCCGGCGCAAGATGAAGAGCTTCTTTAATGCCGAGGAACGGAGATTCGCTGGTATGCGCCGGCTCTTGCCGGTGCTCCACAACAGCTCCGAATCGGAGTCCGCGAAGCTCCTGATCACATTTAGATATTAACGAGCTTCGTTAAGAATGGCAACCGTTATTATACGACTGTTTTGCCAACCGGCCCGCCCCCAACCAGCGCCTCCTCGGCGTGCTCGCTCTCCGCCGCCACCTTGCGCAGGCTTACGTGCTCAAAACGCGCCCAGATCAGGCCCACCGGCACGATACCGAGAAACGTAACTGCCAGCAGCGTAGCAGCACACGCGGTGGCCGGTTCGGCTGCTACGCCGAAGAAGCCGTACAGAGCCGCGGCTACAATGCCAATCTGCGAAAACCAGCCCAGGATTGGCAACTGCAGAATGCTCGCCCCACCGCTGGCTGTCATCATTAAGATGCATTTTGACGGAGTGAGCGACGCCAGTTGCGGGCTGGCGACAAAGGCGCGCATCGTCTCCAGATAGGCCAGGGAAATCAGCACCCACATGATTATGGAGAGCGAGGCAGCCGCGGCGAAGTCGGAGAACGAGCGCATGGTGTCGAGGCCGGCACGGAACGTGTTGACCTTTTGACCGACTGCTTGGCCGAGTTTCTTAGAGATCAGGCCAAAGGCCTCTTCGAGAAATGAGGCAACCAAGCCACCAGCTAAGCGAACAGTAACGAGGAACAGTGCCGCAACCATTGTAATCGCCAATCCGCTGTAACGAGCGATTACGGCGGGATTAACCACGGAATGACGCATCAGCGCGGAGAGCATTCCCGAGTGGCTTGTGGCCTTGACGATTTCAGCATCCGGGATCCAGAGCATTGCAACGGAGAAGATCAGCGCCATGGACCCAAAGTCAAAGAGCCGCTCAACAATGTAGACTGCAACCTGGTTGCTGATCGGCAGTCCGGTTTTCTTCGAGACGAGATACGGACGCAATGGATCGGCAACGCGGCCGATCAGTGCCACCGCGGTGAAGCCGATTACCTGGGTTCCTAGCAGCGAGAGAAGGCCCACCTTTTTGTTGTGGCGAAGCAGCAGCGCCCAGCGCACGGAACGAAAGACGTAACCGATGTAAATGCAAGCGAAGGCGACTCCGATCTTGCGCCAGTTGGCAAGAGCCAGCTGCGAACGAAAGACGCCAAAGTCGAAATGAATTCTATCGCGTCCCCAAATCACCAGCGCCGCCAGCCCCGCCAGCACAATCAACCCCAGGATCAGTTGTCTCTTCTTCAAAATATCTCCATTTCAGCCGCTCCAAGATATCCGTAAACTCTAGTCTCTCACCTGGGATTGCGAGAGAAGCCCGGTCGTTGAGCTCACCAGCGTACGCATAACGGAAGAGATAGGTTGGCGATGAGCAGTTGGCAGGCTATCGAGCCTGCATCGCCGCGCGCCGCGCTTCGGCTTCGCGAGCCAGCACGCGGCGATTGAATTCGTGAATCACCCGCGCGACATAGGCCTGCGTCTCACGATAGGGCGGAATGCCGTGATATTTGGCCACCGCCTCCGGGCCGGCATTGTAAGCAGCCAGCGCAAGCGTCAAATTCTCGTGATAGTCAGTCAGCAACTTGTTTAGATAGGTCGAGCCGCCGCGCACATTTTCTTCCGGTTTGAAGCTATCGTCGACGCCTAGATCCTTGGCAGTGCCGGGCATCAACTGCATCAGCCCTTGAGCTCCGGCGCGGCTCACGGCATGCGCATTGCCGCCGCTCTCAGCTTTCACAAGGCTGGCCAGCAGATCCACGTCAAGGTTGTATTCCTGGCCAGCTTTGTTGAGCATCTCGCCCAAGTCCGCCGGAGATAGCTCTGCATCGAGGCTAGTGGAGCGGGCAATCTGGGGTGGCGCAGGAGGCGTGGATTCCGGTAGAGCAGGCGGATCGGGAACCGGCTCGATTCTGTCAATCTCTTTCAGAGTGAAATCTTGATAACTGTCCTCGCCAGAGCTTAAGTAGGCCCGGACTCGGTCCTCATGCTGGGCGTGATGGTCACAGGGATAGTCAAAGCCATTGCGCAGGATGATGCGCTCGGCCGCGTGGGCTGTTGAGGCCAGAGCCGCAATTAGACCTACCGTGATGAGAAGAGTTCCACGCATCCCGAATCCCATTTCATAAAAGTTTGCCGCCCGCTCACACTTTAGCAGAGTTACGCCTGGCCAGCATTTGCTCCAGCACCTCTGCCACGCCATCCTGGTCATTCGGCGGAGCCTGCTTCCAACCGCGCATCCTGGCCATCGTCCGCAGCTCCTCGGCGGCATTGCCCATCATCACACCCTGCCCGGCCCACTCCAGCATATCGACGTCGTTCCAGTTGTCGCCGATGGCCATGGTCTCCTTGCGGTCGATGCCAAGACGTGCCGCCAGCCGTTCCAGCGCCCAGCCCTTCGAAACCCCCGGCGGCAGCAGATCGAGGATCGAGAGGTCGCGCGCCGGATATTCGGTCCGCACGCATTCACAAAATCCTGCCCACTCGCTGGTCTTCACTGCCTCCTCTGCCTTGCGCATCTGGCTCACTGCGCCCGCCGCCATGCCCTGAATCGGATCCTCGCCGTCAAGGAGCGCATCTTCCAATGGCTTCACGACCTCGATGGATTTGCGGTTGGCCTCGACCCAAACGGCAACGCGGCCCTGCGCTTCTTCGAGATCTTCGAGCACCAGCTCGCCGCGTCCCGGACGGTCGAAGGTAAATACCAGGGACCCGAAAGGTCGAAGCAGCCTGCACAACCCGCGCGCCACTCTCGACTCCATCTGGCAGCGATCGATCGGGTCGCCACCCAAAGTGCGAACCACCGCACCGTTGGACGCGATCAGAGGCGTATCTGCTCGCAGGCCCAGGCCCTCGAAGAGCGGAGCGGCGTATGCAGGACGGCGGCCGGTAGCCACAGTAACCGTGATGTCCGCCTGCTGCACAGCCTTGAGCGCCTTCGCGGTGCGCTGCGTCAGCGCCTGCCCAATGGCCGGCACAAGAGTTCCGTCCACATCGATCGCTACCAGCCGAACCGGAGGATGCATATCCATAGTGTACCGGCCAACAGCGTTCGGCAATCTGAACCACTCTGGCACTGGCAGCGTAATGACCCAATCCGGTAAGCTCGTGGCTATGGAACGGATTTGCAGCAATTGCCGGGCGATGCTTGGCGAAGAAACCGTGGCCGACTGGTGCCCGGCCTGCGGCGGCGCGTTGATTGAGCGACCCGCGTTGCCACAGGCCCAAGCTACAACTCAGCCCCCCACAGTCGACCACCGCGGAATCGTGCTGCCCCGCCGTCACGCCCTGGGCGGCATCATCACCCCGCAGTAAATCTCAGATCGCCACGTCTGCGTGAGCTTCCTCCGGCTCCGGTTGCTTCCCTTCCGCAAGAGCGGGCAATGGAAGACGGCCCGTCCAGTTTGCCCATCCCCAGAAGATCGCTGTCGTCGAGCTTAAGAACCCGGCGACGGTGCCGATGATGCGCGGGCTATAGTGCATCGAAGCAATGCCGGCCCCGATCATCGAAACCATCATCGTCGACCACGTGAACGTGTCGATCGTAGCGAAGATCCGTCCGCGATAGCGGTTATCGACAGTGCGCAGAAGATATGAGTAATTCAGAACCGAGTTAATAGCGATCGCGCATCGCGAAACATAGATGAAAAGCAGCGCCAGCTCGAAGCGTTGCGCGCGGGCAAAGAGAACATACGTCGTCCCATGCACAACAAAGTCGACGAGTATGACGTGTTTATATCCATTGAATGAGAGGCGCTTGCCAAGCCAGTTCGCAATCACTCCACCTGAAAGCAGACCGAGGCCTGCACAGCCCCAGATCAGTCCGATTCCGCTAGCTCCGCGGTTGAAGACCTTCTCGCCGAAAAGCGAGAAGAGGATCTGTGCAGCGCCGCCGCCCGAGGCCCATCCCACCGAAAGCAACGCGATCGCAAAGACCAGCGGCACCGACCGCATGTAGCGCAGTCCCTCGCGATACTCATGCACGGGGCGGATCCCCTCATCGGTCGCCTTCTTGCGCTTGACCCGAAAACCGGTCCCCTCCGGCGCGTGAAGATGCCAGATGCACCATGCGGAGAAGACAAACGAGAGCGCATTAAAGACAAAGGCCCATTTGTATCCGATGGCGATCACGGTCGCGCCAAGAAAGGTTCCAACCGTCAGCGTCATCCATTGCGTGGTCTGGGTCAGCGAGTTTGCCGTGTGGATCTCGTCCGAAGTAACGATGGTGGGCAAAATCGACGTGCGTCCCGCCGTAAAGAACGGCGAGGCAGCCATCAGCAGCCCACTGAATACGTAGAGCACCCAGACTCGATGCGAGATGACAGAAAAGATAAAGCCGAGAGCGACAATCGCGCGGATCAGATCGCTGGCAATCATGATCCGCTTCCGATCGAAGCGATCGAGCACGACGCCCGCCAGCGAGCCCATTGTGATCGCAGGAATCGCGCGCGCCAAAAGCACGCCGGCGACCACCATGCCCGAGTGCGTCAGCTCCATCGCCAACGCAAAGACCGCAATATTGTTGAAGTTATCGCCGATCTCGCTAACGATCTGGCCTGCCCAAGTGTAGCGATAATTGCGATTGCGGCGGAGCAGTTGGAGAAGTTCGCCCATCAACCAGCCTGAAGATGCGGAGGTTGGATTGAGCGAGCCTGGGCAGAGTATCGCATTGATTCTAGGGTATCAAAGTAGACATCCCGCGTGGCATCGGTCGCTGAGTTCGGATGAAACTGAAGTGTCTTGTTCCGGAGGTACGGTCGCGCAGCTTGGCGGTCAGGCGCTGGTATCGAGCCCGACAGCTTCGGCCAAACGAGCCTGCCGTTCATCGAAGGTCCAGAATCTCTCGGCCCTCAGTTCGAGCGCGCAGGCGACGTGAAGCGAATCCAGAGTGCGGACTCCAAGTGTGGGGCCGTAGCGTCTTGTCAAGTCGATGCTTCGCTCGAAGGCCCCGGCCGGAAACTTAACCTCACGCCAGACCCCTGCCGCACAATCCTTCTCCAGAATTGCTAGCACGTTCTCAGCATCAATCGATGTGACTTTCTTCCAAAAGACATGAAGGAAAACTGCGTGGGCAATCTCGGCACGATTCAGAGGAGTCAACCAAACTGATGGACGCGAAGACATCCGGCGCCAGCCTTCGCCCGAGTGCCGGTCAACCAAGTGAAGAGATACCAAAAAGCTACTGTCGGCGTACGTAGTCAATAGCGGTTCTGCTCTCTCTCCTCAATCAACATATCAGCTCCAGGAAGAACCCGATCGCCGAAGATCTCTCGTGCACGTGCTTCAAAGTCCGGCCAGTCTACAGGCTGGATCCTCGGGGATTCGGGAACAATTCTGGCTACGATGTGATTGCGCTTGCGCAACTCGACGACCTCACCGGCTTCTAGCCAAGCCAGTAGCTGTCGTGTATCACGAAGTTGGCGGAGATTTACGCTCGGCATAGATACAATGTGACACAAAATGTGTCACATTGTCAATTCTCGGCAATCTCTAGAGCATCCGAGGCACTTAATACCGCGCATCGAGCATCAGCCAATCCGCTGGCAGAATCTCACGCTCACTACGACACGGGAAGAGCTGCGTGATGCACAAGAACTGAAACTCCATCAAAGCCGATTTTTCAGCGAGGATCTCGTCGGTTTTGAACTTGACCATCATGTATCACGGCACCTTTTCATAACGCGCCATTCTTGACGGATGGGAGGGAGCCAAATAGTGATCGTCTATCTCCCGAACTGCGCGATTCTGTTCACTCATACCGCAAAGCCTCGGCAGGCAAAATACCGGCTGCGGTAGAGGATGGATAGAGCGTCGCCAGCAACGAAATCCCAATCGACACTACCGCCACAATCAGGCCGTCGAGCGGGCGCGGAGCAAAGGGCAGCGTGTCGATCGAGTAGACCTCGGCCGAGAGATGGATGAAGTGATAGTGCCCGCCGGCCCAAGCTGCTGCGTAGCCGAGCCCAAGACCTAGAACGGTCCCAATAAGGCTGATCAGCAGTCCCTGCATTAGAAAGATGCGGCGGACCTGCGCCGGCTGCACGCCGAAGCTCATCATCACGGCGATGTCGCGGGTCTTCTCCATCACCATCATGGTGAGAGCGATGAGAATATTGAGCGCCGCAACAATCACGATCAGCGCAATCACGATAAACGTGACGACCTGCTCAAGCTTGAGAGCGCGAAACAGTTCGCGGTTCACTTCCATCCAATTGGTGGTCATGAAGCCTTTGCCCGCGGCTGCTTCGATGGCCTTGCCAATCTCCGGCGCGCGATAGAGATCGTCGACCTTGAAACTGATCACCGACAGTAGGTCAGGCTCGCTGAACAACTGCTGCGCGTTGCTGAGGCGCATAAACGCCATCGCCGAATCGTACTGATAGAAACCGGACTGAAACACAGCGACGACCCTGAAGCGCTGATATTTAGGCGCGAGGCCGAGGGGCGTCAGCTCGCCTTGAGGGCTGGTGACGAGCACGCTGTCGCCGACCTGCGCGCCGATAGTCTCCGCGAGGTCCTTGCCGAGCACCAGCGGCGGATACGGCGAACTGATGGAGCCCTGGTCCGGCTGCGCATCCTGGCCCGGCGTTTGCGGATCAAGCTCCTTGGCTGACCCGGCGATGATCGTATCAAGCAGGCTGCTGACCGGCCGCTCTTGCGCGGGAATAATCCCCTTGATGAGCGCGAAGCCGGCTCGCGGACCGCGCGAAACCAGCACCTGGCCGTAGAGTCCCGGCGCAGCAGCGGTGACGTGGGGAACATGGCGCAGCCGTTCGAGCAGCGGCTGCCAGTCGCGAATACCGTCTGCCTGGACGCGCATCAGGTCCACATGGGCCGATGCACCGAGGAGCCGGTCCTGCAGGTCGCGCCTCATGCCGTTGGTGATGGCCAGCGCGATCACAAGCGCGGCCACTCCTGCGGCCACTCCCGCGACAGAGATGGCCGTAACCACGCCCACCACAGCCTGCCGCCGCTTTGCCTTGAGGTACCGCGCCGCCACGTAGAGTTCAAATCGCATTTTGTCTGCTTGTCCTGACTTTTCTCACCGGCGAACTATTTCGCCTGCGCGGGAATCACTGCCTTGCCCACTCCCACGTTTTCGTGCCGGTCATAGACGCGAACCGTCACCAGATGTTCGACCATCTTGCCGTTCGTCGCGACTGCAGACAGACGCATGTCATAGTGCTCATGCCGAGAGTCCGAGATGCCGCCGGCCGGTTCGATATATTGCCACGGACCGGCGTCCAGTGAGTACTCGGCGTGTGCGATGGGCGAGAAGGCATCTTCGGCATCAAAGCTCAGTTGAAACTCCTCGACGCAGGCCACCGTACACTCCATCGTCCCCGGACCCGCTCTCAGCCCGTTGACCACAGGCGGCGTAGTGTCCACCTCAAATCGTTCGCTGATCTTCTCTCCTGTTAGCGCTTCGACCGGTGTGTGCGAAGGCGCATCGGAAGCGACAACCTTGATCTGATAGCCGCCATCGGGGATCAGAGCTGCATCGAAGCTGTAAGCCTTGTCGGTGATCTCAGCCTTGAGCAGCCGCCAGAGGCTTTCTCCGTCCCCGCGAATATAGAGCGAGTAGGTCAGATCGTCGCCATTGTCGTCATGCGCGGCCCAGCGGACGGTGACCGCCGTTCGATCCTTCAAAGCCTGCAAGGGCGCGGCAGAGCCTCCGTCGAAACTCACTGCCGCATTCTGGTTCGCTGAGGGAAAGGCGATGTTCACAATCGGCGGCTGACCGTTAGGCTGGGCCACAGCCTGCGGATTGATGCGCGCACCCGGCACAACCACCAGATCGTCGACCACCGGCGCGGCGTTGACCGGCAAGTAGTTGACGCCCACCGCGCCAAGCAATCCATGCGCGTGCAGTACAGCCCTCCATTGCAGATAGCGGCCGGCGGCTGAGACGACCCCCCGATCCTTGAGCGGCTGCCACTCAGTCCAGCCGCGCACCGGCTGCTCGACGTTTCCCGTACGCGTGAGCAGCTCATAGTTGGCCGAATCGGGCTCAACCTCGACACGGCCAAAGCGAGCCAGCGCTCCGGTGTCCAGCACATCGCTGGCATATTCGTGTTTGGACTTAAGATCGGCTTTCAGCGTGACCAGCTTGCCCGTATTGCCCGTTCCGATCAGAATTCCACTCGTCCCCTGAGCACCTCGCACCTCGGCCAGGCTCAAGCCTTGCTGCGCTTCAATGTGGGCAACGTCGGCGTAGCTGCCGTCATCGGCAATCTTGAAGACCCGGCCACGATTGCCGCTGAGAGCCACCAAGCCGCCGGCCTGCGCACTGAGCGCGTAGACAACCTCGTCCTTGCCGGACCAGAGCTTGCGCGGTGCCTGCCCCTCGGTCAAGGCATAAATCTCGCTGCCCTCCGGAACCGAAGCGCTCGAGTTAGCCGCCTGCATCGATCCTGGCTGCACAATAGTGATGCTCACCGCGCTCACCCCCTGCACCGGCAGAGGCGGCAGTGGATTGTGGCTCTTATCGCCCACACTGGCCGCATAGATTGTTCCGTTGGCCGCGACGGCGACCGAGGTAATCTCGCGGCGCGGCGCCTCAAAGAGCACGTAGCCTTTGCCTTCGGGGCTAATGCGATAAACCAAACCCGAACCTTCGGTGCCAGCGATGAGGTTGCCCCTGGCATCCCATGCCAGCGAGCGGATGTGCTCCTCATCGCTCTTGAAGAAGGGCTCCGGTCTCGCGTCCGTCTTGATGTCGACGCGATAGATCGCTCCCGGCCCGCCCGTAGCGATGTACAGCCGTCCAGCCGCATCGAACGTCAAATCCCAGATGTAGTGCGACGTCGCCGCCTCCGGCCTCTCGCTCCCCTTCTCCGCAGCCGCTCCCTTCACGCCTGCCGCATTGTCCACCTTTGCCAAGTCGAAGACGACCGCCGCATCGGTCTCATCCTGCTTGGTCGTCGCATCGGGCTTGAGCCGATAGACCTTGCCGCTCGGTAGTGTGGCCGCGTAGAGAGCCCCATCCGGTCCAAGACGCACGACCTGCACGGCCAGATCCTTGGTCTCGAAGAGCGTGAAGATCTTGCTGTCCGACTCGACCCGCAACACGGTCGCCGGGGTTCCCGTCCCGAGGTAGGCAGCTCCATTGGAGCCGGCTGCCACAGACCAGACATAGGTTGAAGGCGTTGTCCGTTCGTCGATGAGACTGGGTCCCTCGCGCAGATGACCGTCGCTCGTCAGTTCGACACCCTGCGGTGTGCCCTTCTCGAACTCCTCCAGACGGGATTGGGTCCAAAGGTGCGTGCCCTGCGCCAAGGCAGCAAACGATGTGGCGACCATGCCAGCCGCGGCCAGCGTGATCAGCCGGAGGGAAAAATGGGGGCGGGGAGTGTGAGTGATAAGAGAAAGAAACATCTTGGGGTTGAGTTTACTAAAGTTCAGCACAAAGAGCATATTACCGGCGGGCGTGACAATGGATTGCCTCACCCTCCAAATACGATCGCAGTGTGTCGATCTCAGTGCCTGAAGTGCCGCACTCCAGTTAAGACCATCGCCACTCCCAGTTTGTCGGCAGCAGCGATCACCTCTTCGTCGCGAACCGAGCCGCCCGGCTGAATCACGGCCGTCGCTCCGGCCTGAGCGACGGCTTCAAGACCGTCGGGAAACGGGAAGAAGGCGTCGGAGGCGGCGACGCAATCCTTGAGCGGCAAGATGGCCTTCATCGCGCCGAATCGTGCGGCGTCCACACGGCTCATCTGGCCCGCGCCAACACCCAGCGTCTGGCCATCGCGTGCATAGACAATGGCATTCGACTTGACGTGCTTGCAGACTCGCCATGCGAAGAGCAGGCTGCGAAGCTCATCCTCGGTCGGCTTGCGCTGGGTAACGACCTTGAGTTCGGCGAAGTTGACGCGACCGGTGTCGGCATCCTGCAACAGCAATCCGCCTGACACGTGCTTTACCACTGGTTTCACTGGGGCTGCAAGGACCTCGACCAGGCGCAGGTTTTTCTTAGCGGCAAACCGTTCGCGAGCCCCAGCGCTGAAGCCGGGAGCAGCGATGGCTTCGACAAAGAGCTTGGCAATCTCCTCGGCGGCCTCGGCGTCGACCTCGCGGTTGATGCCGATGACTCCTCCAAAGGCTGAAACCGGATCGCAGGCGAGAGCCTTCTTGTACGCTTCGACGAGGCTTGCGCCCGTGGCCGCGCCGCAAGGATTGGTATGCTTCACGATGATGACTGCCGGTTCATCGAACTCCTGCGCCAACTCCCAGCAGGCTTCAAGATCGACGAGATTATTGAAGCTCAGTTCCTTGCCCTGAAGTTGATTCGCTCCGGCGATACCCAGGCCCGATCCATCGGAATACAGCGCCGCTCGCTGATGGGGATTTTCGCCGTAGCGCAGCGATTGGGCAATCGGGAGGCTAATGCGCAGGGTTGCTGGGAAGCTCGCCGCATCCAACTCCGCAGGCGACGAAGGCTCGGGAGCCTCAGGAATCCTTTCGAGCGTGTTTGCGATGGCTGAGTCATACGCAGCGGTGAGCGCGAAGGCATGCCGGGCCAGCCGCCAGCGGGTAGCGCGGCTCAGAGCGCCGCCACCGGCCTTCATCTCTCCGATCAGCTCGGCATAATCGGCAACGCGCGTAACAATTGCCACGTCCTCGAAGTTCTTGGCTGCCGAGCGCACCATCGACGGACCGCCGATGTCGATCTTCTCGATCAGGTGGCCAAACGCGACTCCGGGCTGTGCCGCCGTCTTCTCAAAGGCATAGAGATTCACGACCACCATGTCGATGGGCTCGATGCCGTGCGCGGCAACCGCAGCCTCGTGCTCGGCGTTGCCGCGAATGTAGAGCAGCCCGCCATGCACCTTGGGATGCAGCGTTTTGACGCGACCGTCGAGCATTTCGGGAAAGCCTGTCAGATCGCTGATGTCTTTGACGGTGAGGCCGGTCTCTCGCAGCGCCCGCGCCGTTCCGCCGGTCGAAACCAGCTCCACGCCAAAGCTCTCCAGAGCATGCGCAAACTCCACCAGCCCCGTCTTGTCCGTTACACTCAGCAACGCCCGCCGAATCCGCTTTTCTGAACTCAATGCTGCACTCCTTGTTGACGGCCTTCGCCTTTGGCGCCGCGGATGACTGAGCCGGGCCGACGAAGTCCAAACACCAGACTACATCGTAGGGCCGGAAGAGTGACCGACATCACATGGTGGTGCAGCGATGACTGCTGCCCTTGAATTGCCGCACCCGCACAGAGATCGGAAATGCATTAGAGTTTAGATATGGGGTCTTCTCCCTACAATTCACCGTTTGGCGATGACAGACCCGTCCGCGAAGAGATCGGCCCCGATGCGGAGCTGCTCTCCCCGGACAGCGGTCGCACGCCGCCGGAGTTGGAACCAAAGCCCCGCCCCTGGTGGTCCTACGCACCCGCGACCTACTTGCTGTTGGGCATCAACTGTCTGGTTTTTCTGGCGATGACGGTGCGAGGAGTCAGCATCTGGGGTCCCACTACCGAGCAATTGAAGTTTTGGGGAGGCGACAACGCTGGCTCTGTCTTGGTCTATGGCGAATGGTCGCGCATCGTCACAGCCATGTTTGTGCATGTGGGCTGGATTCACCTGGCCACCAACATGTGGTGCCTGTGGAATCTTGGGCTGTTAGCCGAGCCACTGATGGGCTCGGCAGGCGTCCTCGCGGTTTACATTCTGACTGGCGCTGCGGGCAACCTGCTGTCGACCCTGTACAACTGGTGGAAATGGTACCCGGATTGGACAACGACTCACAGCTTGTCTTCATTTCCATCCGGCGCAGGCGCTTCAGGAGCCGTCTTCGGCATCGCCGGAGCGCTGATTCTACTGCTTGGATCTCACCAGCTGCCGGTTCCAAAAGTCGAGCTGAACAAGCTGCGCAGATCGGTCATGTACTTCGCAGGCATCAACCTGGCAATCGGAATCGTCATCAGCCTCAACGTCGTGGTCGCGCATACGGGTGTCAGCATCGACAACTCGGCGCACCTGGGCGGAGTGCTCTGCGGCTTGCTCTTTGCGGCTCCGATGGTGCCGCGGCCTGGTTCGCCGCGTGATCTATTTCTGATCCGGCGGCGTCTGGCGGCCGGGATGGTGGTGGGAATCCTGATTCTCTTCGGTTTCTATCTATCGACGCTTGCCCGTTAGAAGCGCGCTGCTACCGCGCCCCCGTGGTGGCGAACTTCTTCACCATCGCCAGCAGGAGCTTGCGGTCGCTGTCGTTCAGATTCACGGAATAGCGGCGGATCTGCGTAAGGAACCGCAGCTCCTCGTCCGTCAGCTTCTGCAGATTGGCATGGCGGCTCCCAGACTCATCGGCAAAAAACTGCGTGATCGGCAAATCGAGCGCACGCGCAATCTTCGACAACGTGTCGAGCGATGGAACCGTGTGGCCATTTTCAACGCGCGAGAGATAGCAGCGCAGCAGGCCGGTCTTCTTTTCGATGTCGCCTTGGGAAAGTCCCTTTTGCAGCCGGTGGGTCCGAATAGCGGTGCCGATCTTGATCACGAGCCAAGTCCTCTTCGATTGCCCTTTTGCAATTCATGCCGGGGTTGCAATCGGGAGCTATTGACCTAAGAGTTAACATGGGAAGAAAGAAAATGCAAGAGGGTTTGCGCGGCATCTCTTGCATCCATGCCGCGCCTGTCGCTGTCTGGAGAGCCCGGTGAAAAAGGCAAGAATCGTAAACCTTCGCGGACGCTCGGTCGTCTGAATGAGTGCGTACATAAAATGGCGGAGCGGGACAGTGCGGCAAAGCATCATGCGATGGGTAGTTGTGGCGGAAGTCCTCTTGGCCGGCGGTCTTCTCCTCCCGGCTCAATCGCCCGCCCCCTTTTCGGTCCAAACTGTTGATCAACCCCCGCCCGTCAGCCCGCCCGCGGCACAGACCCCGACGGTAGCCGGCGGCAAACTTCATGGAATCGTCAAGAGCGGCAACATTCCCCTGCCCGGCGTCACAGTGACCGCCCAAAACACGCTGACGGGCAAGCGCCTCCAAACCACCACGGACATCACCGGCGCCTGGCGGTTGAATCTGCCGCAAAATGGCCGCTACGTTGTCCGCACGCAGTTCGCAGCCTTCGCGCCCGGTGCTCAGGAGGCTGTGCTCAATGCAACCAGCCATGACCAGACGATCAACTTCGATCTTCAGCTGGCCTCGCGAGCGGCCCAGCAAGCACAACGGGACGAGCAAGGCGCTTCTGCTTCCCCTGCGGCCGAGGCCATTCGTCAACTGGCGGCTAGCGGCGCGCAAAGCCTGAACCTTATGAGCGCGCTGGCAGGCGACACCCAGTCCCAGAACGAAAACACAGGCACAGCAGGCGCCGCCCTGCCCTCGATTGCCGGCAACTCCGACTTTGGAAGCGACTCCGTCGCGATCAGCGGCCAGGCGGGAGCGGTGAGTCCGCTGGCCGGCATCGACATGGACCGCATCCGCGATGCCGTCGAATCACTGCGTGCTCAGGGTGCGCTGCCCGGCGGCCAACTCGGTGAAGGCGGCGGCAACTTTGGCGGCGGTCTGGGCGGCGGAGGCGGTCTATTCGGTGGCGGAGGCGGATTCGGCGGTCCAGGTGGATTTGGTGGCCCTGGCGGTTTTGGCGGCGGCGGACGCGGGCGCGGCAACTTCCGCGGCTTCAACCCCGGCCAGCCGCACGGCGCCGTCTTTTGGATCGGCAGCAATTCAGCACTCGACGCTGAACCCTTCTCGCTCCGCGGCCAGCCACAACAGCAGCCCGCCTCGGGCACTAACCGCTTCGGCCTCACCTTCATGAGCGCGCCTTACCTGCCGCACTTCACCAAGCCCAGCGGAAAGGATACCGTCTTCCTGACTCTCTCTGGCACGCGCAGTTCCAGTCCCCTGGATGAATACGCAACGGTGCCGACGGATGGCAACCCGGCGTTTGGGACGGTCGACGAGCGAGCAGGAGACATTCCCGGTCTCCCCGCGCCAGTTACTCCCGTCGCGGCGGCTACCAATCTGCTCCAATTCTTTCCTCTGCCTAATCTGCCCGGTTACACGCAGAACTATCATCTGCTGACCACCGCGCAGACTAACTCGACGCAGGCTGGCGTGCGCTACATGCGCGCTCTGGGTAAGAATGCCTCGCTGGCGGGTCTCGGCGGCCGCGGAGGCGGTGGTGGCCGGCGAACCCAGCAGAACCAGGGTCTCCGCCAGAGCATCAACCTCAACTACAACTGGAGCGACACAGCCTCAGACAATGTCAACATCTTTCCGCAGTTAGGAGGCAAGTCTTCGTCGCACTCTAACTCCCTGCAAGCCGGTTACACGGTGGGTTACCACAAAGTTACCAGCATCTTCAACGCCAACTGGAATCGCAGCGCGAGCCAGGTGACTAACTCCTTTACGAATGTCTCAGACATAGCCAATAGTCTGGGCATCGGCGGGATCAACAGCACGCCTCTCGATTACGGCGTGCCCGACATCGTCCTCGGCAACATTCAGGGTCTCAACGAGCAGCAGCCGAGCTTCACTCTGTCGCAGACTATCTCGGCCTCAGAGACTTTAAGCTGGATTCACGGCAAGCACAATCTGCGCTTCGGCGGCGACTATCGGCGCGTCCATCGTGACTTTCTCGGCGGCTCGAATGCGACGGGAACCTTCCTTTTCAGTGGCGTCTTCACCGGCTCGCCATTGGCGGATTTTCTGCTGGGGCTTCCGCAAGAAACCACCATCGACGCAACCGCTGGCAAAAGCTACCTGCGCGACAACGTGATGGATGCCTACGCCCAGGATGATTGGCGCGCGCGATCCAACCTCACTGTGAACTACGGCCTGCGCTATGAATTCTTCGCGCCCTACACGGAGAAGTTCGGGCGCCTGGCCTTTGTGGATACGAACCCCGTGGCGAATGCGAGTTATCCGACACAGTTTGGAGTTACTGACGAGGTCCAGGCCGGCGGCACGGGGAGTTACAACGGCAACCTGCCGGACTCACTGGTCCATCCATTCCGCACGGCCTTTGCGCCGCGCTTTGGGCTGGCGTTGCGGCTGCCCAAGCAAACTGTTCTGCGAGCCGGTTATGGAATCAACTACACGGTCAGCCAGTATGCCACCTTTGCTTCGACGATGGCCCGTCAGCCAATGGTTAATCAGCCATCGTTAATTAACGAGCAAACCAACGAGGCCGGATCAGCCTGCATCACCCTCACATTGGCGGCCGGGTTCTGCGCTCCAGCCACGACAGCAAAACCCGGCAACTATGCGCTCGATCCGCATTATCACTTGCCGTATGTGCAGGCGTGGAATATCGATGTGCAGAAGACACTACTCTGGGGCGTCGTGATGAATGCAGGCTATAGCGGCTCGCGGGGCAGCGATCTGGACATCACCAGCGCGCCACGCTCGTCCGCGAGCAGCCCAGGCACCGATCCTTCCAATCTGATCTTTAACTACGAGCAGTCGGGCGCGTTCTCACGCTTCAACGCCGGAACTCTGCGGGTAAACAAGCGGCTCAGTAGCGGAGTCGCGTTGGGCGCGAATTATCAATATTCGCACTCGATCGACGACGCCGGCTCGGTGGGAGGAACCTCGACGGTGGTCGCGCAAAACTGGCAAGACCTCGCCGCCGAGGAAGGTAACTCAAGCTTCGACGTGCGACACAAAGTCAGCGGAACTTATCTCTACGAGTTACCCTTCGGAAAGGATAAGTTCTGGGTTACCAGCGGCGTCGGGTCGCATATCCTCGAGGGGTTTTCCGTTTCCGGCAGCTTT
>Ga0181529_10001102_pt1 | contig 36737 bp, 32 predicted proteins | sample PEATcosm2014_Bin_36_FD_119763 | JGI IMG/M metagenome (GOLD analysis project Ga0181529, IMG submission 119763) | Peatland microbial communities from MTU Mesocosm Facility, Houghton, MI, USA - PEATcosm2014_Bin10_30_metaG | ecosystem: Environmental > Terrestrial > Soil > Wetlands > Peat | place... | reverse complement strand
CAGCTTGTCCGCTGGCCTGAGGAGTGTTATTCGTTCCATTGGGGCCATTGCCCGGAATGCCCAGGGTTGCGGCGTCGTTGGTTCCATAATCCGACTGCGTGGCGGAGTTGCGCAGATGGGCCACGCCAAAGCGCGCTTCCGTGAACAGAGTCGTCGAGAAGGTGTGTTCGTAGTTGAAACCGGTGCTGTACGCCGATGCCACTCCGGTGCCTTCAAACGATGAGTTCGCAGGGCCGCCGAGCGATGCGCCAAACAGCGGTGCCTGATACGTGTTGATGTTCTGATGACTGAAACGGCCGCTCAGGTGGTCGTTCTGCGAGATGTTGTAGTCCGACTTGATGTCGTAGCTGGTGGTGTCTTTGCTGAACGGCAGGTTCATCGAAAAGTTGTTGGTCGTGGCACCAGCAAGGTACGCAGCCGAGGCAAAATTCGTCTTCGGATTTCTCGCCAATGCGTCCAGGGCCTGCAGCACCTTCAAGCCGGTCTGGCTCGGCAAGCTCGTAAGCTCCGACATCGGAATGTAGTTGGTGGCGGGGAGTGTTACGCCAGCCACGGTAGTGTTTGCTAAAAACGGAGTGCGCCCCGCGCCGCAACCATTGTTCGGCGTTGCACCCGAGCAGTCTGCCGTATCGCCAGTGGTCGGATCGTACACCTGGCCGGAGTATTCAGCCAGGCTCAGGTAGTTGATGTTGTTGTTGCTGACCACGTTATAGAACGGAATCGTTGCATTGGTCGTGGACGACTCGTGGTCCGAGGTGCGCAGGTAGTCCGCGAAGATGAACAACTTGTTCTTGAGGATGGGGCCGCCAATCGAACCGCCGGTGTAGTTGTAGACCAGGCGTCCATTGGGTCCGGAGGCAAAGTAGTTGCGAGCGTTGACGCCGTTGTTCTCCATGTTCTGGAAGACCGATCCATGAATGTTGTTGGAACCGGACTTCAGGGTCACGTTCACAACGGTACCAATGGCGCGGCCAAACTCCGCCTCGAAGTTGTTCGTGGTGATGTCCACGTTTTCGATGGCCGCCGCCGGCGGAACCAGGATGATATGAATGCCGGTGCGCTGGTCGTCGTCAATTCCCTCAATTTGATAGAGGTTCACATAGGACGACTGGCCGTTCGCGTTGGTCGAGAGATCGTTATTGGCGTTATAGAACTGGGAGTTGTTGAAGACCACTGGCGCCATACCCGGCACCACGTTCAACAGGGACTGGAAGCTGTTACCGCTGCTGAGGGGAAGACTGCTGATCGTTCCCTTCTCGATAGTGCTGGAAATGTCAGCCCGGTCGGTCTGCAGCTCTGGAGGAGCGGTGGTCACTTCCACCGTCTCCATCGCGCTGCCGGTCTGCAGGGTCACGTCCACGCGGACCGTGGTGTTGGTGGCCAGAGAGATGTTCTGGCGCGATTCCTTCTTGAACCCTGTCGCCACAACCGTGACGGTGTAAATACCAGAGGGAAGATTGGGCTCAATGAAGTCGCCGCTCGCATTCGTGAACGACGTATGTTCCGTATTCTGCCCGGTCAGCACCAGCGTAACTTTGGCGTTGCTAACAACTGCTCCGGTAGGATCGAGCACCGTTCCCAGAATGGTGCCACTGACTGCCTGGCCCCACATGGACGATGAAAACGTCATCATCATCAGAAACAGAATAGAACCGAGAACAAATCCCGGCGATTTGCGAATTGACATTGATATGCCTCCAGATTGAACTGCGTTTGGTTTGAACACTGATTGGTTCATTGCCATTGAAGTCTCGAAGATGGCCACCGTCTGCGCTGCGGAAACTTCCCCGCCTCGCCTGCCCACCTCCGAAGCTTTCGTCGAGCTTCTGTCCGCACACAACATCACCTGCCAACTCGGCAAACGACGGAATCCAGTTCTGTTCCTGTGCGCATTCAAAAGGTTTGATACCCCCGTTTGTCTCAGACCTATCCCGGCCCAGTGCTCCCCTGGAGCACCACCCTTCTGCTGGAACCGGACTGGGCGCAAGGTCATCAAACTCGCGAATTCTTGCTTGATGCCCCTACAAGGCGCAAGGCTGATACCGTATGTTACGGAAGGAGCGCCTGTAGGATACTCTTATATCTGATTGATAAATATAATAGATATTTCTATCGTAACGAGGAAGGCCGCATCTCTCCGCTCAACCCCCTAGCCCCATTTACGCAGTGACAAGGCACCCAATATTGATGTATGCTACGGCCTGCAAACTCGCAGATTGGTTCACATGCAGAAAACAAAACCTACGGTCACGCCTTGGATTCCCAGCTTGGAAGCGGAGCGCGCGCTCGTGCTCGAGGAGCTGGACGCAATCCTGACCAGCTATCACTTCCGGGGAAGCAAACGGTACCCTGGCCTGCTGCGCTATGTGGTGGAGGCAGCCCTGAACGGTCAAGCAGCTGACCTGAAGGAGCGCACCCTGGGCGTGGAGGTCTTTGGCCGCGATCCCCAGTACGACACCAATACTGACCCTGTTGTCCGCATCAGCGCCGGCGAGGTTCGCAAACGCATCGCCCAGTACTACCACGAGAACCAGGAGACGGCCCGCGTCCGCATCGAGCTTCCACTCGGCTCCTACGCTCCGGAGTTCCTCCTTAACCCGGCAGACAAGCCGGCTCCTGATTCTGCAAGTGAACCCAAACTTGGAACGATCCTCCCACAGGCCCCGTCTCGTCGCTTCCCTTATCGCATTCTGTGGGCCTCGCTGGCAGCCCTGCTCGTCGTGGCAAGTTTCTCTGTTACTTACTCTTACCGGCATCTCAGTGCTTCCGGAGCCACCTCATCCAGCAAGCTTCTGAGCCCGCTCGTCCAGTCTCAGCGCCCTATCCTCATCGTGGTCGGCGCCAGCCACCCTGACAAGATCGAAGCGGAAACCCCGGAGACCAGCTTCTCTGCCCACACCACCGGCCCCTATCATCACGTTTCGCTCGGTACTGCCATCGCCCTGGCCAACGTTGCCGGAATGCTCCGCCAGGTCGGCCGCTCCTACGAAGTCAAAGAAGACAACGAAACCAGCCTCACCGACATTCGTTCCCGCTCCTTGATTCTGATTGGAGCCACCAACAACACCTGGACCATGCGCCTGCTCAGTCCCCTGCGCTACCGCTTCATCCGCGGTACCGTGGTCCAGCTCCAGGATTCCAAGGACCTCAAAAACACCGAGTGGTCCATTGACTTCTCCAAGCCCTACGTCAGCATCGCCCACGACTTCGGCATGGTGGCCCGCTTCTACGACTCCACCACCGAGGGCCCGGTCCTCGTCGTTGCCGGCGTCGGCCCCTATGGCACGGAGGCAGCCAGCGAGTTCATCGTCAACCCTGAACACCTTGGCGACCTGGATCGAAAACTCCCCTCCGGCTGGGAAAACCGTAACTTCCAGGTTGTGCTCAAGACCGATGTCATCGACAGCAAGGCCGGCCCACCAGAGGTTGTGGCTCAAACCATCTGGTAGTTCTTCTCTGAATGGAAACGGTTTCAGCAAAAAAATCCCATCCTCCCCCGCACATTTGTGCTCGGAAAGATGGGATTTTCTCTGCTTCAATTTGCTCTCGGCAGCAAGTCAGGCTTTTAGGGCCAATCCCACCGCGCTCAGAGCAATTTTCCTTTGGGTATAAACTCCCGTGCCCCATCCATTTCCCCGTTCTTTGAGGAAATGGGTGGGATACCCACGAACTTCAGGTTGACACCACTCCGGAAACTGCCCTAGATCCCGAAAAACGCCCGATCCAGATCGCGCGTCACCTGATCCGACAGCGGCGAGAGTGCGCCAATGGCGCGAGCATTGATGATGGCCTCGGCCGTCGACTCAATCACCTCAAGCCGGTCAAACGCCTGCAGAACATCGGCCCCTGTCACCAGGACACCGTCGTTGTGCATCACCAGTGCCGGCCGCGTCTCGCTCAACAGCTCCGCCGGCTGCTGCCCATCGCCAAACTGCCAACCATACTCGGCAGCGCCCACGTTGCGGATCACCACGTAACTCTCCGGAATGGTGCGGCTGTCGAGCGGTGTGCCGGTCACGCTGAAGGCGGTCGCATTCACCGGATAGGCATTCACCACCGAGCCCACCTTGGGGTGGCGCAGATAGATCGCTTGGTGCACCAGCGCGGCGTGGCTGGGCGTCTTGCCCGCTTCCACGCGGCCGTTCTTCACCAAAACCAGATCGTGCGCTTCCATGGTGCCGCGATCCGTGCCGCGCGGCGTAATCAGGAAGCTCTCCTTGTCCACCCGGACCGAGTAGCTGCCCTGGGTGCTGATGAACAACCGCTGGCGATAGGCGCGGCGCACAAACTCCGCCAGCTTGCGGCGCAGTTCCTTCTCGTCGCTGGAGGGATACTCCGGCTCAAAGGTCTCGGTCAGCGTCTTGCGGGCGCGCTCGGCCTCCAACTGGGCGTCGGTCAGGTAGCTGACCTCGCCGCCCAAGAGCTTGGCCTTGATCAGCGTCTTCGCGGTAAATTCGAGGGTCTCAAAGCGGCGGAAGGCCTCCTGGAAGGTCTTGCCACCGGTGACCACGCCGTGGTTCTCAAGGATCACGGAGTTGTAACCCTTGGCAAAGCCCTCGGCCACGGCCTCACCCAGCTGCTCGGAGCCCGGCAGCTCGTACGGAATGTAGCCCGGCTCACCGCAAACCCGGTGCGACTGGTGGAAGAGCCGCGTGTTCGGCACCTGCCCGGCAACCAGACTGAAGGCCACAAGGGCCGTGGGGTGGGCATGCACAATGCCAGCCAGCTCCGGACGCTTGACGCGGATGCGCTGGTGAATGGGCAGCTCCGACGACGGCTTGCGGAGACCGTCCCATGTGCCATCCGGGGTCACGCAGACAATGTCCTCGCGGCGCAGCGAGCCCTTGTCCACGCTGGCAGGCGTAATCCAGACCTTGCCGTTGGGCTCCTGGATGGAGAGGTTTCCGCCGCTAGTGGTGGTCATGCGGTAGCGGTAGATGCGTTCCATGGCCTGGAGGATCTCTTCGCGGGGGTGCTGGTAGGCATTCGGTGCAAACATGGCAGAGCCTTTCAATCCACAAATAGTTTCGCTTTCGGGATATTTCCTGCCGCCCCATCGGTCCGCAACACGATCCTGGCGCCGGTTTCGATCACGAGGACAACTCCATCCCCAGGACCACTCCCTTAGCGTACCCTCCAAGTTTACGCTGGAACGGGTGCGGTCCGCACCGGATTACGGAGCTGGACGCCGTCCGCAGCTTCCCCTTTTATTTGGACTTATTGTGACCTATTTCGAAAAGCGAATCGACTCGTCGGCAAATTGGCCGGAGGTGTACAGGTGCCGCGTCCGGTATTGGCGCACCTTCACCGGTTTCCGCTCCCGGATCTCGTACTCCGTGATGCTGTAGGCAGTTTCGCAGGCGTTGCATTCCCCCTCGTGCAGACTGGTCCAGAGGCGCAGCTGGTGAGGATCTTTGCGAGAGATCTCCACAGTGCCGCCGGAGAGGCTCGGGAAGAGTGAGACCTCGTATCCATCCGGCGATGGCACAACAAGGAAGACCAGCGCCGGGCTGATTACATCGCCGTTCCAGTGCAAAGAAACAAAATAGAAGGGACCTTCACTTGCACAAGCCCGTGCAACCGCCATCGCAAAAAAGTTGTCGATTTCCTCAGCGCCTAAAGGTGCTTGCGTGAACTCCGGCAGCTCCCCGAGAAGTTCCTTCTTGAGCAGTTTGCCGTCGCGCTCGATGCGAAATCCCAGCACATACGGACCAATGGTGGTCTCCATATCTTCGTGCGAGAGAATTTCGAGCGTGTCCGTCGCGTTCAGGGCGTAGCGGTAACTCACAAAGTTCCGCGCCCTGGCCGCAGCCTTCATGGTGAAAACGGGCACCAGCGAGATTTGGTTCGTACATTCGGCAAATGTGTGCCCTGTGCCGATCAGCAGCAGTAGAAACACCAGACACTTCGCGCTACGCATCATGTTTTCAGCCCAAAAACTCTCACGCATCATCCTACTCTGGCCGCATCTTGCCCGCCTCTTCCGAGCAGGTGTAGAGTAGTCAACTGTTTGGTTAATGGTGTTTCTCTTGTGTGCGGAGGCGATGTGGAAGAGCTGGGAACAGTACGCCCTGTGGCTATGGTCACAGGCGCGCTCGGTGGGATTGGACGCGCCTGTGCGCTGGGGCTGGCACGGGCCGGCTTCAACCTATTGGTGAATGACAGGCCCACAATCGGAGCCAGCGATTGCACGGAGCTGTTCGCGCAAGAGCTTGCGGCGGAAGGTGCTCAGTCCGCCTTTGTGCTGGGCGATGTGACCGGCCTGGAACTGCATCAGGAGATGATTGCTACCGCGCTGGCCCGCTGGGGGCGCATCGATTGTCTGGTGAACAATGCCGGAGTTTCTGTAATGGAGCGGGGCGACCTGCTCAACGTAACAGCGGAGAGCTTTGACCGCTGCGTGGCCGTCAACACCCGCGCCGTCTTCTTTCTGAGCCAGGCCGTGGCACGCCAGATGCTGGCCAGCTCGGGCGAGCCGGGCGTGCATCGCAGCATCATCAATATGACGTCGAGCAACGTGACCGCGGTTTCCATTAGTCGCGGCGAGTACTGCGTTTCAAAGGCCGCCTCGTCCATGACCACCAAGCTCTTTGGCCTGCGCCTGGCGGCGGCGGGGATTGGTGTGTATGAGGTGCGCCCCGGCCTGATTGCCACCGAGATGACCCTGCCGCACAAGGCCAACTACGATCAGCTCATCGAGCAGACCGGCCTGATTCCTGCCGAGCGCTGGGGCCAGCCCGAGGATGTGGCCAATGTAGTGGTGAGCATGGCCGAGGGCCGTTTGGCGTACACCGTGGGACAGGCCGTGGCCGTGGATGGCGGCATGGTGATGCCACGCTTTTGAGCGCTCAGCCGTGCTCGGCTTCCATGGCTTTGGCGGCCACGCGGCCAATGCCGCGCAGGATGGATTTTACGGGCCACTGGCCGTCTTCCTCCGGAAAGAAGACCTCGCCCACGCGCTTCACTTCCGGCCGGTAGTACCAGCGTTTAAGCAACGCCATGTGGCCCTGGCGCGTGGCGGCGGTGGGCGCGGAGCCCCAAACCTCAAGACCGGCCAGCAGCTCTTCCCAGCGCGACTCCAACATGCCGCGCAGCTGCTTGCGCTGCGCAGGGGTTGGCCCACCCACCATCCGCGCCTCTGTATTTTCGCCAATGGTTTCAGCCGCAGACTCGCTTCCGGCTTGCTGCGCGTGGTTTTCTTGTTCGGATGCAGCGGATTCGCCACGTCCCTCATCGGTGCGGTAGTTGAAGGGTGGCGCCTCATTCCCACCCTTTTGCGCAAAAGGCGCGGAAAAGGATGGGGCACCCAGACAGTATTCATTTGCCGAGTCAACCACCCCTGCATCTTCTGGGCCTTTAGTCCCCTGCGCCGCAACTTGGCTGCTTCCATCGTTCTGAGCCCTGATCCCTGATCCCTGATCACTAACCACTGGTTCTTCCACCACCGGCTCCAGCGCCATGGGATGCGCAAACAAGGAGGTGGAGCCGGACTGCTCATTCTGGATTCTCATGCCGAAGGTGGAGTAGAGGCCGGGGCCGCGCAATCGTCCGTTCTCAAACAGAAAAACAGCCACCGAGCCGGGCTCAGCCGCGACTTGCAGAACAATGGCGCGCTGCTGGCTCACAGGCCGTACCAGCTCGGGGGCCAGAGCGCGGATGCCTTCCACGCGCGCCACCTGCGAATGGATCAGTGCGGCGCGCTCAAACTCCAGCTCTGCACTGGCCCGGTCGCGGGCGGCACACAGCTCAGCCAGGCGGCTCTCGCCGCGCGTGGCCAGAAAGCGCTCCACGGCAGCGGCCTCCTCGGCGTAGCGCTCGTCGGTGCAGCCGGCAAAGCACGGCGCGAGACACATCTTCATCTCGGAATAAACGCAGCCCGGATGATCGGGATGGGGCTCCAGATCTTCCGTGCAGCGGCGCAGGCTGAAGAGCTTCAGAGCCTCATCCACGTAGCGCTCGGCGGCCGCGCGGCTGGCAAAGGGACCGTAGGCCCAGCCTGCCTCCCGTGCGCTGGGCCGGGTGGTGATGGCCACACGCGGATAGCGATTTGCGCCCACAAAGCGCACAAACGAAGCCGCCCGCAGGTGCATCCGCTCCACCGCGCGATCGCCGCCAAAGACCTCTTCCAGCAGGGCAAACTGCGCCAGCAAGGATTCGAACTCAGAGCCGGTGGGCTGCCACGCGATGCGGCGCACGCGGCTGGCCAGTTGCAGACGGCGGGGATGCTTGTCACTGGGAACGAGGAGCCGCTCCAGCCGGACACGCAGATTGGGGGTGCGGCCAACGTACGGCTCGTCCTTGGCCTCTGCGCTGTAGAGCGCAAAGACGGCAGGGACGGTGGGCAGCTCTTTCAGAGCCGCGCGTCCCGCGGTGGGGTCAAAGCCGATCTCGTTGAGTGCGGTCATTACGTCTCGCTTGGGGTTGTTGCTGTCCGGTTGCAGGCGTGGACCAAGAGGTCCACGCTACAGCCGGCCAGGAGGCCGGCGCTACAACCTGGTCACTCAGTCACCTTGCCACTTAGTCACCTAACCACCTATTCCCCCGCCACCGTCATCCCATCGATGCGCAGGGTGGGGGCGGCAACCGCGCCGCGGAAGATCAGGTCGTCGCCGATGGCGGTAATGTTCAGGAGCATCTGTGTAAGGTTGCCGGCAATGGTCACTTCTTCCACCGCATGGGTCAACTCGCCCTTCTCAATCCACTGGCCGGCCGCGCCACGGGAGTAGTCGCCGGTGACGGTGTTCACGCCAAAGCCCATCAGGCTGGTCACGTACAGGCCAGCATCCACGCCAGCGATGATCTGTGCCGCGGTATGCTGCCCCGAAGCGAGAAAAAAATTGCCGCAGCCCACGCCCGGCGCGCCCGCCAAACTGCGCGAGGCGTTGTGCGTGGAGCGCATGCCCAACTTGCGCGCCGTATACGTATTGAGCAGATAGCTTTTGAGCACGCCATTTTCTACTACCAAATTGCGCTGGGAAGGCAGACCTTCGCCGTCAAAGGGCGAGGTGCCATAGCCGCCTGCGCCAGAGGGCAGCAGCATCAAGTGGTCATCCACAATGGTTACGTTGGCGGAGGCAATCTGTTGGTCCACCTTGCCGGCCAGAAACGAAGCGCTGCGCCAGATGGAGTCGCCGGAGATGGCCTCAAAGAGGGAGCCCAGCAGGCCGCGGGCGACTTCGGGGGCAAAGACCACGGGCACCTGCTGTGTCTTGACGCGGCGTGCTCCCAGGCGGCGCAGGGTGCGGCGTGCAGCCTCTTCGCCAATGGACTCGGGAGTCTCCAGGTCGGTGAGGCGGCGGGCGCTCGACCACCACGCATCGCGCTGCATCTTGCCGTCGGTGTCCTGGGCCAGAGGCGCGGCGGAAACGCCGGCATAGCTGGACCGGTAGCCGCCCAAAAAGCCGCGCGAGTTGGCCATGGCCTTGCGGCCGGTGGCGGCGTCAAAGCTGCCGCCGTCGGAGTTGGTAATGCGCGTGTCAAAGGCCAGGGCCGCTGCCTCAGCGCGCTTGGCCCAGGCAATGCGCTCCTGGTTGGGGAGCGAGTAGACGTCCTCAAAGTAGAGATGCTGATCGGCCTGGACCGCGCCAAACTCCTCGCGCTCGGCGAGGCCGTTGAAGGGGTCCTCTTCCGTGACTTTGGCCAGCGCCAAAGCGCCCTCCACCAGGGAGCGGATGCCGTCCGCGGTGAGGTCGGAGGTGGAGGCGGAAGCCGAGCGCAGGCCGGCAAAGACGCGCACCCCCAGCGCCCTGGAGCCTGATTCCTTGAGCGTCTCCACTTCGCCCATGCGCACGTTCACACTGAACTCATCGCCCTGGCGCGCTACCGCCTCGGCATCGGTGGCTCCGGCCCGCATGGCCCGCTCCACAACCTCAGCCACCAGGGCTTCCAGCTCAATCTTCTGTTCCGTCTCAGATCCCATTCGTCAACAGTACCAAACCCGGATTGCCTGCGGGGAGCCCTGCGCTGGTGGAGAGCAACTGTTGGTGGCTGGGGGCATCGGGAATCTCGCCTTTTCCGGCCTTTGCGAGCCGTGATCGACAGCCAAAATCGGCGCTTCGGTCAAAAGCTGGCAGGTGTATGATTCTTGCGGCGAAGGGAAGAGTTCCCCGCGGCAATCTTCGCAAGTAAAAGGAGATTACAATGCAGATCGATTTCCACCATGGAGTTACCTATATCCTTTCGAGACTGGCTGGCTTTCCGCATAGCAGTGCGGTCACCATTGCCCACGCAGCCCAGTACATTGACGACGCCAACAACCAGGGCACCGTCCAATTTACCGACGGCACCACTTACTATCACTATGCTTCCGCCTGGGCCATCACCGACCTGGACGATAACTCCCAGGACACCGCCGACTACACGGTGTGGGTGCCATTCCACTTTTTGCCCGGCAACAACGGCGCTGCGGCAGGCACCACGCTCACGGTGCCGCTGGTGCAGCGTCTGCTCTGCCAACCCGACAGCCCGCTAGCCCGTCGCATGTGGGAGGAGTGCCGCAAAACCGCAGCCGATGTCAACGCCCTGCACCGGCTGGGCATCACCTGCCACGTGTATGAAGACACCTTCTCGCACCAACGCTTTGCCGGCTTCCGGCACGAGATCAACGAGATCGTCCAACTGGACGCCATCGCACCCAGCGACATGTCCTTCTTTGACAAGCTTGAGGACCGGGTGGCCAATTTTCTACGGCTCGGCCACGGCGGCGCGGGCGTCAATCCAGACTTGCCGTATCTCACCTGGCGCTGCCACATGGCTTCGGGCGCCTTCTTTGACTCGGTTAACTCCGGCGTCTTCCCTGAGGCCTGCGACTGCCTCTTCAGCCGGCTCACGGAATACCGCGGCGGCGATGGGGCGGCCGCTCTGCAGGACTGTGATCGCGCGCAGATCGTGTCGCTGGTGGAGTTCACCCAAATGAAGGATCCCAAACAGCGCCATGCGGTGTGGCTCAGCGCCGTTGCAGCCGGGAAGTTCTCCTTCGGCGCGCCCTCCAGCGCGGAGATGGCGGAGCTGAACTACATCCCCAAGGGCGTGGGCTCCTGGAAATACGAGGCCCTCGGCACCACGAACGATAAGGACGTGCCCAACGTGTCCTTTGTGCGCCCGGCCGACTTCGAACAGAAGGACTGGACCATGTTCCACGAGGCGCTAAAGGGACATCGCTCGACGGTGCTGGAGACACTGCTGCCGGAGTTCGGCCTGCCCGGCTCGGTAGCCGATGCCAAGGCGGCGGGACTGCCCCTCTAACCGCCCTTCCTGCTTCACAGTCAGAGCCCCCGTACTAACGCTGTTTCAACGGCGCCAGTGCGGGGGTATTTTTGGTGCATTTATTGAGCGTTCCAGATACTCCCTCGTTCCTGCTATTCAACCTGCCCATAAATACTGACGCTCGGGTGCCCCATCCATCCCGCGTTTTGTGCGGAATGGGTGGGATAGCATGACACCATTTGACGGCTGGATCTGTAAGGCTATCTTGCCAATTGCTCTACTGCCCCACCACCGAAAGAAACGTTCTTGACCCAACCACCAGCACCCACGGCACCGTCACCACCAGAAAAACAACAAAATACATGAAGCTGAAGATGGTGGCCAATCGCCAGTACTTGGCCGAGGGCAGATAGCCGCTCCCGTAGTAGACCGGGTTGGGCCCGGAGGCGTACGGCGTCATCACGCCCATGAGGCCGAGCGAGAGACATAGCAGCAACGCGGTAGGCGCCAGCGGCAAGCCCTGCATCTGCATCACCAGCGCCAACATCACCGGGAGCAGAGCCGTAACGTGCGCGGTGACGCTGGCAAAGGCGTAGTGCGCGAAGAAGAAGAAGGTAAGCAACACCAGCAACGCCGTGAGCGGGGCAAATCCTATAAGGTGCGCGCCCACGGCCTTGGCAAACCAGGCAATGAAGCCTACCCGGCTGAGCCCCGCGGCCATGGCCACCAGGGTGGCAAACCAGACCAGAGTGTTCCAGGCCGCTGCGTTGCGCATCACCTCCTGCCAGCTGAGCACGCCGCAGATGAGCATGAGCACAATGACGGCCAGCGCGGCAGCGGTGGGGTCCACAATGCTGCCGCAGGCAATCCAGAGCACCAGCGCCAGACCCACCAGGGCCATCAGCAGCTTCTCCGCGCGGGTGACGGGACCTTTGCGCGCCAGCTCTTCCGTGGCCCAGCGAACCGCCGCATCGCCGCGCTTGACCTCGGGCTTGCAGACCAGATACCCGACGGCGGGCACCAGCAAGAGCAGAATCGCGCAGCCCGGCGCGGAGGCCAGGAACCACTGCATCCAGGTAAAGCGCAGATGAAGGATGGTGTGCACAATCTCCATGGCCAGCAGGTTGGGCGCCAGCGCCGTAAGGAACATGGAACTGGTGACGGCGGAGGTGGCCACGGCTACCCAGAGAATGTACGAGCCGATGCGGTTGGCGGAAGGATCGTCGGGTTTGGAGTCGTAGAGCAGGGGCAGATGGCGCAGCACCGGATAGATGGTGCCGGCGCTGCGGGCGGTGACGGAAGGCGTGAAAGGAGCCAGAGCCGTATCCGCCAACATGGCCGAGTAGCCCAGCCACAGGGTGCGGCGGCCCATGGCGCGTACCAGCAGGAGCGCAATGCGCGCGCCCAGGCCGGTCTTCTCATAGCCCTGGGAGAAGATGAAGGCCGCAAAGATGAGCCAGACCGTGGTGTTGGCAAAGCCGGAAAGGGCCCAGGTCATGGCCTGGGTGGCGGCATCAAAGCCGGGCTTGGCCAACTCCTGCGGGCTGAACAGCAACCAGCGCGATCCAATGGCTGCAATCGTTACGCCCATGAGCCCAATGGCGCCACCCGGCAACGGCTCCAGAATGATGCCCGCCACCACCCCGGCAAAGAGCGCAAAGTAACGCCACGCAAATTGCGGCAACCCGTCCGGGGCCGGCAGAGCCATGAGAATGAGCGTTATCCCAATCGGTAAAAGGGCTTTCAGGCGCAGCTTCATCGGCGCGTTCCTTCCGAAGTGAGGGCATGAGTTGGAGCAATGCTCTCCACACTAACACGCGGCTGCGCGATTGGCTGGAGTGGGGACGAAGGGGAAGGGAGAGCGTAGATGTCGGGCAAGAAAATCCCCTCCTTGCTCACCTTTGCGGGGGAGAAAGAAGGGGATCTTGAGCGACTGCAAGACGCGCGGCGGGGTCTCTAGAGCGTTTCTCCAATAGATGTAGCCCTTGCGGAAGTCGTGCAAGGTAGTTTTTTCTTGAGGAAAAAGCTACTCAGCGGTTGTGATTTCGGGATATAGCAATTGGAGAACCGCTCTAACCGGTTGAATCTGCACTTTGGCATCTCATCTTCCCAGGTCTCAAAATCGAGACCTGGGGCCCCCAGGGATGGTTCAGGATCAAACGGTTAGCAGCCTGCGGCCGGAGTTACTTGGTGACAGCGCCGGTGGAGGGCACGGTGGGGGTGGCAGGCGGTGCAACGGCAACTGGGGTCTTGTTGTAGCGATCAATGACGCCCAGGCTGATGTCAACGGGCTTTTCCCAATCGGCGGCCCAGATGACCGGATGCTGCTCGCTGCCCGCGTCCACAATCATGGCCACGCCGCGCTCCTTGGCTTCAGCCACCAGTGCCTTGTAGAACTTCTCCGCCAGCGGCTTCCACAGGTTGGCAAAGTCCTTTTGCGACTCCGCCTGGCCAGCTTCAGCCTCGTGTTGGAACAGCCTGCGCTTGGCATCGATGGCCTTTTTGCGCTCTGCCTTTTCGGCGTCGGTAAACTTGGCGGCCGGATCGGAAAGCTGCTTCTCGAGGCCGGAGATCTCTTCCGCCTGGGCCTTGAGCGCCGTCTGCTTGGGATCGTACTTCTTCTTGAGCTCAGCCAGAAGGCGCTTGCCCTCTTCGGTCTGGAAGGCGGCAGCCTGGAAGGGGATGGCGGCGATCACCGGCGTGACGCCGGCAGGAGGCTCAGGAGCCTTGACGGCTGCTGGAGCAACGGGGGCGGTCGGAGCGGGCTTGGGAGCCGGGGTCTGCGCCACGGCGGCCGTGGCAAGGCTCGAGATCAGGGCCGAAGCCAACAGCGTGGAAACAATACGTAAAGCTTTCATTGAACGAAACTTCTCCTTCGTGGTGACAATACAAATTGATGTGGAAAACCTTGGGCGCAAGGCTGGTCGCCTGGTGCGACGCGTTCCGAAGACCCGCTGCTGCAGCCGGACAGCTCCGGTCGGGAGGCCTCCGAAAAATGGCCTGACGAACGCGGTCAGTCTATCATCCGGGCGCGTATTTCCTTGCAAAAACCCATTGGGGACGGGATGACAGGGGATTAGGTCCGGGGTTGAAACCCTTCTATCTTTCTCTTGGGGTCGCGGTTTCAGGGACCTGAAATTCCCTGCTCCTTCCCTTCCATGCGGCATGAGCGCCGCGTACCCGATACCCGGCACAATGCAAAAAAATGCGCCTCCGTCTCTGAGTCCGGAGGCGCCAAGTGACCTTAAACTGCTAGGCGAGAACCTGCTCGGCCGGGGTCCAGTCGCGTTGCTGGCTCTCCGCCACGCCGCGGTAGGTGAGCTTGCCCATCCAGGTGTTCAGGCCCTCCGCCAGACCAACATCGCGGCGGAGCGCTTCGCGCGCGCCGAACTGCGCCAGCCGCAGCACGTAGGGAAGAGTAGCGTTGGTGAGCGCCAAGGTAGAGGTGTGGGGGACCGCGCCGGGCATGTTGGTGACGCAGTAGTGGACCACGCCATCCACGGTGTAGCTGGGAGCGGAATGGGTGGTGGGCCGGGCCGTCTCCACGCAACCGCCCTGATCGATGGCCACGTCCACAATGACCGCGCCCTTCTTCATCCCGGCCACCATGGCGCGAGTGACCAGCTTGGGGGCCGTGGCTCCGGGGATAAGCACGCCGCCGATGACCAGATCGGCTTCCGCCGTGGCCTGGGCCAGGTTGTAACTGTTGGAGGCCAGGGTGTAGACGCGGCCGCTGAAGATGTCGTCCAATTCGCGCAGGCGGTTCAGGTTCTTGTCGATGATGGTGGTCTTGGCACCCATGCCCACGGCAATGCGCGCCGCGTTGGTGCCCACAATGCCGCCACCAATGACGGTGACGTGCGCGGGCGGAACTCCGGGAACACCACCGAGCAGAATGCCACGACCTCCGTGCTCCTTTTCCAGGTACGCCGCGCCCACCTGGACACTCATGCGGCCAGCCACTTCGCTCATGGGCGTCAGCAGCGGCAGGGTGCCGGCCAGATCACGAACCGTCTCATAGGCAATGCCGATGACACCAGACTCAAGCAGCCTGTTGGTGAGATCGCGAACCGGGGCCAGGTGCAGATAGGTGAACAGGACCAGCCCGGAGCGGAAGAATTGGTATTCCGACTCGATGGGCTCCTTGACCTTGACCACCATCTCCGCCTTGGTCCAGGCCTCGGCTGCGGTGGCTACAATCTGGGCTCCGGCAGCCAGGTACTCCTGATCGGGGAAGCCGGAGAGCAGCCCGGCACTGGCTTCAACCAGGACCGTGTGCCCGGTCTCAACCAGATCCTTGACGCCTGCGGGGGTAATGCCGACACGGGCTTCGTTATCCTTGATTTCCTTGGGAACTCCGACGAACATGGATGCCTCCTGGGTGTAGCGGGTGGGGGTACGCCTGCGGTGCGACTGAAAACCGCGGTGAAAATCGAAACCGGCTCCAGTGCAGCTCCTTGGCCCAGGAGTTGCACTGGAGCCGGTAAGGACTTCACTGGCTAGGAAGGATATTAGGACAAACCTGGCGCGCGATGCGTGCAAGTTTCGTGCTATAAAGGCTAAATGGGAACGATTCGTGACTCCAATAGCCAATTGTCGGGCACTTTGCCTGAGGGGCATGCAGCGGACGCACTCTCTGCCCTTGACGAGCTGGACATTGCCATTTTGCACCATCTGGAACGGAACGGGCGGGCGACGAACTACGAGGTAGGGGAGGCGGTGGGCCTGTCCGCGTCGGCTGCTTCGCGGCGGATTCTGGCGCTGGAGGCCTCAGGGGCGATCAAGGGCTATCGGGCGGTGATTGACGACCGGCACCTGGGCAAGCGGCGGACTGTGTATATCCGGGTAACGCTGGAGCGGCAGTCGGCCGATGTGCTGGAGGCGTTTGAGGCCGGGGTGCGGCGTTGCCACGATATTGTGAGCTGCCATTTGACGGCCGGGCAGTACGATTACATGCTGGTGGCGCGGGTTTCCGGCATTGACGACTACGGTCGTCTGCATCAGAGCGAGCTGAGCCGGTTGCCAGGGGTGGCGCGGATTGAAACCAGCTTTGCGCTGCGGGATGTGTTGGAGCACCTGCGGTGCGGCAGACCGCTTCGCGATGTCTGCATGGAAACTTCTCGCAGGGGCTGAGCCACCTGCGGTGGGGCCAATGGCTTCGCGTGGCTGATAGGCGCATCCCTCAGGGCTGAAGCCCTCGTTGATTTTAGGCTACTTACGGCACGACTGAAGTCGTGCCCTGACGCTTCTTGCCTTCCTTTAAGAGTCTTTCCGCAGCCAGTGAGGCCCATCTATTATTTTGTGCTAGTTGCGACACCCTTCGACTACGCTCAGGGCAGGCTCTGAACTCGTGCTCTGACGCTTCTTGACCCCTCAATGGAGTTTTGCAAGAGGCTCGCACGCAAGAGACCGCATATAAAACCCGCAGCAAAGCCGCCGCTGCCGGAGCAGGGGCGGCTTGCCAGATACCTTACCAAGCAAAGCTGTTACGGAGAGCTCTTGGAGCGTTTCTCCAATTGTTCTACCCCGAAACCACAACCGCTGAGTAGCTTTTTCCTTGAGAAAGAGCTACCTCGCACGATCTCTGCAAGGGCTACATCTATAGGAGAAACGTTCTAGCAGCCCACAATGGCCTGGTAGAAGACGCCGTTGGCAATGGCCACCCCGCCTAGCGGCTGCCATCCCTGGCTGAGCGCCTCGCGCATGGCGTCTTCGAGCGCATGGCGCGTGGTTGCTTCCAGGACCTTGTAAGCGATTACGACCGACATCGACATATGGACCTCCCGCAGGTGCGTTGGCCGCACCCGTTCCAATTGGACTTATCGGCACTTTTGGGGCGGGGATGAGCACGAAGGTGGGGAATCGGACCTCCCGTAACCGGTGTGGCCAGGATTCTCGCCGTTGGGGGCCGGATTCACGGTATGGGAGCGGTCTCCGTTAACCAAACATGCGCGTTTTGGGCTGCTTTCGGTCATCCGGTTACGGTATCGGTCTGTTAGCCGTACAATAACCTTGAGGTAGATTCGTTTCCCAATGTCATTGAACGGTTATCCATCGCGCTCCTCGCGGTCGCACGGCTTGCGCTCGCTCTTCAGTATGTTCTCGAGCGATCTCGCCATCGACCTGGGCACTGCCAACACGCTGGTCTTTGCGGCTGGCAAAGGCATCGTTGTGAACGAGCCTTCGATCGTGGCTATCAACAAGAACACCGGCGAAGTGGAGGCCGTGGGCAAAGAGGCCAAGGAGATGCTCGGCCGTACCCCCGGCAACATTGTCGCCATCAAGCCTATGAAGGATGGTGTGATTGCCGACTTCAAGGTGACGGAGAAGATGCTCAACTACTTCATCCAGAAGGCACACAACCGGAAGATGCTGGTGCATCCGCGGATCGTGATCGGTGTGCCGTCTGAAATTACGCAGGTGGAAAAGCGCGCGGTCGAGGACTCGGCCTATCGCGCCAAAGCCAGCGAAGTGTATCTGGTGGAGCAGGCCATGGTGGCCGCTATCGGCGCCGGTTTGCCCATTACCGAACCCTCCGGCAACATGGTTGTGGACATTGGCGGCGGCACCACGGATATTGCCGTCATCTCGCTGTCGGGCATTGTTTACTCGCGCTCGGTGCGCATGGCCGGCAACCAGATGGACGAGGCCATTACCAATTACCTGAAGCGCAAGTACAACCTGCTGATCGGCGAGCGTACCGCGGAGCAGATCAAGATCCAGATTGGCTCAGCCTTCCCGCTGGACAAGCCGCTCTCGATGGAGATCAAGGGCCGCAACCTGATTGAAGGCGTGCCCAAGACGATTGCCGTGGACGACAGTGAGATCCGCGAAGCGCTCGGCGAGTGCATTGCGGTGATCATGAACGCGATCCGCGTGGCCCTGGAGCGGACGCCTCCCGAGCTATCGGCCGACATCAGCGATCGCGGTATTGTGCTCACCGGTGGCGGCGCGCTGATCAAGAACCTGGACAAGCGCATCAGGGAAGAAACCGGTTTGCCGGTTTCCGTGGCCGACGACCCGCTGGCATCCGTAGTTTTAGGCACCGGCAAAATGCTCAGCGACTTTCGTTTGCTGCGCAAGATCAAGATCGACTAAACAGTGGTCAGTGGACAGTGGTCAATGATCAGCGCGTTAGCTGACAAAACCAGTGACCACTGACCACTCTTCACTGTTCACTGGTTTTCATGGAATCCTTCTTCTCCCGCTACCGGAATCTCCTTGTTCTGTTCGTGCTGCTGCTGGGACAGATCGTGGGGTTGGCAGTCCAGGTGCGTCACAGCACCGATGGCCACGGCGTCTTTGACGAAAAAGACGGCCCTGGGGTGCGTCTGATCCGCTTCTGGGCGGAAAGCATGGTGTCTCCGTTTGTGGGTGGGGTGCACTACTCGCGAGTGGGCGCAATCGGGTTGTGGCAGAACTACATCGATCTGCACAACGTACGCCAGCAGAACCTGGATTTGCAGCGGACCATTGACCGGCTACGGCTGGAACAGGCCTCGCTGATGGAAGACGCCAAGCAGGGGCAGCGCTTGCAGGCCTTGCTGGACTTCCAACAAAAATATATTTACACCACCCTTCCGGCGCAGGCCATTGGCTCGTCGGGCTCCGACCAGTCGCGACTCTTCTATATCGACAAGGGTTCGGCCAACGGACTGAAGCCGGATATGGCGGTGGTGACCGCCGACGGCATTGTGGGCAAGGTGCGCGACGTGTTTCCGCACACCGCGCAGGTGCTGGCGGTGAACGACCAGACCTCGGGCGCGGGCGTGATTCTGGAGACCACCCGCATCCGCGGCATTCTGCGCGGCGACGCGGCCGGGCGGCTGGAGATTGTGGGCATCATGAACGATCAGCGCATCCAGCCCGGCGAAAAGGTGCTGACGGCTGGCGGCGACATGATTTATCCGCGCGGGTTGGCGGTGGGCGTGGTGGAAAAAATTGTGCCGGACCCGGATCGCGACTCCTGCATCATCCTTTACGTCAAGCCAGCGGCGCGCATTGACCGGCTGGACGAGGTTCTGGTGGTAACCAGCAACGAGTCGCGCTTCAACGACCAGCAGCAACAGGACATGACCACCAGCGAAGCGCAGAAGGCTCCCGACCTGGCCGCGCTGAAGGAACAGCAGAAGGCCTCGCAGATCATGGCCGAGCGGCTGCCGGGGTTGACCGATCCCAACCTGCCCGCCGACCAGCAGCCTCCAACGCCGCCGGCCGGCACGCCCCCCCCGCCGCCAACGCCCACGCGCGCGCTTCCGGCCCTGCATCCTGACCGTTTCAGCCCCAGCCAGGTGGTGACACCAAGGCAAATGAACCCGGCAGCAACCGCGCCGGCGACCGGGACACATCCGCAGGCAAAGACGCCGACCGCGGCGCCGCACGCGCCCAAGCCCACCGACGGGAGGAATTAGCCAGTGTCCGTGCTCGGTATCGACTCCCGCCGTGCGATTGAGATTCGCCATTATCCGATGCTGGTGTACGTGCTGGCGCCGCTGATTGCGCTGGTGCTGCAGGCATGGCTGCCACGGCTGGTGACGCCGTATGTGTGGTTCGATCTGCCGCTGCTGGTGACCATCTACTTTGCCATGGCGCGGCGCAGCCCCATCCAGGGCACCACGATCGGCTTCATTCTGGGCATTCTGGAAGACGCGCTCACCCATCGGCCCATTGGCATCAACGGGATTTCCAAAACCCTGGTTGGCTTTCTGGCCGCATCGGTGGGTGTACGGATCGACGTGGAGAATGTGACCATCCGCGTGCTTCTGACCTTCGTGCTCTCGTTGTTTTCGAGCGCCACCTACCTGTTTGTCTTCCGCATCCTGCTGAGCATGGCACTGGAGTGGACCTGGTACAACGAACTATTCCGAGCTATTGGCAATTCGCTGATTGTGCTGGTTCTCTTTCATCTGCTGGACAGGGTCAAAATTAGGGACTAGGGAATAGGGAATAGGGACTATGAGCCCGGAAGATCAAGCTGAAAGCTGATAGCTAAGAGCTGAAAGCTGTACTTGCAATGCGCGTTAACCTGAGTTCAGAGGCATCATGAGTTCCTTCGGCAATCGCGGCGAAAAGCTCCCTACCGTCAAGCTGGCGGTGGTGCAGTACATCATTCTGCTGCTGATGCTGGCCCTGTGCGCGCAGCTGTGGCGGCTGCAGATTTTGAGCGCGGAGAGTTTCCGATTGCTGGCCGAGCAGAACCGGATTCGCAAGGAGCCAATTCTTTCGCCCCGCGGCAAGCTGTTTGACCGCGATGGTCACCTGCTGGTGGACAACTACCCCTCGGTAACCTGCTTTCTGGTGCGCGAGCAGAACCATGCGATTGAACCGGATCTGCCGTTCATTGCGGCGGGTCTGCATCTTGATCTGGCGCAACTTGAGGCCACGCTGCACCGCTACCGTCTCTCGCCGGGCTACGAACCGATCCCCATCAAGATGGACATTACCGCCGACGAGCAGGCGTTTATTGAGGCGCATCGCAACGAACTGCCGGAGCTGGAGACGGTGGGCGAAGACCGCAGGCTTTATCCGCGCGATGGATTTGCCTCGCACCTGATCGGCTATGTGGGCGAGGTAAGCGAAGAGGATTTGAACAATCCCCGCTTTAGTTGGTACGAGCCGGGCGACGTGGTGGGCAAAGCCGGAGTGGAAGAGACCTACGACCAACTGCTGCGCGGCAAAGACGGATCGCGCGACGTGGTGGTGGACAGCCACGGGCGCGAGGTGGGCTACCTGCGCACCCAACACGCCACACCGGGCATGGATCTGAAGCTGACCGTGGACATCGACATCCAGCGCGCCGCGGAGCTGGCCCTGGGCGAGAGTAATGGCGCGGTCATCGCCATGGACCCGCGCAATGGCGAGATTCTGGCCCTGGTGTCGCATCCCAGCTTTGACCCCAACGCCTTCAGCGTGAAGATTGGACGCACGGAGTGGAATCAGCTGATTACCAACCCCAACCATCCGCTGATGAACAAGGCGATTCAGGATCAACTGGCGCCGGGTTCCACCTTCAAGATCATCATGAGCGCCGCGGGCATGGAAGAGGGCGTGGCGCAGGATATGCACGTGAATTGCGCCGGGGGGGGCAGCTTCTACGGCCGCTTCTTCCATTGCGACAAGCACCACGGCGTGCTGGACATCCACCAGGCGATCCCGCTGAGTTGCGACACGTTCTTTTATGCGCTGGCGCAGCGGCTGGGCATTGATACGATCGCCCGCTACGCGACCAGCTTTGGGCTGTCGCAGAAGACCGGTGTGGACCTGCCAGGCGAGATGGCCGGGATCATGCCGTCCACCCAGTGGGAGATGAAGAACTACCACCAGAAGTACTACGCGGGCAACACCATTTCGGTCGGCATTGGGCAGGGTGAGACGCAGGTTACGCCGCTGCAGTTGCTGCGCGCGTTGAGCGGTCTGGCCTCCAAGGGCCACTTTGTGCGCCCGCACCTGGTGAATCCGGCGGAGCTGCCGCAGGATTTCCGGCAAGCTCTGCCCGACTCCTTTCCGGGCTCGGGCGACAAGACCGTACCGCTGGGCGACGAAGCGTGGATGACCATCACCGAGGGCATGGCCGCCGCCACCACCACCGGCACCGCCGGAGCCGCGCACCTGGACGGCATCGACTTTGCCGGCAAGACCGGTACGGCCCAGGTGACAGGCATGGGCGACACCCACGTCAAGGGCGGAGCCAAGACGCCAAATGCCTGGTTTGTGGGCATGGTGCCCCGGCGCAATCCCGAGTTTGCGGTGGTGGTGCTGCAGGAACACGGTGACTGGGGCGCGGGCTCCGCACTGCTGGCCGCCAAGGTGGTGAACGCCTACGTGACCAAACAGCGGAAGATGGAACATAACCTCCATGCCGACAGCACCCCCGCGAAGCCGGTAGAGGTAGGGGCCATGTGGTCGGCGCCTGCGCCAGCCGGACGCGGAGCCAGACGGCCCGCGGGCGACGTTCTGCATGGCGGCCACTTTTTTGTTACGCCCGGCAACCCCTCGCAAGCCCTGGGGACCAGCCTGTTCCATACGCCGGCATGGTTCTCCATCTGGCAGCCCCTCCGTTTCCGCCAGGAGCATGACTGATGCGCCGCTTCTTGAGCTTCCGCGACTTTGACTGGCCGCTGCTGGGCATGCTGCTGGTGCTCTGCACGCTCTCGGTTCTGGAGATCTACTCCGCCACCTTGCACACCAAGTACCTGGGCTTCTACAGCAAGCAGCTGTTCTGGATCGGCGGCGGCCTGGTATCGATGTTTCTGTTCTCCAAGATCGACTACCACCGCCTGCTGGACTTTGTCCCGTGGGCCTACGGCGTCTTCCTGCTGGCGCTCACCGCCGTGCTCATCCCCCACATTGGCCACAAGGCGCTGGGCGCGCGGCGCTGGATCAAGGTTGGCCCCATGCTCTTCCAGCCCTCCGAGTGGATGAAGCTGGTCATGATCCTGATGGTGGCGCGTTACTTTGCCAACCTGGGCGGACGCAACCTGACCTGGCGCGACATCGGCAAAGCCTTCCTCATGGTGGGCGTGCCGATGCTCTTGATTTTGAAGGAGCCCGATCTGGGAACCTCGCTCACTTTCCTGCCCATCCTGGTGGCGGGGCTGTTTCTGGGCGGGATCAACATGCGTCAGGGCATCACGCTGCTCCTCTGCGGGGTAGTTCTGGTGGGCGGAATCTGGTCCAGCGGCAAACTGCCCAAGTATCAAATGGCACGGCTTACGAGCTTTGTGAACCCCGGCGACGACCCCCGCGGCGCCGGCTACCAGCTGCTGCAGTCCAGGATCGCGGTGGGATCAGGCGGCATCTGGGGCAAAGGGACAGCCAAGGGCACCCAGACCCAGGGAGACTTTTTGCCCATTCCCCATGCGGACTTCATCTTTGCCGCATTCAGTGAGGAGCATGGCTTTGTCGGCGCGGTTTTTGTGCTGCTGCTATACTTCTGTATATTGATGCGTTTGATTCAGAACGCTCAAACAGCCGCCGACCTGTCCGGTTCCTTAATTATCATGGGAGCAGTGGCTGTGTTGACCTTTCAGATCGCGGTCAACGTGGGCATGGTCATCGGTTTTATGCCCGTCACCGGAATACCTTTACCGTTAATGAGTTACGGTGGGTCTTCGGTGTTGTTCACCTTCCTGGCGCTGGGCGCGGCCATGAATGTCCGCATGCGCAGGTTTGTGAACTGAGGCCACACGGCCAGTTGTGCCGGTGTGGCTCAACAGCAAGTTTTGCTCCTGGCGAGCGTGGGTTTTGCCCCCCTTTGGCAGGAGGTTCTCTCAATCAGTTTGCCGGCCGGTCCGGATGGGCCTCAACCGGCAGGATTAGGGTTTTATGAGCACGCAGAGACGGGATTGCCCCTGGTGGTACCAAGCCCGCATGGATTGCGCCGAAGCGCTATGGCAGATTTGCCTGGCTTCGTTGGCGCTGTTTTTCCATGTGTGTACCAGCGGCAGAACGGCCCCGCCGGATTTTCCGGCCCGGTTGGCCACAAACTCTCCGCACTCGGATCGCCGCAACTCAAGTTTCGTCCGGCTCCTCCTCACGGACCTCCGCCGTGGTTCTCCGCCCCCAGGGGCGATGCCTACCTCGGCCGCCGGCACGTTGCCTTCCCGCGCGTTGTCCTTGCTCTCGTTCCCTCCCCCTGCTTTGGCTGAGTGCTTTCGTCCTGTCTTGCCGTAGCGGGGTCTGCCCTTTGGGCTGCCCCCCGGAAAGGTACGATGGCTAAGGAAATTTGCATCTCCAGCACGCCGCACGAAACGCGGCTTGCGATTCTTGAAGACGATCAGCTCTCCGAGATCTATTACGAACGGGAAAACGAGTACACACTCGCCGGTTCGATCTATAACGGCAAGGTGACCCGCGTGCTGCCCGGCATGCAGTCAGCCTTTGTGGATGTTGGCCTGGAGCGGGACGCCTTCCTCTACGTCACCGACTTCATGGAACTGGACGACACAGAAGAGACCGACGAGTTGGAAAAGGCCGCGGCCTCCGGCGCCACCACCCCTCCGCGCGAAGTGCGCTCTGGGGGCGGACGGCAACAGGAAGAACGTCCGGAACCCCGCCAGGAAGCCCGTCCCGAGCCTCGCCAGGAACCTCGCCAAGAGTCCCGACAGGAACCGAAGCAAGAACCCAAGCAAGAGGGTCGGCCTGAAGGCCGCAACCGTCGCGATCGTGGCGACCGGCAGCAGCGAGCGCCCCGCGTGGAAGCCGCTCCGGCTCTTGTGATCACGGAGACGGAGCTGGTCCTTGAACCGGCTCAGGAACCGGCGGAACAGTCTGGATTTGATAGCCAGGATATGTCAACCCCGGTGGGTGGACGCCGCTGGCGTGGCCGTCGCGGCCGTCGTGGCCGTGGCCAGCAGGAAGCTCCCGAGCAGCAGGGCGGCGAGGAGCAAGTAGAAGCGATCGCGCTTGAATCTCCCGAGGAAGAGAACACCACAGACATTCATGCTTCAGCCGTAGCCGAGCCGGTGGTTGTACGTGAGCCGCGGCGGCAGGAAGCCGCACGCCCCGAGCCTCGCGCCGCTCGCGATGCCGCTCCGGCGGCCTTTGTGCTGCCCGGCGAGTCGCTTTCAAAGTACGGTGGCACGCCGGTGGATGAGGCTCCCAAGGCTGCGGCTCCGGTTCGTCCGGCCTCCACCTTCAAGCCTTCCACCATGATTCAGGGTCCGCTGGAATGGGACGGTTCTGGTCTGCTGCCGGGCGAGTCTCTCTCGCTGCGTCGCGACCGCAAGGCCGAGCCCGCGGTTGAAGCCGTGGCCGAGCCGGTTGCTGAAGCCGCGGCGGTGGTGGGCTCCGAGCCGGGTCAGGTGGCAGAAGTCGAGTTTATTGAAGAGGTCGAGGAGACCAAAGAGGTTGCCCCTGCCGCTACCCTTTTGATCGAAGAGGAGTTGGAGGAAGAGATTCTTCCCGCTCCCGCGTCTTCCGGGTCTGAAACAGAGCCGGAAGAGGGTTCCGCCTCGCACAACGTGGATCCGGCCACGCCGACCGGCTTCCGCCTGTTTGGCTTTGGCAAGAAGAAAGAAGAGAAGTCCACCGGCAAGGATGCTACCGGATCGGTGAGGCAGACCTCGTCGTATGCGCCAGGTGTGGGCCGTGTGGAAGAAGAAATAATTGACGACGACGAGTTTGTGGCTACGCCCAAGCAGCGCCGCCAGAAGACCAGCCCCGCTTCCGCTCTGGTGGAATACGAGGAACAGACCTTGGCCAGCCGCAAGGGCGGCGGGAAGAATGCTCTGGAAGAGGCTCGTCGCGCCCAGATGGGCGCCGAAGAGGACGCGGACGAGGAAGAAGAAGAAGAGGGTGCGGAAGGCACAACTGCCCAGCCCCGTCGCACGGATCGTACTGACCGCAGCACCCGCGGCCGCCGTGGCCGTGGCCAGCAGGCGCAGCAGCCGGGCAACCGACGTGGCGGCCCCTCGCGCCGCTCCATGCAGACCAGCGACCTGCCGGTGATCAGCGAGCTGCTGAAGCCGGGCCAGGAGATTCTGGTGCAGATTGCCAAGGAGCCGATTGCCAAGAAGGGCGCGCGCATTACATCGCACATTGCTCTTCCCGGCCGCTTCCTGGTGTTCATGCCCACGGTTTCGCATGTGGGCGTGAGCCGCAAGATCGAGTCGGAGGAAGAGCGTCACCGGCTGAAGAAGATTCTAGTGCACGAGCGTGGCGAGGCCTCTGGAGGCTTCATCGTCCGCACGGCTGCCGAAGGCGCCAGCGAAGAAGAGCTTCGCGCCGATCTGCGCTTCCTGATGAACCTGTGGAACGACATCAAGCAACGCTCGGATTCGCAGAAGTCGCCGGCCTTGATCTACCACGATCTCTCCCTGATCGAGCGCATTCTGCGCGACCAGGTGAGCACCAACTTCTCCAACATCTGGGTGGACTCCGAGGCCAACTACGAAAGAATCGTACGCTTCCTGAATCGCTTCTCGCCCGCGCTGGTTCGCCGCGTCAAGCTCTACACCAAAGAAACGCCGATGTTTGAGCACTTCGGGATCGAAGACGAGATCTCCAAGGCACTGCGCTCGAAAGTCTGGCTCAAGTCGGGCGGCTCCATCGTCATCAACCAGACCGAAGCCCTGGTGGCCATCGACATCAACACCGGCAAGTACGTGGGCAAGAGTGCGCGGCTTGAAGACACCATCGTCAAGACCAACATGGACGCGGTGCCGGAGATTGTCCGCCAGATTCGCCTGCGCGACTTGGGCGGCATCATCGTGATCGACTTCATCGACATGGACGAGCGCAAGAACCGCTTCCGGGTTCTGGCCGCCCTTGAAGAAGCCCTCAAGAACGATCGCGCCCCAACCAAGGTTCTGCAGTTCAACGACTTTGGTCTGGTGGCCATCACCAGAAAGCGCGTCAAGCAGTCTTTGGAGCGCACCCTGAGCGTCCCCTGCCCCACCTGCCAAGCAACCGGCATGGTGAAGAGCCCCATCACCGTGGCCAACGAGATCTACGTTGAGCTGCGCAAGATGAAGAAGCACTTCGAGGGTCCGGACGTTCTGCTGCGGGTACACCCGGAGACGGTCAAGATCCTGAAGGGCAACAACGCCAGCTGGCTCTCGGAGTTTGAAGAGCTGACGGGCAAGAACATCCTGGTCAAGAGCGATCCCACGCTGCACCCGGAGCAGTTCGACGTACAGGGATAGCGGAGTTAGCGGGGCTAGCGTTGCTAGCGGAGTTGGCAAAGGCCGGAGCTTACGCTCCGGCCTTTGTGTTTGGCCAAAGCGGAATACAGAGTGATCTATGGCGTAGTTGTTTTCAATTCCGTTTCCATCAGATGTTTATAGTCCCTTTGAAAGGGAAAAAGCGCCTTCATCGTGCGATAGGGTACATGGTTCCTGGTAAACAAGAACCAGATGCGATTCGTATGCAAGAACTTGTCGAGCAGGTCCATGCTGGGCGTGCCATCGGAAGAGAGGATCTGCTGGTGAACGCGCGCAACACAGGACTCTTCGTTGCAGGAGTTGAAATCGAGTTGGGACATTGAGCCATCGTCCCTCACTACCTTCCATTCCTTACCATCTCTGATTGTCTTCATGAAGGCAATGATTACGCCTTGCGAACGGTCCGCGTCGGGTGGAAGGACAAAAGAAAAATAGGCGGGCTTTCGGTCGCTTCGATTGATGGCCACACCGATGGTGATGTATTCCGGGTGTGTTAGGTCCGCAGGATGATCCGGATCACCGATCAGCACGTCCGTGAACATCGTGCAGCCCTTATCTCCACAGCTTACATCCCATGAGCCAGCCAGAGCTTCGATTGGATCGACGAGTGGAGCCTTCTTAGTCTCAGCAGGGGCAGTAGCCGGTGCAGGATTTACCAAAGCAGGCTGTTGCGATAACGCGCGGTCGCACTGGAAACCTGTTGCCAAAACAGCTATGAACCCTGTGAAAGCAATTGTTCTGAGCAGGAAGCGCATCTTCAAACTCCAGACATCCACTGTGATTTCGTGAATTAGCAATCATAGACGATTGTCTAAGGAGCACGCTTTACTTTTGGCCACCGACTTGACGGCTGGAATCGAAGCGAAAGGAGTTCCCCACGACATCTGATCCGTCATCGACTGGTACTACTATCTGATTCAAGGAGAGCTTCATGCGCACAACCGTTGCACTAGACGACGATTTGCTGCGGACCGCTGGCCAGCTTTCCAGCATTACCGAGCGAACGGCGCTGCTGCGCGAGGCGCTGGAAGCTCTGGTACACCAGGAGGCCTCCAAACGGCTGGCGGCGCTGGGCGGCTCGGAGCCGGGCCTTGAAGACATCAAGCGCACCAAGGCCGACCTGCTGTGATTCTGGCCGACACCTCTATTTGGATGGACTTCCTGCGCGGAGCCAGATCCGAGTCCGGTCTCCAGATGCAAGGCCTTCTGGAAGCCAGCCAAATCGTAATGCACCCGTACGTAGTGGCGGAACTCGCGCTGGGCTCGCTGCGCAACCGCAAGCGCACATTCTCCCTGCTCGAATCCCTCTGGCAGGTGAAGGTGGCTGAGTTGGACGAAGTGCGCGGAATGATTGAGGCGCACAATCTCTACTCGCGCGGTCTGGGACTGATCGATGTACATTTGCTCGCCAGCTGTCTGCTGACGCCAGGGACGCGGCTCTGGACGCGGGATGCTGGGTTGCAAAAGGCGGTCGTCTACTTGGGCGTCGCGCAAACCCGATCGTAGTTCATGCCCATCTCCCTCGCCTTTGGGGACAGGGAACGAACACCCTCCCCGGCGCGAAGCGCGGTTGGCCCCACCGCAGGTGGCGGTTGGCCGCGCCGCAGGTGGCAGTTGGCCGCACCGCAGGTGCCTAGCGGATCACGTGGATCGGAATACCGAGATCGAGGTTGGTCCAGATGCGTTCGGTAGTGTAGACCGGGGCGCCCAGCGAACGTGCCAGAGCCAGGCAGGCCCGGTCACCGAGCGACAGGCCATAGCGCTCCGTGACGCGAATCATCCCCCCGGTATCTTTGGCCATTTGTTCATCAAAGCCGATGCTTTCCGGTACAGGCGCGTGCGCCAAAGCCCAAGCCTCGTCAGCCTCAAAGCCTTTCTTCACCAGCTTGCTCTGCACCTCAGCCAGATTCACCGTGGAAACCACGGCATCGGCCAGAAGCTCGGGCGTCAGCTTCTCAGCTCCTGGTTCCTGCTGCAGCAAGGCCAGAATCGCGGAGGCATCCATGACAACTCTACTCATGCTTTGCGGCTTCCCGGCGCTCCGCGCTCAGTTCGTCAGCCAGTGAAACTCCGGGGGGGACCAACTGGCGGACCCGCTCCTGCGCCTGCTGAATGCGTGCGCGCAGAGTTTCAACCCGCAGATGGTTATGGGCGTAGCTCAGGATCACGGTATCGCCAGACTTGATTCCCATGGCGTTCCGCAACGCAACAGGAATAACAAGCCTCCCCTTTTCACCAATCTGGACATGTGCCTGAAGCTCCATCTCCCACCTCGCAATTGTAGTGTTACTATTGTTCTACTTTCCCACCCTAAAAGCAACTTCCCACCTGCCAGGCCTGCCACCATCTTTCCCTTCTGGCTATGTTCGACTCAACACGTCGGCTTGGGGGCTGTTTTGTCTTTGGATATGGGTTCAGTTCAGGATTCCCATCACGCGCAGCCGGATCAGGCCACCGGCGAAGACGCCCAGCGGCGCCACCGCCACCAGAACCAGCAGGAACCAGGCCGGACGCTGGGTACGGGACTGCAAAGCGGTGAGCGCGGAGAGCGCCAGCACTGCGATTGCCAGGGCCAGCACGTGCTGCATGGGAGTGGGGTCGGATGCCCATGCGGTCACGTAGCCACCCGCGGCGGCGGCAACAAACGAGCCGGCAATATTGACAAAGGCTGCGCCCGGGGTGAGCGGGCGGTCGATGGCGGCCCAGAGCGGAATCAAACCCTTCATCAGCGCCGTCAGCAGGGCCATGATCAACACCATGGTTGCGAACCCCGAGGCGAGCGCCAGAAATGCGTGCGCGATTACCATGGCTTTTCCTCCGTGGGCGTGCCCACCTGGCCGCGCTCCATGCGGTCCAGGAAGCTGCGCGCCAGCTTACGCTCGCCGGGATGGAACTCGCCATGCATGGTGCATAGGTCAAGGAACTCATCGGCCAAAGCGTAGCGCTCTTCCTGCTGCGCAAAGACGCTCTGCATGGCCATGGCCAGCTCCCGCAGGCTCTCCGCCTCTGGCCAGCCAGGGTCGCCCTCGTTCGCATTCACGGATTCGCCAAACAGGCCTCTACGACCTCTGGCGGCCTCTTCCAGGCAGGCCACTAACTGATTGCTGAAGGCCTGCGCCAAGCCGTCGAGCCCCGTGCTTGCGGGCTCGACATCATCGAACTGATCGTCCATTTACGCGCTCCATTTCCATCATAGTCCCGCACTGCTTGCGGGCTGGCGCCAACGCAAGCGCGGAAAACGGACCGAGGCAAATCCCGCGTTGTGACAAGGATAACTTTTGCACGGATTGGCTGCGCATTTTCCCTTCTCTTCCTCGCTTAACAGAATAGAAGCCACGGAGAACGGATGCACTGCATCCATGACTTCGCGGTGGAAGAACAGGAAAGGGAGTTAGTTCAATGAGCGCCATACTTCTAACTTATCTGCTGGGCACTTATCTATCTCTGGGTTTGATCTATCAGGGCCGCGTCAGGGCGGTTTCGCTGCGCAGACTCACGCACTCGAATACGACGCCAAGGCCCTGTACGCCAAGCCGTTAAGCGCCCACGGCGGGGGCGCAACGCGCTCCAGGAAACGCGAACAAACCCGAGTCCCGCATCCAAACGCGGGCACAGGAGAGCACCACGTTCGCGCCAGGTTTATACCTAGATAAATTAGAAAAGCCCCCGTCCTTTCCCAAGTCTGAGTGGGAGGGACGGGGAGCAATCTCAAGTAACGCCGGTTTGCAATCAGGATGCAATTACTTGGCCCGCATGGCGGCTTCCACTTCCTCGATCGTGTGGGGCAACGCGGCGTCCAGATCAACGAGCTTGCCGTCTTCGCCCACCAGGAAATCGCACTCGATGCGGACGCCGATCTTCTCTTCCGGAATGTAGATGCCGGGTTCGATGGTGAAGGCCATGCCGGGCTTGAGCAGGGCCGGGTAGGGCGAGGGATCGTGCACATCGATGCCGATCATGTGGCCCAGGCCGTGCAGCCAGTACTTGCCGAGCGGCTGACCGTGGAGATCCTTACCGTGGGTGTTGATGTAGTTGTAGGCCACCGTATCCAGCGAGTTGGGATCCTGGTGGGAGAAGTCGTTGAGGGTGGATTTACCCGCGACAAAGGCATCGAAGGCGGCCTGCTGCGCGCCGAGCACGATGTTGTAGATCTCGCGCTGGCGGTCCGTGAAGTGGCCGTTGGCGGGAACGGTGCGGGTGATGTCGGCGGCGTACATGGAGTACTCGCAAGCCGCATCCACCACCACCAGATCGCCATCCTGGATGGTGCGGGAGTTCTCCGAATAGTGCAGCGTGGTGGAGTTGGGTCCGGAGCCCACGATGGGCGCGTAGCTGGGGCGCTCGCAACCGCCATCGGCCCAGGCCACGCCCATGCGGGCGGCCATGGAGAGCTCGGTCATGCCGGGCTTCATGGTGGCCATCATCACCAGCTGTGCCTTCATGGAGGCGTCGGCTGCCTTGCGCATCAGGGCCATCTCGCCAGGGTCCTTCACAACGCGCACCTCAGCCACGTGCGTGGTCACGTCGCGGGTGGAGAGTGCGGAGTCCATGCCCAGGGTGGTGGCGTTAAAGCTGGCCAGAGCAGTGGCATCCGGGCTGGTCGGCTGCGTCCACAGGTTACGAATGAGCTTGCGATCCTTGGCCATGATTTCATTCAGCACGGTGGGCAAGGCAGACATGGGCATCACCGCATCCACGCCGGTCTTGGCGGTGACGCCTGGAGTGGCCGCCTCCAGCTTGGCGCCGGTGTACTGCTCCAGGCGCAGGTTGCGTGTAGGCAAAAACAAAATCTCGCGATAGGGATCAGCCGCCACCAGCAGAGCCGCGCCGGGCTCCGTCCAGCCGGTCAGGTAGTAGAAGTCAGAGTCCTGACGGTAGGCCATGAAGTCCAGCACCGGCTCCTTGGCGGCAAAGAGCACGGCCACGCCGCCGTTGAGCTTGGCGGCCAGCGCCACACGGCGAGCGTGGTAGCTGGCAGCGGGCTGCTTTTCCAGCGCGGAGAGGGCGGATGCGGCAACAAGGGCGAGCAGGATGAGGAGCGGGAAGCGGCGCAACAGTTTCATTCCGCTATTGTCGCGCGTGGACGCCGGGAGCGACAAACGGTCAGGGCATCTGCTGGAGCGCAGCAATGCGGGCGACAACGTGCTGGCGGATGAGACAGACAGTGTCTTTCAGTTCGGACAGGTCCGGCGAGGCGAACTGGAAGAGCAGGTCGTAGCGATAGACAACCGCGAAATCCGTTAGCTCGTCCAGCGGGATCGGTGGGTCCGGGATCGACTCACCCACAGCATTCAGAGCAGTCAGCAGACGAGCCAGATTGTGGGTCTTTTCAAAGGGCACTTTGAGCTGCGCGAGCCGTGCCTTCATCAGCTTCTCCACCGCTTGCTGGGCGTGGAAGCCGAGAATGGCGTCCGACAGACAGGTAACGTCAAGCGCGCGCTCGTCCTCCGCGGCTTTGATGAGCAGGACCTGCGCTTCAGTGGGTTGTGCCGTGCTCATAAGCAACCTGCCCCTGCGTGAGAATGCGATGGTAGATGGAGTTCACGGAGCCCAGGAACTGAGCGGCGGTTCCCTCGGTGGTCACAACCAGATCGACGGTCATGGGCACGTCGTGGAGCTTGGCACGAATGCGGCGCTGAATCTCACCAAGCTGGTTCAGGCTGGCATCGGGCATGAGAACGGCCATGTCCAGATCGCTGTCCCAACGGGCCTCACCACGGGCCCAGGAGCCGAACAGAATGACGCGCGAGGGCTGAGCCGCCTGAACCGCGGCGAGCACGGCGAGGTCAACCTTGGACTGCGTTGGGGCCAGGGCCTCAAGCGCGGCCCGCGCCTTGTCGGCAAGCGCTGTCGTCATGGGATGATTGTAGCCCGGTTACGGGGTGGGACCGGCAAAAAGCATACTCAGATCGTCAGGTCTTCCGCATCTGAGTCCGTCTCGGGTTCTGACTTCAGGAGGGCAGCCCCAATGCGTTGGCGGTATTCGGGGTTGCCAACAGTCACCGCGTAACGGGCAAAATCCTTGAAGACGAAGGTCTCACTGGGAATGGCGAGCATGAAAAAGAACCACACAGACTCTTCAAGCGACTCGTTGGCGTGCCATGAGGTCATCACCACGTAATCGAGCTCCCCGGAGGCTATCTCCTTCTCAACAACGGCAGAATCCAAAGCGTCGTGCACATCTTCGCAGCGGGCTCCCCATGCGCAGAGATACACCAAGCCGCGATCAAGGAGAGGAGCGAGGATAGACATCAACTGCGCCTCATCCAGCACAGGCGCATCCCACGCCAGCAGGAGCGTGAAGTAGGTCGTGCACTTGGGAAGGGCTTCAGCCAATTGCTCAATCGAGTCGACTGAAAGGAGTTCGATGGAAGGCATGGGCGGCAGCTTAGAGCGCAGCATATTCATCGAAGTCTCAGGTGAGGCCCCGGCTGCGGATTGGGCGGAATAATCGTCCATTTGGATTCGCTCAATGAATAACTGCGGGCAACCGTACTCAAAGACGCTGACCGCAGCCAATATCGGTTCTGCCTGCTAGGAAACATCCCGTCCGGAGATGCCCTGGCGGATGAGAGCCTGCTTCAGGCGGCGAGAAGACTCCTCGCTGCCGATGGCCACCGCGTAGCGGGAGAAGTTGGCAAAGACCTCGGGATCGTCGGGGACGGCCTGGGTGTTGAAGTACCAGAGCGCGTCGCCGAGCGACTCGTCAGGGTGCGAGGTGGACATGACGGTGGCCGACAGACAGCAGCCCGCCTGCTCGCGCTCGGTGACGATCTGATCGATGGCGTCGTGCATCTCCTCGCAACCCGGACCCCAGGCGCAGAGGTAGACCAGGCCGTTGTCCACCAGGGGGCGGAGGCGCTTGGCCAGGAACTCAATCTCGGTGTTGGGCGACTCCCAAAGGAGGAACATGGTGAACCAGGGAGTGGCGCGCTGCATCTTCGCCCCCAGCTCCTCAAAGCTGGAGACAGCGAGCATTTCAATTTCCGGCATACGGATGGTATCGGACATGGCTCTACACCCCCACCGGGAACGGCCTTGGGCTGGACTCTTCCTCTTCCTGCTTGCGACCGAACTTGAAGCGGTCAAAGCGGCCCTGGAAGATGCTCATGAAGCCGGTATACCAGAAGCCCACCACGAACAAAATCAGGAAGGGCGCGGTGAAGAAGTTGTGGTTCGTAAAGGTGTACAGAATGGCCGCCATGAACCATGCGCCCAGGAGCAGCTCAACGTAGGGAGCCAGCTTCAACCGTTTGCGATACTTGTTGGCCTTGGACCGTTCACCCTTCTTGTTGACGGCGAACTTGGGGGTGCGGACAAAGGCGCTCTGCACACCAAAGACGGCTTCCATCACGGCCTTGGAGTTGGTCACGGTCAGCCCGATGCCGATGGCCATGAGCATGGGCAGATAGATCAGGCATCTCTTCCAGGTCTTCGGGTAGAGCACGCGCTGGCTGAGGGCGTAGAAGACGGCAATGGAGGCCGTGGATGCGCCGAACAGAGGCACGTCGATGAGCAGCATCTGGAACCAGCCCTGATAGAAGCGGCAGATCATGCTGGGCACCAGCAGCGCGGTCATGATGACCATCAGCGGGTAAGCGATGTTGGCCGTCAGATGGTAGACCGACTCGATCTTGCGTTTGCGGCTCATGCCGGACTTGAAGATGGTGGGCAGCAGCTTGATGGAGACCTGGATCAGGCCCTTGGCCCAGCGCGCCTGCTGGGTCTTGAAAGCGCTCATTTCAATGGGCAGTTCGGACGGGCACTCGACCTCGGGCAGATATTTGAAACGCCAGCCGGCCATCTGGGAGCGGTAGCTGAGGTCGGTGTCTTCGGTGAGGGTGTCGTGCTGCCAGCCGCCACCGTCGGAGATGGCCTTGCGACGCCACATGCCGGCTGTGCCGTTGAAGTTGAAGTACTCGCCGGTGCGCACGCGAGAGCCATGCTCGATGACAAAGTGGGCATCCAGCAGAATGGCTTCAATCTTGGTGAGCAGGCTGTAGTCGCGGTTGATATGGGTCCAGCGGGTTTGCACCATGCCCACGTCAGGCTCGGCAAAGTGGTGAATCACCTGCATGATCCAGTCCTTGCCGGGGACAAAGTCGGCGTCGAAGATGGCAACGAACTCGCCCTTGGCCACGTTCAGGCCCTCGTCCAGCGCGCCAGCCTTGAAGCCATGCCGGTTGGTCCGGTGGATGTAGGTGATCGGGTGCCCCATGGCGGCGTAACGCTCCACAACTTCGCGAGCCACGTTCTGGCTCTCGTCGGTGGAATCGTCCAGCACCTGAATGTCGATCTTGTCGCGCGGGTACTCCATGGCGCAGACAGCCTCAACCAGACGGCCGACCACGAACTCCTCGTTATACATGGGGAGTTGGATGGTGACCCGAGGAAGCTCCTCAAAATGATTGACCGGATTGGGGTTGTAGTTCTTCCGGAACTTGAAGTACTGGTAGCACATGGTATAGCGGTGGATGCCATAGATGGCCAAGACCACCATGACGAAAAAGTACGGAATCAGCAGCGACAGATCGAACCAGTTCCAGTGGTAGAGGCCCTTGAAGGTCTGGTCAGCGTACTGGGCATGAAAGTAGCGGCGCAGGCCACCTGAGGAGACGGCCACGAGAGCGGCAGCACGCATGGGCGTTAGCGCCAAGAGCACAGCGGCAGGAAAAAGACGGAAACGGGTAGCGGCCAACAACACGAAAGCCTCCATGGATCAATAAAGGGATTGTACGCGATTGAAGCTATTAGAGACGGTGGCGACGAGCAGCCGGCAACAGCGGAGCGACAATAAGCACACCACGCTTTTTGACGGGCAACATCCTGCTCTCTTTGCGCGGACGCAGCCTGGCCGTCGCTCCAGTTCGCAGGGCCAGCAGATGGGCGGGTGGGCCGAAGGGTGGGCGAAAGATCAAACTGAGGCTGCGGGTTTACCCGAATGCCAGGCTGACGGGCAATCTGGCCCCGAAAACGCCCCCTCCCCAGCAACGCCCACCCCAGGCGCCACTAGACTTCCACCGTTCCCTCCATGTAGAAGACACACTGTCCCACCAGTTCCACACGATCAGCAACCAGGCGGCAGGTCAGATCTCCCCCACGCCGCGACGCCTGATGGGCACGAAGCACGGTCCTTCCCAACCTACCAGCCCAGAAAGGAGCCAGCACGCAGTGCGCGGATCCGGTGACCGGGTCCTCATCCACTCCCATCGCCGGGGCAAAGAACCTGCTGACAAAGTCGAGTCCCGCGTCGCCCGGCGCCGTCACTATCACGCCATGCGGGTCTAGCCCTGCCACTGCCTCCATTTTTGGGGTGAGTGCACGCACCCTTGCGGCATCTGCCAGCAGCACCAAGGTAAAGCGGTCGTTTACCCAGACCTCGAGCGGCTGCGCGCCAAGTGCCTCAGCCACCCCCGCCACCAACTCCACCCTCTCGACTTGGCTAGCAGGAAGGTCCATCACCAAGCCATCCGCGCTTCTCTTAACGGTTAAGACTCCGCTGGCGGTGTGAAATTGGACCTCATCGCGTGCTGGCTCCAGGCGATCCAGAACTACAGCCGCACTCGCCAGCGTTCCGTGGCCGCACAACGGCACCTCGCACACCGGGGTAAACCAGCGGAGGTTGTACCCAGCGCCCTCTTTCACCAGGTACGCCGTTTCGGATAGGTCGTTTTCAGCCGCAATCGCCTGCAGCATGGCATTTGGCAGGAAGTTCTGGAGGGGGATGACGGCGGCGGGATTGCCGGCGAAGCGGCGCGCCGTGAAGGCGTCGAGTTGATAGATGGGCAGGCGCATGAAGACTCCGGGCAGTAGTTATGCAGGTCAAAGCAAAAAGCCTACCCCGAGGGGTAGGCTTTTTGTTGATTTAAT
>Ga0181529_10001101_pt1 | contig 36768 bp, 44 predicted proteins | sample PEATcosm2014_Bin_36_FD_119763 | JGI IMG/M metagenome (GOLD analysis project Ga0181529, IMG submission 119763) | Peatland microbial communities from MTU Mesocosm Facility, Houghton, MI, USA - PEATcosm2014_Bin10_30_metaG | ecosystem: Environmental > Terrestrial > Soil > Wetlands > Peat | place... | reverse complement strand
CAGTTGAAGCTGCGGCATTCTTCTCTCATACCCCAGCGGCCCCCCGCTCCGCAAGCACAACTGGGATCATTCCGTTTTCACTGGCCCGGCAAAAATCACGGGGCGAGATCAGGAGATCTGACCGTAAACTCGGAAGTTCTGTCCAAGGCGATCCTACTTGGCGAGTCATGCTTGGTGAGTCATGGTTACGCCGCGTGCGATCGGCAGCCTGGAGGGAACGATTCGCTGCAAGGAGCGGTTCGGCGGGCTATTGAAGTACTACCACCGAAAAGCCGCCTGACGCCGTAGTGAAATTACTTGTCTCTCTCCGCCGGTCCGACACAACCGGTGTGCCCTCACCTGGTAGTTTCCGCCATCCGGGCGAGGTTCATGTCTGGTGGAGAGGATTATTCAGGGGCGAGCCGCGGTGCAACAGCCGTAGTTTCAACCGAGTGGCCGGGCTACAGTCGAAATATCGCGTCGGACGGCGCCGCGACACACGTCGCAAGTGGCTGATAATACATCGCTTCCAGGCAGATGGATATCTCGACCATACGCGCGCTACCGGCACTACGCAGATTGTGCACTTTTCTCGTATTACACTGGGATCGTGGCTAGGAATGTAACGATTCGGATTTCGGATGAAGCGATTTTGTGGGCTCGGCACGAAGCGGCGGAGAAGAACACGTCGGTGTCGCGGCTGGTAGGGGAGATGCTGGAACGCCAGATGCGGATGAGCGATGAGTACTGGCGGGCGTTCGATCACTGGAAAACGAACCGGGCGTTGGCAGGCACAGGCGCGGCCGAACGTCTGAGCCGCGAGGACGTGCATGAGCGGCGGTGATGGCTTCTTTGTGGATTCGAATGTGCTGCTGTACTCGGTGGATCCAGTGGACTCGGCGAAGCAAATCCGGGCCACCGAGTGGCTGGAGGCGTTGTGGGTGGCTGGGGCGGGGCGCCTGAGTTGGCAGGTGCTGCACGAGTTTTACTGGAACGCAGTGAAGAAGATGCGTCTGGAACCGGCAAAGGCTCGCGAGATTGTGGAAGATATGGGCCAATGGAGGCCGGTGGATACGTCGCTGGGGCTTGTGCAGCGAGCGTGGTATTGGGTGGATGCGGCGCAGCTCTCTTACTGGGACGCCCCGATCCTGGCGGCGGCCCAGCGTAGCGGAGCCCGCTACCTACTATCGGAAGACTTCCAAAGTCGGCGGTGCTACGAGAACGTCGAAGTGTTGAGTCCGTTTGAGCGATCGCCGGGGGAGTTCGGAATGGCCACGGATCTACGCGGATAAGAAAGAGAAGCTAGGGGGTGGCGGAGGCGGCTTGGCGGGGGCTGGGGGCTATGACGCGTTCTAAGAGGTTGGTGCTTGGGGCTGTAATCGAGGACGATCTCTTTGAGGGCTACGACTAAGCGGCCGAGGTTGCGCCTCGCGCAAATTTCACGTAGGTAGTTGAGCCAGGCGAGCCTGTCGCCTTCGAGCATGGCGCTCAGATCTTCGTAGAGCTTCCCGGCGGGGGCGCATGCGGTGAATTCGATCTTGATGTCGTCGTCGGGCTTGAGGCCGGATAGGAGAATCAAGTTCCTGGAAGGACCGATCCGTAAAGCGCCCGACCTCACTGGATTCCCCACACCGGCGATCCACCAGCATTGGTAACATTAGGCTATGAAGTATCCGGTGGCGCTCACTAAAACCGAAGAGGGCTACAGCGTATGCTGTCCGGGACTGCCTGGCTGCTGGTCGCAGGGTACAAACGAGGAAGAGGCGCTGGCGAACATTCGCGACGCCATTCAGGAGTACTTGGAAGTGGCCCGGCAGTTGGCCTCTGATGCACAGGCGCGGGAAGTGGATGTGCCGGCGTAACGCATGAAGATCCCGGGCATCGCTCACCTGCGCGCCGTCAAGGCGTTGGAACGGGCCGGCCTTCAAATCGCGAGGCAGGGTGAGCATATCGTGATGACCGATGGCGCGCGCATTCTCACAATTCCACGGCATGATCCCATCGACGCCCATACGATGGGCGGCATTGTGCGAGATGCCGGCCTGAGCGCTAAACAGTTCCGGAAGCTGCTATAAGGGTTTATCTGAAGCGCCGGGCCAAACCAGGGGTGGACCAAGCCTTCGCGGGCACCACTGCATCGCAGAGCCGTATGCGAGCGGGTATAGCCACGGATGAGGCGGGGGTAACAACAACAAAACAAACAAAAAGAACAGCAAGAATAACAAGAACAAGAATAATAGCCGCCGATAAACGCCGATGAACGCGGAAGAAAAAACGCTAGGGGAGGGCGAGGTGGCGGCGAGGGGCTGGGGGGATGACGCGTCTTGAGAGGTGGGTGCTGGGGCTGTAATCGAGGACGATCTCTTTGAGGGCTACGACCAGGCGGCCGGCGTCGCGCGACTGGCAGATCTCGCGCAGCTAGTTGAGCCACGCCAGCCTGTCGCCCTCGGGCATGCGGTTGCCGACGAAGATGCGGATTTTCTCGTGGGCGGTGGGAACTGTGTCTTCGAGCATGGTGCTGAGCTCTTCGTAGAGCTTCTCGCGCGCCACTCGCCCGACTGACGGTTCTTCAAAACGGCCTACAACTTCTCCCACTCTACTCGATCAATGCCGGAATCGCGGAGAATCCTGGTCAAAAGGCCGGTGTCGATGTCTCCCCTATGTGGGTTCGGAACACGGACGGTTTGCAGGCCCTTCTGCATGAGCTGGTGTCTGCCTCCGGCGTAGGCCCTTCAAATCCCATTCGCCGAAGATAGTATATGAAATCCTGACGCGAGATCGGTCCGATTCGCGGCATCAGGCAACTTCGCGCACCACGAGGTCCATCCCGTCGAGAATCGGCACTGGCAACTGACGCGACAAGCGGAACAGCAGCCATTCCTCGATCACTTCTTCGAGTTCGTCCCAGCAGTCCTCCAAGGAGGCTGCATCTGCCCATACTCCGTCAAAGCCCGGTATGGAACCGTAATACCCACCCTCTTCGAGCAGTTCGTACTTGGCCCCGCGCATCGCGGCACGAAGGTACTTGGTAACCATGATCCTGTTCTACCAGATTTGCGGGGCCCGCGGGTACCCAGAACCGCCGCCACCACTCAGATGCAGAGAGAGAATGAGGCAGGGTGAAGGGCTGCCCCACGAGATCAGTCGGCCTTGGCGACGGAGGCGCGGTCGCGAGTGGCGTCGCGAGAACCAACGATGCGCTTCAAGAGGTGGGTGCTGGGGCTGTAATCGAGGACGATCTCTTTGAGGGCTACGACCAGGCGGCCGGTGTGTCTTCGATCATGGTGCTGATTCGCTGCAAGGAACGGCTCGGCGGGCTACTGAAGTACTACCACCGAAAAGCCGCCTGACGCCGTCGTGAAATACTTGTCTCTCTCCGCCGGTCCGACACTACCGGTGTGCCGGCATCTGGTAGTTTCCGCCATCCGGGCGAGGTTCATGTCCGGTGGAGAGCATTATTCAGGGGCGAGCCGCGCTGCAACGGCCGTAGTTTCAACCGAGTGGCCGGGCTACAAGGCGATGGACTCGCCGAACGGAACGTTGGTGAGGCGGTGCTTTCGGATTCTGAACGCCCGCAGTATCGGGCTTGTCATGACGCTGGCCGACATTGCCGAAGAGGAGTTCCGGGTTTTGGAGTTGATCGAAGCCGAGCGCCAGGAGCAGATCAAGAGCGACAGGCAAGCTTAGTACCGCGGCGATTTAAACTGTAAGCCGTCGATCATCGCGAAGGGCTTGCGGTTTCTGCCGACGAGTTCGAAGCCCCACCTAATCGCAGTAGCAGCGATCAATGAATCGAAGGTGCGCAGGCCATCCGATTTCGCGTATCACGTCCCACTACCCGCGCGGATTGTCCCTGAGCTTGTCCACGTAATCGACGCCGTTGCCGATGTCGGTCCGGTCTTTCCACATGCCATAGAACGGAAGATCCTTGATGGAGCGCCGCTTACCTGCTGGTTCTTGCTCTGCCGGGACAAGCACCTCAACGACCGTGCCCTCTCTCATTTGTACGATTTCAAGGGGTCTGAAGACGCCGTTCTCGTATTTCGCGGGGATCGTCATAGCTGGGACTCCTGTGACTCGATTGCCTACGACAAGTCTAAGGCTTTCGGATAGAGGGTGGCAATCGTAAGTATGGCCAGATTCCAGACCGTCATCAAACACGTACGCTTCGTCTATTCGCCTTACACCGCAGCCGAGATGCAGGGCTTCTCCCAGGTGCTCGCGGATTCGATCCGGGTGCGAATCCAGAGCGGCCAGAACATCTACTACCAGGTTGCGGCACCGCGGAAGCCCGGACTGTCTGGCCGCCGCGGTTATCTCGACTACAAGGCGGCACGTGGTCTCCAGCCCATCCGCGACTGGACCTGGAGCGGGCACACACTGCGCTGCCTCAAGGTCGCTCGTTCGCTCCTGTTTGCGGCCGAAGCGTTCGGCCACACCCACCTCCAGTTTGCCAAAGCCGGAGGTCCACGGCTCCGGCCTACAGAAGCGGTCTTGTTGGCTAACGAAACCTCCACGTCGATGGCAACTACCCGTTTCTTCCACGCCGTAGTCTGCACATGAGAGAAAGCACGAGGACGCCGCAGCCCTTCAGGCGCGCAACCGCGCCGTCATGCGCACTTCTCCCGCCACTGGCGGTTCAGCAGCGCCACCAGACCCGGATAGTCGAGCCGGTACCGGTGCGCGAAGGCCCGCTTGCCGATGCGGTGATACTCGCGATGCTCCTGGCCGGTCAACGGAAGGCAGCTCAGGTCGGAGGCCTTCATGCTCATGCCGCCGTCCACTCCGGTGTGGCAGGCCTCGCAGGGAGTGCGGCCGGAAACGACGGACGGCAGCGTGCGAATCCACGCCTTGTAGGGCTCGTCGCGCGGCGGTCCGCGACGCACCGGCGAGTGGGCCCGGCGTTGCGGCTTGCGGCCATGGATCGCCCAGGCGAGGTACGAGCGAAGTTGTTGTTCGGTCATCATGATGGGTCCGGAGAGTTGGCAGCGGGCCGGGTTCACTGCGCGGTGGGGAGATCGACTACGCGACGGACGAAATCTTGTTGCGCTGGATGTAGGCCGTAATGAGCAGCGCCTTCACCTCATCGGGTTTGATGCGCCCGTGGTATAGGGTCGAGCTCCGCTCCAGGACTTGGGCGAAGCTGTCTACCAGCGCGTTGGCCTCATCCACCAGGGCGGCGCCCGGTTGCTTGCGCGGCGCCGCTCCGCCGGGGGTGGCGCTCGATGCCGGCGGTTTCGGAGTAGCGCCGACGCCGGCAGTTGCGAGGGCCGGGACGACGAGCGTGCCGTTGGGCTGCTCGCCGGGAACTCGTGCGATGTCCCAGGCGACGGGAGCGCCTTTCCGGCCGGGGGAGCGTGTGATGGTGAACGATTCGCGGACGTTGATGCCCAGGGCTTCGATCCGGCCGGCTACGTCCAGTTCGAGGAACATGACGCGGTTGTCGGCCAGGGTGAACATGATGCGTTCGCCATACCGGTTGCCGACGGTCCTGCCCTGCGAGTACTTCAGAGACACGGCGACGGGGGTGTTGGGCGGGAAGTCCACGACTTCGCGCGCGGTGCGACGTTGGGGTGCGGTTGCCACGTTCCGGTATCCTCCGACCTTTCGGTTTCGGCGCCGGACCTGGAAACCGGCGCCATCGTCAGGGAGGCGATCAAGCCGCATGAGCCACGGCCCGCCGCGCTTCTCCTTGCGCGGGTCTCGGGGCGGGAAGTTGGGGCGTGCGGCGGATGGCTCGGCGGGCGTTGACGGGGTCTACCATTTCGCCGCTCGAAGCCGCGTTCCCGATCGGCTCGCAGCGGGGTGTACGGGAGGGCGCGGGCTCCGGCGGCTGAGCGGCGTGTTCGCTGCAGGCCGGGCAGATTGGCTTCGACTCCGTCGTGCATGCAGGGCGCAGCACGACGTACCCGCCGCCTTCGTCGCATTCGATTGGGAGGCGCTCGAAGACCGTATCGAAGGTGCGGTAGGAGGCGGAGCCGAGTTGCTTTCTCATAAGACTATTATATGCTGAACCCCCTGGGCATAGCAAGGCCTTTTTGCATTTGTCTGCAAAGGGGGTTAAGCTTATCCGCATATGGCAAAACGCAAAGGTCTCAGCGAAGAGGCTTTGGAGTTTTTCCGGGCTCAGGGCAGGCGCGGAGGCTTGAAGAGCAGTAAGGCGCGTATGAAGAAGCTCACTCCAGAAGAGCGTTCGGAGGTTGCCAGGAAAGCCGCTATTGCGCGCTGGAGCAAGAAGGATTAGCAAACCACCGGACAGGGGCCGGTTTCCGCCTTCTCGCAGGCTCTTGGATCCGTCGCAGATGCGGCGCCGGCTTTGATCCCGTAAACGTCCGTCCCGAAGACCCAACCGGCGCTCTTCCGACGGCGCCATTCGGAGCGCCGAGGAACCAGGCGAACTGCCGACGGGGATTTCCGACGCCGATCGAGATGCCGGCCATCTTTAGAGCCGTACTATCGGATGTCGGTGTCCGCGCCCGAAAGACGAGCGAAATCGGCGCGCCGGTGTCTCTCGTTGCCGACGCGGGCCAGCCTTTACCCACTGAGTTTGAGGACTTAGACGCACCGGTTTCCCTTGACCGGATTGCGGCCCACAGAATCCTGCGCTGTTGACCCCGGTGAAGATCGATTGAGGGACTCCGATCTTCGTTTCCGGACCGGGATGAGGCACACTGAGAGAAGGTGAGGCCGATGAAGACCTACTACTTCAAGATCGTGGTGGAGCCGGACGGTGAGCGCTGGCACGCATATTGTCCGGCACTGGTGGAGCAGGGCGGCGCCACCTGGGGCCACACCCGACGGGAAGCTCTCAAGAACATCCAGGAAGTGGTCCGGATGGTTGTGGAGAGCCTGATGGAGCATGGCGAGGCGCTGCCCACCGAACCCGTCGATCAAGTCCAGGTGTTCGGCGAACCTCAAGTGGCAGTGGTTGTCTGAGGCATGGCGATCGACTACTCGCGCTTGCGCAGCCTGACGGCTGGTGAGTCGATCTCGGCCCTGGCCCGAGACGGTTTTGTCCTGGACCGGCAGGCGGGCTCGCATCAACCCTACCTCCATCCTGACGGGCGGCCGGTAACAGTCTCATTTCACCGGCCCGGCGAGACCTTCGAAATCAAGACATTGCGAACAATGATCGAGATCCGGGCGCATTGGACGGATGTGGATCTCAGACGGCTGCAATCGATCGGGTAGCTCCGGTAGGTGGGGACGGGGACCTGTCCCGGCTGTTCACACACACTTCCGGCCCGGTGGGGCACAACGTGGAATTTCCGATTGTCGGTGACACGGCGCCGCGCAGGAGGGAATCACGCGCGGCTCAGATGATGGCGATCCATGCACGGAATGGGGGGTCCACAAGCGTGCCGGAACCGATACTACTCACTTCGGGCAGGGTGAATCCGGCCACCTTCGTGCTGCCGAATACGTCGCACCACTTCGGGCAGGAGGGATGTACGTGAATGGTCTTTAATGCGTCTTACGATACGCTCACATTTGCGGTGTCTTGTTCATTTGCAAAGAGATAGCCCGCACGATGAGTTTTTGCTTGAATCATGCAGCAAATCGTTCTATTCTAATGGCTCGTCTGGTAGCTCATGTACCCAACGACTCATCCGACAAACGGTCTGTATCCGTGGTTCGCTGTGAACGTGCGGACCCGAGCTGAAGAGTTGGTGGGTTCGTCTCTCGAAAATAAGGGGTTTGAGGTCTTCATCCCGACTTATCTCGAGTGTCGGAGGTACGCTCGCTGCGTGCGGAAAATCGATGCCGCGCTGTTTCCGGGGTACCTCTTTTGTCGTCTGGACGTCAATAACCGGCTGCCACTGCTCCAAACCCCCGGCGTCCATCATGTTGTGTCGTTGGGAGGCGTTCCGTGTCCCATTGCGGAACAGGAACTTGCGGCGGTTCGATTGGCCGTCGAATCAAAACTCCCCACGATTCCCTGGCCTTACCTGACCGCAGGGCATCGGGCGCGGATCGAGTGCGGGCCCTTTGCCGGGTTGGAAGGCATCGTGATGATGTTCAAGGGCCATGAACGCCTAGTCTTGTCTGTCCATCTGCTCCAACGGTCGGTTGCCGTAGAGATTGACCGTAGCTGGATTCGGCCTGTCGGTGTCGCGGGCCCCGGATCCCTCATGCTGCAGAGCGCTCGCACAACCACCACGCTGAGTTGACCGCCGGGAACATTCCGCACCTGGCGCGCCAGAACCGCCCTCCGACTCACAACACCTACCGGATCACAACCCCTACCGGAAGTCCCTGAAGCCGTCGCAACGGTATCATGTCTTCGATGTCGCGCCAGATCAAATTTTGTGTATGACGAAACTCGTACATTTGCGTCGGCAGACCGGAAATAGCCTCCCTTTCGGAGGTTGAGACAGGCATCTCCTTTTTTTATAATACTTTAGGGCCGTATTTGTACGGCTTGCGAGGCCTCGCGGCTCACTTAAGCCGGAGCCTTGTCAACATGGGGATTTCTTTGCCTAATATTGGCTTTCTTGCCCGGCGTTTCTACGATGCGGCCAAAAGCACAGGACTAATTTCCACTAAGTGGAGCCATTTTCTCCGCTAAGTGGAATATAAGCAAGCCCGGTCGCGTGCCGCCACAGCTTCATCTGGGTGAAGTCCTGACCCGGCTAGAACTAATCGCGCTCCTTTTGTATTTATTTTAATAGGAGTTAACCTTCGGTAACAGTTTCAATAATTCGGCGATTTTCTGTTGACAAAGGTCCGCTCGTGCGTTACATTTCAAGTCACCCGCTCTTGCAGGCAAGGCCTACGTGCTTTGCACTTAGGATTACACGCAATTGCGGGTAGTCACCGTCGGCGATGGACCAATGTTCTGGTCGATCTGTCGTGACAATTCGGACCCAACACTCCGATTAGACAAAAAAATGGCGGTAGCTTGTCCTTTTGGCGGGCAACGCTCTACCGCTTGACGCCCACTCGGATCGGCCGGCTTGAAGCGGTCGCGGTGTCGTGCACGCGCTTTTCGGCCGGCACGCCGCGCCCTTGGCTCCGTAACAGGCTCATCACACACCACAGGAGTCCGGGAACCATGTACAACAAGGAGAGCCGTCGCACGAAGATAGTTACCTTCCGGGTTTCCCAGGAGGAGTATCATAACCTGGAAACCGCGTGCACTGCCCATCACGTAAGAAGCATTTCCGACCTGGCGCGTGACGCGGTCCAGCAGTGGATTCGAGGGTCGGGGAACGGCGTCGGCCTGTCATCGGCCCCCTTCCGCCCTTCCGTCCTGTTAGAAGCGGAACTAGGTCAGGTGGAGAACCGCATACAAGTGCTCGTGCAGGAACTCGAGCGGCTACAGCATTTGGTGCAACGCGAGAGGAATTGGACGGCGCCCAAGGGTCGCCCCGCTCTCGGTGGTCCGGACAGGCCATGATCCCGGGCGGTTCCCCCGTTGGCGGCTATGGCGTTGTCGCCAAGGCCCGGTCGTTGCATCGCGCCGCCGCTACAGGGCTGGAAACCGAGACTCAAGAGTCGTTTTTCCAGAAGTAACAGTGTGGCGCGCGTACCGCCACCCCAAGGTACTCATCCCGCGGCCCAATCCGCCGATGTGCGATGTTTGTGGCACAAAGGTAGACGGTCAGAATTGTGTTCCATCGCCTGGTTTTGTAGTTATACTATTAAGCGCCACAGGTTCGAGGAGGAAGGAAGGACAGTTATGCGTCGTTATTTGAGTTCGCTTATTGTTGGCAGTTGCCTGTGTGTTGCGGTGGCTGCTACCGGCTCCATCGGCGTGATCCGCTCGAGTGGAGATTTCCGCGTCGATGGTTCCATGATGCGCGGCAACGGCACCGTCTTCGATGGCAATGTAATCGAAACCACCGCTGCCCGGTCGGTTGTCCAGTTAGGGGCAGGGCAGGTCACTCTCGCGCCGGAGTCGCGGGCCAAGTTCTATCGCGACCGCACGGTCCTGGAAAAAGGCGCGGGTCTGTTGCGCGATGCCGACAAGCATGTCTTCGAAGCAGCGTCCCTGCAAGTCGTTCCTGCCGGCAAGGATGCCGTCATCCAGGTGGACGTTCAAGGCCCAGGTCGCATCGCCGTGGCTGCCCGCAGCGGTAGCGCTCTCGTGCGAAGTGCCTCAGGTGTTCTCGTAGCCCATCTCGATCCCGGCATGGCCCTAGCCTTCGAGCCCCAAGTCGGTGGATCGACCGCAGTCAAGATTACCGGTGTCGTGGAACAGCGCAATGGCCTCTACTTCATTACCGATCCGACGACTCATGTTACATCTCAGTTACTCGGTCCCAATCTGGCGCAGTATGTAGGGAAGCGCGTCGAGATTACGGGATCCCAGGTTCCCGGCGCCACTCCCGGCGCGGGCGCCACCCAGGTGGTGCAGGCCGCCGAAATCAAGTTGCTGGCCGCGGCTGGCGGTGCTGGCGGAGCTGCTGCCGGCGGCGCCGGTGCTGCGGTCGCCCATACGGGCACTATCGCGATCATCGCAGGAGTCGCCGTTGGCGGAACCGTCATCGGTTTGGTCTCTGCCGGTTCGTTTAGCTCGTCTAACACCAGCGCTCCGTAGTCGGCGGCGCCCTCGCCTGGACTCGTTCCACTAGTCGGTCTCGCCGTTTGAAACCTAAGGTGCCTGTGTCTGTCTGTGAGCCTCGGAACGTCGAGGTCCCGGCGATGGAAACACCAGGAGTTACCCGCTTGACGGCCGATCCCCGGTGCAGCAGAATCGTGTCGTTTCGTCTGTCCCGCGAGGAGTACGAATCGCTCGAAGCGGCGTGTACCGTCCACCGCATCCCTCATATCTCGGAGCTCGTCCGCTTCGCTGTGCAGCACCGGATCGAGGAATTGTCCTCGCCTCCCATCGAGACCGAGCTCCAGCAGGTCGAAAGTCGCATTGAGGTACTGGCGGCGGAATTGGACCGCCTCCAGTACCTCGTGCATCTCCAAATGGCCCTATCCCCCGAGGAAGCCCTCCTCCAGTCGAAGTAGGTATCCTTATATGCGTCGATTGCTCCCATCTCCGCTGCTCGCCGCAGTGGCCCTCGCCCTCCCGGCCCTGTCCTGGTCTCAAACTCAGACCCCGACTCAGCCCCCCCGCGCCACCCCCGAAATCGGCGCCAACCTCCCCGCTCAAGCCGTTGGACCCAATGACTTGATCGCGGTTACCGTCTACGACGCCCCGGAACTCTCTCGCACCGTCCGCATCGGTACCGATGGCTATATCCGTCTCCCCATGCTGAAGCGGCCCCTCAAGGCCCAAGGACTCTTTCCCGCCGACCTCGAAACCGCCATCGCCACCGCCCTCCGCCAGGAACAAATCCTGGTCGATCCCTTCGTCACCGTCACCATCGCCGAGTACCACTCCCGCCCCATCAGCGTGGCCGGCGCCGTCAAACAACCCCTCGTCTTTCAGGCCGAAGGACCCACCACCCTCCTCGAAGCCATCGCCCGCGCCCAGGGACTCCGAGAGGATGCGGGCCGCGAAATTCTCGTCAGCCAGTCCCAGCCCGGCCCCGACGGCCAGCCCGTTTCCATGACCCGCCGCATTCTGGTCCGAAGCCTCATCGACGATGCCGACCCTACCCTCAACCTCAAACTCACCGGCGGTGAGGAAATCCGCGTCCCCGAAGTCGGCCGCATCTACGTCGTTGGCAATGTCAAAAAGCCCGGCGCCTTTCCCGTGCAAGATGGCGCCGATACCACCGTCCTTCAGATGCTCGCTCTGGCCGAAGGCCTCGCGCCCTACTCCACCAAAGAGGCTTATATCTACCGCCGCGAAGGCGCCGGCGCGAAGAACGAAATCCCCGTCCAGCTCGACAAGATCATGCAGCGCAAGTCCCCCGATGTCCCCCTGACCGCCAACGACATCCTGTACATCCCCGATAACAAGGGCAAGCGCATCGGTGTCAAAGCCTTGGAAGCCATCGTCGGACTCGGCGGCGCCGCCACCACAGCCCTTATCATTTACCACTAAACACAGCGGCCCAATTGGCCATTCATCTTGTTTTCCCGTAAAGATCATCATGCCTGAACAGCCCCACCGCGCCCTCCCCGCGCCCGCCGAAGGCAACGGCCACGGCAACGGCAATGTTCCTGCCGTCCCCGAGCACTACGCCGTGTACTCGCCTTACGGCTACCCCGAGCCCGAGCCGGAAGATCAGACCGTCCCTCTTTCCCACTACCTCTGGATCCTCCGCCGTCACAAATGGCGCATCCTGGCGTTCATTCTCGTCTGCGTGGTCTCCACAGTCGTCGTCTCGTCCCGCCTCACGCCCATCTACGAGTCCATCGCCACCATCGACGTCGATCGCCAGGCGCCGGCCGGCGTCATCGGACAGGATGCCGCGCGCCTCGCCCCCAACGACGCCGACCAGTTCCTTGCCACTCAGGTCAAGATCATCCAGTCCGATTCCGTCCTCCGCCCCGTCGCCGAGCGCTACAAACTCTCCGTGGTCGAAGCCGACCCGCTCCCCGGCGAGTCGCCGCTCCCTACCGCACGCGCGCAGAACGCCCCCGTTAAACTCAAAAACCTCAAAATCACGCGCCCTCCCAATACCTACCTGCTGCTCCTTGCCTACCGCTCACCCGATCCCCAACTCGCCGCCGACGTCGCCAATGGCGTCGCCAACAGCTACATCATCCATACTTACAACATCCGCTTCAACGCCGCCTCCGGCCTCGCCCAGTTCATGGAGAAGCAGATGGATGAGCTGAAGGCCAAGATGGAGCGCTCCTCCGCCGCCCTCGCCGAGTTCGAAAAGGACCTCAGCGTCATCAACCCCGAAGAGAAGACCAGCATCCTTTCCTCGCGCCTCCTTCAGCTCAACACCGAGTTCACCAACGCCCAGGCCGAGCGCGTCCGCAAGCAGGCCGCCTTCAACTCCGTCAAGAGCGGGTCCCTCGACGCCGCCCTCGCTTCCACTCAAGGCGAGCAACTCCGCCGCCTCTCCGACCGCCTCGACGAAGCCCGCGAGAAGTTCGCCAACATCACCGCTCAGTACGGCGCCAACCATCCCGAGTATAAGAAGGCCAACTCCCAGCTCACCGAGCTCGAACGCCAGGTGGAAAGCCTCAAGAGCAGCATCGGCGAGCGCGTCGGCCTCGAGTATCAGGAAGCCGTCAACCGCGAGGCCATGCTCAAGACCGCCGTCGCCGACACCAAAACCGAGTTCGACAAGCTCAATGCCCGTTCCTTCCAATACCGGTCGCTCAAGCAGGAAGCCGACACCGATAAGGGCCTCTATGAAGAGCTGGTTCGCAAGATTAAGGAGGCCGGCATCAACTCCAGCTTCCAGAACAGCTCCATCCGCCTGGCCGATTCCGCCCGTCCCGCCCTCAAACCGGTCTTCCCGGACATCCGCCTCAACGCCATCCTGGCCTTGCTCTTCTCCACCCTCCTCGCCGTTGGCGTCGCCGTCCTGGCCGACACCATCGACAACACCGTGCGCGATCCCGACCAGATTCAGAAGGGCTTCAAAACCAACGTCCTCGGGTCGCTCCCCGTCGTCAAACAGTGGCGCGGCCGTCTCCTCGCCGTCCCCGGGAACGGCAGCGGCCATGCCAACGGCAACGGAACCGGGACGTCTACCGAGTTGGTGAAGTCCACCCACCGCACCGAGCAGGTCTCCGCTTTCGAGGAAGCCATCCGCACCTTGCGCGATTCCATCCTCCTCTCCGACCTCGGCCACCGTCCCCGCAGCCTGCTCTTTACTTCCGCCACCCCGCGCGAAGGCAAGACCACCACCACCGTGCACCTCGCCGTGGCCCACAGCCTGCAAAAGAAGAAGACCCTGTTGATCGATGCCGACCTCCGCCGCCCCGGCGTTCACGTCCGCTTGGGGATGGGGAACGAACGCGGTCTCTCTACAGTGATCAAAGGCGAAGCCGCCTGGCGGGACGTCGTCCAGAAATCCGAATTCCATCCCGACCTCGACGTCCTCTCCGCCGGTCCCGCCTCGCGCAATGCCGCCGACCGAGTCGGAGGAACTCTCGAGACCCTGCTGGCGGAAGCCACTACCGATTACGACCTGGTTCTCATCGATGCGCCGCCGTTGTTAGGTTTCGCCGAGCCCCTGCAGATCGCCGCTATCACCGATGGCGTGGTCGTCATTACCTTGGCCGGACAGACGAATAAGAATGCCGTGGGGAGCGTGTTGAGCAGTCTCAAACGGTTGAAGGCCAATGTCATCGGGGTGGCCTTGAATGAGGTCCGTGAGGACATGAGCGATCGGTATTATTACTACGGGTATTACGGGAAGTATTATTCGAAGTATTATAAGCCGACGAAAGAGTAATAAGAACAAAACAAGAGGTTTAGCCGCGGATGAACACGGATAAGGCAACTCCTTTCGTTCGTGTTGATCGGCGGTCATTCGTCTGATGCCTGGCACTCTGCTAGGTCTAGGAAACGGAGACGGGGGGGCTGAATCCTCACGCGGCATAGGGACTGGCTGACTGCGGCCAGGATGTCCCCCATAAGCTGCCCGATTGAGTCGAATCCAATGAAAGTCGTCATTCTGTGTGGAGGCCAGGGAACCCGCCTACGGGAGGAGACAGAGTACCGTCCCAAACCCCTGGTTGAGGTCGGGGGCAAGCCTATTCTTTGGCACATCATGAAGACCTACGCCCACCACGGTTACCGTGACTTCGTGCTTTGTCTTGGCTACCGCGGAAACATGATCAAGGAGTACTTCTTGAATTACGAGGCGATGAACAACGACTTCACGATCTGCCTCGGTCAGAAGTCCCACATTGATTTCAATGGCGCGCACAAAGAGCAGGACTTCCGCGTAACGCTGGCCGATACTGGGCAGGAAACAATGACCGGTGGGCGGATCAAGCGGATCGAAAAGTACGTGGATAGCGACACTTTCTTGGTGACCTACGGCGACGGGCTCGCCGATGTCGACATCGCGGACCTTGTGGCGTTTCACATGAGCCACGGCAGGGCAGCCACGGTGACTACAGTGCGCCCGCAATCGCGTTTTGGCATTCTTGAGACTGCTAGTGACGGTAAGGTTCTTGAATTCAAAGAAAAACCCCAAGTGGATGGCTGGGCAAACGCAGGTTTCATGGTTTTCGGGCGCAAGGTGCTCGAGTACGTCGAAACCGATGACTGTGTGCTGGAACGTAAGCCGTTGGAGCGTCTGGCGTCAGAGGGCCAATTGATGGCTTATCGTCATGAGGGCTTCTTCTTTGCGATGGACACCTATCGCGAGTACCTGTATCTGAACGAACTGTGGAACTCTGGGAAGGCTCCTTGGCGTGTGTGGGGATGACAGAGCAATTTTGGCAAGACAGACCAGTGTTCGTCACAGGGGCCACGGGGCTCGTTGGCGGCTGGCTTGTTAGGCGGCTGCTGGCCGCCGGCGCTGAAGTTGTGTGCCTGGTGCGGGACTGGGTTCCCCAGTCCGAGATGGTACGCTCGCGGGACATCGAGATGGTGAAGGTAGTTCGGGGTGATGTGCGGGATCGGGACTGCCTGGAGCGGTCGCTCGGCGAATACGAGATCAATACCGTCTTCCACTTGGCCGCGCAAACCATCGTTGGAATCGCCAACCGCAATCCAATTTCGACACTTGAGAGCAACATCCAAGGGACCTGGAACGTGTTGGAAGCTTGCCGTCGTTCGCCCTCGGTGAAAGCGGTCGTAGTCGCCTCCTCGGATAAGGCTTACGGCGATCAGGCGGTTCTTCCTTACTCGGAGGACACGCCGTTGCAGGGGCAGCATCCGTATGACGTGAGCAAATCCTGCGCGGACCTCATCGCCCATACATACGCGGCGAGCTATCAACTGCCAGTGGCGATTACTCGCTGCGGGAACTTCTATGGGGGCGGCGACCTAAACTGGAACCGAATTGTTCCGGGGACGATCCGGTCAGCGCTTAAGGCTGAACGTCCGATCATCCGCTCAGACGGCAACTACGTTCGCGACTATTTCTATGTGGAAGACGGTGCTGTAGCCTACATGACTCTGGCCGAAGCGTTGGCGAAGCGTCCTGAACTTGGGGGCCAGGCGTTCAACTTCTCGAACGAATTGCAAATTTCCGTTCTCGATCTTGTCCGACGGATTCTGGACCGGATGGGCAGCACCCTTGAGTCCGACGTTCGCAACGAAGCGAACAACGAGATCCGGCACCAGTACCTGAGGGCTGGCAAAGCGCGAGAGGTTCTCGGGTGGCAGCCCCTTTACACGCTCGATGACGGTCTCAGCAAGACCATCACATGGTACCGCGAGTTTTTGACGGCATGAGTGAAAAGTCCGATCAGTTAAGAGAGCAGGTGCGGGGGCTGGTGGCGGAGTACCACGCTGAGGCTTTTGCCGCGAAACCCTTTGTGGCGGGCGAGACTCCTGTGCCGGTCAGTGGGCGAGTTTTCGATGCCACGGAATTGCAGTATCTCGTTGATGCCTCTCTGGACTTCTGGCTGACGACGGGACGTTTCGCCGAGCAGTTCGAGCGGGAGTTCGCCCGTTTTCTTGGGGTCCGCTACGCGATTCTCGTAAATTCGGGGTCCTCAGCAAATCTCTTGGCGTTGTCGTGCCTGACTTCACCGAAGCTAGGTGACCGGCGGCTGAAACCCGGAGATGAGGTGATCACGCTCGCCGCAGGCTTTCCCACCACGGTCAACCCGATCATCCAGAACGGCATGGTGCCGGTGTTCATCGATATCACGATCCCGACCTACAACGTGGACGTTACACAACTTGATGGCGCGCTTTCCGAGAGGACGCGCGCGATCATGCTGGCGCACACGCTAGGCAACCCGTTCGACGTGGATGCCGTGGTGGCCTTCGCGAAGAAGCATGACCTCTGGCTGATTGAAGACTGCTGCGACGCAATCGGCTCGGAATACAGGGGCCGGAAAGCCGGGACCTTCGGCGACTTGGCGACGGCGAGTTTCTACCCGGCACACCACATTACGATGGGCGAGGGGGGGTGCGTGATGACAAACTCGCCGACACTCAAGACGCTCGTCGAGTCTTTCCGGGACTGGGGACGCGACTGCTGGTGCGACCCAGGCAAGGACAATACGTGTGGAAAACGCTTTGATTGGCAGTTGGGTGGCCTGCCGCGCGGGTACGATCATAAGTACACCTACTCGCACGTCGGGTACAACCTCAAAGCTACGGACATGCAAGCTGCGGTGGGTTTGGCGCAACTGAAAAAACTGCCGGACTTCATCGAAATGAGGCGACGGAACTTCGATTCGCTCCGGGCGGCGTTGACGAACCTAGAGGAATCTCTGATTTTTCCAGAAGCAACAGAAGAATCTGATCCGAGTTGGTTTGGCTTCCCGATCGCGGTACGCGAGAACGCACCGTTTTCCCGCGCCGATTTGATCAATCGACTAGAAAAGCGAAAAATTGCGACGCGCCTTCTTTTCGCTGGCAATCTGACCAGACAACCAGCATATGCCGACGTCCGCTACCGTGCCGTAGGGGACCTCAAGAATACGGATTTCGTGATGAACCAGATGGTCTGGATCGGGCTCTATCCCGGCATTTCCCAGTCGATGCTCCAGTACGTCAAGGATAGCCTCGCGACCGTCTGCCGAACCACCGAGAGATGCCCAACCCACTAGCGTCGGATCTCGACCACGCGCTTAACCACACGAGGGACCTCTGGGAGGAAATGCGCGGCCAAAGAGTCTTCATCACAGGCGGAACGGGGTTCTTCGGCTCGTGGCTGCTTGAGAGCTTTGCCTGGGCTAACCGTAAGCTCAACCTGGGAGCTACGGCTTTCGTCTTGACACGAAATCCCGACGCGATGCACACGGCGACACCACATCTTTTCGTAGAACCAGGCATCGAAGCCTGTGCAGGCGACATAACGTCATTTATCCCCCCTAAAGGGGACTTTACACACGTGATTCACGCAGCATCGGCTGGCAGCGCTGATCCGGCGCAGGGCGCCCTGGATGTCTTCCATACTACAGTTCGCGGTACGGCCTGCTTGCTGGAGGCGGCAACAAGATGGCGCACTAAGAAGATACTCTTCACCAGTTCGGGCGCTATATACGGTCCGCAACCTTCTCATCTGTCAAAAGTTCCAGAAAACTTCCTCGGCGGCCCCGATCCGTCGAGCAGAACTGCGGCATACTCCGAGTCCAAACGGGCAGCGGAGACGCTTTGTGCGATCCGCGGAAGCACCGGAGGCACAGAAATCAAGATTGCGAGATGTTTTGCATTTGTTGGTCCCTACCTGCCGCTAGATGGGCGCTTCGCAATCGGAAACTTCATCCGTGACGAGATTGCCGGGCGCCCAGTCAGAGTACGCGGTGATGGAACCGACGTTCGATCATATCTCTATGCTGCGGATCTGGCGATTTGGCTGTGGACCATACTCTTCAAGGGGCGGAGTTGCGATCCGTACAACGTCGGATCTGAGCAGGCAGTTTCGATCGCCGCGACTGCTCGAACCGTGGCGGAGGTCGGTGGCCACGGCGCTGTTGTTGAAATTGAAGGCGGGAGGGACGGCTGTGCCGCCAGTAGTAGGTATGTGCCAAGTACCAGGAAGGCCCGAAGAGAGCTGCATCTGGAAGAATACGTTAACCTGCGCGAAGCGATTCGCCGGACAATCGAGTGGCACGTCGGCTACGGGAGAGCGGCAAAGGTTGAAATGCCGCCAACGCACGCTGCATGACGATGAAGGTGGCCGACTACATCGCGTTGTTTCTCCATGCAAAAGGCGTCGGAACTGTTTTCGAACTCTCGGGCGGCATGATTGTGCATATGCTCGATTCGCTCCACCGGCGCGGTGACATGAATATTGTGAGCATGCGTCACGAGCAGGCGGCCGCATTTGCAGCAGACGCCTTCGGACGAGTGACGGGCATTCCCGGTGTTGCAATGGCCACGAGCGGTCCCGGAGCAGTCAATCTTCTGACCGGTGTTGGGAGCTGCTATTTCGACTCGAGCCCGGCAGTGTTCATCACCGGCCAGGTAAACCGTAATGAGCAACGCGGCGACCGCAACATCAGGCAACTGGGGTTTCAGGAAACCGATGTGGTCGGAATGGTCGGCCCAATCACTAAGGCGGCTTGGAGAATCGTCCGCGCGGAAGAGATTCCTGAGAAGCTAGAAAGCGCCTTTCGTTTGGCTCTGGAAGGTCGGCCCGGACCCGTTCTACTAGACATCCCAATGGACGTGCAGCGCGCGGAAACTGACCCTCCCGGCCATCTTGAGCCGCGTTCCCGGAATAGCTCAGACACCGCGGCTGCAAGCCAAAGGACTTGGGATGCGCTGCTTCAATCGGAACGCCCATTGCTACTCGTTGGCGGTGGAATCCGTGCTTCGGGCGCGGCCGAAGGCCTATCTCAATTCCTGACCAAGGTTCCCGTGCCAGTGGTGCACTCGCTCATGGCAGTGGATGTATTGCCGTATGAGTCTCCGCTGCGTTTAGGCATGATAGGAACCTACGGAAACCGGTGGTGCAATCTGGCCGTAAGTCTCAGCGACCTGCTCATTGTTCTCGGCAGCAGGTTGGACGTTCGCCAGACCGGCAGCCAAACCGAGTCATTTAGGGCAGGGCGTCGGATTATCCATGTGGACTGTGAAGCTGGCGGGCTAAACAACCGCATAAAGGGATGTGAGACCTATCATGCAGACCTCCCACACTATTTGAGCGGTCTAGTCGAGAATTGCCCCCCCATTCCGTCCACCTTCCTGGCAACGCTCGAAAAGTGGGCCGGCAAAGCTTGGGAGATGCGCGCTGAGTGGCCCGACACAGAAGAGCTCAGGGGCGTGCCAGGGATTAACCCGAACGTCTTCATGCACCAACTATCCCACTGTTCCGGGGAGGCCTCCGCCTATGTTATCGACGTAGGGCAGCATCAGATGTGGGCAGCTCAGTCCCTGGAACTCAACAAGGGCCAGCGCTTCCTGACCTCTGGCGGTATGGGTTCGATGGGGTTTGCCTTGCCAGCCGCCATTGGGGCGGCCTTCGCTGCGCCTGGATTACCAGTCGTAATGATCGCGGGCGACGGGGGATTTCAATGCAATATCCAAGAATTACAAACGGTGTTTCACCATAAGCTTCCCATCAAGATGGTGATCCTAAACAATGGGTGCCACGGAATGGTAAGGCAATTCCAGGAGAACTACATCGGGCAGCGCTATCAATCGACTTGTTGGGGATACTCCGCGCCACAATTCGCGGCAGTTGCGCGGGCGTACGGGATTGAGGCGACCGCCATCGCGCACCCAGGTGACGTGGAAGCCGCCTTGGCGAGTTTGTGGTCCGACCCGATGAAGCCAACCCTGCTCGAAGTCAAGATTGACACGTTTGCGAACGCATACCCCAAGGTTGCATTTGGCGAACCGATTTCAGTCATGGAGCCCCTTTAGATTACGAGAGCGGGCCTCTCTGTCGAGAGCGTGGTTCAGTTGGCGCGAACGCTCCTTTGATAGCGACGGGGCATCCCCATATGCGGATCCCATCTCACGCGACAGCGCCGCCTCAGAATCCAAGCTTGGCCTCCTTGCAAACACTATCGACCAACCCGGCGCCCCAGTGGCTTGCCCAGGGCCCCCTGAGTCGATTCCGGGCTCTTGTTCAGGCGCTTTTCCGAATCTTCGGTGTTGATCGGGCGATTGCCTACACCCTGATCGGGCGGAGTTGGAGTGTAATCGCCGGCCCGGTGACCCTCTTCCTGATCGCACGGTTCCTTCGGCCCGAAGAACAGGGTTTCTACTTCACGTTTGGTAGCGTAATCGCGCTGAACATCTTCTTCGAACTCGGTTTGACGTACGTTCTTCTTCAGTTTGCGAGTCACGAGAAGGCGCATCTGGATTGGACCAGTTTCGGAACGCTTTCCGGCTCGGAAGCCGCGAAACTGCGCCTCGCCGCACTGTTGAAGCTGTCGCTGAAATGGTACAGCGTGGCTGCCTTGCTTGTCCTGCTCTTAGTGCTGCCTGCGGGCTTGGTATTCTTCTCGCGGGATTCTGCCCCCAACGCGGCGATTGCATGGCGAATCCCCTGGATCTCGCTCGCGGCCGCGTCAGCGCTCAATCTCTTTGTTGCCCCCCTTTTCGCGGTCCTGGAGGGTTGCGGGAAAATCTGGCAGATTGCTTCGATGCGTGCAGGCCAAAGCGTCCTTGCCAATGTTGGGCTCTGGCTGACCCTACTATGCCACGGGGCGCTATTCGCCGGTCCGGTTTTTCAGACCGTAAACCTGGTGGTCGGCCTGGCTTGGCTCGCACCAACTTACGGTGGCCTCTTCAGAGACCTGCTCCACACCGACGTCGCGCGGGCACCCTTCCATTGGCGGACCGAGGTCTGGCCTTTTCAGTGGCGCATTGCTATAAGCTGGCTGAGCGGGTATTTCATCTTCTACATGTTTAATCCAGTCCTCTTCGCACTTAAGGGACCTGCGGTAGCTGGGCAGATGGGTATGAGCCTCAGTTTGTGCAATGCCCTTATCGGCGCGTCAATGGCATGGATGACAACCAAAGCATCACCATTTGGAGTCCTGGCGGCACGGCGACAGTGGAAAGCTCTAGACGCACTATTCTTCAAAGCCCTACAGCAGTCTATGCTGGTTCTCGGTGCGGGTAGCGCCGCGATGTACGTGTGCGTCGCCATCGCGAATGCGGAGCACTATCCCGTCTCGAGACGAATCCTTGGCCCCGTCCCGTTTGCGCTCCTTCTACTCTCGGCAATGATGAACCACGTGGTCTTCTGTGAAGCGCAATACCTACGAACCCACAAAGCGGAGCCGTTTCTTTGGATGTCCATCTTCATTGCCGGTACGACAGCGACCGCTACCCTGGTTCTTGCCAAACCATATGGTGCGCCCGGTGTTTCCGCAGGGTACCTCGCGTCATGTAGCCTGGGGGTGATAATTGGTACCAAGATCTTTCTTAAGAAGCGACGCGAGTGGCATGCGTGAAGTGCCCTACTTTGCGACGATGGGTATCGCTGTTGTAATGCAGCCGAGAAATACACAAGTCGATGCAACTGCTCGCCACACAACGCCATCATTACGTACCGCCGCAAAACAACAAGGGTAACGTTGCATCTTCCTGCATTGCTACCGGTTGGTCTTCAGATTGAAGGCACGTAAGGCTGGACGGGGCTGGCGCCCGCGGGTTACTAATCCGTTGTCGAAGGACAAGGCACGGCCGGTGCCGGGCACAATCACCGTTGTTATCACTACTTACAATCGCAAGCACCTCCTTAGGGAGGCGGTGGATAGCGTGCTGGCGCAGACGCACAGAGAATTCGCCCTATATATCTTCGATAACGCCTCTACTGACGGAACTGACCAACTTGTTGCAACTTATGCCCACGCAGATCATCGTGTTCATCTGTGGAAGCAGCCATACAACGTTGGTAGCGGCAGGAATATCCGAACCGCCTTCTTCACTCCCTCAACAGACTACGTAGCGTGGTTGATGGATGACGATGTCTGGTTCCCTGACCACTTAGAAAACGGCCTCAACTGTCTCGCTACTAACCGTGCCTCAATCATGTACTCATGTGCCGCAAAGACTATCGGTGGCAGCAGCGAGGAGGTGCTCAGCCCACATTTTGTCCCCACCCTTCGAGAAGCGACGACTTTTGATTTCACAAAGGACTTCTCCGGAATGCTGATCAACACAGCCTTTGTCGGTTCGGCAGTGATCTTCCAGAGAAAAGCTCTCTCTGGCGTTCGCATGTGGTCAAACGACAACGTCGCTATGGACTGGCTAGTATGGGGGCAACTTGCGCTGCAGGGCCCGATAGTATACAACCCGTCCCCTCACATTTACTACCGGCGCCACGAACTATCAGACTCCTTCGCTCGTCTAGGAGGAAGGAGAGGGGTAGCACAGACTAACTACATACGGCGAACGCTGGCTATGTTGGCGCTCGATGTAGGCGCGCTGAATCCGGACCGGCTATATTCCTTTCTCGTGGAGTTTTATGACCACCACACAGTCCGGGCAGTGTGCGTCACTCTGAGCACTTTCGATACGCCCAAGGTGCTGCGCCGAATCGCCCGTCGAATCTTTCGGGAACGGCCCGAGATACTGTCGGGTCGCGGGTATTGGCTGTTCAGACTGGCGCGCAAGGCCGGCGGCCTTCTGTTCCCCTGGTTTGACATTGCCTACCGCATCGCTGGCTTCTGGTGGCCGAGGCGCTTTAACATTGAACGGTGCCGCGAGGCGCCTCTTCACGAGGTCGAGGAAAAATAGCTTTAACTCCCACAGTCAGATGAACGCAAGGTTAAATACAGGTAAACGGACAGATAGGGACCGATTGTGCGCGCTGCTGACGTAACGGTAATTCTGCCAACGTTCAACCGGGCAACGGCTCTGGCAGCCGTTTGGGAGTCGTACACGGCGGCGACAGGAGTTTCGAAAATAGTCGTCGTTGATGACGGTTCGACTGACGACACCCCGCATACCATAGAGCGGCTCATAAAGGCGTCGCCGATACCGGTGGAACTCATCCGCCACAAGAGGCGGAGAGGACAGCCAGCGGCTAGACTCTCGGGCCTTACCGCCACCGAGGGCCACTGGGTCCTGTTCGGCGAAGACGATGTCTACCTCGCGCCGGAGTACATCAACGTGCTTCGACTCGTGGCCGACGCCAGGGGCGCAGACGCTATAGCCGGGCGCCTTATCAACGTACGCATCGATGGGCCCTTCAATTCTTCGAAGTTGCCTCACAACGACTTAGGCCAGCGCTGCGACACGCCATTTCACATCAAGAGTTTTAGGGCGAACTTCAATGCTGACCTTCCAGGGCCAGTCTCCGCACCATTCCTCCACAGTGTGGCACTCATCCGGCGAAGTGTCTTTGACGCGGTCACATTCGACACGCGATACCGTGGTACCGCTCACCGTGAAGATACAGACTTTTACATCGGCGCGAGTCGCTGCGGATTTCGTCTCCTTTTCACTTCCGAGACGAAGTGCTACCATTTGCGTGGCGCCCTATCCTTCACAGGGGGTAATCGGGGCAAACAGCTTAACTGGATTCGCATTGAGTTCTGGGGATTGGTTAATACCTATCTGTTCGTGCGAAAGCACTGGCTGTATTTAACCCATCGATACGCATTTGAAGGAACGCCTTTTCGTTACATTTTGACGCAGTATGCGCGAGATCGAGTGCGCGAGTTCCGGCAGAAAGTACTAAAGGGGCGACAGCCTGGCATGTGGACACTGTTTGGCGGACCAGAGAAGGGGAAGCCTTGACAAACGATTCTGGAACTGCGTATTACAACGGTCGGTATCACCAACGCCTCCACTCGTTTCTGTTGACTGAAGACGACTACTTCTGCGCGCGGGCAGCTGCTAGCCAACAGCGGCTACTGCGAGGCATTGATAGGAATCAAGGGCGTCTGTTGGACTATGGTTGCGGAATGGGCCAGAACTATGCCGGACTTCCGGAAAGCGCCGGTTACGACGTCAGTGTGCAAGCGCGCGATGGGTGTCGGCAACGGGGCCTGAAAGTCTTCGACAGTCCCGATGATATCCCGCGCGATGCGTGGAGAGTGGTTCTATGCAGCCATGTTCTCGAGCACGTAGAGCAGCCACTCGAACATTTGTTGTTCATGAAGTCACTACTAATCCATAATGGCACTTTGGTGGTCGTCGTGCCACGGGAAAGGCAGCCACTACGCTCAGCCGAGTATGTCGCAGATGTACATCAGCACTTGTACGCTTGGAATTTGCAGTCCCTTGGCAATCTTGTAAGGCGCGCCGGCTTCGCAGTGAGCAGCACACGGTGTGAGTATGTGTTGGGATACCGGGCGTTGCTGAGGGTTCGGAAGATGCTCGGCCAAAGAGTATATTATGCAGCGACTGGCATGATGGGTGCCGTGTTGCGATGCGGGCACCTAGTTGTAGTGGCACGAAATGTGTAGGGTAAAGGCATGACCGTTCACTTGATCTATCCCCACGGTCCGAAGACATCATGCCCGGACGCTATTGGCCGGGAAGTGGGTAAGCGGCTTGCGAAGATCTATCCCGTAGTCCTGCACGACTGGGACGAATTCGGCTACATCACACCTCGTGAGGGTGACGTTCTGGTCGGGCATGCGTGTCCTATTCCCTGTACGGTGTTCAAGCGAAGCGCCAAACGAACAGGATGGCGAAGAGTGGTCCTCCTTTCTCCGCACTGCCATGGCGATCCGCATCAGCCAGCGTTCAATGACAGAGTACTTCCCTACTGCGACGTCTACCTGGCGATAACAGGGAACTATTGGTTCAACGACCTACCAAACTCCCTGTATGCTCACTGGTTGCCCAAGATGGTCCATGTCGATTTGGCAGTGGATCGGAGCGAGTTTCCAGTAATCAAGACGCACTTCAATCGTAAGGGTCTCCGGCGGGCAGTCTATATTGGGTCCACCGCATGGTACAAGAATACAGACTATCTATCTCGCGTAGCAAGTGAAGTGGGCTTCGAAATTGCGTGGATCGGAACTGGGACCGGAATTCCAGGAACCCGGGCGCTCGGACGCCTCGACTTTAGTACATCGGAAGCACGAAGAATCGTTGCCGAGTTCGACTTCTTGCTAACTGTAGGCCGCGCCGACGGGAATCCGGCGACGATATTGGAGGCGATGGCTTGGGGGCTTATTCCCGTTTGCACCCCTCAGAGCGGATACATCGGCTATGCTGGAATCATTAATGTGCCTCCAGACGATGCGGAACGGGCGGTCGCCACTTTAAGGAGCCTACAGGAGGTTCCCGACGAACGGCTGTATGAAATGCAGGCATCAAACTGGGAACTACTCGACCATCATTTCAACTGGGACCGTTTCACCGCTCAGGTTGTCCAGGCAATTCAGTCTTCATCCTCTTATGAGTGTCCGTCCGCAGGGCTTGTCAAGACAGGGAAGATTAGGGCAGCCGAAGTACTATCGCCTTTCTGGGTCGAAATGGCAAGGCCTTCAAAACTCCGTCGGCGCTTAAGTGTCATTGGTTCGCGCTTTCAGCGGCGAAAATAGGGTCTGATGTTTCGATCTCGCACTACATGGCCCTTAGCTCACGTCATTGCGCTTCTTGGAGCGATCTTACTGCACGTGTTTAGTGGCATCGCCTACATTGCAGACAATACACTCCTTGCTGCGGAGTACCTGCTGGTGGGCCAGTTTGTCGTCACTCTTGCTCTTTTGCCCTCCTGGTTGCTCATCGATATACGGCTATTGTTTGCCTTTCTGTACACGATGTATGGGGGAGCAGGGGGCCTGACCGTACTGGTTGGCAAAGTCCCGGAGTACGCAGGTCTCGCAGACGCAACAGCACTGTACGCGACCGGGCTCATCGGCTTCAACCTTGCACTTGCCGTCAGGCCTGGGCGCTTAGTACTCGGAACTAATGCAAGTGTTTCTGTCCCCGTCCTGCCGGTAGGTGCGCTCTGCGTCGGAGTGATTTCGGCAATCATCTATGGCGGCGTTCTCGGATATTCGCCAGGCTACGACGCCATCAAGCGGAGCACGGATGTCGCGGCGTTGAGTCAGCTTTGGACCGTAATGACATTCGCAATTCAGGGCCTTGCGTTTTACTGCGTCGTTCATTTCCGTCGGCTCGGGTGGTTGCTGCGATTGGCGACAATCCTTGCGCTTGCCGGCTTCGTGGCGTTCCACTTAGCGCTCGGGAATCGGCGTGAGTATGCGCCCATCGTGTTAGCGGCCCTCCTTGTCGCGTTTGGACGGACGCGCTTTGCGTGGCCTGCAGGAGCTATGACCATGGCGATGTTTTTCATAATAGGTGTCATTCGCCAGCCTCAAGCGCCATTTGATCAGTCTGTGAGGACTACCATCGAGCAAGCTTCAAAGGGTAACGAGTTCTCAGTTCCCATCGAGACCACGGCCTATTACGTTACTCACAGTGCCATTCTGCATTACGGTACAACGTACTTACGGACGCCTCTTTATGCAATCCCGCGCACGCTCTGGCGAGGGAAGCCGGTCTCGCTCAGCACTGACTTCCTTCTCAGCCTCGTTGGGCGTACCGACTACCAGGGATTTGCGTTCAACCCAGTGACGGAGGCATTTCTGAACTTTGGGTGGATCGGCCCATTCGTGGTTCTCGGCTTCTGTTCAGTGATGCTCCGTCGCGTCCTTGACCTTGGAACTCGGTCCTTCGGTTACTACGTTGTCTGCTGCTGCCTGACGCCGGATTTTCAGCGAGGAGAGTTTGGCACCGCACTATATCAGGCCGTCTTCGTGCTGGTGGCGTATCGGGTCTGTGAATTGGCCACGGGCTTGAGATTGACCGGCAGTGTCCTCCCTAGCGGTGCGTCTCGCAGGGGGTGTCCAATGAACCTCGATGAGAGGGTCCCCGAATTTGCTCGCACTCGACCACATTATTTTTAGCCTCCAGCGGGCCGGGGGCATTAGCCGCTGGTGGGCCGAGCATTCGGCTCGCATGACAGCCGAGATGGGCGGAGAGGTAGCGCATCTAGGTCCCTATGAGAACTCGAATTCTGTGCTTAGTGAGTACGCTAATCTCAACACCCTGCCGGTAGCCAGGCTCACGTGGCGGGCGCAGTGCTCCCGTGTGCCAATTCCCCCGCATAGCCTTGTATTTCACAGCAGTTACTTTCGGTGCCCGCAGAATGGAAGACCACCGGCGGTTCTTTGCACGTTTCACGACTCCGTGGCTTTTAGCGGTTGGTCAGCGCGTACAGTGGCACGTCGCTTTTTGATCCGCCGTGCTGTGATGCGGGCGGACCTCGTACACTGCGTGTCGAAAGAGTCGGCGAGGCAACTACTGACGCTGTTCCCGACAATTTCGGAAAGTAGAATTCGAATTGTGTATCACGGCGTGAAGCCATGCGCCCCTGTTGCTGTGGACTCGCTGAAGCTTAGGACCGGCGGATTCGTTCTGTGGGTTGGGAAGCGTTGGGGGTATAAGAACGGCAGCATAGCTTATTCCGCTCTGCGACTACTGCCTGATGTTGATTTGGTTTTTGTTGGTGGAGAGGCGCCCTCGGACTTTGAACGGACTTTAGCAGTACGGCTTGGTATCGCAGACAGGGTCCACTATGTCGGGTTCGTGAGCACTAGCGAACTGGCTTGGGCTTACACTCATTCGATAGCGCTGTGGTACATGTCGGTCGTCGAAGGATTTGGCCTGCCGGTAGTTGAGGCGGCAGCCTACGGCTGTCCTGCAATCACGGCGAGCAATGACGCAGTTCGCGAAGTGGCTGGAGGTTGGGCGCTTATGACTGACAGGCCTAATCCAGAATGGCTCGCGGCAACGACAATGCGCGTTGCGGGCAGAGGTGCGCGGCAGGAGATAGGCCAGCGGGGTCGGGCATTAGCAAGCAAATTCAGTTGGGAAGCAAACTCGCAGCAGATGTTGCAGATTTATAGCGAACTCGGCCTTCCATACGTAGTGACCAAGAGCGGACGCTTCACGGCGGGTTAGGTTCATGCGAAAGCGACGGGTTTGGGTGCTTTCTGAGTTGTATTACCCTGAGGACACATCTACTGGGCAGTTTTTGACCGGAATTGCAGAAGGTTTGACGGCGGAGTTTTGCGTAAACGTGCTGTGCGCGCAGCCGAGTTATGCGTTTCGAGGGCTGCGAGCGGCGTCAAGCGAACGCAGAAACGGAGTCGAGATTCATCGCTGTCACTCCTTCGTGCGGGACAAGAATTCCATAGTCGGAAAGATCATTACCCATTGTTCGTTTGGCCTTTCCGTTTTGGCGAGTGCCCTGAGGCGCTTTCGATCTAGTGACGCCGTACTGGTTGTCACCAATCCGCCACTTCTGCCGTTTATAGCTGTTCTGGTGTGCTTGATTAGGCGATGTAAGTGTGTTCTGTTGGTTCATGATGTATACCCGGAGGTTCTTGCGTCGGCTGGTATCTTGAAGCGGCAGTCGCTGCTCTATTTGGTTTTCGATGCTTTGAACGCATGGCTTTTGCGTGGAGTCGGAGAGGTGGTTGTGATCGGGAGAGACATGAGACGCATTCTCCAAGCGAAGCTACCGAGCAGCGAGCGACATAAAATCACCGTCATCCCGAACTGGGGCGATAGCGACGAGATTTATCCGTCAGATCGTGCCCGAAACAGAATTCTGTTCGAGATGGGGCTACTCGATCAGACCGTCGTGCTATACGCCGGTAACCTGGGGAGAACGCATTCGGTTGAGCCACTGCTTGAATGTGCGCGGCGACTGCGCGATAGCGACCACGTGCACTTCGTGATTGCAGGGCAGGGGGCGAATGCAAAGTGTGTTCGCGATAAGGTCTCAGCAATCGGTCTTGCTAACATCAGCTTCCGTCCGCGCTGCCCGCGAGAGGAACTCTCGGAATTGCTGAACGCCTGCGACCTCGCCGTCGTTTCGCTAGTGCCAGGAATGTCAGGCGTGTCGGTCCCCAGTCGATTATATAACATAATGGCGGCCGGTAAGCCCATAGTAGCGCTTTGTGATTTCGACTCCGAAGTAAGCCAGGTGATCCGTGAGGAGAATATCGGCTGGGTCGTGCCGTCCGAAGCGGCATTAGATCTTTTGCGAGTCCTGAGGTATGCAGCGGCAAACCGAGAGGAGCTTACGAACATGGGGTCGCGTGCTCGGGACGCTGTGTCCCGGAAGTACACCCGTGAGATGACAATAGAGCGATTCGTACAGGTGTTGGGCCGGATGGTGGGCAGTTAGGCAGGGTGACGGCCGATGTCTCAGAAGCGAATCCTCGTTACCGGCGCAGCTGGGTTCGTTGGGTCCGAGGTCGTAGCCCAAGCCACATCCTGCGGCACATGGGTGCGCGGTCTGGACCGCCGGGCTGTCCGAAGCGATGGTACCGAGATGATTGCTGCCGACCTTTCGTGTGTGGATAAACTCCGCGACGCGATGGCAGGCATCGACTGCGTCATTCACGCTGCGGGTCTGGCCCACACCCATCAGCCGTGCTGGGACGAATGGCATGCAGCTAATGTGCGGGCCACCGGCAGCTTGGTCTCCGAAGCCATCGGTTGCGGGGTGCCACACGTCGTTCTTGTGAGCTCGGTTTCGGTATACGGGCCGACCAGCGCGAAATTGCGAGACGAATCCGCGCCATGTACCCCAGAGGGCGGATACGCACAGAGCAAATATCTGGCGGAGAGCACAGCTGCCGGACTCGTGCAAGGCACTAGCACCGCTCTCAGTATTCTCAGGCTTGGCACCGTGTATGGCGAGGGTGACCGTGGCAACATCGCACGGTTTATACGTGCGATCTACTCTCGGCGGTTTGTTTGGATCGGGCGCGGCCAGAATCGCAAGAGCCTCATCTACAAGACGGACGTTGCCCGGGCGATCTTGGCTGCCGCACAAGAGAGACCGTCGCGCCCCGCTGTCTACAATCTTACTGCCGAACCTTGCACTGTTCGGGATCTGGTGCTCACGATCTGCGCCGCCCTCCGTCAACCGCCACCGCGCGTCGCGATCCCAGCCGCGGTAGCTCAATCCGCCGCAACTGCAGCATCCGCTCTGTTGCGGGGCGAAGGGCGGCTAGGCGGTCTGAGCGCGGATGTTCGAAGACTCCTCGCAGATGACGCCTATGATGGATCGAAGTTTAGGGCTACCTTTCACTTTCGGGAGGAAGTGCCGTTAGCCGAAGGTGTGCGGCGCGAGGCCGATTGGCTTCTTCGCTCGGGCATTTCCTGACCGCCGTCTCTCCATCCGCCTTACAGGGATAGGGGCCGGGCCAACACCGCTCTGGGGCACGTGAAATGGTCGAGGTAACACTCAGAAACAGCAGCGCCGCCATGCCCATAGCCATCGCGGCCTTTGTCGCTTCGGCGCTGTTCACTGCGCTGGTGCGGTGCTACCTTCTCAGACGAAGGGTTTTAGACATCCCGAATGAGCGCAGCTCCCACTTCGTAGCAGTACCCCGCGGGGGCGGCGCAAGCATCGTAGTGGTGTTTCTTCTGACCGAGTTGTGGTTGGCGCAGAAAAGCGTCATATCCGGGGGCATGGCATCCGCGCTGGCCGGCGGCGGGCTATTAATTGCCGCTGCGGGGTGGCTCGACGACCATTTCGGTCTACCCGCCCGGTTGCGATTACTGATTCACTTCGTGGCTGCCGCATGGGCTTTATGGCAACTCAACGGGAACGATGGGATGCCACCGCTGCACTTGGGCTGGACCACATGGGATTGGGGTTCGGTCGGCCAGTTTGTTGGACTCATCGGCTTGGTCTGGATGACCAACCTTTACAACTTTATGGACGGCATAGACGGCATTGCCGGCGTCGAAGCCGTCTGCGTGGGCGGGCTGGGCGGCCTGCTTCTGGCGTGGGTTGGATTGGGAGGCATCGCAGCGGGTGCACTGGCGCTCATGGGCGCCAGCGCAGGTTTTCTGGTGTGGAACTGGCCACCTGCCAAGATCTTCATGGGCGACGTGGGCAGCGGTTTTCTGGGATTTGTGTTTGGAGTTCTAGCCATCGCGAGCGCCAGGGAACGACCGTGGTTGCTCTGGCCATGGCTGATCTTGCTCTCGGTTTTCATCGTGGATTCCACCGTGACGCTGATGCGACGCTTCGTCGCCGGAGAGCGCTGGTACGAGGCGCATTGCAGCCACGCCTATCAGCACGCCGCCCGGAGCTGGGGCAGCCACTCGAAGGTAACGTTGGCCGTTGCGGCAATCAACGTGATCTGGCTGTTCCCGCTAGCAATGGGGGCGTGTGTTTGGCCGGTGGCAGGTCCTCTCTTCGCTGTGGCGGCGTTGGTTCCACTGGTCTGCACGGCGCTCCGCTATGGCGCCGGGCGCGGTACACCCGCCGCGGAAGGTGCATATCCCAAAGCTGAAATCGGCGCGGTCGCGGACGCGCCAAATCGTCAAAATGCATGAGAGACCATGCATCTTGGCCTACGCGGCACAGGAGCAAATGATGCGTAGCGCACAGGAATTCGTTAGTAAGCTGACCAAAATTCACCGCGTAGTCGTGTGGGCGGTACAACTCGCAGTTTTTGCCCTTTCTGCAGTCCTGGCGTTTCTCCTTAGATTCGATTTCGGCCTGCCCCCCGCGTATCTGAAGTACCTGGCCTATGCGCTTCCTATCTGGATCGTCGTCAAGAGCGCCGTGTTCCGCGTGGCGGGCCTCGACCGGGGTTGGTGGCGCTATGTGTCGGTGGCCGATCTGCTGCGGATCGTGACCGGCAACCTCGCGGGCTCCGTACTCGGTTGCACTACGATCCTTCTCATCGCCCCAAGAGGGTTTCCGCGCTCGATTTACCTGCTCGATCTGATGATCTGTTTCCTCGGCACCGCCGGGGTTCGGATGAGTGTGCGCATGATCGCGGAAGCCACCTCCCGTGGGCGTAACGGCGCCTCGGAGAAGAAGACGCTGATCTACGGTGCGGGCGAAGCGGGCGTCACGCTGCTCAGGGAAATCCAGCGGAATCCGAAGCTTTCGTATCGGGTCCGGGGATTCCTGGATGACTGGCCGGGCAAGAAGGGCATACGCGTTCTTGGAGTGCCCGTACTCGGGGGCGGAGACGCGGTAGAGTTGCTGGTATCGAAGCACAAGATCGACATCATTCTGATCGCGATCCCCTCGGCTTCGGGTTCCGAGATGACCAGAATTCTGGAACTCTGCCATGCCTGTGGCGTGGAGTGTAAGACTGTCCCTGGCCTCGGGGATGTGATCGAGGAGCGCGGTCTTGCCACCCAGATCCGCGACGTCGCCGTGGAGGACCTCCTCGGCCGCAAGCCAGTCCGCCTCGAAGAAAACCAAATCCTCTCTTCCATTGAAGGCAAAGTCGTCATGGTCACCGGCGCCGCCGGCTCCATCGGCTCCGAACTCTGCCGCCAGATCGCGCGCTTCCACCCGGCCGGCATCGTCGGATTCGAAATCGCCGAGTCCCCTCTCTTCGAAATCCATCGCGAAATGCGTCTAGATTTCCCCGATATTCCCTTCTACCCCGAAATCGGAAGCGTTCAGAACCGCACTCGCCTGGACGAAGTTCTGCGCCAGTATTCGCCGTCGGTTGTCTACCACGCTGCCGCCTACAAACACGTCCCCCTCATGGAGACGCACGTCTTCGAGGCCATCGAGAACAACGTCCTCGGCACCTACAACCTCGCCATAGCCGCCGCCGAGAACGGAGTCGAAGACTTCGTCATGATCTCCTCCGACAAAGCCGTTCGCCCCACCAACGTCATGGGGGCCACCAAGCGCATCGCCGAGTTGCTGCTTCTGGCTCTGCAGAACGGCCGCACCAAGTACGTCGCCGTCCGCTTCGGCAACGTCCTCGGCTCCAACGGCAGCGTCATCCCCATCTTCAAGAAGCAGATCGCCGCGGGCGGGCCGGTAACCGTCACCCATCCCGACATGCGCCGTTTCTTCATGACCATTCCCGAAGCCTGCCAACTCGTCCTCCAAGCCGCCGTTATCGGGAAGGGCGGCCAGATCTGCGTCCTCGATATGGGCGAGCCCGTCAAAATCGTCGATCTGGCCAGGAACTTGATTCTCCTATCCGGCCTCAAGCCCGACGACGACATCAAGATCGAATTCACCGGCATGCGCCCCGGCGAGAAGCTCTACGAAGAGCTCAGCACCATGCTCGAAGACACTGTTCCCACCAGTCACGAGAAAATCCGCATTTTCAAGGGCAATGGCATGCCGGATGGCGGCATGCTCACGTGGTTGCATTTCCTACGGGAGATCTGCGAGACCCGCGATGCTGGCCGCCTTGTCGTGGGGCTCAAGGAGATCGTCCCCGACTATAGCCCGAGCGCCCACCTGCTAAGGCGCGTTATAGAAGAGCGGGGTTCTCACGCCGTTGCAACAGGTGGCTGAAATGATACTGATACGCAGAGAGAAGGCTGTGGCGGCCATGGCAAACCGCGCGTGCCGCGTAGACTCGGGCGCAAATGGGGAACAGCAAATATATGACGTGGCAGACTAAGCGTGATGCGCTGGTTGCACTGTCGTTCGGGAATCTTGCGTACTTTCAGATCTGGACCGCGCTGTTGACCTACCGTCGGCCCGATACGTTCTTGATGAAGGCTCCTCCGGATCCAGGGGAGTATACCGCGACCTTAGCCAGTGTACTACTCGTGGCTACTTCGCTCTGGCTGGCTGTAACCGGAGCACGCCGTTACCTCACTCCAATTGGATTCCGCTGGGTCAGGGTAGCCTTTCTTCTGGCGCTGGCGTTGCCCGCATATGCGGTCCGCGTAGTTCTGGTCAAGCACTTTGATCTCGTGGCACTAACCCTTACTAGCCTAATACCAAGATCGGGCGCCATCCCAGCTCTAGTCTGCCTCGGCGGGGTGCTCCTTGCCACTCTTGTTTTAAAGCACCTGCTAGCCTCCCACATCGCCGCCAGCGCCCTCGTTTGTTTCGTGCCGTTGGTCCCGATTACGTTTGCGGAGGCCGCTTGGAGGGTGGCGCACTACGACGACCGAGAGTTTCGGGTGGCGTTGGCACCTCCGATTCCGAACGCCAGAAGGCTGCCCAGGGTCTTGTGGGTGATCTGCGATGAATGGGACTACCACTTATCTTTCGTGAGCCGCGACCCAACGCTACAGTTACCCAATATCGACCGGTTGCGCTCACAAGTTATGTTCGCATCGGACGCACATCCTCCCGGAAAATCCACGAAGATCTCAGTGCCGGGATATCTCACCGGCAGATTGGTTAAGAGTGTGGAGTTCGAAGGCCCTGGGACTATCGAGGTGAGCTTCCGTGAATCGGATCGCCCGGTCTCCCTGGTCGATACCCCGAGCGTGTTCAAGCAGGCTCGGGCACTAGGGGCGAATACCGCTGTAGTGGGCTGGTACCTACCATACAGCCGACTATTCCACAGCGACTTAGTTTTGAGCAATTGGTGGCCGCGATCTCCACAATACAACAGCTGGGGGCGAGTTTTCTGGTCCGCACTTCCACGCCAGTTGGAGAGCTTTTCTGACAGTCCAGCGTTTTCTCCATTCGGCCAAACTCTGGCGGTTAGGGACCATGTCAGGACCTATCAGGTCATGCTGGCCCGTGCGAAATATGTGGCAAACGATCGGGATCTCCAATTCATTTACATTCACCTACCGGTGCCGCATGGGCCACACGCCTATGATCGTCGTACGGGACGGTTTGACTCGAGAGACGTCGTCCATGGATACACCGACAGTTTGGCGCTTCTTGACCTCACGCTGGGCCAGTTGCGGGAATTTATGGAACGTGGCGGCACATGGAACGATACAACCGTTGTGATCACAACGGATCATCCGTACAGGCAACAGATTGAGGTCACCGGTACATCTGATCCGCGAATCCCGTATTTTCTGAAGTTGGCTGGCCAACGAGAAGGGTGGGCCTACGACGCAGCGTTCAATACGGTGCTGACCCAGAGTTTATTGCTCGCGGTAATGCGCGGCGAGGTGGCCGATGTTGAGTCGGCGGTGCGCTGGCTCGATTCCAACCGGCTGCGCGCACCGCTCGATTGACTGCCTGCCGGATTCGGAACTCTGTTCGGAAGGCTCCGAAGGAGAACCAGCAGGACGCCGGCGTTCGTGATCGGGCCGTAGACACGAAAGATACGGTGGCTGCGTAAGAAAAAGAAATCCGGGGAATTGTATTGCAGGTGGACTATATCGGCGAGACGTGTCAGCGCTTCGTGTGCCCGCTGGAATTGTGTCGTAGATCAGTACGGGGATTCATCGCCACCGGTTTTGGTTCGCAGTGAATGGGCTCCTTGGTTGGCGTTGATTTGAAACGAGATACTAAGCGGCGGAAGTAGAATGCGGCACCTACGGCGCTGGCCACCATCGTCTGCCAGATCAGTGTCCCAGAACCAGGATCGACATATGCGCGTAAAGGGCGTTCCGTAGCGAAGGACGCGAGCGAATATGCCACCAAGAAGTACAGGATACGGAACAATAAGAGCCGTAACCTCTGGGCGCGCCTTGCCGCGGCACTGGCTTGATCGGCTCCGTGTTTCCCAACTACGTTCACTATCAAACCCCCTCTGGGCGTTCCTCCGACGCGACAATCGTCTAACGTTTGATTTTACCACTGTCGTGCGCAATTATTCCGTTGTGGTGCTGCTGGGCGCAAATATTCCGTCCGGCATGAAAATTGCCAAGGAAATTCACCGGTGTAACGTCATATCGCGTGCGTGACGGTGCTCGGTCAGGGCTGGGAACGCGGATTCAGCGCTGCCTATAAGCCATCAGCGGATGGTCAATCACGACACGTGGGCGCGTGAAGCGAGTAGGTAGTCGAGGCGTTCGCGGCGAATCGTGCCGATCAGCCTCTCGCAATACGCGTTTGCCTTCGGCGCCTTGAGCGGCGTCTTTATCACTTCGATGCCGCCTGCCTCGGCGACCGCATCGTCCTCCCTGGTGAAAGCGCTACCGTGATCGTGGATGAGGTATTTGTACAGGCGCTCGGGCGAGAGCGCCTCCCGGGACTGCTGCGCGGTCCACTCCGCGGTCGGATGGGCAGTCACCTTGTGGTGGATGATCTCGCGGCTGCCGCCATCCGAAAAAGGCAGGCATGCGGGCTGCACTTATCGAGCGGGCATACGCAATCGGGCACCCGCACTCCTCGGGCCGCCCAAGCACTTCTCCCCCGGCCGCGCGGTGGAAATCGGGGACCTGACCGCAATGTTCTTCTTCTTGTCGCTTTTTTTGTTGTGCTCGCTGCCATCCGTGGCCATTCTTATGCTGTTGACCGTTGAGAAAGCTGAGCCTTGAAAGTCAGGATACGCTTGCACGCGCAGGGCGCCGTCCGCCCCCTGCTCCTGGCGCTACTGCCCACCCTCTCCCCGCACCCCGCCCCCTCAATTCCCGGCATCCGCTCGCAGATCGTCGCACTGAAGCGCCTGCGCCGCTCCCCCAGCGAATTCCGCAAGTGGACCCCTGACCCCTTCTACTACCTCTTCGCCCTG
>Ga0181529_10001098_pt1 | contig 36806 bp, 37 predicted proteins | sample PEATcosm2014_Bin_36_FD_119763 | JGI IMG/M metagenome (GOLD analysis project Ga0181529, IMG submission 119763) | Peatland microbial communities from MTU Mesocosm Facility, Houghton, MI, USA - PEATcosm2014_Bin10_30_metaG | ecosystem: Environmental > Terrestrial > Soil > Wetlands > Peat | place... | reverse complement strand
GTTTTCTCCGTGATAAATCTTCCCTCGGGGGCTGAAGCCCACCCGATTGAACCCATTTCCATTGGCACGGCTGAAGCCGTGCCCTTTCAAAGCCGTTCCTTTGAGATGGTGCGTTTGCCCTGGCACGCAGACCGAGATTGTTCAGAAATCGGCACGAAGGGCGGATAATTGATCTTCGAGGGTTGTCCGGCCGGGCAGGGCCCTTCATCCTCCAGGATTGGGGAAACGCAGGCGGCGCCAGGTCTGCGGATGCCTTGTCTGTTGAGGCAACAAATGTGGGGCGGCACCATGGATCGGGCTTTCCCCGTGGAGGCGTGCGTGCCAAGGCGCGAGAACGATGCGGAATTGAAGAGCAGGGAACCTCGGCCAGAAGATCCGGCGGGCGTCTCGGCGGCGAACGAGGTCATGCCCTTGTCTGCGAATGCCATGGCATCAACGGCTCCTGAGACCGGCTCGGCAGCACAACGATCCATCGGCAAGAGGCTCGTGGACCCGCACGCCCGGCGGCGGCTATTCGAGGCCGCTTTGGATGGAGTCCTGATCCTGGATGGGACTACCGGCGCGATTACGGATGCGAACCCTTTTGTGGTGGAACTGCTGGGGTATCGCCGCGAGGAACTGCTTGGGAAGGCGTTTTGGGAGCTAAGCCAGCCGGAGAATGCCGACGCGGCCAAGCGAGCCTTTCGGCGGTTGCTGGCCAAGCGCTATCTCCAGCATGAGGACCTGCCCTTGGCGACCAAGGGAGGATTGCCCATTGGCGTAGAGGTTTCCGGAATCATTTATCGGGTGAATGGGGAGGATGTTGTTCAGTGCAATATCCGGCGGAGGAAGGATGCCGGGCGCCTGGAACCGTCGCCCCGGCACCCGCAGAGCTTGGGGGAGGCCGGTCAGTTTGTGGGCGGAGTAGCCCACGACTTCAACCATCTGATGGGGGTCATCCTGGGCTATTGCGAGGCGCTCGAAGCGCAAGCAGAGCTGCCGGAGCCGGTCCTCAAGACGATCCTGGAGATTCACAACGCGGGGGTTTCGGCCAGGAACCTCACGCAACGCCTGCTTGCGTTTAGCCGCGGGCAGGCGCCCCAGCCGATGGCGGTCGATTTGAACGAGGCTGTGCATCGCATGGTGAAGATCCTCGGCCGGACTATCGGTGAAAAAGTTCAACTGAAGAACTCCCTCGGTGGCGGCCTGGGCAAGATCGCCGCAGACCCGACCCAGATCGACCGAGTGCTGATGAACTTGGCGATGAATGCCCGCGACGCCATGCCCGATGGTGGAGAACTCGCCATTGAGACGGCGAATGCGGAGATCGATGAAGCGGCTGCGGGGCAGGACCCCTCGCTCAAGCCCGGGCGCTATGTGTTACTGACGGTGAGCGATACGGGGCAGGGAATGGACTTGGAGACCCGCTCCCGGATCTTCGAGCCTTACTTCAGCACCAAGGCCGCCAGCCAAGGAACCGGGCTTGGGCTGTCCACAGTTTTTGCAATCGTCAAGCAGTGCGGGGGATCGATTGGCGTCTGCAGCGAGCCCGGAGCGGGAACCACGTTCAAGGTCTACTTTCCCCAATGCGGCGAGGTTTCGCCTGCCGCGGCAGGAGAAAAACCGACGACCCTGCCGGGAGGAGCCGAGACCATTCTGCTGGTGGAGGACTCCGCGGCGCTGCGCGGGCTGATGCGGAGAATCCTGGAAGAAAGAGGATACGCAGTGCTGGAATCGGGCGATCCCGCCGAAGCTCTGCGCATGGCGGAAGAGCACGAGGGGCCGCTTCCACTGATGATTGCGGACTTAATCCTGCCGGGGTTCAGCGGTTCTGTTCTTGCCGAGAGATTGGCCGCGATCCGGCCGCAGACCAAGGTGCTTTATTCGTCGGGTTACAGCCAGGAGTCGGTTGCCCAGTCTCACCCTCTGGGACAGAACCCCGCGTTTCTAGAAAAGCCGTTTACACGCGAGGATTTGCTGGGGAAAGTGCGCCAGATCCTTGATTCGCAGGGGTAACTTCCGGCACGGCAACAGCTGCAGGCAACTGCGCAATCTGGACCTCTCCGGTCCATCTTGAGGCGCGGGTGTCTTTCTCCTTTCTTCACTGGATTAGAACCACGGGAATGCCGATAGGGGGTGAGCGAGTGTGCTGCATATTGCTGGCTGATCCGCTGCCTCTGGGCCTCCGTTGTTTGCCGGAACGCACCGTTCAGACGGGAAGGGATAAAGAATGTTCTCGATCGTCGGTATTCTTCTTGTCTTCGCCTCTGTTGTTGCCGGTTACCTGATGGAGAAGGGCAAGATTGCCGTTCTTCTTCAGCCGGCCGAGTTGCTGATTATCGGGGGTGCGGCGATCGGTACGGTATTGACAGCCAACCCGATGCACGTGTTGAAGAAGATTGCTGGCGGGTTGGTCAATGTAGTCAAGGGGTCACCCTTCCCGAAGAAGCGGTATGTGGAGACTCTCAAAATGATGTTCGACCTCCTTGCCAAGTCCCGCAAGGAAGGCGCAATCGCCATTGAAAACGACATTGAAGAACCGGCGCAGAGCCCAATTCTGTCGAGGTACCCGAAGTTCCTTGCCGATGATCACGCGCGCAACTTTGTATGCGACACGATGCGCATGGCCATTACGGGCGGGGTGAGCGCGTTCGATGTGGACCAGATGATGGAACTGGATATGGATGTGCATCACCATTCGGCCAGCCAGCCCAGCCAGGCATTGACCACCATGGCGGATGCATTGCCCGGTCTGGGCATCGTTGCCGCGGTGCTTGGCGTGGTGGTGACGATGGGTTCGCTGGGCGGTCCACCGGAGGAAATTGGACACAAGGTTGCCTCGGCGCTGGTGGGCACCTTCCTTGGCATCCTGCTCTGTTACGGAATGGTGGGGCCGCTGGCCGCCAACATGTCCAAGTCAGTGGACGAGGAGCAAAGCTACTATCATGTGCTGCGGGTGGTGATGCTCGCCTTTATCAAGGGCACTTCTCCCATTCTGGCGGTTGAAATGGGCCGCCGCGCGATCCCCGAGCACTCTCGTCCGAGCTTTTTCGAAGTGGAGAAGGCGTGCCGGGAGAGAACTGCAGAGCCCGAGCAGGTAACCCAAGCAGCATAGGTTCTCAAAATCATGACAAACGACGACCATATCGTAATTGTCCGCAAGAGGAGCGGCCACGGTGGAGCCCACGGCGGGGCCTGGAAGGTGGCCTACGCCGACTTCGTCACCGCGTTGATGGCGTTGTTTATTGTCTTGTGGTTGATGAACAGCAGCAAGCCCATCCAGGAGGCAGTGGGCGGGTACTTTCGCGACCCGAACGGTTCCGGCCAAAAGACGGGAACCCGGCTGGGCGGGGCGGGCGATGCGGGCGCCCTGAAGCAACAGGACATGACCAAGCTGAAGGACGATTTGATGAGGGCCATGGGGAAGATGGCGAATTTCGAGAAGCTCAACAAGCTGATCGAGATGACCGTCACCCCGGAAGGGCTGCAGATCGAATTGATGGAAGATCCCAAAGGGACATTCTTTGAGAACGGCAGCGCCCAGCCAACGGTCACCATGCAGAACTTGCTGAAAGTGCTCGCCCCGGAGGCGGGCAAGCTGCCAAACTCGATTTCCATTGAGGGGCATACCGACTCAACGCCCTATTCCGATTCGACCAAGTACGGCAACTGGGAGCTGTCGGCCGACCGCGCCAATGCAGCCCGGCGGATGATGGAAAACGATGGTTTACGCCCCGAGCAGGTGGTGCAAGTGCGAGGATTCGCGGACCGCAAGCTGCGCAAGCCGCAGCAGCCAACCGATGCCTCGAATCGCAGGATCACCGTGCTGATCCAGTATATGGATACTTCCACAGAGCAGGCTGCGACCGCGCAGAATGGCGCTCTGCCGCCCGTCAAGAGCAAGTAACCGCAAACCACGCGGCCGCACTTGTATTCTGTTTGCGGATTCTCTGGTCTAATCTGCGCCCCGAAACGCAGGTCTTTCGACTGCGCAGCACGGCAGTTCTTTCCTGAAAGCAACCATCGAGACAGAACGCTTCAGCGGTTTCGATTCAGCTCTTTGCAGAAGGCTCGATGCCGAGGGCATTTTTCTCAAGAAAATGGCCCCTTGCACGATTTCAAACGGTCAACTGATGCATCGAAACCGCTCTAAGGGAACGGAACGACCTGAGACTCGGCGGATTGGCTGACGATCAAAGCAATGTATTCGATTGTCAGTTCCCGCTCCCAGGAGGTTTTGAAGCGGAATTCGAGTCCCACCTGGAATTTCTCGATATAAGCGACCTGGGCCTCGATCTCCAGCACGCCAGCCGGATGGCGCAGGATGAGCAGTCCGGAGTCGCCGACCGCCACCGAACCGTCCAACTTGGCCCGGATGCCCGAATCGCTGACATCCCTGCACAGCCCTTGGACCGTTTCCCCGGCCGTCACAAATTCGACGTTGAAACCGGTGACGATGCGGCAAGGCCGGTATTCGAATTTTCGGAAGCTCTCCAGCTCACTCATCTTCGAGGATTCCTCCCGGTTCTGGAAGCAGGACGAACATGCCGGCCAGACAGGTCATAATGGCTATCGGCCGCAAGGCCCCAAGAATTCAGTGTAGATCCCAAGCGCCGCTTTTGGCGCGCCACCTCTGCCGGGAGCGGTCGAGAATCTGCCGATGCCGTGGAAAAATTAAGCTATGTCGTTCAGAATCAGCATAAAACGTCCATTTTTCCCGGCAGTTTGGACAAATCCGTCACATTGTATAATATTAGACGGGTGCAAAGTTTACCTTCTCAGATTTTCTCGCCAAATTTGCCAGAAGACGACGTCGATTCTGGCGGCGCATCCCCAGCGCCCGTGGCGGAGGAGTCACTTCGCGAACCGTTGGAGATGCCGGCGGGGCCGCGAATACTGGTTGTCGATGACGATGTCCCACTGGGAAAGTTTCTCAGCCGGGAACTGAAGCGGCGGCATTTTGCTGTCGAGGTGCGTCACGATGGCGAGGCCGCTTGCGAGGACCTTCAGGAGTCCATCTACGACCTTGTCATTCTCGATCTGAACTTGCCGCGGATGGACGGAATGGCGGTCATGAAGCAGGTCCGTCAGAACCAGCCGCGGCTTCCCATTCTCGTATTGACAGCTAGAAATCGCACCGAAGACCTGGTGTTGGCTCTCGAACAGGGCGCCGACGATTGTCTGGTCAAGCCGTTTTCTTTTCTGGAGTTGCTGGCGCGGGTGCGGGGTTTGCTGCGGCGGAACTCCTCTCCCCCGGTGAGTTCCTCGAAGGTCGGTAACCTGGTCATCAACCGGGAGGAGCACTGGGTGATGCGCGGTGACCGGCGCATCGATCTCACCTCGCGGGAGTTCACGCTTCTCGAATACCTGATGAACAACGTGGGTAAGGCCGTATCCCGCAAGACCCTGATGCGGGAGGTGTGGAATATTCCCTACGATTCGACCACAAATATCGTCGATGTCTACATGAAGTATCTGCGCGACAAGGTCGACCTCGAGGGAGAAGTGAAGCTGATCCGCACGGTCCGTGGCGTTGGGTATGTCCTGAGCAATGACTGACAAAAGCGAATCGGGGAAATCCTCAGCGCCGAGGTCCGCCTCGGAGATGCTCTGCTCGAACCTGTCGCAGGGTTTGCACGCCGCCGCGCAGCCACTCGCCATTCTTCGGGCCAGCTTGGACAGCAGCCATTCGGATCGGATGAGCGTGGAGGAACTGCGCGAACTCGCGGCAACCTCTGCGGTTGAAGTGGAGCGGGTGTGCGCGCTCTTCAGCGGGCTGCAACAGCTGATAAGCATCGAGAGCATCAAGCCCCATATCTCTGTGACCCCCCTGCTTCCCTTGCTTGCACAAGTTGCCGAGGGAGTCGATCTCCTCTTCAGACAAGACGGGATGTTTCTGAGCACGCAGTTCCCTGGGACCTGCCAACCCGTCCTGATCGACAGCGGGAGAGCGCAGCAGGCATTGTCGAGCGTGCTGCTGGTTGCTCATGCGGTATCCCGCGCGCCGGATACTGTTGAATTGATTGCCTCCTCTTCTTTGGGTACGGCGCGGGTGATGGTGCGCAACCCGAGCTCGCAGGTCGGGGCAGTTGACGCCGAGACGCGCCTCGGGATGGCGATTGCCGAGGCGAATCTCCGCAGCCAGCAGGCCGCGTTTACCTGGAGCCTTCGGCCATTCAATGTGCAAATCGAATTCCAGACGGCGTCCCTGGCGCATCCCTAGCGTGCTAACTTCTGTAGAATTGTTCCGTGCCGATGGAAACCGCGGCAAGGCTGGAAGGTAGATCGATGAACGCGCCTCCAATCCCGAAGTTTCGCGTGGACGACAGCAGCACCATCGGCGTCTTGCTGGTGAGCCCCAACAGCCGGCTTCGCCATGAACTGCGCGAGAAGCTGAATCAAGCCCGCTGGACCATGACGGAAGCCGCCAGCGGCGCCGAGGCGCTCGAGTGCCTGCACGAGAGCCCGAGGGAGATTCTGCTCCTCGATCCCCTGCTGCCCGATCTGGAATCCAACGAATTCAGTGCCATGGTCCGGGAGCAGTTTCCCAATATCCAGATTCTTTCGGTCAACTCGCACACCGGCCAACTGGTTCTGGGGGCCTCGTCGCCCACCGTTCTGTCGGCCCAGTTGACCGAGATGCTCTATGGCGGGGGCAACGCGCCCTCCGCTTCCATCTCTCCCGAGCAGCTATACCGCATGAGGTCCAGGAACGAGGGACGGGTCGGCATCCGCGGCATGATCGGGGACTCGGAGCCGATGCTGCGGGTCTACGAGTTGACCCATATGGTGGCGCGCCGGGATACCACGGTTCTGGTGACCGGGGAGAGCGGTACGGGCAAAGATCTGATCGCGCAGGCGATTCATTTGATCAGCTTGCGCCAGAAGCAGCCCTTTATCGTCATAAATTGCGCCGCCATCCCCGAGCCGCTGCTGGAAGCCGAACTGTTCGGCTACGTCAAGGGCTCGTTTACCGGCGCCATCCAGTCGCGCATCGGCCGCATCCACGCGGCGCACGGGGGGACGCTCTTTCTGGACGAAATCGGCGACATGCCGCTCTCGCTGCAAAGCAAAATCCTGCGCTTCCTGGAACAGGGCGAAGTGCAGCGCATTGGCGGCAACGACAATCTGAAGGTGGACGTGCGGGTTGTGGCCGCCACCAACGCCGACCTGCCCAACCTGGTGAAGCAGCACCTCTTCCGCGAGGACTTGTACTACCGCCTGGCGATCTTCCCCATCAAGCTGCCGCCCCTGCGCGAACGCGATGGGGATATCGAAAAGCTGGCCCATGCCTTTCTGGAGAAGTTCTGCCCCGGAGTCACCCTGAGCCAGGGTGCGCTGGATGCCCTGCAGCGGCACAACTGGCCGGGCAACGTGCGCGAGTTGCGCAACGCCCTGGAGCGCTCGAGCATCGTCCTGGGCAGCGAGCGCGAGATCTTGCCCCGGCACATCCTTATCTAGAGCATTTTCGCCGATGGTCAAAGGAATCTCCGGGAACGGTGCAAGGAAGTTCTGCTCCCCATCCATTTCAGGTTCTTTTTGAAATGGGTGGGAAACATCGAAATCGACCACTCTATCGACCACTCTATTGATAAGAAGATCCGCAAGAGCAGAACCAGAGAACCCGCAGGCGAGCCTGAGCGAGACTCGATTCCCAGTTTTCGGTCCGCGTCGCTTGACTTCGACCTTTATTTGTATCTATAGTTGTTACAGATGAACCACAGCACCCGATTTACCGTGGCACTGCATATTCTGACGCTCCTCGCCTCCAATCCCGGCGCGGCGCTCACATCGGAGTACATTGCAGGAAGCGTGAACACGAATCCGGTTGTGGTGAGACGTCTGCTTGGAACGCTCCGCAAGGTGGGGATCGTTTCATCGCAACCAGGAAACGGCGGCGGATGGGAGCTTGCGAGGGATCCCGCGAAGCTGACGCTGCGGGATGTGCGCCGGGGCGTGAATGAGGGATCGCCGTTCTCGATGCACAATCGGCCGCCGAACATCCTGTGCCCCATCGGTAGGAACATCCAGCAGGCGCTGGGACTGATCTATGACCAGGCAGAACGGGTGATGGAGGAGGATCTCTCCCAGACCACCATCCTCTCGCTCTTGCAGTCTATTCAAGGCAGGGGGGAAGCTTAACCCCTTTTTTTCTTCTAAATCGTAACTGTCATGGTTACTAAACAGCAAGATTCCATGAACCAACAACGGAAAGGAACACACAAATGAAGATTGCAATTACCGGAGCCACTGGCCAGCTTGGCCGGCTTGTCGTCAACAAACTCAAATCCAAAGTGCCCGCGGATCAGATCGTTGTGCTCGTCCGCACGCCCGCCAAGGCCGCCGATCTGGGCGTAACGGCGCGCGAGGCCGATTACACCCAACCCGATACTCTGGAGCGCGCGCTCTCCGGGGTGGAGACGCTTCTGCTCATCTCATCGAACGAAGTTGGCCAGCGAGCGGAGCAGCACCGCAACGTGATTGAAGCGGCGAAGAAGGCTGGCGTGCGATGGATCGTCTACACCAGCATGATCCACGCGGATACTTCGGCGATCAAGATGCTGAGCGGTGACCATCTGGATACAGAAGCCGACCTGAAGGCTTCCGGCTTGCCGTACACGATTCTGCGCAACGGCTGGTACACCGAAAACTACACGGCCTCGGCTCCTGGGGCAGTGGCCGGGGGCGCGTTACTGGGCTGCGCCGGCGGCGGGAAGATCTCCTCAGCGGCGCGCGCGGACTATGCCGAAGCAGCGGTTGCCGTGCTGACCAGTGAAGGTCACAAGGGCAAGACCTACGAATTGGCTGGCGACAATGCCTACACGCTCAGCGATCTGGCAGCGGAGATTTCCCGTCAGACCGGAAAGGCGATTCCCTACAAGGACCTCTCCGAGGCGGAGTACGCCGCGGCGCTTGCGGGTTTTGGCTTTCCTGCCCCAGTCGCGCAACTCTATGCCAGTTTCGATACCGGAGCGGCGCTGGGATCGCTCTTCGAGGACGGACACCAGCTATCTCGACTGATCGGGCACCCCACCACGCCCTTAGCAACATCCGTAGCGGATGCTCTGAAACCGTAAGATGGTGACCGTACAAAGCACCTGACAGGCCTGTCGTTGAGGGGGCTTGCAAATTGCCTCCTCGACAGGCGCCTGACCGGCTACCGTCCTCCCCCGATTTCCAATTTGGGAGCGTTCCCAAGTTGGCCCTTGCCGTGCATAGTCAATAGGCAGATGCTGCCTAGTTCTCATCTCGAACCAATAATCGCACCGCCCGCGAGCCTCTCGAGCGACGGCCGATTCGATGCGCAAGTTGTTGATTTGCCTGTCGAAGAAGGCTGCCAGCGGCAGAAGGCCGAGAAGGGCGAGGCGGAGATGCAGGCAAAAAATGCCCAGCTCCTTGCCGGGGAATTCTCAGAATTCATCCTGGCGGCCGCGAAACTGGAGAACTCCTATCGCGCCTTGCAGGAAGAAGTCTCGGCTCTGGGGTTAGAGCTGTCGGAGCGCAATGCGGCCCTGAATACCAGCCTGGCGGAAAACGAGCGCATGCGGCTGGCTCTGCAGCAGATTGTGGACTCGATGCCTTGCGGCGTGCTGGTTCTGGATCGCGACGGCGAGATCTCCATGATCAACCCGGAGAGCATCCGGCTGCTCTCGCTGGACGGAGTGGAGTTCGGCGCGGGGACCAAGGCCAATCTCAAGCAAATCTCGGCCCGTAGCGGCGTCAATCTTGAAGCATCGTACGAGCACACCTCGGGCAGCGATACGGGCTTGGAATTCTGCGTGCGCGACGGCGAGGAAAAGCGCTGGATCGAAGTGCGCAACCGCCGCCTGTACCACCAGGCAGAGAACAGCGAAACGCCTGCCCAGACGATCTTGATCCTGCGCGACATTACGGCGCAGAAGCGCTCCGAGCAGGAACGCGAAGCCGGCCGCAGAGCGATGGCGCTGGCGGAGATCAGCACCATTCTCGCTCATGAAATTAGAAACCCATTAGCCAGTCTGGAGCTGTTTGCCCAGTTGATTGAAGAAGACGGCGAAGGGCGCGCGGAGTGGATTTCCAACCTGCGTGCCGGCATCCGCTCGCTCTCCGGAACGGTCAACAACGTTCTCAGTTTTCATGGCTCCGGCGCCTTGAAACTCTCTCCTGTCTCGCTGCCGGCCGTGATCGGCAATGCGATCCGCTTCGCGCAGCCGTTGGCGGATCAGGCCGCGGTCACCCTGGAGTGTCAGTTCGGCGAAGACCGCACCCAGGTGATGGGCAACGAGAGCGCTCTTCAGCAGGTATTTTTGAACCTGGTTTCGAATGCCATTCGGCACACGCCGGCGGGCGGAAGCGTCACCGTGGCGTTGCGGCCCGAGCGCGCCGAGAACGGCCGGGAGAGCGAGTTCGTGGTCGCGGAGTTCTGCGATACAGGCTGCGGTTTCCGGCCTGACCAGATCGATCGCGTCTTCGAGCCCGGCTTCAGCGGCAGCGGCGACACCTCGGGACTCGGCCTGGCGGTTTGCCAGCGCATCATGAAACAGCACGGGGGGCATATTTCCGCCTCGAACAGAATTCACTCGGGCGCGCAATTCACGCTCGTATTTCCAGTCCTCCAAATGGAGTTGGCGACAGCATGAACAGCACACTTTCCAATGACCGGAACTCTTCCGTACTGGTAGTCGACGACGAGCCCGGCATGCGCACGGCGTTGCGGGCCAATTTTCTTCGCTACGGATGGCGGGTCGAAACGGCCAACGGCGTTCGCGACGCGGAGCGGGCCTGCGAGCTTACCAGTTTCGACCTGGTGGTGAGCGATGTCCGCATGAAGGACGGCGATGGCTTCGAGGTAATGTGCACGGTGCAGAAGAATTCGCCGACCACCGCGGTGATTCTCTTGACCGCGTTTGGCAGCGTGCCGGAAGCAGTGGAGTCGATGCGCAGCGGGGCATTCGATTATTTGACCAAGCCGGTTTCCTTCGAACAGCTCCAGGCCGCGGCCGCGCGGGTGATGCAGCGCATCCAGGAGAAGCTGCCGCAGGCCAAGGCCGCTATTGAGATTTCGAATACGGGCGTGACCGGACCTGGAATCGTGGGCCGTTCTCCGGCGCTGCTGCAAGCGCTGCAACGCGCGCGCGCCGCGGCCAGTACCGACGCCGATGTATTGGTTGAGGCGGAGAGCGGCACTGGCAAGGAACTGCTGGCGAAGTTCATCCATCAGACCAGCGACCGCAGCCGCAAGCCTTTCATCGCGGTCAATTGCGCGGCGGTGCCGGAGCACCTGCTGGAGAGCGAGCTTTTTGGCCACGCCAAGGGCGCGTTCACCGGCGCCAACGCTGCCAAGGCAGGCAAGTTCGAACTGGCCGACGGCGGCACGCTGCTGCTGGACGAAATTGGCGAGATGCCGCTGAACCTGCAGCCCAAGCTGCTGCGCATTCTCCAAGAGCGCGAGTTCGAAAGGCTGGGCGAGACACGTTCCATCCATGTCGACATTCGCGTGATCGCCACCACCAATGCATCCCTGGCGTCGATGGTGGAGCAGGGTAAGTTCCGTTCCGATTTGTACTATCGGCTCAACGTGATTCCGCTTTCAATCCCCGCGCTGCGCGATCGGGCTGAAGACATTCCGGCGCTGGCCAAGCACTTTGCGGAGCGCTTTGCCGCAGAAACCGACAGCTCCGTGCCGGTGCTCGATGCCAGCTTCATTGAGAGGCTTCAATCTCATGGCTGGCCAGGCAATGTGCGCGAGCTTTCGAACTTCATGCGCCGCGTGCTTTCTCTGAACCGGGGAGCGTCGATTGACTCCGCCTGCTTCGACAGAGAATTCCGTCCGCTGGGAAGAATGCAGACGGCGCCACTCGCGATGCCGGCTCCTGTCGCTGCTCCGGCTCCGGCCCCGATGCCGACGGCGGGAATACCAATTTCTGTTTTGGAAAGAATGCACCTGGAAAACACGCTGGCGCTGGCGCACGGGAATCGGACCCACGCCGCTGAGATGTTGGGGATCAGCCTGCGCACCATGCGCAACAAAATCAAGGAATACGGATTGCCCCCAAGGAGTTACGCATGACACCCGCGAACCCATTGATTTCCACGTTACAGACTTACCTGCAATTGACCGAGACGCGCGCCCAGGCCATTACGGCGAACATGGCGAACGTCGACACACCCGGCTACAAGACGCGGGACATCGATTTCGAAGGCGAGTTGAAGAAAGCCATGAACGGGACGCTGAGTCCAACATCGGATGGCACGGGAAGCGTGCACCTGACTCCCGTCGTGCAGGAAGTTTCTGGCCTGTTGGAGCGGCCGGACGGCAACAACGTGAGCCTCGACCGCGAGGGCCTTCTGATGTCCGAAACGCAGTTGCAGTATCAGATCGCGTCGCAACTTCTCAAGCACCAGTTTCACCAGATACTTAGCGCCATCAACGGAGGAGGCCAATCATGAAGCTCTTCGACTCATTAGCAGTTAGCGGATCGGCCTTGGCCGCCGAACGGCAGCGCTCGGAGATCATCGCCGCCAATATGGCCAACGCCGAGACCACACACACGCAAGCGGGCGGGCCGTTCAAGCGCAGGGAAGTGGTCTTCCAGTCGCCCGGCGCATCGACGTTCCGGCTGGCGCTGTCCAACACCGGCATCCTCAGCGGGCCGCCCGCGGGCAGCGTGCAAATCTCGGATGTTATCGACGATCCCACCCCGCCAGTTATGCGTTACGAGCCGGGCCACCCGGACGCTAACAAAGATGGATATGTGGCTTATCCGGCCATCAATCCGGTTTCGGAGATGGTGGACTTGATGAGTTCCGTGCGCTCCTATCAACTGAATGCTTCGGCGGTGTCCGCGGCCAAGCAGATGATTCAGCAATCGATCGATATTCTCAAGAGCTAGGCAGGAGTTAAAAGATGAGCAACCAGATTTCAGGTCTCGGCACCATTGGGAGCATCGGCGAGCTGCCGAAGATGCAGCCGCTTCAGCCTGCCGGCGAAGATGGCGGTTTCAGCGGAGTTCTTAAGAACGCGCTGCAGCAAGTGAACCAGCTGAATGGCGGCGCCGAGCAGCAGATCGGCACCTTGCTGAAGGGCGGCAACGCCGACGTAAGTTCTGTGATGATTGCGGTCGAAAAGGCAGATGTGGCGTTTCAACTGATGATGCAGGTTCGCAACAAGATCGTCAGCGCGTACCAGGACATCGAGAAGATGCAGTTCTAAGAAATGGGCGCTAAGGATTCGAACTCAGGGATTGTAATTTAGAGAATCAGTTCTGGACATTCGAGTCCAGGGAAACAGCGGGATTGACGAGCAATGGCGCCCAAGACTCAAATCGCGACGAAGCAGCAGCCGGTGACCGTGGCGCAGGTGATGGAGCGCGCAAAGCTGTTCTGGGCCGGCCTTCGCCCGCAGCAGCAGCTCTTTCTCGGCCTGGGCCTTGCCCTTACGCTGGCAGTGGTTGCCTTCCTTGTGCACATGATCGCGACGCCAGAGTACAAGCCATTGATGAAGGGGCTCGAACCGGCCGATGCGCAAGCGATTACGGCTCAGTTGGCGGCGAAGAAGATTGAGTATCAGGTGAGTCCGGATGGCACCTCGATCAGCGTTCCCGCGGACCAGCTGGACGCGGCCCGGATGGAAGTGGCGTCGCACGATGCGCCGCACAGCGGGCGCATCGGTTTCGAGATCTTCGACAAGGTTTCCTGGGGCCAGACGGAGTTCGACGAGAAGGTAAATTATCAGCGCGCTCTCGAAGGCGAACTTGAGCGGACGATCCAGACCATCAGCAATGTCAAGAGCGCCCGGGTGCATCTTGTGATGGCAGCCGAATCGGTTTTCATCGACCGCGAGCGCGGGGCCAAGGCATCGGTGACCCTGAAGCTCAGGCGTGGAGAACTGTCGCGGGACGAATTGTCGGCAATCTCACGGCTGGTGGCGGGAGCGGTGGACGACCTGAAGCCGACAGACGTGGTGATTGTGGACGCGGACTCGAACCGCACGCTGGGGCAGGGAAATAGCAATGGCGAGGGAACCGATAGCCTGGAGCGGGAGTTGACGCAGCGACTGATGACGACGCTGGCGCCGGTTGTCGGCGCGGACCATCTGCGCGCCACGGTCAACGTGGAATACGAAACCGGCAGCAGTGAAGAAAGCCAGGAGAAATACGATCCCACCGTCAGCGCCGCGCTGACCACGCAGCATTCCGAGGAGGGCTCGGGCTCGGGCTCTGTCGTTGGCGGAGTGCCTGGAACCTCGAGCAACGTGCCCAAGCCGAAGGACGGCGCGGCCAAGAACATCGCCCGGGACCCTGGGCAGTATTCTAGAACCGACAACAACACCTACGGCGTAAACAAGATCACGCGCCATGTAATCGAACCGTCGGGGGGTATCCGCCGCATCACGGCCGCGGTGCTGCTGGACGATGCGATCGAGCGCAGGTGGGAAAGCGGCAAGTGGGTCGAATTTCGCCACAAGAGGCAGCCGGAGGAGTTGAAGCCCATTGAAGAACTGGCGCAAGCGGCGATCGGGTTCAATACGGATCGCGGCGATGTGATCAGCGTGCAGAACCTGACTTTTGACCACGCCGCGCCAGTGGATCCTCTACCCCTCACTCCAGTGGAGCAGGTGCGGAAGGCGATGGCAGACTACTCCCTGGCAATCCGCTATGCGACCCTGCTGCTTCTCTTCCTTCTTGTCTACCTGTTGACCATCCGGCCGATCCAGAAGCGCGTTCTGGCAACTCGTCCGGTTCCGGTGCCGGTCAAGTCTTCGTTGCAGACGGAGCCTGAGTTGGCGGCGCCCGATCCGCAGACTTTGCTTGCTCAGCGTTCCATGGCTTTGAAGAAGCAGCTTGCCGAGTTTGTAAAGGCCGAGCCTGAGAGCAGCACTACAGCCGTTCGCGCATGGCTGCGGGAAGAGGCGCCACAATGATCCCAGCACAGTTTGAAAAAGCGAGAATCAGCGGCGCCCGCAAGGCTGCCATCCTGTTGACGGTTCTTGGCGAGGAACCCGCCGCGACGGTCTTTCGCGATCTGAACGAGGAAGAGTTGCAGCGGGTTGCCGACGAAGTGGCCAACCTGGGAACGATCCCGCTGGAATTGTCCGTGCAGGTCTTCGAAGAGTATCAGCGGATGACCCAGGCGCAGGATTACCTGATTCAGGGTGGGTATGAACTGGCTCGCCGTCTGCTCATCAGGGCCTTTGGAGAAGACGAAGCCGAAGGCATCTTGCAGCGGCTTACCAAGGCCCGCGAACTCAAGCCGATCGAGATGCTGCAACGTGCCGACCCGCAGAAGCTCGCCCGGTTTCTCGAGACCGAGCATCCGCAGACGATCGCTCTGATTCTCGGCCAGCTCGGCGATCGTCAGGCTTCGGCCCTGCTGATGAGTCTTCCCAACGAAGTCCGCGCGGAAGCGGTGAAGCGGCTGGCAAACCTGCGCCGCTTCTCTCCGGAGATGGCAGAGAAAGTTTCCATTCTTCTCAGCCAGCGGCTGAAGCAAGTTGGAGAGCAGGGCAAGCGGACTTATTCCGGATTCCAAAGCGTGGCCGACATCATGAACTGCATCGATACTTCGGTAGCGCAAGAGATTCTGGAAAACATAGAGAACGAAGAGCCGACGCTGGCAATCAGCATCCGCGACCTGATGTTCACTTTCGAGGATCTGCTGCAGGTTGGCGAGGCGCACATTCGCGAGCTAACCGGCGCGCTGGATAAGAGGACATTGGCGATGGCCCTGAAGGGCACGGACGAAGGGTTGAAGAACCACTTCTTCCGGACGATGTCGTCGCGGGCCATCGAGATGCTCAAGGAAGACATGGAACTGCTCGGCCCAGTTCGCAGCAAGGACGTGAGCAGAGCGCAATCTGAGATCGTAGCCATTGCCAGACAGCTTGAGACCGAAGGCAAAATCGTTTTGAAAGGCGAGGCGAACGATGAATATCTCGTCTAACGAAAAGTTCAATGCCACAATGCAAGTGCCGGTAACCGCATTCGACTACCGGGACATATGCGCTCCAGCCGCGCCCAGCGCCAAGGAAGCCAGACAAGCGGAAGCGGCGAGAAAAGAAAGCATGCCGCAGGTTCCGGCGGGCCCTTCGCCTCAGGAAATCAACGAACTGGTCCTCAAGGCGCGCGCCGAAGCGGTTGCCGAGACCGAGAAGCGGCTGCGGGCGGAATACGAGGCGAGGTCGGCAGAGGAAGCCGGCAAGATTCGCCAGGCGCTGGAACTTTTCCAAGCCGAGCGGAAGAGCTATTTTTCCAGGGTCGAGGCAGACGTGGTTCAATTGGCGCTGGCTATCGCGGCGAAGATTCTGCACCGCGAGGCGCAGGTTGACCCGCTTCTGGTTGCGGCGCTGGTGCGCGTGGCGGTAGACAAACTGCACGACGGTTCGAGCGTGTCGGTGCGCATTGCGCCCGCGAACGCATCCAAGTGGCGCAGTTACCTGGCGGATCCGCTGAATGGATCGACCATTGCCATTGTCGAGGATGCACATCTGGGTATCGACGATTGCATGCTCGAAACCGACCTTGGCTCGGCCAACTTCAGCATCGACGCGCAGTTGAAAGAAGTCGAGCAGGGATTCTTCGATTTGCTCGCGCAGAGGCCACAGATCAAATGACTGCCCCACGGCCGTTAGCGCCCTATTTCGACCGCCTGGATCGCGGCTCGACGCTGCGCTGGCGCGGGCGTGTGTTGCAGGTGGTTGGCAACCTGGTCGAGTCCGAGGGGCCGTTCTGCTCGATTGGGGAGTCGTGCGAGATCACTAACGCGCGCGGCAAGAAGTACTCCGGCCAGGTGATTGGATTTCGCGGCTCGACGATGCTCTCGATGGCGGTCGAGAATCCACAGGGGATTCGTTTTGGGGATCGGATCGTGGCCTGGGGAACACGGCCATCGATCCGTGTGGGCATGGACCTGCTGGGGCGCGTGATCGACGCAACCGGCGCGCCTCTCGATTCGGATGGAGAGTACCGGGGAGAGCGGGCGATGTGGGTGGATGGCTCCGCGCCGCTGCCGCTCGACCGCGTCCCTATCCGCGAGGCGCTGGGTTGCGGCATCAAAGCGCTCGATGCTTTTGTAACCTGCGGGCGCGGCCAGCGCATCGGCATCTTTGGCGGCAGCGGCGTGGGCAAGAGCACACTGCTGGGCATGATGGCCCGCGGAACCAGCGCCGACATGACGGTGCTTGCGCTGGTCGGCGAGCGCGGACGCGAGGTGGGAGAGTTTCTTGAAGTCATCGGCGAAGAAGGCAGAAAGCGCTGCGTCGTGGTGGTTTCAACATCCGACCAATCCCCCCTGCTGCGCATGCGCGCTGCCCTGTCGGCAACGGCCATTGCTGAGTACTTTGCGAGTATGGGAAAGAACGTGCTGCTGGTGGTCGATTCGCTGACTCGATTTGCCATGGCACAGCGCGAGATTGGTTTGTCGGCCGGCGAGCCGCCCACAGCCAAGGGATACACGCCCTCGGTGCTGAACATGCTTGCACGGCTGGTGGAGCGGGCGGGCTGCTTCAAGGAAGGCAGCATCACCGCTTTCTATACGGTTTTGATGGAGGGCGACGACCAGCAGGACCCGGTTGCCGATACCGTGCGATCCTTGCTCGACGGGCACGTAATCCTGGACCGGAACCTGGCCATGAAGAACCATTATCCCCCCATCTCGGTGCTCGAGAGCCTGAGCCGATTGATGCCGCAAATCACCTCGGAAGCGCACATGCAAAAGTCCAAGGCTCTTCGTTTGCTGATGGCTTCCTATGCACGTTCCGAGGACTTGATCCGCATTGGCGCTTACCAAAAGGGCGCGGACCCGACGCTTGACCGGGCAGTGGAAATCCTGCCCCAACTGAACGCATTCCTTCACCAGCGTCCCGAGCAGATTTTTCATTTTCCCGCCGTGGTCAAAGCGATTCTAGAGGTTCCAAGCTGAGATGCCCTTCAAGTTTTCACTCGATACGGTGTTGCGGGTTCGCGTGATTCTTGAGGAACAAGAAGAACGCATGTTGCAGCGCATCCTGTTCGAGGTGACTCAGACTCGCGAGGCCATTGCCCGCATCGATGCCGAGCTTGCGGGGACGACCGCATTGCGCCTCGCGGACGTGAACAAGCAAGACATCGGGCACAATATTCAAGCCTCCTATGGATACGTGCAGCAGCTGAAGCAAAGCAGGAAAGAGCAGGAAGACAGGCTCGAAAAGCTGATGCAGCTGCGCGAAAAACAAGTTGCCATCTACGAGACAGCGCGACGAAATCGGGAGATGATTACCGATTTGCGCGAAGAAAAGCGCAGCGCATACGAAGCCGAATTGGCGCGCGGCGAGCAGAAAACCGTCGACGACAACTTCAATGCGCGAAGAGGGCGGATCTGAGGATCGCGGGCGGGTTCCTCCGCTCCCGGCTGAAGCAAGAAACTCCACTCCAGTTTGACGCACCCGATCCCGGCCGTTCGGGCACTTGCTCCACTCGAGCAAGACGGTCTTCCAACTTAAGAACTGGCAGGTTGAGGGTGTAGGCTTCCCACCCTTTCCGCACAAGACGCGGAAAGGATGGGGCACGGCGTCTTTGTGGCGCGGGGTCCCTGGTTTATCCCTTGCCGGAACTCTGTGTTCCGGCTCCCCAATCTACTCTGGAGCGGTATCTGCACGGCTGCCACTGGGCAATTGCGCGCGCTGCAACCCGGCAGTCTTTGCCTATTCGCGATGCGGCAATGTTTGCCTGCTTTGCCTAGCGGACGATGGGGCGCCGGCAGGGACCATGCGCAAGTTGTTGATTTAGCGGACGGGAGAAGGACCGGTTTTTCGCCAGCGGGCGCATTTTGTTTGGCCCGGCAAATGCCACAGTAAAGGCGTGAACACAATAGCCAATATCGAGATGCCGACTCAAGCGCCAGCGATGAATCAAAGCGCAGCGACGCAAGATTCCGATCAGTCTCCGGTATCGTTCAGCGATTCACTGCAAGCAGCTTCCAATGCAGTTGCAGTGCCCGCGGTCCCGAGCAGCGTCGGCTCCACGAGCGCGCACAAGCAGAAGTCCAGCTCCGATGACGATCAGCCGTCCGGGACAGCTTCCGTTGGCCATACGGTTCAGCAGCAGGATTCATCTCAGCAGACGCCCCAGCCTCAGCAAGCCTCTCCCGTGCTCCTGGCGCAGTTGACGGCGCCGATCGTCATCCCCGTGCAACTGCCTCTCGACGTGCCGGTTGTGTCTTCCGATGCTTCGATCCAGTCTGCCGGCCAGCCCGTGCTCAATGTAGCGCCAACTGCGCGGGCAGGGGCCGCATCGGTCATTCCTCAATCGGCGGGCAGCTTGCCCGCAGCCATTTCCTCGAATCGCATCCAGGCAGGCAGCGACTTTTTCAAGACAGTACCGGTAGCGGCGGTTGCGGCGAGTGAAGGCAAGGACGCGGCAACCGGGACGCTGCCTAATTCTGGGAAGGACGGCTCCGATTCTGTTCTGAGCAGCGCCGCGCAGGGCGAGGTGCAAGATTCGCTCCAACAAGCGAGCGTGGTTCAGAATGCGAATTCGAACGATGTGGCGAGTGGGGCGCAGGCACAGCCTTTGCAGGCGCAACCTGCGCAAACACAGCCTCTGCAAACGCAATCTTCGCAAATGCGATCTTTGCAAACACAGCCTCTGCAGGCGCAACCTTTGCAAGCGCAATCTTTGCAAACAGAACTCAGCGCATTGCAGAATGCGGCGCCGGCTGGCGAAGCGAATGCAAAGCAAGTGCAGGTGTTGCAGGCGGAACCGAGTGCAATCCAGAATGCCGCATCGAACGCGGCCGCCGCGGTTGGCGCGCAGACGGATTCGAGCACGGCCAAGAGTGCGGTGCCGACGACGGGCAGCAATCCAATCCTCGATGCGGCCCTGAAGGCCGTTTCGAATGCACTGCTCAACGCCCAGCCGCTCCCCGTCCTACATTCCGCGCCGAAAGCATCCGCAAAGGAAGTCCCAGCTTCGACCTCGGCGGCCAACTCGACAAGCAAGACGATCCCGCAGGCCACGCCGGGCCAGAGCGCCTTCGCAACGAGCCTCGGCGCCTCGAACTCCATATCCGATCAGCTTGCCGCTCTCACCCAGCACGGCACTGGATCGTCCGCTAAGGACCAGGCCAATGCAACGGGCGTGAACTCAACTACGGCAGCCAAGCCTTCGGCCGCCAATGTGTCCAACGGGGCGAGCAACGATGCCGCGGGATTGAAGCAACATGCACAGGCTGCATCGGATGCCGGGTCGCAGGCCGGATCTCAAGGCTCGAACTCCTCCAGCGATCAAGGGCAGAGCGCGATTCCCGTAGCAGGGCAAAGCGCGGCACAGCCTCAGATCAGCTTCGCCGATCACTCGAACGCTGCCGTCGCTCCGGCACAGAGCGCGGCCATTGCTCCTCCGGCGCAAAGCACTCCGACTCTGGTGGCGGCCAGTGGACATGCCGTCAAGGCGACGGAGAATGCGGCTCCCGCTTCGGCAACCGCGCCCGATGCTCTGCCGGTCATCAATTCCGCGAGATTGATCCAGAGCGTGGGCCAGACCGAGATGCGGGTAGGCATGCGGTCGAACGAGTTCGGCAATATCTCGATCAGCACATCGTCTACGCGGGACTTGATCTCGGCGCAGATTTCGGTTGACCACGGCGAACTGGCCAAGACACTGGCCGCGCATTTGCCGGAGATGCAGTCACGGCTGGGTGGCGATCAGCCTATGAACGTGCGCATCGATATGAATGGGGTAAACACCGGGCTGGGTTCGGGAAACTCCGGCGGCACGTCGAACGGGTCGCCCGACCAATCGCAGAGCGGCAGGCAACAAGCCGGCAGCGCGGCATCGAGTTACTCGGGTAGCAGCATTCCCGAGCGGCAATTCTCGCCGGTAGCGGCGGCCATGGCCTCGGGAGACGGCAGGCTTAACGCCCGTCTCGACATCACAGTTTAGTTAAGGCTGGAAGCATCGGGCTTCCGAGGAGAAACGATCATGCACAGTGTTATGGCGAACTACACCATGCCAACGATTCTAAACACACTCACTCCGGCCGCAGGCATATCGCTCGCAAAACCTGCCAAAGCGAAGGCCAACGCCACGAGTACGTCAAGCACGAGCGGTTCGACCTCCAGCAGCACCTCCGCAGGGAATCTGGGCACGACCTTTCTGAGTCTCCTGGCGCAGGAATTGCAGAATCAGGATCCGACGGCGCCCGTGGATCCGACGGCGATGGTTGGCCAGATGATCTCGCTGAACCAGCTGGAACAGCTGATCAGCATCAATCAGGGCATCACCAGCGCCACGAGTGGTTCGGGGACCACCGCGACCGGTTCGGTGCAATCGGCAAGCACGGCGGCTAACAGCGCCGCAGGCACGACGGCCAGCACCACCGCGGCCACAACGGCCAACGGCGGCTTGACGAGCATGCTTTCGCCCTCGGTGGCGGGCGCGGCAACCAGCCAGCTGCCCTTCGACCCAAAGACCATGATGCCGCTCGGCTACGGCAACTTTGGCGCGACGGCGGCTTCCATCAATCCTTCGCTGAACACCGTGAACATGGGATTGTCGGGCACCAATAACAATATGTCAGGAGGCAAGTAATGGGCTCTTTTTCAACACCACTGTCTGGACTCATGGCGGCGCAAGACCAGCTGCAAACCGTTTCCAATAACCTGGCCAACATGAATACCGATGGCTACAAAGACCAGAACCTGACCTTCAGCGACATCTTCGCCGAGACCGGGGCCACCAACGGCGCGGGCGACCCCATGCAGACCGGTGCTGGCGTTGCGGTATCGTCCACGGCCTCGAACTTTACCGAGGGGAACCTGAACGCGACGGGCACTGCATCCAACATGGCCATCTCCGGCAATGGGTTCTTTGTGACGCAGAGCGTGAGCGGTATGATCAACTTCACCCGCTCGGGCGACTTCACCACCAACAACGCCGGGCAACTGACGTCACCCAATGGGGATCTTCTGCTTGGTTATCCCGCGACCGATGGAATCGTCGACACTTCCGGGTCTTTGACGGCGTTGCAGGTCGGCACCGGGGTGGCGATCCCGGCGGTGGCTAGCACCAACATTGGCGTTACAGCCAATCTGGATTCGGACACGGCGATCGGCGATTCGAGCATCAGCAGCACGGTTACCGTGTACGATTCGCTGGGCTCGGCGCATACCCTGGCGATCAACTACACCAAGACTGCGGCAAATACCTGGGATTACTCCGTGTCCATACCGTCAAACGATGTAACCGGGGGCACTGGCGTCAATACCACGGTTGGGTCCGGGACCTTGAACTTCAGCGATGCGGGCGTGTTGACCTCGACCACGAATGTTGTTCCCATCACTGTCCCCGCCCTTTCCGACGGCGCTTCGCCGATGACGATCACCGGGCCTTTTGGGACGATTGCCAAGCCCACCATTACCCAGACGGCCTCGGCAAACGCCACCAGCGCCACCACCACCAACGGTTTTGCGGGTGGTACGCTCTCGACCTATGCCGTGCAGCCGGACGGCACCATCGAAGGCACCTTCTCAAGCGGAAAGACGCTCGCGCTGGGGCAGGTCGCACTGGCTTCGTTTGCCAACACCCAGGGGCTATCCGACATTGGAAACAACAACTATCTGCCGACCGCGGCTTCCGGATCGCCAGTCATCGGGTTGGCCGGCACAGGCGGAAGAGGAACGGTTGTGGGCGGCTCGGTTGAAGAATCGAACGTGGATATCGCCACGGAGTTTGCCAAATTGATTGTGGCGCAGCAAGCGTACTCGGCAAATGCCAAGTCGATCACCACGTTCAATCAGGTATCCCAGGCGACACTGCAAATGCTCTCGTAAAGAGCCAAACTCGGTATTTCTTAGCATTGCATTAAGGGCCCGCCGCCCGGTGAATCTGCCGGGCGGCCGGGTCCAATCTTCACGAATGCTTCTCATGTCTGCCTCACCAAGCGGCGCCGATCCTGGATTCGGGTTTGCCACCGATCCCCGGACAGCGTGGCTGACGAAGTCTATTTCTCCTTATTGCGCTACCACTTAGCCTACTTTTCCCCAGCCTCGCGGGCGTCCAGCCCGATCTCTTTCCAGAAACGGTCTCTCGATTGCTTTCACCTTTGCTGAGAGGCCGAGGTGCGTGGCCTGCGGCCGGCAATTCACTTGCACAAGCGGCGAAAAGCGATCCTCACGCAAAGCGGCAGTCCGAAGGAATTGGGGCAGCCGGGAAAGAGAAAGCGATGAATACGGCAATGAGCACCGCGGCGCCGATGGTGGAAGCGAAATCGGTCCAGGGTCCGCAACTGGTGGAAAAGCACCAGGAGAAGGATCCGTGCGAGTTGCTTCCTTGGCTCCCGTGCAAGTTGGCCTTGGATATTCCGGTGGTGAAGTTTACGGTCGGGGATTTGCTGGCCCTTGCGACCGGGTCTATCGTAGAGACCGCGCATCACCAAAGCAGCGATCTTCCGCTGCGCGTGAATGGGCAATTGGTTGGCTGGACAGAATTTGAGGTCGTTGGCGATCGCCTTGCCGTGCGGCTTACGGACCTATCATGAAAACTCAGCGTTCCCTCGCATCCATTCCGGCACAAAGACCCGCGCTGCCGTTCCCTGTCTTCCCCGGCGGCGCCTCTTTGAAGTCTCTTCAGAACCCTGCAGGACTGCTCAGCCGCTTATGGAATTGGTTCAAAGCGCGCCAGCAATCCCACTCGAGCACCAGGCGGCTGCAGGTTGCGGCCACTGCATCGCTGGGTGAAAAGCGCTTTGTCGCCCTGATCAAGATCGACGAACTTGAGTTCCTGGTGGGCGGCGGGCCCACGAACCTTGTCCTCCTGGCGCAGGTGAATGCAAAGGAACAGTTCGGAGCCATGCTCCAGGAGAACCTGTCCGCGCCTACGCAGCAGCCGGTCCGGCGGGCGAGCAAACCGGCTGCGAGGCCCGCGCCGAAGCAGACGGGCAGGCCGGTCGCAAAACTGATGCCAAAGCCGATGGTGCGGCCCACCGCAAAGTTCGCGTTGAAACCCGCGGTGAAGCCGATTGCGGTGAAGCCGATTGCGAAGAAGCCGGTGAAGGCGGCGGCCGCGCCGGCGGGACGACAGGCCGCGAAGCAGACGAGGAAGCAGGCGTGAAGAGAACGTTCATCCTCCGCGCGATGCTTTGCCTGATGCTGTCGCTGGCGGCGACATCGGCAAAAGCTTCGTCGTGGACGGAGAGCGCGGGCTTGGGCGCGGGACACTTCGCAGGGCTCTGGCGCTCGGCGCCCGTGCTCCTGGCCGAAGTGCCCATCGAGCCGAATGCCGCGCCCTCCGACCCGAACGAGTTGCGGATCTCGGGATTGGGGGGCGGTTCGGCGCAATGGACGATCATCGTCCTGCTGACTTTCCTGACGCTGATACCGTCCATCCTCATTTGCATGACGCCGTTTGCGCGGCTGCTGATTGTCTTTCACTTCCTCCGTCAGGCGCTCGGCTTGCAGACAACGCCCTCCAACCAGACCCTTGTCGGCCTCTCGGTGATCATGACCTTCTTCCTCATGCAGCCGATTGGCATGACCATCTATCGCGACTCCATCGTGCCGTTGCAGGAAGGCAAGATCACCACCATGGACGCGGTGGCCCGAGGCGGCGTGCCTATGCGCCAGTTCATGTCCCATTACGTTCGCGAAAAGGACGTTGCGCTGTTTCTCGAAATGGCCAAAGAACCCCGGCCGGCCAACATCAACGATGTTTCCTTCCGCGTGTTGCTGCCGGCCTACATTCTGTCCGAGTTGAAGGCCGGCTTCCAGATCGGCGCGGTTCTCTTTCTGCCCTTCCTGGTCGTGGATATGGTGGTTGCTTCGATTACCACTTCCGTCGGCATGATGCAGTTGCCGCCCGTGGTGATCTCCACTCCGCTGAAGCTGCTGTTGTTTCTCATGGTCGATGGCTGGCACTTGCTGATCGGCGCATTGATGAGGAGTTTTAACTGATGGGCGTCGACGAAGTAGTTCTGATGGGACGGTTGATGCTGCAGGAGGTGGTGATCCTGATTGCGCCGATCCTGCTTTGCGCCATCGCCGTCAGCTTGCTGGTCAACGTCATCCAGGTGCTTACCTCCCTGCAGGATCAAACCCTTTCGCACGTACCCCGCCTGCTGGTGACGGGCGGAGCCCTCTTCGTCATGATGCCGTGGATGTGGCGGCATCTGGCGCACTACACCATCGATCTTCTAACCGACTTTCACAAGGTGTTGCAGTAGTGAACATATCCCTGGTCCAGGTCTTCGGAGCATTGTTGACGATCGGTGTGCGGCTCACCGGCATCATGCTCTTTGCGCCCTTCTTCGGAAGCGTCGCAATACCGGTCCGGGTGAAGGGCGTGCTGGTACTGGCCCTGACCGCGTTGCTGTATCCGATGGCCTCGCCCCGGATTCCGCAGATGACCATCAGCCAATGGCCATTGATGGTTTTCAGTGAATTGCTCGTCGGGGTTGCGCTCGGCGTGGCCACCAACATTGTCTTCGACGGCGTGCAGATGGCCGGACAGATCTTGAGCATGCAGATGGGCTACTCGCTGGTCAACATCCTCGATCCGCAGACTCAGGTGGAATCGACGGTGGTTGCCCAGTTTCATCAGACCATCGCCATGCTCATCTTCCTGCGCCTCAACGTTCACTTCTGGATCTTGCACGCCTTGGCGCGCAGCTTCGATTATCTTCCTCCCGTCTCCGGGCATTTTGGGGCGGAGTTCACAACCTCGGTGTTGCGGGCTGGCGCGGATGTGTTTTCGATTGGCATCCAGATTGCAGCGCCCGTGCTGTCCGCGACACTGGTTGCGGATGTGGCCCTCGGTCTCCTGGGCAAGGCGTCTCCTCAACTGCCGCTGATGCTGCTGGGGCCCGCGGTGAAAAGCATTCTGGGTTTGTTGATTTTGATTTCCGCGCTCAAATACTGGCCGAATCTGTTTGAGAATCTATTCCTCAGATCGATAGACCAAGCCGACAATCTTCTCCACCTGGCCAGATAGCGCCGGGCACGATAGGACACCATGGCTGACAGCAGCAAAACAGAACAAGCAACACAAAAGCGGCGGACAAAGGCGCGCGAACAGGGCCAGGTAGCCCGCTCGCGCGAACTGCCCGGTGTGTTTGCTCTGGCTGCCGTGGCAGGCGTGGCGGCGCTGATGGCGCCCACTGCGATTACGCACTGGACTGCGCTCTATCGCAACACGCTCTATGCGGCATCGGGCGACCTGGAAAGCAATGGCCCGGTGCTGTTCTGGACCGCGCTGGAAACGATGCGCTGGATTGTCCCCATCCTGCTGGCGGGCATGACCATGTCGGTGCTAGCCGGGTTGGCGCAGGGCGGAGTCAATTTCGCTCCCGAGGCGCTGGCACTGAAGTTCGATCGGTTCAACCCTGCCAGCAGGCTGGGCCAGATCTTCTCGCCCATTGGTCTGAGCAACCTCTTGAAGTCGCTTCTGCCCTTCACGGCAATTCTCTGGATCGCCATCAATGTGATGCGCAGCCATTGGGAAATCATGGTTCACGCCTCCAATCTTGGGTTAAGGCCGTTCGCCAGCTTTGTCGGATCGATGGTGCTGGAGTTGACCTGGAAGGCCGGCCTCGTCCTGCTGGCTTGGTCCGTTGTCGATTACGTGTTGACCCTGAAGAAGATGGAGGGCGACATGAAGATGACCAAGCAGGAGGTGCGCGAGGAATACAAGGAGACGGACGGCAATCCGGTCATCAAATCGAAGATTCGCCAACTGCAAAGGGCAATGCGCAAGAAGCAGTCGTTGAAGGCTGCCGCAACCGCCACGGTCATCGTCACCAACCCAACGCACTTCGCGGTAGCGCTCAAGTACGAGATGGATATGCCGGCGCCGCTGGTGGTCGCCAAGGGGCGCGATCTGCTGGCTGAGAAGATCAAGCAATTGGCGCGCGACAACGGCATCATGCTGGTGGAAAACAGGCCGTTGGCGCAGGCGCTTTACAAGAGCGTGGAAGTAGGGGATTCGATCCCATCGAAGCTGTACCAGGCAGTGGCGGAGATTCTGGCCACTGTCTTCCGCGCCCAGGCCGAGGTACGGCGCGCCGAAGCGGATCGTAGCTCTAGAAACGCTTCCGGCCAGAAGATAGACAACTCATCCACTTCACGGAAGGGCGTAGCGCAATGATGGAAAAACTCTCTGCAATCCTCCGGAAGTCGGGTGACTGGATCGCTCCGATCGCCGCGGTCTCGATGGTCTTTGTGATGCTGGTGCCGTTGCCCAGCTTCATGCTCGATCTGTTGCTGACCGTCAGCATCACCCTATCGATCCTGGTCCTGCTCACGGCGATCCAGATTCTGCGCCCGGTGCAGTTCTCGGTGTTCCCCAGCCTGCTGCTGTTGCTCACGCTGCTTCGCCTATCGCTCGACCTGGCCAGCACGCGCCGCATTCTGCTGCACGGCAACGAGGGCACGGCGGCAGCGGGCAAGGTGATCGAGGCCTTCGGCCAGTTTGTAGTCGGCGGCAATTACATTGTTGGCTTCGTGCTCTTCCTGGCCTTGATCGCCATTCAGTTTTTGGTCATCAGTCACGGCGCGGTGCGCACCGCGGAGGTCACGGCGCGCTTCACCTTGGATGCCATGCCGGGCAAGCAGATGGCCATCGATGCCGATCTCAACGCCGGACTCATCAATGAGGCTCAGGCCAAAGCGCGGCGCGAACGAGTGGCGCGGGAGGCGGAGTTCTGCGGCGCGATGGATGGCGCGGCACGCTTCAGCCAGCGCGATTCGCTGGCCACGATTCTCATCATGGCGATCAACATCATCGCCGGGTTCCTCATCGGAGTCTTTCAGCAGGGCGTTCCTTTCGCGGATGCGCTGAAGACCTACACCATCCTGACGGTAGGCGACGGCCTGGTAACCATTCTGCCCTCTCTGCTTGTTTCGGTCGCCGGCGGCATCGTGGTCACGCGGGCCGCGTCCAAAGAATCCCTGGGCGTGAATGTGAGCCAGCAGCTCTTGAACAGTCCTCGATTGTTCTGGATCGCGGGCGGAGCGCTCTTCGCACTGGGGTTAATTCCGGGGTTGCCGAAGTTCTCATTTTTTGCGCTGACGGCAGGTCTTTGGTTCGCGGCATACAAGATGAAGCCGCAGATCATTAGAGACGAAGTGGACGAGCTGGAAGCCCTCGCCAAGGCAGCAGCGTTGCCCGGCGGCGCGGCGGCGCCTCAGGTGGATCCTATGGACGCCATCCTGAAGCTCGACGAACTGATGCTCGAAGTGGGTGTGGGCCTGGTGCCTTTGGTCGATGCGGCCAAGGGAGGGCAGTTGCTGAACCGCGTCAAGTCCATGCGCAAGAACCTGGCTCAGCAGCTTGGCTTCCTGGTGCCCTCGATTCACATTACGGACAATCTCTCGTTGCGGGAGAGGGAGTATGTGATCTACTTGCGCGGGGTCGAAATCGCGCGCTGGGAACTGCGTCGGGACTGTTTGCTGGCCATCAGCTCCAATGCCAATGCTCCCGATCTTCCGGGGCAGGATACCCGTGAACCGGCCTTCGATGTGCCCGCAAAATGGATTGTTCCGCAGACGCAGGGACAAGCGATTGCGGCCGGATACGCGGTTGTGGACTCGACTTCCGTGCTGGCTGCCCACTTGGCGGAAGTGATCAAGCGCAACGCCAACGAACTTTTGTCGCGGCACGAAACCAAGAGGCTCATCGACCGGCTGAGCGAGTCTCACCCAAAACTAATCGAAGAACTCATTCCCAAGCTCATGAGTCTCGGGGAAGTGCAAAAAGTTCTGCAACAACTATTGCGCGAACAGGTATCGATTCGCGACCTGGGAACGATTCTGGAAACGCTGGTCGATACAGCTTCGTTCAACAAGAACCCGATCGCGCTGGTGGAGGCGGTCCGCCATACGCTGGGAAGGGCGCTAATCCGGCCCTTGCTGAACGAACAGGGCGAACTGCGAGTGGTTACGCTCGACACGACGATCGAAGACGAATGCCTGCGCGGGTCCAACCTGCAGCCAAACCAATCCGTCGGTACCCCGCAGCAGGTTACTTTGGCACGCCGCGTGCTGGATGGATTACGTACGAACTTTGGAAAGGACATCGCCGCGGCACCGCCCATACTGCTTTGTTCTTCTCCTGGACGTTACTACCTTCGGCGCTTGCTGGAGCCGTTCATCCCCAGAATCGTGGTCATCTCTCCTGGGGAGATTCCACCCATGACGCCGGTGCAATCCGTTGGAGTTCTTCATTGAAGCAATTGAGGCGAGAGTCGGAAACGCGCGGAACGCCTGGAGCGGGGAATAGAGTCTCAAGGGCAGCGGAAGACGCGGGCAAGCGGGATACAAAGGGAGTGGTGCAATGACAACAGCAGAATTGGCATATCGCGCGAGCGGAGACGACACAGACGAACGCAACGAACTCGTGATGCGTGAGCTGCCGCAGGTCTATTATGTGGCCGCCAGAATCCGCGAGCGGTTGCCGAAGCATGTGGAGATGGAGGATCTGGTCCAGGCAGGCGTCATCGGCCTGCTGGAGGCCTGCCGCAGCTACGACTGCACCAAGGATGCGCAATTTTCCACGTTCGCCAAGTTCCGCATCCGCGGCGCCATTCTGGACAGTCTTCGCAAGCTGGATTGGGGCTCCCGGACACTGCGCAGAAAAGGGCGCGAGATCACCACCACGGTTGCCAAGCTCGAATCGCAGTTGGGCAGGCAGCCGTTGGAGGAAGAGATCGCCACCGACATGCAGATGGGCCTGGACGAATTGCAGAACACGATGTCGCAACTGGATGGCCTCTACTTGGTCGGGCAGCGCTCCAATCCATCCCAGGACCATGCCGAGTCCTACGACCTGATCGAATCGGCGCCGAGTGCCGGCGAGGATAACCCCTTCGATCTTTGCCTGGAAGGCGAACGGAAGGCCCTGCTTGCGGAAGCCATATCGAAGATGTCGGAAAGAGAGCAACTGATTCTCTCGTTGTATTACAGAGAAGAGTTGACCATGAAAGAAATATCGAAAGTAGTGGGCATCGTTGTTTCCCGGGTCTCGCAAATCCACGCCGCCGCGATGGTGAAGCTGCGCGCGTCGTTGAGCCAATTGCGCGACGGAGCGGCGGTGCCGGCGGAGCGATTGCAGACGACCTACCAGGGTACGGATAGCCGTCAGATCAGGAGACAGCAGCTATGACTCCCTCGCCAGTGCAGGGTGCGGCGAAGCCGGGAAAGAGCGCGATGCCGCCGCCGAAGCCGCGCATGATTCACTCGTGCAACTTCCGCTATGCGGGCCGTCTGTCGAATGAGAACGCGCGTGCGTTGACCGCGCTGCACGAAAAATTCGCCATGAATGTGACTACCGCGCTGGAACTCTACCTGGGCACGACCCTGCAGATGAAGCTGCTTTCGCTGGAACAAATGGCCATTGGGGATTACATCAGCGGCATCGCATCGAACAGCTATATACTGCCCTGCGCGCTCAACGTGATGGAAGCAAACATCCTGATGGAGATGGACGTTTCGCTGGTCTTCCCCGTCATCGACCTTCTGCTCGGCGGCGCGGGAGCTGCATCGGGGGAGGCGCGCGAGCTTACGGAGATCGACGAAGAAATTATGCAGAGCGTTACAACTCTGATCGTCAAGCAGATGGAACGCTCGTGGCAGACCCTCAATCTTTCCCTGGCACCGGGCCGTTGCATCAAGCCCGGCGCGATTCAGCAGATTTTTCTGATGAACGAAAAGCTCGTGCTGCTGATGTTCGAGATGAACGTGGGAGAAACGACCGGGAACTTCAACATGGTGCTGCCCACCTCGTTTGTAGGCTTTTTGTTGAGGCATCTGAAGGCAACGCTGTCGAAGAAAGTGTCGAGCCTTCGCGCCCTTCGAAGCCCCAGCCTTCGCGAACGGATACTGGACTGCGACTTCACGGTGGCTGCGGACATAACCATGATGCGCGCGCTGGTGAAGGACCTGATCGACTTGAAGCCCGGGATGATTCTAAAGATGAAGGCGCCGGTGAGAAGCCCCGGACGGCTTACCGTGGAAGGCGTGGACATCTTCGACGCATTGCCGGTTCGCAACGGCACGAGGAAGGCTGCTCAACTCACATCCCGGTCACAGGAACCGGCCGCTACGAAGGAGTAGTATGACGGCGAACCAGATAGCGGACATCAAGCGTCAAGCGTTCTCGAATGCGTTTTTTAACGCCCTGATGGAGGCGATGACCGAGGCGAGCGGATCCTCTTGGTCGTTCTCCCCTGCGGCGGAGGGTGAGTCCATAGCGGAAGGTTCCGAGTTGGTGTGGACGAAGCTAACGCTGGACGGGAGCTTGCAAGGCGAATTCCTGCTGGAGTTGGAACGCGCCGCGGCCTCCATGCTAGTGTCGAAGATTGTGCGGCTGCCCGCGGATGAGTTTGGAGAGGAACATTCGGCGGCCCTGCTCAAGCTGATCAAGTCCGGAACGGATAGGTTTCGTTTTGCGCTGAAGCAGGAGTTTGGCTCCTTCACCGTCAAAGCCGCGGTTGCTTCGGACGCGGCTTCGGATCGCGCCTATGTTTCCCAAATCGCCGCCAGCGACGATGCGGGCAATCGCGCAGCCATTCGAATGTACCTGGGTTCAAGTTTGGCTGAAGCGCTGGCGCCGCCTCCTTCCAAAGCTGGGAACCCGGCCGTGGCGAGCGTGAAGCAGCCCAAGTCGGCGGCGGCGAAGGCAATTGCAGACCAGTTGAACCTGAACCTGGTGATGGATGTCGAACTGAACGTCACCCTGCGTTTTGGGCAGCGTCAACTCACCCTGCGCGAGGTGCTGGATCTGACTACCGGATCGGTTGTTGAACTCGATCGCCAGGTGGATGAACCCGTCGAGCTTCTTCTCGATGGCGTCGTGATTGCCAAGGGCGAAGCGGTTGTGGTCGATGGAAATTACGGTCTTCGTGTGACAGAAGTACTGCAACCGGTATCCGCCACGATGCTCAAGTGAGCGGCGCGCGCGACGGGAAAGCTGACAACAGAAGAAACGCGGGAGCGAAAAAGAAATGAACCTGATGAGTGCAATTCCGACGCCGGCTTGGGCTGCCGGGTTCAAGGTGGCAACCAACAGTTGCGAGCATTGCCATCGATCGATGGCCGTGCGGCAGATTTCCGCCCGCAAGGTTGGAATCCGGATGGGCGAGCGCTGGTATTGCAGCTCGCCGTGTTTCGGCGCGGCCGCAGAGCAGAGGCTTTCCGAACTGCTGACATCCAGAAGGCTGGAGCAGGGAAACCGTGTTCCGCGCATGCCGCTGGGGTTGAGCCTGATGAGCCGCGGATTGTTGACCCAGGCACAGCTCAAGGAAGCGGCCGAAGAGCAAAAAGGAACCGGGGAGGAGATCGGCGAACTCCTGATCCGGCAAGGGACAGTGAGCGAAGAGCAGGTGACCGCGGTGCGCGCCACGCAGTGGGGCTGCCCGGTCTTCGATGTGCAGAAGTATGTATTGCGCAGCAGGATTCATGTTCCATCCACCCTCGTCGAGCTCTATTCCGCGATTCCGTTGCACTATGTGGAGGCAACCAAGCTGCTGCTTGTGGGCTTTGTTCAGGGGATCGAATATGGGCTGCTTTACGCCATCGAACAGATCACCGGGTGCAGGACGCAGGCCTGCTTTGTCAGGCCCAGCGACTTCCAGTCCCGGATGCAGGAAATCGAGCAGTTGAAAGAGGAAATCGGATTGGGCGCCCACCGGGAAGTGAAATTCGAGAATGTCCAGCCCCCTGCGGAAATGGCCCGCATCCTCTGCGGCTATGGCGTGGATCTGGAGCCGGAGGAAGCCACCATCGGAAAGTGCAAGGAGCACATTTGGGCGCGTCTCAAGTGCGGGCCAAGAGATGTCGATCTTCTCTTCAAAGCGGTTTGATTGCAGCCGCGGCGTCAAGGCCGCCGGCTACAGAGGAGGCAGAGTGGGTGTATCCCGAAAGCAGGTTCGCCGCGTGGCGTTTCTCTTGAGCAACGGCCGCCTTGAATGCCGCTGCAAGGGCACGCTCACTCTGATTTCGCCCTGGCTCTATATCACAGCCGGCGGCGGGTGCAAGGTTTTTTCCACAAGTCGAAAGTAACGTGCAGCTCTTGGACAGATTCTCTGCCTGTGCCGATAAGAACGCAGCAGGTGAGATGAAGTGCTCAATCATGCATACGAACCGGTAATCGACCACAGTTGGATTCCATCGTCCGCTTGGCGCTATCTGCAATTCCCGGAGCAGAACCAGATGACGCAGAAGAATGCGGACTTCCTGGACGATGTGCCGGTCATGTCGGCCACGATCCTCGGCCTGGAAATGCTTCTGTATGAGCCGTGCATCGACTTGCGAATGGCTTCCGAACTCATTCTGAGCGATGTCGGGGCAACCATCAAGATTCTGCGCCTGATTGGCAAAGAGTATGAATTTGCCGCGGAGCGCCCGAGCCGCATGGGCGACTGCCTGGCCAGCCTGGATGTGGACACCTGGTTCGGCGCTATCTCCGCCCACACTTTCGTGTGCGACCGGGAACACGCGGCCACAACCGCGGTTTGGAATCATTGCCGTCTGGTAGCGCAATACGCACAACTCGTCGCCGAGTCGATCGAGAGCATCTCACCCGAGGATGCGTACCTGGTCGGACTGCTTCATGGAATAGGCGCGATTCCCAAGGTTCTGGGCTGGTCAAACGGCGGACCGGATACCAGAGACCCCGGCGCATTATTTGAATTGGAAGGGCTGTTGCCGCTCTTTGTGCTCTCCGCACTGCGCAGCGTGAACGATCCCCGCCCGTCGTCTATCTGGAGATTCATTCTGACCACGGCCCATGAACTGGCCGGAGCCCAGCCCGATTCCCATGAACCTGCGTACTACCAGGCGAATTCGCTGGTCATTGGGTCGCAACGGTCGAGATGCGTATCCGGATTCGATGAATCGATCTCGATCGCGGCAGGACGGTAGGGAGCCGGTGCATCAAAGAGCCTGAACAAGAGGCTGCAAAGCCAGAGCGAGAAGACTGGAACATTCTTCGCCTGGCGCCGATAGAGAACGGGAGAAGTTCCAAGCGAGACGGCGGCGGAAACCCGCCGTCTAACGCGTTTCTCATCGACTTCTCATAGCTAGCGCAAGCTGATCGATAAATTAATGGTCTTCCACACTGCAATCCACTGAAAACATGGAGAAACCCGACAGGGCTTGAATTGGCCACCGGCGTGCATAATACATGGCCGAGGCCTCACCATGAGCAGTGGCTACTTCGCAGCTTGCACCGGGTTGATTTCACGAACGCAATCGTTGGATACCATCGCCAACAATCTTGCCAATGTGAGCACGCCGGGCTTCCGGGCAAGCCATAACGTTTTCAGCTCGGTTCTGGCCACGACGGACCAAACAGGTCTCTCGGTCCTGAATCAGGACGCCAACGATTACGGCGTACTGAGCGGGTCGCGGCTGGATGCAACGCAAGGCGCGCTGACGCCGACCGGCAACGCACTGGACTTCGCCATGGAAGGGCCGGGTTACTTTGCTGTGCAGGCCGCCACCGGCACTGTCTACACGCGCGGAGGAAATTTCCGCGTCTCGCCGCAAGGGCAATTGGTCACGAATACGGGCGATCCGGTGCTGGGAGATAACGGCCCGATCGCCATTGTGGGGCAGCCCGTGTCGGTTAGCCCGGATGGAACGATCTCAGTGAATGGAGCCATATCCGGACGCCTGAAGATGGTCGAGTTTCCATCCACCGTCGCAGTCCAGAGCGCGGGCGGAACCTACTATACGGCGCCCGCAGGCAGCGCAGTTGCCGCCACGAACTCCCAGGTGCGTCAGGGAATGCTGGAGAGCTCGAACGTAAATCCCGTCACCAGCGTTGTCGAGTTGATTAGCGCGCAGCGCGATGTGGAATCCATGCGCCGCGTGCTCACCATGTTCCACACAGAGATTGACAAGATCGCAACTCAGGAGTTGCCGAAAATCGGCTGAGGCAAGGTTGCCCCCCAGCTGAGGCAACATTGAAAGGACCCCGCAATGTTTCGTGCACTTTATACGGCCGCAAGTGGAATGACTGCCCAGCAGTTGAACCTGGACAACATCGCCAACAATCTCGCGAACTCAAGCACGACGGGGTTCCAGCAGCGTCAGGTGAACTTTACCGATCTGCTGTATCAGAACCAGATCATGCCCGGCGCAGCCGCAACCCAGCAAACGACAGTGACTTCAGGCTTGCAGATAGGTCTTGGAACGCGTCCTGCCGCGACCGAGATCATCCAGACACAGGGCGACTTCACGACCACCGGCAATCCTCTCGATCTGGCCATTCAAGGCGCGGGGTTCTTTCAAATCGAGATGCCCAACGGAACGATTGGTTACACGCGCGACGGTTCATTCAGCACGAATGCGCAGGGGCAGGTGGTAACCGCCGAAGGCAACCCGCTGCAACCGGCAATCACCATTCCTTCCGGCGCGCTCAGTGTAACCGTGGGCAGCGACGGGACGGTCAGCGTGACCCTGTCGGGTCAGACGGCGGCTACGCAGGTTGGCATTATCCAGACGGCGCTGTTTGTCAATCCCGGCGGTTTGAATGCCGCGGGAAACAACGTCTATCTGCCGACGACCGCCTCCGGTGAGCCGGTGGTTGGTGCGCCCGGCGGCGCGGAAGGCTTGGGAACCCTGCAGCAGGGCATGCTGGAACAATCGAACGTCAGTGTAGTCAATCAGTTTGTGGCCATGATCCTGGCGCAGCGCTCCTATGAATCGAACTCGCGCGTGGTGAAGGCCGCGGACGAGATGTTACAGCAACTGAACCAGCTCGCTCAGTAGCAGATCGGCTGAATCGGTGGACGGCGCCAAAGGGGAATCATGACGACGAAATGGATAGCGGGTTTGTTGATGACGGCCATGATCTTGCCGGTGTGGGGCGAGTCCCAGCCGCAGGGCCGCTTCGCGCTCACCGCGGGACAAATCGCGGACACCCTCTCCGGCAAGGGGATGCAAGTCGCGGACCGGCAAGTGTCTCTGCTGGCCAACGTGGTGGCCAGCGAGCCGCATCCGCTGCTCGACGTTCTATCGGTCGAGCCGCTCGGCGACCGATGGAACGGACAACACGCCGAGCAGCGCTCTCTGGTCAAGCTGGCCTGTCATATGCCGGGCATGTGTCTGCCGTTCTATGCCATCGTGAGCTGGGCGGGGGGAACAGCCGGAAGCGCGGCGGGTTCGTCTTCTATCGCCGGGAACGTGGCTTTGAAGCCGAGGGCCACGGTTACCATGCGGGCCGGAACACATGCGACGCTGGTCATGGACGACGATCGGGCGCATATCCAGATCGCGGTCGTGAGTCTTGAAAGCGGCGCCGTTGGGCATCGGATTCGCGTCGCCAGCCCGGATCACAAGCAGTTCTATATCGGCGAAGTGGTCAGCGCCAACCTGCTGAAGAGGAGCTTCTAAAATGCTTTCGAGATCGATACTCCACGAACGCATCGCGGTTCTTGCATTGTTGGGAGTCTCTTCTGCCTTTGCCTTGGGGGCGAGCACGCAGAAGTCGAAGTCCAAGAATCCAGAGCAAACGCGCGCAGACTATATTACCCGATTGCAGGAGAAGAATGTTCCGGCAAGCGACGACCGTACGGTCGGGAGCTTGTGGACGGCGCAAAGTCCGCTGGGCGATTTTTCAACCGATTACAAGGCGCACCACCTGAACGACACCATCACCATTCAGGTCTCGGTGCAGACCACGGCTACGCAATCCGGCACGGTCGACAGCGAGCGGAGCTTCACCACCAGTTCCGGCATAACCGGCATCTTCGGTCAGACTCCCGCGGCCGCCAATCCTCTATTTGCGGCGAACTCGTCCCATGCGCTGAAGGGGCAGGGATCGACGGCGTCGAATACTCTCTTCCAAACCAACCTCACCGGGCAGGTGATTGCCGTG
>Ga0181529_10001097_pt1 | contig 36867 bp, 24 predicted proteins | sample PEATcosm2014_Bin_36_FD_119763 | JGI IMG/M metagenome (GOLD analysis project Ga0181529, IMG submission 119763) | Peatland microbial communities from MTU Mesocosm Facility, Houghton, MI, USA - PEATcosm2014_Bin10_30_metaG | ecosystem: Environmental > Terrestrial > Soil > Wetlands > Peat | place... | reverse complement strand
GCCTGGGGTGACGGCTTCCCAGCGTAGGGTGACGGCCCCGCGGCGTAGGGTGACGGCGCTGCGGACTGGGGCGACGGCCCCGTAGCGTAGGGTGACGGCCCCGCGGCGTAGGGTGACGGCGCTGCGGACTGGGGCGACGGCCCCGTAGCGTACGGTGACGGCGCTGCGGACTGGGGCGACGGCCCCGCGGCGTAGGGTGACGGCCCCGGAGCATAGGGCGATGGCGCGGCAGCCTGGGGCGACGGCCCCGCGGCGTAGGGTGACGGCGCTGCGGACTGGGGCGATGGCCCCGTAGCGTAGGGTGACGGCGCTGCGGACTGGGGCGATGGCCCCGTAGCGTAGGGTGACGGTGCTGCGGCTTGTGGTGGCGGCCCCGGAGCATAGGGCGATGGCGCGCCGCCCTGTGGTGACGGTCCCGCAGCCTGGGGTGACGGCGTCGCGGCCTGGGGTGATGGCTTCCCAGCGTAGGGTGATGGCCCTGCGGCATATGCCGATGGCGCACCGGCGGGCGGCGACGGCCCCGCGGCGTAGGGCGACGGCCTCCCGGTGCTGCCCTGGGGCTGCGGCCCCCTTCCGGCCGCCGCGGGTTTTGCCGCGGGCGGGTTGGGCATGTCCGGCCCCGGCGGAAGAGGAGCCAACGCCGCCGGCTCGATATCCAGCTTCCTCAGGTTGCCCACGGCGCCGACGCGGACTCTCGACACGGGTGCGGCGGCCTGCGGCAGACCCTGCCGCGCGATCCAGTTCTGGAGGCTTTCTCCCTCCGGCAGCAGGTCGGTCACGAAACAGGTGGTGTCCCGTGCCGGGCCGAATTGCAGAATCTTGCCGCGGGCCTCAGCCGACAGGCCAATCAGCCCCGCGCAAATCGCGTTTACCGACGATTGCTTGGCCACCGGGAACAGATGAATCTGCACCAGCTTCCCGGTGGCCTTGTCGCGGGCCTTCCAAACATCCACTCCTTCCTGTTGCGTCAACTCCAGGAAATCGTACGATGTGTCCAACTGCATGCCTCTAGCGCCTCGTGCTTTCCCTAGATAAGATAGTACCGCTTCGGAACCGGTTGTGAGCGACACCCGGGTCGGCTATAGTAGAGTTCACGTCTGGAAATGCGAACTCAGTCCCGAAGGCTCAACAAGCTGGTGTGGTCCGAGGGGATGTATCTGGCCCCGCATCATTTTCAAACGCAATCCAGGTTTTTTGAAGATTCCATCCAGTTCGTCAGCGACTGTTTCTGGCAGTTCAACTACGGCATCCTCGCTCTGGACATCGATGAAAGCGAGCTGCGGCACGGCTCCTTCGTGCTGCACAACGTGCGCGGCGTGATGCCGGACGGGCTGGTGTTCCGGCTCGCCGAACCGGACGAACTTCCGCCCCCGCTCCCCGTCGCCGATATTTTTCCCCACACCGGCCAGCCCCTGATGCTGTTTCTGGCGGTCCCTTCTTATCAGGAGGGCCGGCAAAACGTGCTGGTAGGGGCGGAAGCCGGCGCCGCGGGAACCGCACGCTTCCGCTCCTCCCGGGTCGCGGTCCCGGATTACAATACCGGCCAGGATCCCAAGCCCGTCGAGTTATTGCTGCAAAATCTGCGCATTGCGACCGAGCACGAACTTACTCCGGACGATGTGAGCCTTCCCCTGGCGCGTATCCTGCGCGATGGCAAGGGCCAATATGTTGAGGACCCCGCCTACGTCCCGCCCTGCCTGCAGGTGGCTTCCAGTGCGCGGCTGCAGTTCCTGCTCGATCGCCTCCTCGAAATTCTCTCCGATAAGAGCCGCAACCTCTCCGCGCGCCGGCGCCGCACTGGCGCCATGGCTCCGCGCGGCGATCCCAAGGAGCTGGTGGAATTCTGGCTCCTGCACTCCGTCAACTCCGCGATTCCCATCCTGCGTCTTTGGAAAACCGGAAAAAGCCCCCATCCGGCACAACTTTTCGTCGCTTTGTCCCAATTGGCGGGCTCCCTCTGCACGTTCGCCTCGAATTCCGAGCCCGCCAGCCTGCCCGCCTACGACCATATGGCGCTGGGCGACTGTTTTGCCGCGCTCGACGACCATATCCAGCGCCATCTGGAGCTTGGCCTGCCCACGAATTGCATCACCATCCCGCTGGTGCGCTTTCAGAATCTCTTCTTTCGCGGCGCCGTGGAAGACATGCGCTGTTTCGGGAAGGCCCGCTGGATTCTGGGAATCAAAGCGGACGTGCCGGAAACCAGCCTGATCTCTCACGTGCCGGAGCTGGTGAAAGTCTCGACGCAGGATTGGATCGAACGCCTGGTACGCCAGGCGCTCCCGGGGGCTCCTTTGCGGTATCTGCCTATGCCGCCGGCGCCCGTGCCGGCCCAGTTTGGAATGGTGTACTTTTCCATCGATCAGGACCACCGTCTTTTCGATCCCATCCGCACGCACAAAAACCTGGGCATCTATGTGCACGGAGACCTCGTCAATCCCGAGGTGGAACTGCACGTGGTGCTGGGAGACGTCCGCGCATGAATCCTTCGCCCGCCGCCACATCGGCCCCCAACCTGGCAACCTGCTATCAGGAGCTTCTGACCGTCGCGGCGCGCTTGCGCTCGCGCAAGTTCGCGGTGGGGGACTCGGCCGTGTTTCGCACCCAGATCCGCAAGGCGCTGCAGCAGGCGGAAACCTCCGCCCAGTCTCTTCGCTATGAACAGGATGATATTCGTCTGGCTTCCTTTGCCGCGATCGCGCTGATGGATGAGACGATTCTCAATTCGTCGAACCCGGCGTTCCGGGACTGGGCCCAGAAGCCGCTGGCCCTGGACCTCTACGGCACGGGGCATGCCGGCGAAACTTTTTTCGAATATCTCAAGGCGATTCTGCAAAGAAGGCAAATCAAGGCCACCGTCGATCTCCTGGAAGTCTACCTGCTCTGCCTGGTGCTGGGCTTTCGCGGGCGCTACAGTTCCGGTTCCGGAGAGCAATTGCGGGCATGGCGCGATCCGGCGGCCGAAACCATCCTGCGAAATCGCGGTGTGGGCGGTGGAGTCGAGCTTTCCCGCGGCTGGATACCGGAAACCGCCGTGGAGATGCCGCCCATTTCCCGGCGCGTATCGCAGATCGCGTTGAGCTGTGCCGCGGGGATCTTCGCCGCCTGTCTGTTATTTCTGGCGGCGTATCATTTCCTGCTGAGCCGCGGAGTCGCGGAATTGGCCGGACTCGTCACAGCGCGGTAGGCGCGGGAGCAAGCCACGTATGTTAGCCGCCGTCAGTAACGTGTATGTGTTCGTGGGAATCCTGGTTGCCATCGCAGCCGTGGTTGCAATCGTGCTTCTGTGGTGGCGCCAGCGGCGGGCCGCCAAGGCCGCGGGCGGGGGCGCGGCGCCGCCTCCATCCGGCGCCGCCGGCTCCCAACCGATCGACGCTCTATTCAAGGAGGCGAGCACCCGTTTGCGGCTCTCGCCCAGGATGAAGGGCGCGTCGCTTCGCTCGCTGCCGGCATTCCTGGTGGTCGGTCCGGAGAAGTCCGGGAAGACCAGCGTTGTGGCGCGCTCCGGTCTGGACCCCGAGCTGCTGGCCGGCCAGGTCTACCAGGGCAGCGAGACGGTCCCCACGGCGGCGTTGAACGTCTGGCTCGCGCGGCAGGCTTTGATCGTGGAGATTTCAGCCGCGCTGGCCGCCGATCCATTGGCGCTCCGGGCCATCCTCAAGCACCTGGTGCCCGGCCGGCTCTTCGCGGCATTTCGCAAGGCTCGCCCGGCGCGAGCCATCCTATTGTGCATGAACCAGGCCCCGCTGGCGGCTGCCGCCACCATGGAGGAGATTTCCGCCGCGGCCCGGCCGTGGAACCAGTGTCTTACCGATGTGGCCAACACGCTGGGCGTGCAATTGCCGGTGTACGTGCTTTTCACCCGGCTGGACGCAATGGCGGGCTTCCCCGAGTTCGTTTCCAACCTGGGCGCCAAAGAGCCGGAACAGGCGGTCGGCGCCACCGTTCGGCCGTTCAACCCCGCCGGCCGCGGCGCGTACGCGGAGGAAACGGCGCGCGTCGTCAACTCCCATTTGTCCCAGGTGGTGTACTCCCTGGCGGACAGCCGCGTGCCCCTGCTGATCAGGGAAAAGGACCGCGTGCAGGCCGCTTTGCAGTACCAGTTCCCGCGCGACTTTCAGAGGCTCCAGAAGAACCTGGTGCAATTCCTGGTGGAGGTTGCCAAGCCCAGCCAGTTGCGGGTCAGCCCCTTCCTGCGCGGCTTCTACTTCTCCGGCATACGCAAGGTGGTTGTGGACCAGCCCGCGGGTCCGGACCAGCCCGGCCTGCGGGAATCCATGGGTGCGGAGGCCGTGGTGGCAACCACCGTCTTCAGCCCGGAGCAAATGCGCGGTCCCATGGCGCCCGCGCCGCCGCAGAGGCCCGCAGCCCCGCGCGAGAGCGTGGAATGGCTGTTCGTGCGCGGTCTGTTCGAGGGTGTCCTGTTCCGCGACCGGTCGGCCCACGGCGTCAGCGCCGCCACCTCGCGGGGCGAGCAGGCGCGCGCCCTGATCTTCGGCCTGGCAGCTTTCCTGGGGCTGCTGCTGCTGACCGCATTCACCGTTTCGTACGTCCGCAACCGCAGTCTCGAAAGGGAACTGCGGGACGATGGAACGGCTCTGAAAGATCCCCGCGACAGCCGCACCGTCCTGGCGCGCTTGGAGCAGATGCGTCCGCCGGTCGACCGCCTCATCGCGTACCGGGCGGGACGTGCGCCGTTTTTCATGCGATGGGGGCTCTATTCCGGCGACGATCTGATGCCCTGGGCGCAGGACCTGTACTGTTCCCAGATGCGCAACCGGGTTTTCCAGCCGGTAATGTCCCAGATGGCCGGGCACCTTCAGGTGCTCGGAAAAAGCGGCGGCGATCCGGACGCCGACTTCGCCGTCCTCAAAGCCTACATGATGGTGACCACGCATCCGGAGAAGGCCGACGCGGGGATGGCGGACGTGCTGTTCAACTCCTGGAAGGAAACCCCCGGCGCCGCCGTCAACATCGAAGGGGACCAGTTGCTGCCGGCGGAGTTCCGCACCTACCTGGCGCTCCTCCCGATTCGCGACTCGCAAGGCGCCTGCGTGAATGTGCCGTTTGGGAACCTGATCGAAACCGCGCAACAGTACTTTCGCGGGTTGCAGTACGACGATCATTATCAAAACCTCCTGGCGCAGGCGGGCGCCGGAGTGGATCCTATCGACTACAACAAGACGTTCCCCAACGCCGCGGTCGCCGACGCCGAAATCGTCAAGGGCTGCTTTACCAGCCGCGGATGGGAGCGCATGCAGCGGATTCTGAGCCAGCCGCCGGAAGAATGGCAGTCGAACGATTGGGTGTTGGGTAACTCCAAAGAGGTGACGCCCGCGGAAATCGCCACTTACCGCGAGCGCTATGCCGGCGATTACAAGAAAGCCTGGGTGACGTATCTGACCAACGCCAAAGTGGCGCCGTACCGGAATATAGAAGACGCCAAAGCCAAGCTCGAACAGATGTCCAACCAGCGCTCCTTCCTGCTGAGCCTGCTCGGGCTGGCCAGCGAGAACACCGCCGTCAACGAAGAAATGCGATCGGCCTTTCAACCGGTGCGCGCGGTGGCCCCCGACTCCAAGACTTTCGATCCGGCGAAGGACTATCTCAAAGCGCTGACCATGCTGGCGAACCGCCTGGACACAGCCGCCGGCGCGGGCCCGGCTCACGATCAGGCGGCCGGAACCATCCGGGAAGCGGAAACCAACGTCCGCGACAGCGTCAGCGCCATTTCGCTTTTGCCCGGTTTCAAGGGCGAGGCCGACGAATCGGTAAAGCGGATTCTTCTGGATCCGCTCCTGTCGATCAATCCCTTATTGGCCAGACAGGATTCCGACGCAGTCAACGGCGCGGCGAGCGAGCTGTGTGCGAGTTACGGCGCCCTGGCCAATCTTTACCCCTTCTCGGAAACTGCGCGGCGGCAGGCGTCGCCGGAGGATGTTGACGCCGTTTACCAGCCCGACCGGGGTAAGATGTGGCAACTCTATAATAACTTCCTGGGTGACAGCCTCGATTGCAGCGCCGCTGGCTGCCGGCTGAAAGGCAATCCCAGGTATCCGCTGCAGCTTTCGTTCGTAGAATTCTTCTCCCGGCTGTGTAAGTTGTCCCGCTTGTTGTACAGCCCTCAGATACAAGTGACGGTCGAGCGGTACAATTCCGTAAGGCAGCTCGATTTTTCGATCGACGCGACGCACGTGACAGTTCCCGCCGGCTCTTCCGGCGCGATCCCCTGGAGTCTGCACAACCCCCGTCCGCTCAAGGTCACCGGGGACTTCGAGGGCGTCGATCCCGGCGAGATTCTTTTCGAGTCCCGCGAACCGTGGGCGCTCTTCCAATGGCTCTATGGAGACTCCATTCCGGAAAGCCGCCGGTCGGGCGTCTTCCACTGGATTCCACGCTTTGGCCAGAGGACGCCTGCGACGCTCAAGAACGGTCGCACGAAGGAATATCAGATCGAGATCAAGGCCGGCGACCCGCCCAGCCCCCTCGATCTTCAGTCGCTTCAGCTTGGACCCTGCCGGGCGCCCCTGGCCAGGTAGCGGGGCCGGCGGCGCCAACGCTGTCATGCCGACAAGAGCCACGGGGTCCTCGCCTTCCCAAGGGAAGTTCGCCCGAGTCACCTGGCCGAAGGCCGGCCCGGCGCTCAGCCGTTCGCGGTCTTCGACCGAGCGCCAGATTCCTGGCGCGATGGCTCCGTCGGCGAAGACGGCGCCTCCCCGCCCAGCCCGTTTGGAACCATTCGGGATCGACTTCACATGGTTGCAGCCGCGGAAATCACCTCTTTCCGGGCGGGCGATCCGGCCGGAGGCGGCACCGCCTCGCCTACCGGTTTTCAGTAGTCGATGCCCTTCCAGAAATTGGGGGTGTCCACGATTTCGAAGCGATTGGGGTTGGCTTTCACCAGCGCGTCGGCGGTGGAGTTCCACACCGTGCCGTGGCCCACGGTTCCGTTGTTGTACATATTGTTGTCCTGCACGACGGTCTGATCGAGCAGGTAATTGCTGAAGCCCTGGTTGTTGCGGGCCTGGGCGTCCTGGCCGGCGTTCCAGTTGGCGTGTTGGGCTGCGTTGCTGTCTTGCTGGGCCCAGTAACCGGCGTGCTGGTCGGCGTAGGCGGCCTGGCGGTCGGCATTGGTCTTTTGCATCGCCTGGCTCTGCGCGCGAATCCGGTCGGATTGCTGCTGTCCCCAGTCCCGCCATTGCTGGTCGGACTGCAGCTTCTGCGCCATCATCTGTTTCCCCTGTTGCTGGACGACCTGCTCGTTTTGTTTATATGTGTTGGCCATCGCAGAAATCAGTGCGTCGTCTTTCTGGGCAACCGCCATGGGCACGTAGTTGAGCTGATAGAACGTGATGACATAGTTGCCCCACTGTCTGAACGTGGTCCGTTCATTGTAGACGCAGAACAAGGCGTAAAGCTTCTGCATTCCAGTTCCATCTTGAAGATCCACCTGTCCGTCGGCAGAAGCGCATTGATTGGTATCGGGGAGGGGATTGTCTTGGATCTGGGTCTTCAGCCCCTGGAGCCTCACCGGTCCCTTGCCATTCGACCTGCGCCATGCCTGGAGGATCCCTTCGAACTCCCTGGCGGGGTTGCCTCGATAGGGATAAATTACCACTGTCCCGGGAGGGCCTTCGAGTTGGCCCTGCGCATCGCTCCTGGCCCGGAAGGGGTGGGTCGGGTCAATCGCGCCCTTCATCACCCTCACGTTAACCTGCTCGCCATTCGGCCCCAGGAGGCCTATTGCGCCGCGGCCGCTGTTGGGTAGCAGCCTCCAACCGTCGGCAATGCCGATGCTGGCCGAGTTGTCTGGCGCGGAAACCATGTGCAGAGCGGCAGCCGGAGCCGAGCCTCCGCCGCTGGCCGGGCCGGAAGCCGGGGCAGGCTTTGCTCCAGCCGCCGGGCGGGAGGTTGCCGCGCCCGCGCCGCCCGGATGCCAGACGCTGAACAGTTGCTGGAGCATGGGGTTCACGGTCTGGCCGAAGCGCGACGCATCGTCGGAGACCAGCGCCGCTTCAACCTGTTTGGGGCCGGTTGCGGCGGCAATCACCAGGCCCGCCACCTGTTTGTTTCCTCCGGGGTGGTTGGTCACCGTAAAGAACACCCCGACTGAGTCGGTGCCGCGGAACTTGAAGACTCTTCCGATTTGCGGCCGGTCGCCGCAGTTGTTGTGCACCGCGCGCAATATCTTGCTCATGGCGACCGCCTGGCTGTCGGCCCCGTCCACCAGGCCATAGACAATCTTGCCACCCTGCGGAGCGACGATGCTTGTCAGTGGGGCTGGTGTTTGCGCCCCCGCCTGGCTGACGCAGAATACAACCATCATTAACGAAAGAAACGCGATAGATCGTCCCATTGTTCGCATAACGAGAGTTACCTTCCCCTTTCCGGAAACCAAACTGCGCTTCACCGGGAATCTCTTTTCTCGGGACCGCTTCCCTCGAATTGTACCGCGCGTGGGCCGCCTTTGGGAGATTGAGATCTGAATATGTAGCTTAAGGCCGAGCGATTCCGCACCATTCCGGACTCGGCCGCGTTCTCGATCCGTTCCTCGCCTATTTCCCCGGCGCTACTCCCTCCCCTTTCGTTCTCAGTTGAGGAATATGGGCCCACGGTGCCCTGGTCCACGCCATCGATGGCCACCGGCGCGATGCCGCGATTCGGCGCCTTGGTGTAGGTATAAGTCGGCGCCTTGCCCTCGAACAGGATCTCGACCTCCGAGCCGGCGGCGTCGGCCCAACTGATGGTGTGCCGGTCCGGACCGTCGAAGTCTGTGCTCTTGGTCCGGTCGCCGTGGACCAATACCCCCGGAAAGCCGGGCTGCACCACCACGGAGACGCCTTCGGCAACGTCATCGTGTTGACGGAGCCTAACCCGGCGGGCGGCTCCAACCTCACCACTAACTACACTTACACGTCCGCCAACCAGCTCGCCACGGTCTCTATGCCGCGCGCGCGTCCGGCATTCGCCGCGGAAGCGGAGGCCACCAAAGGGAAGCCCACCCATGACCCGCGCGCGCCCGGCATTCGCATCGGCTACGTGCCGCACGCGCTGTGTGCGTGGCTGGGTTATCTGAGAATGTTCTCGGGTCCGGTGGAGCGGCGCAATCCCCGATGTGTTCGGTAACGCCAATTGTCTGCCGGGCGCTGAACATCGCTCCGATCCGCAGCACGACAGTGGGCCGCTGTACTTACAAAAAGCAATTCATGCCAGCGTCAGTCCGCGCCCACTGCCCGGTCGCGCCACCGTTCCCGCTACTGCACTCGGAACCCGATGGGCACGTGAACCTCGGCGCCGGTCTCGTCGCGCACCGTCAGGGTCGCCGAATAGGCGCCGGGACCGACCGCCGTTCCGTCCGCCGACACGGTGATGGTTTTGGTTTGGTCCTCGACCGCCGCTTTCAGCCATTTCCTGGTGGCCGGGTCGGTCGAAGCGGTAAAGCTGGCGGCGCCCGTGACCGTCAGTTGCCGGGAACCGGAAGAGGCGAACCGGAGGGTCTCCGGAGTGACCCGCATGGGCGGCAGGATCGTCAGTGTGACCGGAACGTCGAGGGACCGGTTCTTCGTGGCTCCCGATTTGAACTCAATGTGGACCTCGCCCTGGTGCGGCCCCTCCGGCAGCGAAAGGTCCCGGTCCTGGACCGAGACTTTCACGCCCTGCGCGAACTTCTCTATCCGCAGCCAGGGCTGGTCCCAGCTAAAGGAAAACTCCAGGTTGGCTGGGGACACCGCGATCGTTGCCGCCGCCGGGACGCCAGCCTTGTGCGTAAACTCCAGCGACGTGGGCGTGGCCTTCGCCTCCACGCGGGAAGAGAAGAAGTAGCCGATCGCCGCCACCACGGCGAGCAAAACGATACCCGCCGCGCCCGTCAGGATGGTGTCCCTCCGGGATAACGGGCCAACCCGATCGGGCCTCAGCTTGCGGCGGCCTAATTCGTGAGCCACGTGGTCCCGCGCCGCCTCGATGGCGGCATCGCCGCGCTCGCGTTCGGCCAGCCAGCGGATCCATGCCACGGCGAGGCGGTCCGGGAGCGTATCGCTCCCGTTCTTCCCGGCGAAGAGGCGCACGGCGCCCTGATGGCACAGCGCGATGGCCATCGCTGCCAGGCCGAAAAGAACAGCGCGCACCCGCACCAGGAACTCGAGCAAGGGCGTGTACCAGTACCGCACCCGCAGCGCCGGCATCCCGGACGAGGTGGTCTTGATGGAAAACGCTTTCAATGCCTGTCTGGCGCGCGCTTCGGCCTCGGCCGCCGGATCCGGAGACGGCGGCGCAGGAGGCGGGGGTGCGCGCCGCCCCAACGCCTGCCGGGCCCGCTCTTCTCTCTCTCGCTTCCACCGATCGACCTCGCGGGCGGCCGCGTCGCGTTCCTTGCGCAGTTCGACATTCCGCGGGAACTGCGCCAGCAGCTTGTCCAACACCTTGACGGCGGCTTGCAAATCGCCGCTGCGCCGGAAAGCCTCGGCTTCTTCGCGTCCTTTGGCCAGCCGGGCCTGGTCCTGCGCCTCGCGCTCTCGCCGCTCGCCGGCAAGCAACGCCTCCTGCCTCGCCCTGGGGATCGCCGGATGGGTGGGATACTGTTGGGCCAGCGCGTCCAGATTGGCGATGGCCTTCCGATAGTCGCCGGCGCCGGCCAGGCTGGCCGCCTCTTCGCAGCCTCTCGCGACCGCTTGGTCGTCCTGTTGCCGCCGGACCCGCGCCTCCTCGTCCCGGCGTTGTTTCTCCCAAGCCTGCTCGGTGGCCGCCCGGTCCGAAACGATCTCGGGACGGTCGGGATACTGCAGGGCGAGCTTGGCCAGCAGCGCGATGGCGGATTGGTATTGGCCAGCGGCGGCGAGTTTCGCGGCCTCGGACCGGCCTTGCGCAATGGCCCGTTCCCGCTCGCGCCGCGCCGCCTCTTCGGCCTCGCGCCGCCGCCGGTCGCGGTCTTTTTCGGCCGCCCGCCGATCCGCCAGAAGCTCGCCGTGATCCGGGTATTGCCTGATCAGCGCGTCCAACTGGGATATGGCGCCCGTATAATCGCCCCGGCCCGCCAGTTCGGCGGCTTGCTGCCGGCCGGCCGCCACCGCCGCGCGCTCAGCCTGCTGGCGGGCCTCGATTTCCGCCTGTTTCGCTTCTTCCTCGCGAAGCTGTTGGGCCAGCAGCATCTCCGCCGCGTCCAGATCCATGCGGATCTCGTCGGAGGCGCCGTATTGCCTGACCAGCCGGTTCAAAACGGCGATGGCGCCCCGGACGTCGCCGCGGCGGACCAATTCGGCGGCTTCCTGGCGGCCGGCCGCGATGGCGTGCTCCCGCTCCAGGCGAGCCTTTTCCGCGGCTTCCCGTTGGATCCGCTCCTCCGCCTCTCTGCGCAGCGACTCTTCGGCGTCCCGCCGTTCTTTGGCGATTGCCTGCTTCAGTTTGGCGGCGCGGCCATCGGGCGCCCCGGCGAGCAGAGGCCGGAGCATCCTCTCGGCATCCTCGAAGTTGCCGCTGCGGCACGCCTGTTCCGCGGCGAGCATGGCGGCCTCATAGGCTTGCCACGATTCCAATTGCCGCCAGAGCGCCTGCCATGTGGGATCGCCGCCGGACTCTTCCCGCGCGGACTCCAACTGCCGCCGGACATCGGCGAGATCCCAGCGCGCGAAGCTCGCCTCCACCCGGGTCCGCAACTGTTGGAAGGCGGCGCGGCGGCGCGCTTCCCGAATCCGGTCCGGCAGCGGGGTCAACGCGGGGTGCTGGGGAAATTCCTTCTGTGCCTCGCCGCAATCGGCCGCGGCCTCGTCCCACCGCTCGGCGCGGATGGCCTCCTCGATATTCCGGACACGCACCGCGACTGCCTGTTCGCGTTCCTGCTCATCGAGTTTCTGCCGCAGCCGGGCGGCGGCAATCAGCAATTCCGGGTTGTTGGGATACCGCTCCAGGGCCGTTTCCGCGATGGCGAGGGCGCCGGAAAACTGGCCGGCCGCCTCGAGCGGCGCGATCCGCAACCTTTCCTTGACGGCAAAATCGCGCTCCACCGCCGCCGCCAGCGCCGCCCGGGCCGAAGCCAGAAGCGGAGGGACATCCGGCTCGCCCGGGTAGCGGAATGCGGTCTCCTCCAGCAGGTCCACGGCCTCCTTCGGGCGATCCGCCGCCAACAGGCGCCGGGCCTCCTCCAGCCTTCGTTGCAGGGCCAGAACCTGCTCGCGGTGCTCTTTTTCGAAATCCAGGTTCCTCTTGCACTCCACCAGGGTGGTTTCCTGGCCAAACTCCCCAATGGCAGCGTCTACCAGGTGCAGGGCATCGTCCAACCGGCCGGCATCCAGCAACTCGCGTGCCTGGCGGACCACCTCGTTGACTTTGTGGACCCGGTCCCGCGCCGCCGCCAGCGCCGCCACCATTTCCATCAGCCGGTGCATGGTGGTGTCGCCGGGATAGGAGCGCAGCCCACCCTCCAGCAGGCCCATGGCGTCGTCGATCTGGTCGCGCCGGATCATTTCGCGTGCCGTTTGCGAGATGTGGCCGACCTCGGCCTGTCTCTTCTGCGCGGCCTGGTGCTCGCGCACCTCCGACAGGAAATCCGCCGCGTCGGGCTCGTCCGGGAACTCGCGGCAGAGAGCTTCGGCGGCCTTGGCCGCTTCTTCCAGGCGCAGCGTGGTGAGCGCATGCCGGGCCGCGGACAACGCCGAGCGGAAACGCGCGTTGCGCTTCTGGCGCTCGGCTTCGGCACGGTCCCGCTCCACCAAAGCTCGCAGGGCGGCCACCTTCGATCCGCCGGAACCGGCGGCCGCCAGACTGTCCAGCAGGGCCAGCGCTCCGCGATAGTCCCCGCGCAGCCGGAGAGCTTCGGCGCGGGCCAACTCCGCCGCTTCCCGGCGGCTGCGAACCTGTTCGCGCAGTTCTTCGCCCAACCGCGCAGCTTCCACGCTGCCCGGGTCGAGCTCCAGGGCGCGGGTGGCCCGCTCCAGCGCGCCGTCCGGATTGCCCTGCTGAATTTCCGAGCGCGCCTCCGCCAACAGACGTGCGGCCTCCCGCGCCTTGCCGGCAATCGCTTTCGATTGTTCCAGCCTGGCTTGCAGATCCGGGTTCGACTGGTCCAGGCCGGCGGCGCTCTCCAGGCTCTGCACCGCCAGATCGAACCGCCGCGCCGCGGCGTGTTCGTTCGCCTCGCGCACCCGGACGTCGGCCAGGACCTTCTTGAGCCTGGAGTGGCTCTGCTCGGCCAGTTTTTCCCGCCACTGTTGGGCCACTTTGTTGAGCGGGTCCAGATCCAGGGCTTGTCCCACGGAAACCTGCGCCTGATCCACCAGGCCCTGGGCCATCAGCAGCGCTATTCCCGCCGCGATGGCGGCAGCCCGCTCCTGGCGCAGCCCGATCAGAATCGGCTGGGTGGTGCGGACCACATCTTCCATCTTGTCCACACGGAACTCGCGTTCCCTGATCAGCATGCGCTGGATGGCGTAGTCCAGCGCTTCCGGACATTCCGCAACGGTATTCCGGATGGGCGGCGGGTCCACCGTGGTGATCTTATAGATCACGGTTCCGGGGTCTTCGGCCGCGAAGGGGTGCTTGCCGGTCAACAACTCGTAGTACAGCCCCCCGTAAGCGAAAATGTCCGTGAGCTTGTCGGCATCTCCCCCTTTGAACTGCTCCGGCCCCATGTACTGAATGGTGCCTGCGATATTGCCTTGCCGCGTGCGGCGGGTGCCTTCCTTGTCCACCACCCGGGCGATCCCGAAATCCATGATCTTGGCGACGCCGTTGGGCAGGACCATGATATTGCCGGGCTTGATGTCGCGATGGATCACATTCTCGCCGTGGGCGTACTGCAGCCCCTTGGCCACCTGAAGCATGATCTCCACTTTGTCGAGCAATTCCAGCGTTCTTCCGGCCAACTCACCCTTGGCGATGAGCTTGTCCAGCGTTTCGCCCTCCAGCAGCTCCATCACCAGGTACGGCATGCCATCCTGCAGGTCGAAATCCAGGACTTTGACGATGTTCTCGTGTTTCAGCTTGCAAGTGGTTCTGGACTCGTCCTGAAATCGCTTGAGCATCTCTTCGTCCGGGGTTGAAGAGAGGACTTTGATAGCTACATAGTGGCTGAGGTTCGGGTCGAACGCACGATACACCCGCCCGAACCCGCCCCGGCCGAGTTCGTCCCTGACCTCGTCCCTGATGAGATATCTACCGAAGTGTCTGCTCATGCTCTAAGGGGCTGGCGCCTGTCCGGGCACGCCACCACTCCGCGGAACGGCACTGGCCAATCCGTCGGGATCGTATCCCCGGCTCCTTTGTTGCGATGCCTGTGATACGAAGACCGGATCGTTCATTTTCGTCCCTTGGTCATAATAGCTCCGTTCACGCCGGAGCGTCTTTCTGCGCCGGGCCGAGGTTGCGCTGCGCGCGCCCGCACAGTGGGGAGGGAAATCCCACTGCGGCTTGCGTCGGCGCCGCGTCACGGCCCGCCATCGTTTACGCCCGCCGCGGTCTCTCCGGCACCCGCCATCGTTTACGCCGGCACCGCATTTGTGTTAGGTTTGGGCGTAGAAAAGGGAGGAGTTCCTTCTAGATCCCATGTTGCTTGAATACTCTGGCAGGACCGACCGGGGCACGGTGCGCAGCGAGAATGAGGATCGCATCCTGGTGGACGGCGCGCTCGGCCTGTTTGTGGTGTGCGATGGGATGGGTGGCCGGCAACGGGGAGAGGTCGCCGCCGAAAAGGCCGTCGCCGCCGTTCGTTTCTATATCGAGGCGTCGCAGGACCGCTATGACGTGAGCTGGCCTTTCGGGTATTCCTTCGATCTGTCCCTGGACGCCAACCGCCTGGTCACCGGGATCCGTCTGGCCAACCGGCAGGTGTGGCGCCACGCGGAACAGAGTCTGGAATGCGCCGGTATGGGAACCACCATCGCCGCCCTTTTGTGGAGCGAAGGCCGGGTCGTGGTGGGCAACGTCGGCGACAGCCGGGTCTATCTGTTGCGCGCCGGCCAACTGACGCAACTGTCCGTGGACGACACCATGGTCGCCAGCATGGTGCTGAAAGGCATGCTGTCGGCCGCCGGCGCCGCCGCCCATCCGTTGCGTAACGTGGTCACGCAGGCGATCGGGTCGCAGGAAAACGTCGACGTCCACGTGCAAGAGAGCGCTCTCCAAAGCGGAGATACCTTCCTGCTCTGTAGCGACGGCCTGTACTCGGTGGTCGGCGCGGCGGCCACCGAGGCTGCCCTGGCGCCCGGCAATGCGGCCGAGCACTCCGTGGAGTTACTCATTTCGGAGGCTCTGGCCGCGGGAGCCTCGGACAACGTTTCAGCGGTTGTAGTGCGATCGAGCTAGCGATATCGCGCTTATGAACTTCGGCCGATACGAAATCCTGGAAGAGCTGGGAGCCGGCTCCATGGGAACGGTCTACCGGGCCCGCGACACGGCGTTAGACCGCGTCGTCGCCCTGAAAACCATTCGCCACGGCCCCGATCCGGACCCGGAACTGCGGGAGAGGTTCTATCGGGAGGCCTGGGCATGCGCCCGGTTGCACCACCCCGCAATCATCGCTATTTACGACCTGGGCGAATCGGGCGATGGGTCCTACATCGCCATGGAACTGCTCGCCGGCGCCGACTTCCGCAAGCTCATCGACCAACGCACGGAGATTTCCCTGTCCGCCAAAATCGAAGCCATGGCTCAGGTGTGCGAGGCGCTGGCGCACGCCCACCGGAACGGCATCGTTCACCGCGACGTCAAGCCCAGCAACCTGTTTCTGGTGGACGGAAAAAATGCCAAAGTGCTGGATTTCGGGATGGCCCGTTTGCCCGGCTCCAGTCTGACCATGGCCGGAAAAGCGTTGGGCACTCCCAACTACATGGCGCCGGAGCAGATTCTGGGAATCTCGACGGACGAACGCGCCGACCTCTTTTCGGCAGCCGTGGTCTTCTTCGAGTTCCTGGTTTACCAACATCCTTTTCAAAGCGAGTCGATTCCACGGCAGATTGTGAATCGCGAGCCGGTCTCTTTGTTCGATTACGACACCACGCTGCCGGCGCCGCTCGATAGGATCCTGGCCACGGGCATGGCCAAGGAACCCGCGGAGCGCTACCGGACGGGCGGCGAATTCGCCGCAGCCTTGCGGGGTGTAATCCAGGCGCAGTCGGCGCAAACGGCCGAATTCCCCGCCGTGTCTGGGGCTCCCATTTCGCCGCGCGAAGCCGCCGCTGCCGCTCCCTCGACCGCGCGCAAGGCTTGCCGCTATTGCGGTGCGTCCAACCGCGGCGCCGCCGTGTATTGCATCCAATGCGGCGGGCGCCTGACGACCGCGGCCGGCCCCATTCCCCCGCCTTCCCCTCCGCTCGAAGCCCCTCCGCTCGAAGCCCCCCCGGCGCTCTCCGATTCCATTCGGTTGGGCGCCACCACCATCGTCATACCCTCCCGGTTGCCGCCGGCGCCTGCGGCAGCGCTCCCTCCTGCAAGCGACAATCCGGTCGTTCGAACTCCGATTCCCCCCGTCCATCTTCCTACCAGGAGCCGCCTTGACAGTCCGGTGAGGCGTCCGCAATCGGCTGTCGGCAGCGCTTGGAATCAATATGTCGACCGCCTCTCCCGGTTGCCGCGCCCGGCGCTGGTTGCCATCGCCCTGATTAGTTTAGCCATCGTAGTGTTCGCCGTGTGGACTCTCTGGCTGTCGCCGATCCGTTCGCATTGATGCCGGCTACGCACGCTGGCGGGGTTGGGGGACGTGCTTGCGTGTCGGCTACGTATGGTGGCGGGGTCGGGGACGTGCTGGGCGCCGGCACGCATGGTGGCGGGGTCGGGGACGTGCGACGTGTCGGCCACGCATGCTGGCGGGCCGTGGGACCGCCCGCGCGCCGGCCACGCATACTGGCGGGCCGTGGGACCGCTCGCGCGTCGGCCACACACGCTGGCGGGCTCTGGGATGCGGGGGAACCAACGCGGCAGACGGGCGGTGCGGGCGCCCGTCGCGGAAGTTTCGTCGCGCGGGGTATGGTAAAGCGCGGCCGCGCGCTCCAGCCCCGCTTTGCGGTTATAATCGGTTTCTGCCGGGCAGGTTTCTGCCGGGCGGTCCGGAGGCTGAACCCCATGTTCACTAGTGGCCGCGACGCGGCGAGCGGGCACGCACGATGGCGCCGCCACGCCGGGTCCGTGTGTTTGCGGGGATCGGCGGCGCTGCTGTGGCTGGTATGCGCGCTGGCGTTGGCGCAAGATCGCGGGGTAACTCCGCCCGCTCCGGGGCAGACCTTGCGCGTGCGTTTGCTGGCGCCCCTCACTACCAGGTTCAACCGCAAAGGAGACATGGTTTCGGCTCGCGTGCTGGAGCCGGCCGCCCTGGCGGGAGGGATTCTGGAGGGCGACATCCGCGATCTGAAAGTAGGTGGCCCCGGAAAGGAAACTACCATCCAATTCGAGTTTCAGACCCTCCACGTGGCGGACCAGGCTATGCCCGTAACCGCAGCCGTCCTCGAGGTGGCCAACAGCAAACACCAGTCCGGCGTGGACGAGGACGGTTCGCCTCTGGAGACGGAGGCCCGTTCCCATTCCGGAAAAGCCTCCGGATTTTCCCGCGGTTCCGAGCCCGCCCGTCTGACCGTCAAAGCGGCAGCCGTCTCGTTCGCGCCCGGCAGTGAATTTCTGCTGCAGGTGCAGCCCCGGAAGGCTCGCTAGTGTTGCGTCCAGGAGAAGGCTCTTGTGGAGCCGACCTCCGGTCCGCAAAGCCGGCCTCCTGGCCGGCTTGCCGGGAGTGGTGAGCAGTCGATGCTTCGAGAGAGGGGCCGCGCCGGGGGGCCCCGTCCAGCGATCTCGTGGACACCTCGCTAGGCCCTGGCGCCTCAAGGTATTAGGACGATGGAGTGGAAGGCCTTTTACTCTAGCGACGCCGGGCTGGTGACATCGGTCCCCGGCAGTGGTAATATCGACAAGTCAGAGCCCCCCGGGCTCGGAAGGATAGTTAGTTTGCTCTTATCGGGCGGTAATACGAGGAATCTGTGAGCGCTTCCGGCGGGTATCAACTGGTGCAGAGCCTCGGCACGGGCGTGGGTGGCGCCGTATACCTCGCAGAGGTGGCCGGCCGCAAAGTGGCGATCCGCCAGTTTGTATCTACTTCCGCACCCGGCAGCCCAGGCTGGAGTTTCGAGAGGCAACGATTCCTGGATGCGGGCCGCCTGGCCGAGACCTTGAAGCATCCCCGGATCGTTCCGGTTCTGGAAGTAATCGACGAGGGCAGCGAAGCCTTCGTGGCCATGGAGTACACGCAGGCCGAGACCCTCCGTACAGCCATGGCCGCCAGGAGCTTTACACTAAGCGAAGCCAATACCCTGTTGCGCCAGGTTGCCATGGCGCTCGATTTCGCCCACGAGCACGGTGCCGTCCACGGCGATCTGAAACCCGGCGACATCTTCCTGGACGCGCAAGGGGCGAAGGTCTCCGACTTCGCCATTTCGCCGCGCGCGCATCTCGACCCCAGCAAGCCCATCGCGCCCACCCTGCTCCACGGATACCTGTCTCCGGAGCACATCCGCAGCCCCGAGTCCGTGAATGCGCGGTCGGACCAGTTTGCGTTGGGGGTCATAGCCTACGAACTGTACACCGGCCATTCCCCGTACGGGGAAGGCGTGGCGGATCTGGGGTCCGCCATCCTGAATTCGCAGATCCACCCGCCCTCCAGGGTCAACCCGCAAGTTCCTCCCGAAGCCGACGCTCCGCTGATGCGCGCGCTCGCCGCCGACCCGTCGCAGCGCTTCGGTTCCTGCATGGAATTTGTGGCGCGCCTGGGCGCGGAAATGATCACCCAGCCGGACGGCGGTCCCCGGTCTCGCAAGGGCTGGCTTATTGCCGCTGCCCTGTTGCTCCTGGCCGCCGGCGCCGGAGGATATGTGCTGTGGTTGACCAGGAAGCCCGCGATCCCCGCTGTTGCGGTAGAGCCTCCTCCGACCGCGGCACATCCGGCCGCTGTGCCCGCAGCGACTGCAGCCCCCGACAAGCCAACGCCCTTCGTCCCGGCTCCGCCACCCCCCTCCGCGGTCCGCCCCGGCGGCCGTTCCGCCGGCGGGGAGTCTCCGTCGTCGGCGTCCGCCACCCGTCCTCCGGGTGGCCGTTCCACTGGCGGGGAGTCATCGCCATCGGCGTCCGCGGCCTCTCCCGTTGGCCGTTCCCTTCGCCAGGAGCCTTCGCCATCGGCGTCCGCGGCCTCTCCCGTTGGCCGTTCCCTTCGCCAGGAGCCTCCGCCTTCGGCGTCCGCGGCCCCTCCCGTTGGCCGTTCCCCTCGCCAGGAGCCTCCGTCATCGGCGTCTGCGGCCCCTCCCGTTGGCCGTTCCCTTCGCCAGGAGCCTTCGCCATCGGCGTCCGCGAACCCTCCCGTTGGCCGCTCCCCTCGCCAGGAACTTTCGCCGCCGGTGTCCGCCAACCCTCCCGTTGACCGTTCCCCCGGCGGGGAGCCTACGCTGTCGGCGTCTGCGGCCCTTCCCGTTGGCCGTTCCCCTGGCGGTGGGAAGTTGGCGCCGCCACCCGGAAAGGGGAAAGGCGGCTGTTCCGCGGCCGCGGAAAACAGCTTCCAAATTGAGGTATTCTCCGGGGACAACAGGATTCACGACGGGGACAATTTCCAGGTCTCCGATTCACTCCTTGGCCGGATGGCCGAGGGCGATCTGCGGGCCACCGTGATGCCCACTACCGGCGCGCAAGTGCCGCGTGGCGACTTGGGGATGACAATGGAATGGAGGGAGAACGATACCAGGACGGCCACCTTGCCGGTGTCCAGAATAGATTCGGTTGTCGTTTACGGAAACAAGCCATCGGCGGCAAACTATAGCATTACACTACTGACGAAGAATCGCTGCCAGGTGGGTTACTTCCACTTCCGGATCACTCCACAACCATGACGCCGTTGAAGGAACACGACTGGGAGCCTCCGCCGGCGGGGTGGAGAGACAGGGCCGCAACTAGTCTGCAACAGAAGGTTTCGACGACCATGAACACAAGGGTTATTTCTCTCACTCTGGGGTGGTTGCTGTTACCAGCCATGCTCGTCCGGGCGCAGGCCGCTCCTCCGCAAACCCCGGCTCCGCAGCCGGAGGCTTCCGCGCAGTCTTCCCCGGCGGAACAACAGGCCGAGCCGGTCGCGGACATTTTCGAATCGCTCTGGAAGGTGGCCGCCGACGATTGGGCCGCTTATGCCGCCAGCAGAAACAAGACTCAGAAAACGGTGGAAGGATTATTGAGCACGAAAAAGTGTCAGACCGACAGAGTCGCTCCGCTCATCGGCCAGGCCGTGGATGCCTTGAACCAATGGTATCCCGAAGAGGCCTTGTACTGGCAGAAGTGGAGGGAAAACGAAGCGGTGGCGGTGCAACGCTCCGCCAAGGAACTCGAGGACTACAAACTTCGCCAGGCAGAGGCGGCGGAGCTGAAGGGGCAGGACGAAGACGACCTGGCGCGGCTGCAGAAAGAGTTCGACGACTACGACAAGGGTCCCAAGGACCCGGAAATCCGCCGCCGGGCCGACGCGTTGCTGGCTTCGATCAAGCAGAAGCGCGCCGACATCGACGACGTGCAGAAAAAATACGACGACCTGACGGAAAAGATCAAAGACCTGGAGGCCAACTATACCACCAGATTGGTGCAGATTAACGCGAACCTCAGAGAAGCCTCCGAGCGGAAAATCGCCGAGATGGCGATTTGGGACGGCTTGACGGCCAGAGTGGAACAGGTCTGCGGCGCCAAGAAGCCGACCATCGCTCCGGCTTCGCCGCCGAAGGGCGGCAAGGAGCAACAGTAGGTGTGGCAGGCCCCCGCGATGCGCAGTTTCCTCGCAGTTCTGCCGCTCGTTCTCGCACTCTCCCGGTTATGTCCGGCGCAGAAACCCGCCCTGCCTCCGCAGGACAAAGTCGCCCTCGCCAAATCCGAGTTCGAGGATGCCAGGCAGGCCTGGATAAAGAACGATCCGAAGCTGGAGGAGGATTTCGCGCTCGGGAAAGGCGACCCGGCGGCCATGCGCGAGAGAATCCGCCGGGCGGCGGATCTCCAGCACGTCGTGGCCGAGAAGGAGATTGCTTACTACGACCTGATCATCAGCCACACTGAGGCCGGCCGCAATGAACCGGCCCAGACTGCCCCTGCGACCGTTCCGGTGGAAACGAAACGGAAGCTCCTGGTGGACGAGTTGGCCCTGATTCAGGCGGACATAGCAGACCGCGATGCGCGCCTGAAAGCGCTTTCCGAAGGGGACAGAGACTGGCGCCGGCTGTACGAGGACCAGCTCGCCAATCGCAGAAAACAGGCGGATCGGATCGCCGCACAGCTTCGCACACTCGACGAGCTTGGGAATGCGCAGGCCGAGGGTCCCAGCCGCGTGCAGGAAATCACGCAGGGAACCGGCGAGGTTCTGAAAAACTGGGAGAAGATCCGTGCCGATGAAGTCGAGGAGGCCGCCCGGTTCAAGGACTACTATTCGGCGATGGAGCGCAATGTCGAAAACCGAATCGCCGCCGGTGCGCCGAAGTCGCGATCGCGCGCCGCCGGCAAGGGCAGCAAGAGTGCCTCCCAGGGCGTCGCCAATCCCGCCGATGTGGCGGGCGCCTGGATCGGCTCCCCGGGAACGCAAGGCGTAACCCTGGTACTTCGGTTGGAAGGCGATACGCTCCGCGGCACTTATACGGTGCGTCTCGCCGGGCCTGGTGGACCGCAGGATATTCAGTTGCCGGTAGAGGGGAAGGTGCAGCCGCGGGCTCCCATCCGGCTGCATTGGACCTCCCGGAATCCGGCCGCGGCCGGCGATATTGAACTGAGCCTGGGATCCGACGGCCACTTGTCTGTCAACCGCCACAGGACGTCCGGAGAAGCCGCGATTCCGGACGCTGTGGAAACCTTGCTCCGCAAGCCATGAGCGATGTGGCCAGGCTTCTCAGATACGTCCCACTCCGGCGAAGATGGCGGATGCTCCGGTGGCGACGGAAGTAGCCGGCGGCTGCAGGCGGCATTGACCTGGGAAGCCGGCGGAAGCGGCCAGGGGCGGAGCTTGACGGTGAGCCTGCTCTTTCATATAGCGGCGCTGGCGCCATTCTGTCTGGCCGGCAGCGTGGTCTCTCACATAGCAATTCACGAAAAAGGTCTCCTGCGCAAGTCAGTGATCCTGGTGCCCGCGCTCCGCAATTCGCCGCCGCAGCCCCGATCGATGCCGCCAGCCAGAGCCGGCATGCCTGCGCCCGAGGCTTCCGGCGGCGCGCCCGCGAAATTGACCGTCGATCTGGACACCATACAGGTGGACTTTGCGGTGGATGAAGGCTCGCAACTGCAGGAGGTCGTCAAGAGAAGAGGCGGCGAGCTGGCTTTGCTGGAGAAGGAGGACCGGGACTACGCGGAGAGTCTGTTCCTGCCCCCGGACTGGAGCCGTATCTCAGGCCCTAAGAATGTCAGCGACAGATATATCGTTCTGATGGAGCCGGCGCGAGACTGGAGGATATTCGGCGATCTGGCGGGCCGGTACGATATCGATCTGGACCGGTACCAGGGCGCTGCGCTTTTCGATATGGGATACCGGCACTGTGTGATGGACGCGATTCTTGCGAAGGCCAGCTCCCAGTCGAACGCCGGGGGACGGATCGCTGTCGCCCACTTGCAGTTTACTCTCGCCAATCCGTGTGGTATCACTGCCTTGGAGGTGGAATTTGCGGCCAAGTAAGCGAGCGAGGCGCAGGATCCCGGGATGGGTGCGCTGTCCTATCGCAATCGTCGCCGCCGCGTGTGCCGCTGGCGCGCAGGGGCCCAGCCGGTTTTCGCCGCCGCCCGATTTTTCGCAGAGCGCCATCACCGCCGCCGCGGAGAGTCTGGCCGTCGCCTGGAACCTTTGGACCAGGACGGCGCAAGACATGGAGCGGCAGGTGCTCCAGTTGCCCATGTCCGACGCTCGCGATAGTATCGGGCGCGCATTGGGACGGTATCTCGATTTCCTGGATAAGAGGAACGACTATAGCGAAGCGGTACTTTCCTATATCGAGGAGTGCCGGCTCCATCCCAATCCCCGGCAGCCTCTGGTGACAAGGGAAGAGGTCTTTGAGGACCAGGCCCGGCTGATTGGCGCCAACGTCATGGCGTTGCACGGGAAGCTGAATTCACTGAAGGACTCGGCGGAGTGGACGGCGGTATACCTGGGCGTGCAGGAGGAGACCGACCGGGCTTTGAAACTCCAGTCGCAGCGCCGCTCCGAGGTCCCCCTCGACCTGTCGCTCGATTCGCCAAAACCGCCCAGCCCGATTTCTTCCCTGGTTTACCGCGTGGCGGAGCGCGAACTGCGCGAGGAGTTGCAGAGGCTGTGGACCGGCTACTACCAGGTGCTGGTGAATACCATCGAACAAAAACCCGGCGGCTCCGCACCTCTGGTGGCCATCCGCTCCGCAGGCCGCGCGGCCTCCACCGGCGAGGGGACGGCTTCCGAGAGCCAGCCTGCCGGCCCGCCGAACCCGGCGGCGGTGGTGCCCGACGCGTGGAAGCCCTTTGTGGGCGCCTGGGCCTACACGGCGGGGTCGCAACAATTCAATGGAGTCGCGGAACCGGCGTATGCCCTGCTGGAGCTTTGGTTCGAGAACGACGTGCTGGTTGGCCGCTATCGGGCGGAGTTGCCGGATTTCCAAGGATCGAAGAAGATCGATCTCCGCCTGCAGGGCGCAGCCGCAGCCGCGGGGCATCAGGTAACCTTGCGGTTCGAATCGAAGAATCCCCCAGCCACGGGACAATGCGTTCTGGAGGCGGCAGGGCCGTCGGGCGTCGACATGATGCTACTGCGCACGGTCGCCGCCGGGAGCCCCATCCCGCGCGGACGCGAGCTGCTAAGACGGCGTTAAGTGTTCCGCGGCCCGCTCCCCGCTATTTGCCGGGGTGTTCCGCGGCCCGCTCCCCGCTATTTGCCGGGGTTCACGTCGATTTTCTGGAGATCGCCATCCTTAACGGTCACCTTCTGGGTGGCGATTCCGCCCGGAGTCTCGACACTTACCTCGTGAACCCCTTCGTCGACGTCAATCGGTTTTCCCGTCACATACCGCGTGCCGTCTATCAGAACAGTTGGCGGGCCCGATATGAAGAGTGTGCCGGCCTTTCTGACAAGTTTGAAGAGAGGCGGCTGCGAGCCCCGGTCCCCGGAGAGTACATACTTACGCTCGCGATATCCGGCGAGGGTCATGCGAAACGTGTGTCTGCTGCCTATGCCGAAGGAAAGCTGGCAGGGAGACGTACACTGTTGCGCCGTCATGCCATCCTGTCCATCCTCATCCACAAAGACAGTGGCGCCCGGCGGATCGGTGGCCACGGTCACGGTTTGCAGCGGCCCCGTGGACTTGCGGGCCGGCCCGGGTATGGGCCGCGCATCGCGTAGCGGTTCCGGCGCCGGCGCTGGCGGCTGCTGCCGCACGACGGCGGCCGGCTCCGGCGCTGGCGGCTGCTGCCGCACGACGGCGGCCGGTTCCGGCGCTGGCGGCTGCTGCCGCACGACGGCAGCCGGTTCCGGCGCACGGACGGCAACATCGGCCGCCCCTGCGCCCGCGGCGGACGTATCGTTGACGGCAGCCGGTGGCGGAGGCTGGGATTCGCGCAGGTACCGCTGGTAAATCTCGAAAACGCTGTCCTTCGATTGGAATTCCGGAGGCGCCTCGGTGTAGACTTTCTGATCGTCCTTAATCGCCCGGACGGTGGCAGTTCTTTCTTCCATCAGGCTGGGCGCTGCCTTGGTAGGCAAGACCATCTCATCGGTCTTCACGAGACCGATCCGTTCCTTGATTTCGTCCGCCGGACTTTTGGCGGTGGATGGGGAAGACGGGCTGGCGGGAGCAGCCCCTTCCCTGGCGGCGTCCTGGTCGATCGTCCCCAGAGCCTTCAGCATGGCAATCGCCTTGCGGCTGATATCCGGCATACCGGCATCGCGGGCGCTCTGCAGATCCATGACCGCCGGTTTGACTTCATCGGCGAGAAGGTAAGAGTTGGCGGCCCTCATTACGAGATCGGCGCGGGCCTTCTTGAGCTGCCACGCGGCCTCAAACAACCTGGCGGCGGATTCGTATTGCTTCTGGTCGCGGGCCCGATCGCGCGCTTCCTCGGCGCCGACGACCTGGTTCGCAAAATTGACCTCGTTCTGGGCGATTCTCGCGGCCGATTCGAGCTTGGACTTCAGCGCCGGCGCGAAGGCGGCCCGGGCCGCGGCGGTCAAGGACTCGAAGCTGTTCTGAAAGCGCTCCTGGCCCGCCTGCAGCTCGCCCAGCAAGGCCGGAGCTTCCCATTCGGTGGGATATTTTCTGGCTAGCTCCTGCAGCCTGGTCATGGCTTTGTACGGGTCTTTCTCGTCGAACAAGGGTACGAACTGAATGAGAAACTGGCGGCGCTGCCTGCCGCTGGCCGTGCTTTCGAAATCCAGAATGGCATTCACCCGGCGGCTTTCCGCGCTCACCAGGCCAGCCGTCTGGGCATCCAGGTCCGCCCGTTGGTGCAGCGTCTCGTAGAACCGTTTGGCATCCTGCCAGCGTTCGTCGGCGGCGCATTCCACTGCCAGATTGTAGAGCGCCTTCACGAAACCGGGGTCCCGGCGTACCGCTTCCAGAAACATATCGATGGCCGTGCTGGTCTTATGATTTTTCGCGGCCTCATAGCCCACACGAAAGGCCGCCAGGGCCGCTTCCCGGCGGTTCCCGTAAAGGCCGAACACTTCGTCGAGCGATAGGGCCGCCCGGTTTCCGGCGGCCGGCTGCAGCGGCGCAGCATCGTCTTTGGGGATCGTCCTTTGCGCAGCGGCGAAGCCCCAGGGGTAAAGTAACGGCAGAATCAAAATGAACTTGCGCATGGAACCTCCCTAAGTTCGCCAGCTAATGGAACGTAACATCGCGGCTGCGGCCACTTACACTGGCGTCTTCGCCGCTTCTCGCCGCGGTTAACCGGTCTCCCGACCAGTTGTACTTGATCTCGCTGGTCTTCCCATTGAACGTGACGGTCTCGGACAGGAGTTTGCTCCCGGAGCCTCCGGCATAGCGCATGACACGCTGGTAGCTTCCCGTTCCGACCTCGGAGATTTTAGTGAGATTTACGCCATCCCATTGAAATTCGAAATTGTGCAGCCCCGTGTCCCCCGCCGGGCCGCCGGAAGTGAGTTGTTTCGCCGACTTGACCCGTCCCAGGTCGTCGTACTCCACATGGAACTCGTAGACTCCGTTCCACACGAACGGATGGAAGTACGGATTGCCGGCGACCAGGGTGGTGATCTGTTTCGACATCAGCCGCGCCACCAGCAGGGGGTCCACCTCGGGGTTGTTCCACAGCGTAAAGTAGGACCAGGTCTGCTTGTCGGGTTCCGGAAGGGTTCGTCCCTCGGTGTACAAAAGCCTGGATGGCTCCTCCTTGGGATCCGGCCTTTCCTTGGTCGCCCTGGTCACCTTCGCCACCCTCCGGACCGCATTGCGATTCTTGAAGTAGTCGAACAGGAGCGTGGAATCGTTGGCCGCCGACTCCGGATCCCGGGTCTCCACTTGCGCCAACTTATCGCCGGCCCAGTTGAACGTGGTAGTCTGCTTAGGCGAAGTCTTGACTTCGGCAATTCGCGGGTTGGGCATCAGACTGATCGGACAGTAAAAGACGCCGGGGAGAGAACTGTAGCCGCTGAACCAGTTGGGTTCGCCTTGCGGTTGGCGGGCAGCCGTCGCCATCAACCTCTCTTCGTCGAATGCCTGGCCGATCAGTTTGTCGCCGACTCCCGGCGTGAGCGACAGCCGCTTGATGTATTCCTTCATATAGCGGGCAGCGTCCGCGTTTTTTCGAAGCAGGGCGCTGCCGAGCGCGGCGGCGTGCAGAAAGTCGGGATCCTGCGGATCCAGGATAATGCCCTCGAGTGCGCGATCCACAGCCGCCTTATAATCGCCATCGGTTTTCGCCTTTTCGATGGCGGCTTTCAGTTTCTCCCGGTCGTTCCTGAATTCGCTGAGGGTTTTGGACCGCAGTTGGCTGGATTTGGCGATTTCGTCGTCATTGCAGGCCCGCCGGTCGTAGTCGTCCAGAAGGCCCAGGGCGGCCTGGAATTCCTTCTTGGCGCGCAAGAGGTCGGCCCGGTAGAAAAGGACGCGGGTCGAAGTTTTCTCCTGAGCCTCCGCCAGTGCGAGTTCCCTCTCTGCGTCCTCCAACTTGTTATCCTGGATCGCGAGCGCAACGTCCGACAGGTAGTTGGTGATCATGCGCTGCGGCTGGGACTTCAAATCGATGGCCACGGGTTTGCAGTTCTCGGCAATGTCCGACGCCTTGACACCCAGGATCAACTGGTCCAGTGCTTTGCTGTTCGGATCGAGACCTTGCGCCGTTTGGTATTCGTGCAGCGCCAGCGCCCACCGCTTAGCCTCTTCGTGCTGCTTCCCGAGCGCCATGTGTTCCCTGGCGCTCTCGGAAAAGGCCTTCTCCTTTTCTTTGGCGATATCCGGGAAGGAGTTCCTCCAGCGGTCGAATTCCCCATACTTCAGCAGGAAGTCGTCCCACCACCCGCCCTCGGCGAACGCCCGCAGAATGGCGACTTGCCGGTCGAGCGAGGCCTTCGTGTTCGCGAGCGCATCGCGGAGCCGCTTTTGCCGGGGCTCATCCGGGTAGGCGACTTTCGATACGTCTGCGTATTTCAGTCCGTCCGTCAAGTCGCTGGTATGGGCTATGCCGCTGCCGACTTTTTGGTTGGCTTCCTCCATCCTGGACAGGAGAATCTGCTGCAGCTTCTCCGCGGGAGGTCCCTGGACCTTTTGAGCGGCGTACGCCAGCAGGGACATGCGCTCACTAAAAGCCGCGTCGTCGTTTTTTTCGCCGACTCCCTTAAAGTTCGCCTGCTCGAATATGAAATCGACGATGGCCTGGTCGCGGTCCGGCCCCGGGAGAATGGCGTACAGCATGTCCCCGCTCTTGAGCGGAGTGAGGCTCTTGGCGTTTCGGTCGCTCTGGTACGTTACCGCGGCGGACTTCCAGAGATCCGCGCAGGTTGTCGCGCCGGATTTGAGACTCTCGCCGTCCGGCAATACCGCCTGCCAGTTGTCTCCGCTCCTGCGGACCAGATACCCGCCGGCGTGCCAGCGCATCAAGCCTATGCGCAGAATCGGTTCGGCGGGGAACTTCTTATAGTCGTCGGGCAGCAGAGCCGTCTTCGTAACGAAGCCGGACCGCAGTCTGTCGTGTTGGTTGACGTTGACCTTCTCCGCTTCATAAAACGCCCAGGAGTTCCCGCCCGGCCGAACGATCAGCACTAATGGCGCCGCGCTGCCCATCGCCATGGAGCAGGAAAGAAGAACCGCCAATCCGCCTAAACGAATGACCGATGTTTTCATGAATCCTTGAAATCTCCTTCCGACCCACCCCACGCGGGACGCCACCTTACCAACCTGACCGGACTTCCATAGTTTAAAATAATGCCGCAACAAAGGGTGAAATGTAAACACGGCGGCGCATAGCCGTTTTTGAGAATGAGTCCGCTCGCTTACGGGGTGCCCTCTGGGGCCCGGCTCGGTAAGCCTTGCGCAATCAATGCGCCCATGTCGGAGATGGAAGCCGCGACCGTCAGGGGAGTGCCTCATGGCGCGGAGCGCGCCACCAAAGGCATATGAAAAACCAGCCCGCGGCGAAGATGCGGCGCAGGCAGAAGCTTGGGGGGCTGGTTTTTCAGGGGAGTGCCGGCCGGGAATCCCCTAACGGTTAAGCCCCCAACACGGCCGGGCGCCCGGCCGACCCAGGGAAAGGCGAGCGCCCGTCCTCTACCCGCGCACCAGAAACGGCGGCGGTTGCCGCGCGGCCGGCTCACGATGAGCCGAGGCCAGAGTCCCTTTGTTGCAATCAAGCGGGTTGCGCGGATTCGACGGCTCATCGTGAGCCGCGTCCCACTGGCCGGCGCCTCGGCCGGCCACTGTCTACCGCATCGGTCAAGCACTCAGCACGGCCGGGTATCCGTGGGTGTTCGCCGCGTCGTTCAGGGTCGCCCCATCGGTCCGCGGCCCACCAAAAGGCGATGCAGCCGTGGCCGGGCCGGCGGGTATTCCCGGCAGTTGCTCGTTGCGACTTCCGCGGAGTGCGAACGAATGTCTCGTGCGCGGGGCGCGAGACGGAGACCCGGCTATGGGAAAATGACGGATAGTGATGGTACTCGACGGCATCTACTACGCAGCCGCCTTCGCCGCCGCCGGCGGCCTGGTGGCCTGGCTGGCAGGCGCGCCATTTGCGATTCCGGCCTGGATTCTGGCGCTGTTCTGTCTCGGTTTCTTCCGCGATCCCCATCGCGCCATTCCCGCCGGCCCCGTGGCCGTTTCCCCGGCGGACGGCAAGGTTGTCGCCGTCAAGGCCGAAAGCCCCACCGTCCACCGCATCAGCATTTTTCTGAATATCTTCGACGTGCACGTGAACCGCTCGCCCATTGCCGGAACCATCCGCGCGGTCCACTACCAGCCGGGCAAATTCCACGTGGCCAGCCGCGAAGAGTGTTCCGAAGCGAACGAACAGAACGTGGTCACCGTGGAGGGTGACGGCTCGACCGTGATTTTCAAACAGATTGCCGGGCTGATTGCCCGGCGCATCGTGTTTCGCAAGAAGGCCGGCGACGCGGTTTCCGCCGGCGAGCGCGTGGGCCTTATCAAGTTCGGCTCGCGCTGCGACGTGATTCTGGGACCCGAATGGGAGATCGTAGTTCAGCCCGGCATGCGTGTTGCCGCCGGCTCCAGCATCCTGGCACGCCGCCGCGATCGGGAACAGTCTCATGGGGCTTAGAGAGCGTCTCATCGATCCGAAGTCGCCCGATCGCCGGCCCCGGCGGGCGGCCTACGCGCTGCCGACGCTTTTTACCGCGGGCAACATTTTCCTGGGCTTCCTTTCCATTCTGCGGTCTTTCCGCGGCGCCATGACGGCCGCCTCCGGCGGCATCGGCGCGGAGGCGCATTTTGCTTTCGCGGCGCAAGCCATCGGCCTGGCCGTGTTCCTGGATGGGTTGGACGGGCGCATCGCGCGCATGACCAACACCACCAGCGATTTCGGCCGCGAGATGGATTCCCTGGCCGACGTGATCAGCTTCGGCATCGCCCCCGCGGTTCTGGCCTATGCCTGGGGTGTCGAGTTCATCGATACCACCATCGGCCCCAACGTGCGGGAGCAACTTACCCGCGCCGGCACGTTCGCCGCGTTCCTCTTCCTGCTGTGCGGCGCCGCGCGCCTGGCGCGCTTCAACATCCAGAAGAACCCCATTCCCAAGAATCCCGGACGGCCGGATCGCAAATACTTCGTGGGCCTTCCCATTCCCGCGGGTGCTGCCATGGTGGCCGGCGTGGTGTATGCTTTCGGCGGAGAACCGCTCGGCTGGTGGCCGCTTTCCGCCGTCTGGCTGGTGCTGCTTGTCATCCTGGGCCTGCTGATGGTCAGCACCTGGCGCTATTACAGCTTCAAAGGCATCGGCCTCAGCAAACCCTATACGCCGCTGATCATCATACTTTTCGGGGGCTTCATTTACCTCACCTGGAACTGGCCGCAACCGGTGCTTCTGGCAGTGCCGGCCGTCTACGTGGCGAGCGGCATCGTCACCCGGGTCGCCGGCAGTATTCGCCGCCGGCTGCGCCATTTGCCACCGCCGGCCCCCGCGACGGGAGCCGCACGATGAGTCGCCGGCATCGTTCGGCGCCTGCGCGATTGGCCGCCGCCCCCAGTCGCTGCGCCGGGAGCCGCGCGATGAGCGGACCCAGCGGAATCGTAACCTGCATTGGCGGCACCATTCGGCGCCTGCGCGATTGGCCGCCGCCTCCATCCGCTGTCTCGGGAGGCGCGCGATGATCACGGTAGCGCTCATCGGCTCGGAGTCTCTGCTGGGCCGCGAAATCCGCGACATTGTGGCCAGCTCGGTCACTCCGCTCAGTCTGCGTTTGATCGCCGATACCGAGGAAGTCGCCGGACTTCTGACCCGCGTAGGCGACGAACCGGCCGTGGTCGGCAGCCTGAATGCCGAGAGCCTGGAGGGCGCGGACGCCCTCATGCTGGCCGGTTCGAGCGACTCCAGCCGCAAGGCCCTGGAATTCCTGGACCGCGAGCCCGGGGCTACGATCATCGACCTCACCGGCGCCGCCGAAGAGCGTCCCGATGCCCGCTTGCGCGCTCCGGAGGTGGAAGCCGCCGGCGACCCGGACGAGGATGCCGGCTACGAATCCGCAGTGCACGTCATCGCCCATCCCGCCGCCATCGCGTTGGCGCTGTTCCTGCGGCGCCTGCACTCCCAGGACCCGATTCGGGCATCGGTGATCCAGATTTTTGCGCCTGCCAGTGAGCACGGCGCCGCCGGAGTGGAAGAACTGCAGCAACAAACCGTCAGCCTGCTGTCTTTCAAAGGACTTCCCAAAGCCGTCTTCGACGCACAGCTCAGCTTCAGCATGCTGTCCAAATACGGTGAGGAAGCCGCTCTGCCGCTGGAAGAGACCGAACTGCGCATTGAACGCCACCTGGCCACTCTGCTGGCCCTGCCCGGTGAGGGCGAGGGCGCGCCCATGCCCTCGCTGCGGCTGGTGCAGGCGCCGGTATTTCACGGCTATAGTTTCGGCGCCTGGGTGGAGTTTGAATCCAACCCCGGCGTGGAAACTATCGAGGCCACCCTGGCCACCGGCTCGATTGAAGTGCGCGGCAGCGAGGTCGAAGCGCCCAATAATGTGGGGCAGGCGGGCCAGGGCGGTATCGCCGTGGGCGCCATTTCTCCCGACCGCAACCAGCCCGATGCCTGTTGGTTCTGGCTGGCGGCCGACAACCTGCGGCTCACCGCCGAAAACGGAGTGGCCGTTGCACGGCAACTATTATGACCAGAATCTCTCGTTTCTCCGCGGTCCTGCTGTTCGCCGGAGCGCTGGTTGCGCCGGCCTGCGGCTATCATGTGGGCGGGCAGGCCGATCTGATTCCCAAAAACATCAAGACCATCGCGGTCCCCGCCTTTTCCAACGGCTCCGTCCGCATCCAGATCGCCGGCCTGCTCTCCGGCGACATCGTCCGCGAGTTCCATTCCCGCACCAAGTACATCATCGTCACCGATCCCTCCCAGGCCGACGCCGTCCTGAAGGGTAGCGTGGTCAATTTTGCTACTCTGGGCGGCACTACCACCGACCCCGTCACCGGCCGCGCCACCAGTTCGCAGGTCATCCTCACGCTGCAATTCACTCTGACCGACACCCACACCAGCAAAGTCCTGGTCACCCGCACCGGTTACGAATTCCGCGAGCGCTACGAAATCTCTACCAATCTCACATCCTATTTCGACGAAAGCGACACGGCCCTGAAGCGCGTCAGCCGCGACGCCGCGCGCAGCGTGGTCACCGCCATCCTGGAGGCATTTTGACGCCCGCGCAGCTCCTGGCAAGGCTCAAGAAACGCGAAATGCCCGCCGCCGTTCTGCTGATCGGCCCCGAAGCCTATCAGCGGCGGCGCATCAAGGAGAGCTTCACCGCCGCCTTCGCGGAAGGCGCCGTGGCGCAGATCGACCTGTCCGAAGTCTCGCTCGCCGCCATTCTGGACGATGCCCGCGCGCTCTCGCTGTTCGCCTCCGAGCGCCTCATCTGGGTGGTCAATGGCGAGGCTGCGCTCCCCCGCACCAAGGCGAGCGACGACGACGAAACGGAATCCGAATCCGGCGCAGCCTCGGGCGATGCCACCGCGCTGGCCGCCTATCTGAAGAACCCCACGCCCGGCGTCGTGCTGGCGTTCGAAGCCATCCGTTTCGATTTCGAAGGCGAAGACAAGCGCAAGCAGGACCGCGTGCGGAAGTTCTACGCCGCCATCCACGACGTTGTGGACCTGCGCCGTTTCGCCGCTCACGAAGCCCGCGCCGAAGCCGAGGCGCTGGTGCGCCGCGCCGGCTTCCCGATCGACCCCGCCGCGCTGGACCTGTTGGTGGAAGCTCTCGGCGCCGACGTGGCCCGCATAGCCGTGGAGGTGGAAAAGCTGGCGCTCTACGCTGGAGGGCGCACCATTCTGACCGGCGATATCGCCGCCCTGGTGCCCGATGCGCGCTCCACCACCATCTTCGCCCTGGTCAATGCGCTGGGCCGCCGCGATCGCGCGCGCGCCCTGGAGTTGCTGGACACGCTGTCGCGCGAAGGCATCTACCTGCCGCTCGCCCTGGCATTTCTCTCTACGCAATTCCGTCTGGCGATGGCCGCACGCGAAGCCGGGCTGAAGAGCGCGCCGCAGATTCAGGCGCATTTTACGCGCCTGGGTGTGCCGATGTGGGGATCGCGCGCCGACCAGATCTACCAGACGGTGGCCAAGTTCGGCAAGCCGCAACTGGAGCGCGCCATGAAGTTAATTTCGGAAGCGGATAGGGGCCTGCGCGACGCGCGGCCGGACGACCGCATCGTGATGGAGCAATTCCTCTGGAAGCTGACGGCGTGAGTTCGCCGCGGTTCAAGCCGGGAGCTAAGCCTTGAGCGCTTTGACTTTCAGATGCAGGTTGGACTTGTAGCGCGCCGCAGTGTTCATTTTGATGACGCCGATCTTGGCCGACCGGTCGATCATCGAGAACGTCTGGGGGAGCATTTCCGCGGCAACCTTGGGGTCCTTGGTAGCGAGCGCGCGCCGCATGGCGCGAATCTGGTGACGGAGGCGGGTCTTGTTCTGTTGATTGACTTTCGTGCGCCGTTCGGTTTGACGCACGCGCTTCAGCGCGGAATAGGTATTGGCCATCTTTTGCTAACTTGATTCCTTACAGGATGATCGAGATTCCAGGATAGCGCAAGCGGGGCCTGGGAGCAACCGGGGGGTGCGACATATAAGTGGAGGGGCGTCCGCAATGCCGCGCCGGCGTTGGCACTCTTGGCGCCGCAATGTTCCATCGTCGAAGTGGGGATCGGGCCTGGGATCGGGCCCGCCTGGCTTCCCGGCTACCATGCACCCTCGCCCCGCCCGCCCAAAGCCGGACATTTCCTGTTTTGCGCCGACATCTTCGTAAGCCGACATCTTCGTAAAAAGTGGTACGCCGCGGCCTAAAACGGAACTCCATTGCGAAATTCGTGCGCCCGCGCTTGCTACCGGGAGCCTCCGGAGAGTACAATCGCCTTCGATCCAAGGAGATCGCATGAACCCGACCAACACCACGCGCCGAAACTGGTTGACGGGCGCCGCCCTCGTGGCGGGAGCGAGGCTCGCCGCCGCGCAAGCACCGTCCGCCGCCAACCCGAAATACCCACGCAACCTGACCAAGGACGACGTGGACCGTTGGATGTCCGAGTTGTCCAACTGGGGAAAGTGGGGAAAGGACGATCAGGCCGGAACCATCAACCTGATCACCCCGGCTAAGCGCAAGGCTGCCGCAGCGCTGGTGAAGGAGGGGGTGTGCGTCTCGGCATCGCTCGACGCCGATCTTCCGAAGGAAGGCACCACGGGCGTGCCGTTGCAGTCGTTCGGCGGCGGCGGACAGCGCGGCGGCCCGGGCGCAGGCGGGCGAGGTGCGGCCGGACCCGGCGCTCCGGGCAACCCACCGGCTGCGGGCGCAGCATCGGCTCCAGGCGCTCCGCCGGCCGCTGGCGCAGTACCCGAGGGCCGCGGCCGCGGTCCGGCAGGCCCCGAGCGCGCCAGTTGGTCGCTGTCCAGCCGGCCTCCGGGGCCCGACCCCAGGCCGCTGGCAGCCTACGTGGTCGACACTATCTCGGTTTCTTACCACGGCAACTACACTACCCACCTGGACGCCCTCAGCCACATGTATTACAAGGGCCAGATCTTCAACGGCTTTCCGCAGACCAGCTATACCGACCGCGGCGCAGGCAAGGACGACGTGATGGCCTTCAAGAACGGCATCATGACTCGCGGCGTGCTGTTCGACATTACGAAGTTGAAGAACGTGCCCTATCTGGGGGACAACGAGGCGATTTATCCGGAAGACCTGGAAGCGTGGGAGAAGAAAGCCGGCTTCAAGTTTGAGAGCGGCGACGCCATGCTGGTCCGCACCGGCCGCTGGCTGCGCGTGAAGGAGAAAGGCCCGCTCGATCTGAACAGGGCGGCGCCCGGCCTCTACGCTTCCTGCGCCAAATGGATGAAGGAGCGGGGCGTGGCCATTCTGGGCAGCGATGTGGTGCAGGACGTGCGGCCGTCGGGCGTGGAAGGCGTAAACCAGCCGATCCACCAGATGGCCCTCATGTCGCTGGGCACCCCGCTCATCGACAATTGCGACCTGGAAGCGCTGGGTGAAGCCGCGGTCCAGCGCAAGCGCTGGACCTTCCTGCTGACCATCAATCCGCTGCGTATTCCCGGCGCCACCGGCGGCCCGGTAAACCCGATCGCCACGTTCTGACGGCGGCGCCGCCAGGGGGTACTCCCCCCCGTCCGGCTGCCCGACGATTCCTCGGCCTCACCCACGACTACAGCAGGCGCTGAGGGCGCCGGGGTGCCCCATGGGCACGGACCAGCGGTCTGCCCCACAGTAACCGCACGCCTCCGCCCTTCACCCTCTTAGATGCGGCTTCATGCTTTTCCACGCCGGTGCCCTTGGTCTGCACACCGATCGCCATCACCGGCGTCCGCCTTTCGCGGCCGGGAGAATGGCCTCCGCGCCGTCCAGTCGCTGGCGATCTGCGGCCAGGCGAAGCCATCCACCTGGTAGCGATTGCAAAAGTTCACCTCGTTCCCGCAGGCTGTCGAGGTTCAGCTTGTCATCGGGCGTGAACGGCGTCTGCCCGAGGGGGAAAGACGCCGCGAATCGCCTTGCCGCCGGCGGACGCCGGTTCCCGGAGAATTGCTATTCATCGCTTTCCGCTCTTTAGCGGTTAATGGTCCTGGTCATCTTGTCGAGCGCTCCGCGGTCCAGGGCCACACCCAATCCGGGCTCCGCCGTCGCCACCACGTATCCAGTCTTGTCGATACGGAACTTGTCGCGCGCCCAGGGCCGGTCCACATAGCTCGAAGGGTGCGGCATCTCGAACCAGTAGGCGTTGGGCAGCGCCAACTCCAGTTGGAAGTGCACCGCCAGATCGTACGGGTTGCCCCAGTTATGCGGCGTGGATTCCATGCCGAAGGCGTCCGCCAGCATGGCGACCCGCATGGAGCCGCCGATGCCGCCCACGTTGTCGGCGATCAGCCGCGCCACATTCAGCGCGTCGGCCTTGATGTATTCGGCGAAATCGGCGATGGACATCAGGAACTCGCCCACGTGCAAGGGCAGGTCGAGAGCTTTGTTTAACTCCACCAGCCCCTCCATATCGGTGGTGCGGATGGGATCTTCGAACCACGCATAATCGAGTTCGTCCAGCAAACGGCCCACCTTCAGCGCTTCATAGCGGTTGTACTGCTGCACCGGGTCGTGCGCCAGCATGAAGTTTTCGCCGGCGATCTTGCGGCAGAGCCTGATCTCGTCCATGTGGCCGACGTAGCGGGGAATCTCGGCCGCGCTGTCCTTGTGCTGCCCGCCGCCGGGGTGAATCTTGTATCCCTTGTACCCCTCTTCGATGGCCTTGCGGATATCGGGATCGTAATCTTCCACGGTAGCCAGATGTTGCGAACTGGCATAGGCCATCATGCGGTCTTTGGTGCCGCCGAGAATCTTGTAGACCGGCCGATTGACCACCCTGCCGAGGATATCCCACAGGGCGATCTCGGCCGTCGCCGAGTAATAGTTCGGCCAAGTGCCCCCGCCGCGCTGGTTGCCCCCACCGCCAGCGGCGCCCGCGCCCGCGCCTCCGCGTCCGCCGCCGCCTGCGCCACGTCCACCACCGCCCGCGGCATTCGCTCCCGCCGCACCTGCGCCACGTCCACCACCGCCGCCCGCGCCGCGTCCACCACGCCCTCCGCCGCCAAAGCCGCCCCCGGCGCCGTAACCATAGCTCGCCTTGAGCCCGGAAGTCGCCGTAAGCGCCGGCAGGATATCGAGCACGTTCTTGCCCACCAGCACTGGTTTCGCCCACTCCAGCCAACCGGGCG